>WNGC01002644.1_pt1 | contig 18975 bp, 26 predicted proteins | sample 5400051 | NCBI WGS metagenome assembly WNGC01 (sample SAMN13153368, study PRJNA577476) | soil metagenome | isolation source: 20 cm soil or saprolite under grassland replicate 2 | place: USA:California | collected 2016-06-15
GTGGATGGCCGGATTCTCCTGCTCGGCATAAGGCCGTTCGAAGGATCTGAAGCACCCGAGTGAAGGACGCTTGCAACCTATTCTTGTATTGTCTGAAATTTGTTTTTATTTTTCCTATAGATCAAGAGCAGGTCGAGCAATTCACTGAAGTAGTCAAAGAGAGGATCACTGAGCTGGAGCAACTCTGAGGGGTGCCAACTGCATCAGCCGTAAGCCTTCAGACGTATGGCGGACCGACGTTTTCGAGGAGCACCTTTTTACTCCCCGAACGCATCGAATTGTTTAGTCGGTAATGCAATCCCAACCTCCTGACCCTCTTCTTTGGAGCATCCGGATGAATCGAATTAATTCTCGAATGATCGTACTTGCTGTCATTTTGGCAGTCGTGGCGCTGACTGCTGGCGCAGAGGTTGCGGGGTGCCAGACGGGAAAAGAAATACGAGGCCTCCCGAACTTCGGCCGTGTTACAGATACCCTTTACCGCGGGGGCCAGCCGGGTTTGGATGGGTTCACGGCGCTGCAGGCGATGGGGGTCGGAATTGTCGTCAATTTCCGCGATGAACGCGGGGAAATGGCGGCCGAGAAGCGCCAAGTTGAATCCCTTGGAATGAAATACGTCGGGATTCCTTGGAGCGGACACGATGAGCCCTCGAGTGCCCAAGTTGTCGAATTTCTCGACTTGATTCGCGCGAACCCGAAGGCCAAGATATTTGTTCATTGCAAGCGTGGCGCAGATCGCACCGGCGTCATGGTCGCGGCTTACCGCGTTGCCGTGGATCATAAACCAGTCGCGGAAGCTGTCTCGGAAATGCACCAGTTCCACTATGACTGGTTTTGGCTTCCGCAACTTGAACGTTACGTAAAGTCTCTTCCGAGCTTGTTGCAAAAGGACGCGCGGTTCAGTGCCTACAGCTCAGTACCGAGCCCTGTGCCAGCACGGGCTGCGGCGACTACCGTGCTGGCGCCTATTGCTTCTCCGAGCGTTGGCCGATGAAGTGATGGGGAATGTGTCAGGTTAGGCTGCAGGTGAAATACTCTCTATCAGGCCTCGACCTGCGCCGCACCCAACCTTCACACTCTTGGATTTTTGCAGCGCGCGGAGCAAAAACCCGTTGAGGGCGATGGAGAATATCCCCCGACAGTTTCATGGCGGAAGAACATGCAACGTCGCCGAAAACACCCGAGCGCACTCCGCACGGTCAAGTAATGCCCCGTTTTCGGTGCCGTCGCGGTGCGGATGCTTACGCTTTGCTAAATTCTGCCACGGCGCATTCGAGTAAGCCTACGTACCGCCGGCAGGTCTCGATTACGTTTACGGTCTTCCCTCCAAGCGTGAAGTAATACACCTTCAAGCCGACTTGCACTTCACCCCACGGTTCTCCGAATGATGGAGCATCGGCAGCATGCAAAGCCGATGGAGTTCCGATCTTACTTAAAGGAACGTCCTCTATTCGGTGTGCGACATCAGCACCTTCTTCGTGTACTTCATTGTCACGCTGTTTTGTCATCTGGTTGAGCAGTTGGAGGTCGTCCGGTGACCTGTTGGCCCTCCACTGACTCCACCATGCCTTTTGGTTACGCTTCTCGAAGAAGTCCGTCACGCTTCGCGCCGCGCTTAGAAACGCACTCAGGTAAAATTCCAAGTGCTCATGATCTAGGCGTGTGGAACGCGCAGATTGCATCATGTGGTTCAAAAAGAATTTAGCTTCGCAGAGTTTTTTCTGAATCTTTGGAACCTCAGGCATAGGAGAACCCCCGCCGGGCTGCGTTCTTATAAAAGGTAGGCGCTGGGTGCGTTTCGTTTATAGGGGGAATTTTACCTCGTTCACATCATGCGGCCTTCTGGCGTCCTCGGCTCAGCCGTTTTTCTTCCGCGTGCGGTCTTCCGGCGCTTCGCACGTGTGTTCCTCCAAGAACGCATTGATCGCTCTCGATTCAGGCGACCACGCTGAGCCAGCGCGTTAACGATCTGCCATAGCCGCTGCCGCGTGCAAGTCGGCTTCGATACGGATCGCAGTTTCATGATTGTGGAGATCGCCAGAGACAAGCTGTATTTCCAGACGATCTCACGCGGTGGACAGACCATCGACTCGGGCATGCTACCGCGCGGAAAATGAAGTGACCTGAGCACAGCCTCACGGGCATCTCGGGTGAATGCCGTGCATCTTACATCTGAAAATCCAAACGGGAGACGCCTATGCAAAGCGTCGTCGGAGTCTTTACTTCGTGCGCGGCGGCCGACAAGGCCGTAAGAGAAATGCTGCAGCAAGGTATTCCTCCGCAATCCTTAATCTTCTTAACCAGTGAGCAGCTTCCACAGCAGGTCGAGCAGGTGCCCACCACCGATACTGAAGCGCACGGCATGGGAAAGGCTATTGGCGCATTCGTTGGCGGAGTGGTGGGCGCGAGCGCCGGATTTGGACTTGGCAGCGCGGTGGCCAGTCTGGTTGTGCCAGGAGTAGGAACAATTCTTGCAGCGGGGATTGGAGCCGCATCTTTGCTCGGTCTTGCCGGCGCAGTCGCCGGAGAAGAGATTGGGGATCGCTCCGAAGATGCTATGGATCAAGGCGTTCCCCGCGACGATGTGCTTCTCTACCGCGAACTGTTGAAGCGGCGGCGGACACTCGTGATCGCGAATTTACAGGCAGATGACATGGCAGAAACGGCGCGCACCATCATGCAGCAGAATGGAGCGGAAAACATTGATGAGGCGCGGAAAGAGATTCGCAAGGCGGCGTGAACGCTATGAGACTGCTGAAGCCGCTCAGGTAATCTATCGGTGGGGCTAGATATCCCAAAAACCGACCGCGTGGTCGGTGGCAGTTCTGGTGGCACTAGGTTTTACATTTTCCTGCTACTTGGTGCGTCGCTGTGCCAAGGGCCCTGCGGGTGGGGTGTTGAAATTACACGTAGTTGCGTAATCGCGCGTCTTGGTACCTTTATATAAGGCGGATTTTAAGTCCCGTGCGTCTGCCAGTTTCGCCACCCGGGCAAATCGCTCTAACTGAAAGAGTCTACAACAACTTACTGCACCAGCGGTGCCACCGTGCCGGACGCGTCTGAAGCTGCTCGACCGACTCTGATTTTCCCTGATCTTTCGAGATTATTTTCGCTTTGCATGGGGTTCATCGCTTGTTTGACGGCCAGCCCTCCCGGCCCTGCCCAGCTATACGGAGACGCTCCAGCTCCGGCCAAGGCGAAGGGCAACATGCTCTAGCGGTTCAAAAGCCCGCACCCGAGAAGGCGGAGTCACCGGTCGTGGCCGCGAAGAAGAGATTACCGGCGCAATATCTGCCGAAACACTTTCGCTGCGTTGACTTCCATGGAGGGTTTCATCCCCTCTAGGCGCTGACTGATGTAATCCCCTCAGGGTCCACCACGAGGGAGTGAGCATGATTTCTTCCTAGCCCACCAAATCACAAAGACAAGAACGAAGGCAACACACTCGAACGAAAGTCGCGGTCGAAGCAGAGTTGAATTTGGAAGGAGGCAGAACGCCGCCCCGCGTCAAAACCGCTGATCTCAGCCTCGGAGGTCTTTACGTGGAGATGATGTTCACGCTGGAAATAGGAAGTAAGCTGAAAATCGTGCTCTGGATGGCAGGCGCACCGGTGAGCACAGCAGGCGTGGTCGTGACGCGCGACCTCCAAGTCGGCAATGGAATAAAATTTACCGAGATGAGTGCCGAAGACCGCGCCAAGCTTAAACATTTTCTGAGCGCTGCCCAGGAAGCTCGACCTCCTCGCTAGTTCTGGACGTCACGGCACATTCCGAACTCTCACTTTTCTACGGAGATTCGTGATATGAAAAATCGTGGCGTGCTGGAACGAGATTCGCGATGCCTAGTCGAGCTGATGTGCGGCATCAAAGACCTGCCGCAAGAATTGGTTGAGCGCTTCGAGCAAACCGCCATCATCTACTTCGCTGAAATTGCGATACTTGGTGGTGGAAACGATGAGCATAGACTCCCGTCCCGGACAAGGTGAGGTCTATTGAAAGACGTGCTACTCGTTGTAGCGCTATGCGGCTCTCGTCTTGGTTCTTATGTCCGACACTTCGGCTTCTGCCTGAAGCCAGTCATCAAGTGCGTAACCGTCTACTCTTCCGCGTTGCTCGTACAGCTCGTAAGCGCGGCGTCGGATTTGTTCTTCGAGCTCAGCGCGAGCCTCTGCCGCCTCTTGAGGCGTTCGGAGTGGAATTGGCCTGGGTTTCATGGGGCCCTCCTATGGCGCGATCGCCGGTAGCTCGATTATGCGCCCGGCTGCCTGTGGAAAAGCGGGCCGCGTCTTTTCGCTGGGTGTGTACGGAGGAGAGGTTCTGTGTCGGGGGAAAGGATGATCCAAGATTGCCGTCAACGTACGTGCGCAGTCTGAGCACGCCTGAGCGAACAGATGATTTCTACGATGAACTCTTCCCTGGGGGCAAGTACACAAGGGTGGTCCAAGGAACTCCTTCCAAAACCTCCGCAGGCACATTCCGCTTTTCAAGCGATCGAAGGTCGACACTCCTGTTCCGCAGATCAACGCTGAGCACTTGAAATGTGCCTGTATGCCCGAGGGCGCCTACCACATCGCCTTTCTTTGGTGCACGCTTCTTTTTCATGGCTACGATGTCCGCGCTCATTGTACTTGCATTGCGGGCAGGGATTCTTCACTACATCACTTCTCTGGGACAGGCCCATTAGCCAATAGCGGTAAAGGGACTGGCGTTCTAGGCGAAATTTTTAGGAATTGGAGAGAAGCATTAGGAAAGCTTGCGCGTCCTTTTTATCTTCTTGTTCCCGGTCCGATAAGCTGATTCCCCAGAACTTGTTCTGTGACTCCAAAGCTTCGACACCAGCTTGCGCTTCCCTGGGGGTGAGCTGTCGAACCCAGGTGATCCGGAACTTCGCCTTTTTCGTCCCGCGTTGCAGAGTCACGCTCATTCCAATTTGTAATTGCTGCCGCAGGACGCCGAGCCTAGCCCCTGTAGGCGCGATGTCGATCGTATGTGCCAGGTGAGTGTCGTTATCTATCCACACTTTGACGGGCAGCACCATTTTCTCGCATCTATTACGGCCGTGATCTGTCCGCCGGAAGGAAACGGGCCCATAATTTCTGAACAGATGAGGTCCTTATCCAAAACAGCGTGTGCCTTTCTGAGCCTTATCCTTGCGATTGGCATGGCGACGGCGAGTACAGCCCCGGCTGGCGCAAAGAAGAAAACCAAGAGAGCGCCAGCAGCCAGCACTCGGCATACTGAAATCATTCCGGCTCCTCATAGTGACACCTTGTCTATAACGACGTCTTCTTCGGAGGCGCGCGTGCTCTACGAAGCCGGCCTCCGTGCATGGGAAACCGTGCAGATTGATTCTGCGCTGAAGCGCTGGCGCACAGCCATCAACGTGGATCCCCATTTTGCACTTGCTCATCTCTTCTTGTCTTACTGCACGCCCGATCCTCTCGAAGAGCAGGTGGAGCGCCAAAAGTCGAAATCCCTGGCCAATGACGTAACTCCGGGCGAGCGATTGCTGATTGCCTGGTTAAGTGGTGTCCGTGAGAATGATTATCTGTCCGGCATCGTCGCTATGAACGAGCTGCTGCAGCAATATCCGAAAGACAAGCAGCTTCACCTGTGGGCGGGAAGCTGGCTGTTCCACGAGAAGGAATATGAGCTGGCGCAGAAGCGGTTGGAAGAGGCAGTTGCCATTGACACCGATTTCGCTCCGGCGCTGAACGATCTGGGCTACGTCTATGCCTACCAGGGGGATTACAAGCAGGCTTTGAGCGTCATGCAGCACTATGTCGAGCTGCTGCCCAACGAACCGAACCCCCAAGATTCCTATGCAGAAATTCGGCGAATGGATGGCCGATATGAGGAAGCGATCGAGCATTACCGCACAGCGCTGCGCATCGATCCCAACTTTCACAGCTCGCAGCTGGGCATTGCCGATACCTATAGCCTCATGGGCCAGCAAAAAAAGGCACGCGAAGAATACTTCAACGCCAGGGTGCTGGCGACCGATAAGATCAGCGAACTCCAGGACGTTCTGCAGTCGGCATTCACCTATGTACGGGATCGCGATTCTCTGGGTGCAGATCAGGCCTTTGAAGGAGTGGCCCAGCAAGCACACCGTGCAGCATTGCCGGTAATTGAGGCTGAAGCTTGGCGGATGCGGGCACGCTTGCAGTTCATTACCACGTCAGCGGACCTTGTCGGAATCGACAGCTCGCATCGAGGCAAGCACTTTCCCTTGATCCATAGGAAACATCTGCAAAGGCCTGAGCTGGAGTACTTGGCCAGGGCCGACCAGATGCTGAAAGAAGCGAAAGCAATTTCTGAATCTGATCGCCAGCAAGAATATGCACTGCTTCTGCGCGAACGCGCCGAAGCCGCAGGGAGACGGGGACTCTTTGCTGAAGCTGACGCCGCAGTTGCTCAACTGGAAGCAATGGCAAGCGAGAGCCCCAACTCTGCCATACAGCATACCCTCAACGGTGCGAAAGGTGCTGTTCTTGTGTACGAAGGAAACTACGACACGGCACTCCCTCTGCTTGAACGCGATAACAACAATGCCTTCTCACTTTTACGATTAGCCTATGCCGGCCAAAAAAATGGCAGTGGGCAATTGCCAACGGCTCCCATGACCACAGCTAGGGCCTTCCAGGAACCCACACCGGAGCAGGCGTTCGTTGCACCGGCGGCCGAGCTAGCCAGCGCGAGCCAAGCAGCACATCTTGCCGCTGTGCACGAGTGAAACGGGCATGGTGCGTTCGCATGGCGCTACTTCGGCGTGACGACCACTCCAACGATCTGATCGTTCATCTTCTCAATCAGGTCTCGCGTCTGCTCAATTGTGATTCCACTCAACACTTCAAAACTGATCCTTACGGCTGCCAAATGAGGGACAGTATTATGGAACATCTCCATCTCAATCAGGGGCTTTCCCCTCACTGGTCTTCCGCAGATTGAAGCGGCACGAGCCGCGTTCGACGTTGGCCATTAACAACTCCTCAATCACTCGCCCCGCCGAATTATCTCCAACTGGTGCAGGGCGTCAGATATGCTGCACCTCTGGTCGGAATCCCCCTCCTCCACCGCACTTCGCAGTGCTTGTTTCATGACTCGCTCTGCCTCTTCGATTTCAGCGAGACGCTTCTGAAGATCGGATTCCTTCAATACCGCCCGATACAGTTTGATCCAGTCGAGGTTTGCAGGCATAGAACACCGTGAGCCAACACGCATTTTTGATGAGAGCAAAATGCCGGCTTTCCGCGATGGACGGCATGGTGATCCCGACGCAACTCACTCGCAAATTTATAGAGAAGGCCGTTTCCGCAACAACCATTGCCAGAGAACATTTCCGCAAATTGTGGTTGGCAAACGATGGAACGACAGAAAGGCCCGAAACTGCTTTCTGAAATGGTCAAAGCTCAAATAATTCCATAACCCCTTGAAGCCGTGCTCCGCTTTTGCTCCGGTATTGAGTCGAGAATATGAATGGTTTAATTCAACGATTAGATTTTGGCGGAGTCGATTCCCATATCCCACATTTGTCACCATTCCCGAATCGTGAAGGGATGATTCGGATGCTAATTATTCATTAAAGTGCAACCCGGCAATGTCGCGACGGCGCCCGTGATGTTCGATTCGCGGTGTGACTTTCACGGCCCGTAAGTGCCGCTTGCCCCTTGCGGTTTCCTAGAGGAGCGGTCGCGGACTTTCTCACGGACGTCTTTGACCTTCTCGGAAATATCGGCCCGGGTTTTTTGCCCGCTGGCCGGAGCAAGTAGCATACCGATGCCTACGCCGACGCCGACTCCCATTAGCGAAGCTGTCGCAGTTCTCACTACAGCGTGATCCTTGCCGCGAAGGGCATCGCTGGCGCGGCCTAGGCGACGGGAGGCGGTTTCATAGCTTTCTCGTGCTCTGTCTCTGAGGTCCTCAATGTCCCCCAGTCGATGGCGCATCGAATACAGCAGATAAGCCCCGGCGCCTACGCCGACGCCAACTCCCATTAGCGAAGCTGTCGCAGTTCTCACTACAGCGTGATCCTTGCCGCGAAGGGCATCGCTGGCGCGGCCTATGCGACGGGAGGCGGTTTCATAGCTTTCTCGTGCTCTGTCTCTGAGGTCCCCAATGTCCCCCAGTTGATGGCGCTTTGAATACAGGAGATAAGCCCCAGTACCAAGCAAAAGATTAAGAAGGATGTTCTGTTTACGTCGCCTCATGAGGCACTTCTCCAAAAAATGTGGACTTGACGACATAAAGACGCAAAAAGCAGCCCGGTCGTTGCCGGGATTCTGCATATTCTTTGGCGAGAGACCCCGGACGCGATACAGAGGGCTAGAATGTTGACGTTTTTCCTGTTTGCCAGCAGCCGCCGAAGCTCCTGCTTGCGGTCTAGCAATCTCTCAGTTCGCAAGTCCTTCCCCTCACAGGTCAACAAATCAAATGCGAAAAAGCACGGCGGGTTCCCACGGCGAAACATCGAATTTTTGAACTGCGGCCTACCACGTCTATCAAGCGAGCAAATTTCGCCGTCAATGACCGCTCTTGCGTTTGGAACTGAAGCCGCGATTTGCTTCCCAAGCTCCGTGAACGAAGCGAATGGATGCCCATTGCGCGAGATCAATTGAGCACGGCCATGCTCGATCACGGCGAGTGCCCGGAAGCCGTCGTACTTCAATTCGAAAATCAAGTCGGGATCATCGAAGGGAGCGGCCCGCTTCAGGAGCGTGAAGGGACACCAATCATTTCAGAATACCAAAATCGCATGTTACGCTACAAAGGGGAGAGAAGTGATTAGGTTTTTGAAGCCGTTGACCGTCAACCTGTTGGGGCCTTGTCAGGAAATATTTCCACCACGAAAAGCGGCAGAAATGCTACCGGCTCCGTGCGAGGAAGCCAATAGCGTGGAGTCATGCACCGTCACAGCCCTTGATGCGATCACCGCTTTCGCAGTTCCAAACCCCAATTGCCCCTCGCGGAGCAGTCGGTTTTCTTCGGGTCTGGTCGTTCAACAGGTTACCCTGCCGAACGGATCACCCAGCCTACTTCGGACTGGTCAAGATTTCTTTCAGCCAACCCTTTTGTAGTGGGCTGTTTTTCCGGAATCATTCCCGATGACGACGGCACGAGGCCGTCCGATCACAACTTTTACATGGTGACATTCGGTAGCATGTAATAAAAACGCGGATTGTGCGGATTGTAATGAGAAAATGCGCTACAGGTGCGTGGTGCATTTTTGTTTTTCAACGGAGGAATGCGGGTTGCCTGCGACCAACTATTGCGGATAGCTGCTGCTGTTAAATTGCGATTTCAACCTAGCATTATCGATTAAGCCCACATCCACACCAATGTCGGTCCCGTCGCTCGCTGCGCCCGCGTAAAAGCTTCGCCCGGCGCACGACACGTCGGTTCCTTCACAGAGAGCCAAACGAGTGATAATCGCTGGGGTTAGGAGTGTCAAAATCTCCCACCTAGCCTAGCTGCGCCGTCCGCTCCAAGAACGTTCGGAAGGCACCCATTGTTAGGCTATACTTAGCTCCAATATTGGGGAGTCCTCGCTTGCCTGCTCGCACGAAAAGTTTGTCCCAGCCTCGTCGTGAGCCAAGGACCAGGGGCCGATACTGGTCCCGAGCGGAAAGAAAAGCACTCCTTCAGGAACATTTGCATTGCTGGTGAGTGCAACAGTCGCCTACATATGCTTGATCTTTTTCTGGCGAGATGGCTCCTGGGTGGAGCTCGCGGCGCTTGGCTTGCAATATCTGGTTCTGTTGCCGTTGATTTTGAAATACCTAGGATCCGCGCGCGGCGCCAGAAATGGAAAGTTCACGCTTCCGAAGGAGTCCGTGCGCGAAGTCAGGATTTTGGCGGCGCTGTTCGTGTCTTTGGTTCTGGCCTACCTTCTACATGCCGAGTCTTCGGCCTCGGTTTACGGTTCTCGCTTTCATTACGAGGCTTTCTTTGCGATTGGAATTCTGGGGGCTCGCGGCCTGGAATTGCTGGTTGAGCGGCGCGCTCCGGCCAATCTCTTAATTGCGATTCAAGTTGCTTATGAATCTAGCGCTCTCCACCGCTCGCGAAGCACAAACCCTGCTACGACGCTATCTCCCTGTGTCGCGACTGATAGCCACTCCTGCCTTGTGCGCGAAAACCGGCAGCGATGTTTATTTGAAGGTCGAAAGCGACCTGCCCACCGGATCGTTCAAACCGCGAGGCGCGCTCTATGCTCTCTCCCTCAACACCGCGCGACGCCCGATCCACGAGGTCACAGCTTCCAGCACCGGCAACCATGGCGCCGCGGTCGCCTTTGCCGCGAAGCTCTTTGGGATCCAGGCCACGATCTTTCTTCCTGCCAATCCCAATCCGGTGAAGCGCGCCCGCATTGCGGCGCTCGGCGCGAAGATCGTCGAAGAAGGCGCCGCCGATCTCAGCGCGGCTTTCGAGCAAGCTGCAGCTTGTTCGCGAACCCAAGGCTTCTACTTCCTGAACGATGCCACCGATCCTGATCTGCCCGCTGGACCGGCTACCATTGCGCTCGAGATTTTCGAGCAGCTTCCCTCCGTCGATACCATTGTCGTCCCTATGGGTGACACGGCGCTCATCCGGGGAGTTGCCGCCGCTGCCAAGCACTTGTCTCCAACCGTTCGCATCATCGGTGTGCAGGCCGAGCAAGCACCCTCCTACTTCCTCTCCTGGAAGCACGGCCAAGCCGTCCCCACCGAAACATGCAACACCATCGCCGACGGTCTCTCGACGCGCATCCCCGAACCCGATAACGTGCGCGCGATCTGCGAACTCGTCGACGAAGTCGTTCTCGTCACTGACGACCAGATGCTCGCCGCGATTCGTCATCTTGCCCTGGACGAGCACATCATCGCCGAGCCCGCTGGTGCCGCCGCCACCGCCGCTCTGCTTCATGCAAAATTCCAATGCGGCCGCCACACGGTGCTCCTGGTCACCGGCGCCAATATCAGCCCCGAAGTGCTGCGTGCTGCAATCTGTGGCGCGGATCCGCTTTCGGTACAAACCAAGAAGAAAACAAATGAGTGAATTTACATACCTGTTTCGTGGCAGAGAGATATCCGCTTCCCGGAGCAAGCTTTCGCGGATCATTCCCGTGAAGGGTTGGGGAAAGAGCCCTGGTCAAGACAGGCGCAGACTCCTGAGCGAGGCGCGAGCGGGTCTGCCACTCGTATTCGGCACGATGGTCAATTCGAGTGCGGTAACGTTTGAAAGCTCAACTTGATACTCCTCGACCTCGCGTATTGTTTCAGGAGGGCTAAAGTTCCACTGCTGGCGGACAATTTCCCGAAACGAGCTCCCGCCATCGGAAGACCAACGCAAGACGAACTCCTGCGTCCGCGCGGTTTCTCTTTCTTCAAAGACAAGCGATATTCGCCTCAACCTCTGCGGCTGGTCAAACACGAGCCGAATCGTTTGCGGCCCTGGTTCTGCGGCGCGCCAGCCCTGCGCCTCTCCCAAAACGAAGGCAGACTCGACCGGATAGTCTTTCTCCTCCGACGTGATTTCAACAATGGCCGCACGCTCGATATCGAGCCAGGCTTCACCGCTGGATCGAACAGTCTCTAGCGTTGGAGTAACAAGCCGTTTACGCATACTAGGACCCCAGTTTACCTCTCGTCGACTACCCAGCAATTATCGCGACTGAAAACACGCGGTCTCCTGAGCCGATTCCCAGCCGGAGAACTAGCCCTACGGCGAGGGCGACGTGCTACGGTTCTGGGCTGCGGTCGTGCCTTCTGGATAAATCAGGATCTCAATGCTGCCGCCGTCCGGGGCTTTATCGGATTTCCCCAATCCGATCGTTTTAATCTTGGTATCCTGCAGTTTGAAATTCTTTACCAGATAATCGCGCGCCACCATGGAGCGTGCTTCGCTCAGCAGCCGGTCTTTCTCGGTATCCCCCTTCATATCGGTATAAGCGGCGACCACGGCCAGGCCAAACGGATTGCTCTGCAAATAGTTTCCAGCATCATTCAAAGCCTTGGCGTCCTTGAGCTTCGCCGCATCTGGCTTGTCAAAAACCCTCTTGGCTTCATAGGTGAATTGCTTCGCCAGAGGCTTATCCGGCAATTGCGAGATTTCGTTCTTCTTCAAGTCCGCGGCGCTCTCATATCCTCGATCTTTGAAGAAGCCGCGCAAGAAAAAGTTGTGCTTGAGCGCCTCCATGTTTTCCTGAAATGCGGTCGCGCCAGCGTTGACGTTTTGATAGATCTTTTTGTTATTGATCAGCGCTCCGACCGTTCCCTGACCCTGATCGATTTTGTTGGTGATGGATTTGAGATTGTTAGTTGTATCGTTGACGTTCTCGATGGCGCCCTTGGTTGAGTCGAGGACCTCGTTGGTCTTGTTGAGCAGATCAGAGATTTGAAGCGGCGGCTCGCCTTGAATCATGTCACCATCGCCCACTTTAGGCGACTGCTCGGACCCGAACGAGATCTCAACAAACTTATCTCCCACTAGGCCTTCGGAACGGATCGTAGCCAAGGAGTCTTTCTTGATCACATTGCGGGTTCCGCCCGCGAGATCCATCAAGACGCGCACTTTCTCGTTCGGCCGTATTGGAAGCTGGATCTGCCTGACAGTGCCTTCATGAATTCCCCCGACGCGAACTTCGGCTCCCCCGTTCAAGCCAGCAACATTCTGGAACTCGGCTTTAAGGCGATACGTCGAGTGGAAAAGGAATTGCTTCTTCCCGATCCAGAACACTCCTCCGGCAAAGATCAGCAGCGCTACGACGATGAAGACTCCTAATCGAAACGCTCTAGACATAAATAATTACCTAGATCCGTAGCCGACAAATTGGGCGACGAATTCATCTTTACTGCGTTGTAGTTCCTCCAAATTTCCTTCCGCTTGGATGGTTCCCTGGTGGAGCAAGACCATCCGATCCGAATACGCTTTCGCGCCCTGGACATCGTGAGTGACCACTATGGCGCTCATCTGACGTTTTTTCTTCAGTTCAAGAATCAAGCTTCCGATCTCGGTCGCTGTAATCGGGTCCAGTCCGGCCGTGGGTTCATCGAAGAGCAAGATCTCAGGGTCTAATGCCAGCGCCCGTGCCAATCCCACCCGCTTCTGCATGCCCCCCGAGATCTGCGAGGGCAACTTCTCAAGGTCTTGATCCATACCCACGTCGGCGAGAAGTTCGCGCACTCGGTCCTTCTGTTCTGCCGCTGACTTCTTCGTGTGCCGCTTCAAAGGAAAGGCGACGTTTTCCTCAACTGTGAGCGAGTCATACAAGGCCGCCTGCTGAAACAGGAAGCCTATCTTCTTTCTGACATCGTTCAACTGCTTCTCATTCAATTTCGTGATCTCCTGGCCGGCAATCCGGATGGAGCCCGAGTCGGGCGTCTGCAAGCGGATGAGCAACTTCAAGAAAACGCTTTTTCCGCCTCCACTTCGGCCTAGTACAGCTACGGTTTCTCCTTTCGCAACCTTAAGATTGATTCCGTCCAAAACCTTCTGCTCGCCAAACGCTTTGCGCAATCCCTCGATAACAATCGGGGAATCGTTGGTTTGGTTACTCATGCGGAATTCACCCCCAGATCGTCAGGATTAATCGCACCAGCAGAACATCAGCGACGACAACAAACAACGACGAGAGCACGACCGAACTGGTCGCCGACCTTCCCACACCTTCTGTGCCTCCCCGTGTTCGCATTCCCTGAAAACAGGAAACCAGTCCGATGATGAAGCCGAAGACCATTGTCTTGAGTGTCGGCGGAATAAAATCGCTAAACAGTGCGTTCTTGAAGCCACTCTCCAGAAATAGGCGGAGTGAAATGGGTTCGGCCAGCATATTGGCGATCCAGCCCATGAATATGCCGCAAAAATCCGAGGCGAGAGTCAGTAGAGGCAGCATCAGGATGCATGCCAAGACTCGCGTCGCAACTAAGAACTTATATGGATCAACTGCAGAGGCCTCCATGGCGTCGATCTGCTCGGTGACTTTCATGGAGCCGAGTTGAGCGCCTATGCCAGCTCCTACACGCCCACTGACGATCAGTCCCGTAATGATCGGTCCACTCTCCTTGATTATGGAAAACACAATGACAGCAGGGAGGAAAGACTTGGCTCCAAATCGAATCAAGCTATCTCGCGTCTGCAGGGACAGGACCACGCCAGTTGCCGCCCCCGCCAGCGCTACAAGCGGCAGCGACTTTGATCCAATCTCGTCACATTGACGCAGGAGTTCGCCGAATTCATACGGAGGAACCAGGGCGGCGCGGAACAGACGCGCACAGAAAAAGCCCAATTCGCCAAACCATTCAAATACCGATATGAACAAATTCTTAGGGAAGGCAAGGCGCATTCGTGCGCGGCTGGCGAGAGGGCTAGAAATGGCGGCAGCGAGGACAAAAATCGTGAGATATATCAATGCGCGAACTCCTGGCCATTGCGACGAAGAATCTCCTGCAGCGCTACCCACGTCAGGGGGTTGGAATCTATGACAATTCAATCGGTTGTCTTCTGCGGCGGAAATCACCCGGTCATCTTTGTCCCCGGCAGGGGCCAACCTGCTTTCGCACCATACACTTGCACGTCCAGCTTGCTGCTCCGTTTGGTGCGATGCGACAGACAGGTTTAGCCCTTTTCCGTACTCTCGAATCGGGCTAGTATCGTTTTCCGGCTGGGTCAGAAATTGGAAGGACCAATAATGATTCAGTTTGCGTGCGATTCGTGTGGCAAGGTCAAGAAGCCAACCAGCATCTGGATTCTTGGACGGGCGGCGGAAGCCGTAGGCATCACTGTCGTCCGACGCGAAGTGGACATTTTATCGGCCTGGAACGACGGCGATGCTGTACACCCACTTGCCGTCCACTTCTGTTCTGAAGCTTGCAAGGACAAATACATTGCGGAGTTGATAGGCAAAAAGCAGGCTTCTTAAAATCGTTCCATTCTAGCCGGAGCTGCCTCCCAAGGATTTAAGCAGATGCTCCGCCTTCTTCCACGAGAACAACTCGTTTGTAAACCTACTCAACACCGAGGAAGGAGTTCCAATGAAACGCGATACGGATCAAACAACCAAACAATTCCCTGCAACACCCGTTGAGGTGGAAGACGCAATCCGTCGCTGGGCTTACGAAAGCTATGAACAGCGCGGCAGGGCGGATGGATTCGAACTTGACGATTGGGCCCAAGCTGAAGTGAAGTACTGGGTTCCAGGGAAATGCCACTTCTTCATGTCGTGGCTAGGCAATGCACTTGAAGTTCTATCTCCCGCCCGCCAGCACACAAGGCAGTGGCGAGCATCTTAGTCATGGCTGGATCAGGCTTTTGTAAACCACACACTTGTAGCGGAGAAGAAGGCGGTCGTAGGCTTACCTCGATTCATGATCGCCAGGCGGTGGCGAGATCCAAGCCCAAGAGTTAGGGGATATGAGTAATCGACTGATCGTTGTTTCGAACCGTCTCCCGCTGACCTTGCGGAAAGCCGACGGTCACTGGACGACAGAGCGAAGCTCTGGTGGCCTGGCGAGCGCAATGAATCCCATCTTGCGCAGGAACGGTGGGGACTGGATTGGTTGGGCTGGCGCCAGCGGGGAGGAGGATCAAGAAGAGCGCAGGTCCGTCCTTGAGGATTGGGCGCAAAAAGAGCAATGCTTCGCGGTCGAGCTACCAGAGGAGATCGCAACAGGATTCTATGAAGGCTACTCCAACCAAACCCTATGGCCTGTGTTTCACAACTTCCCCTCACAATTGAAGTTTGACGCGAAAGACTGGCAAGCATACGTCGAGGCGAATCGCATCTTCTCGAAGGCGATCGTGGAACGCTACAAACCGGACGACCTGGTATGGGTACACGATTATCAACTAATGTTGCTTCCCCAAATGCTGCGGGATGAGTTGCCGGATGCGGCCATTGGATTTTTTCTCCACATCCCCTTTCCCTCGTCTGAAATCTTCCCGATCCTGCCGCGGCGTGAGGAACTGCTTCAGGGACTTCTTGGAGCTGATCTGGTGGCTTTTCAAACCCATGGGCACTTACAGCAATTCCGCTCTGCGCTGCTCCGGGTACTCGGTATTGAAAGCAAAGTCACGGAACTGGCAGTGGACGCGCGCCCTGTCCGTCTCGAAGCTCTCCCGATTGGGATCGCACCAGATGAATACGCAGATCTGCTAAGCAAGGACGAAGCCACTGCCCGCTACCATGCCGAATTGATTACGCGCTATACCGGACGCAGAGTCTTGCTTGCGGTAGACCGGCTCGATTACACCAAGGGAATTCCCGAGCGCCTGCGGGCATATGCGCTACTACTTCGATCCTCTTCGGATTTCCGAGAAAAAGTGGTCCTCATCCAAATTGCCGTGCCCACGCGGGAAGGAATTGATACGTACCAGGACCTCCGCACGGAGGTGAATCGGCTTGTCGGGGAAATCAACGGCAAACTTGGAACCCCCAATTGGACGCCCGTCGTCTATATCAACCGCTCAATCGAGCGAGCCGAACTAGCCGCTTTGTACAAGCTTGCCGATGTGTGTTGGGTGGGATCACTGCGCGATGGTATGAACCTGGTTGCCAAGGAGTACGTTGCCTGTAAAGCCGAGGGCGACGGGGTACTTGTGTTAAGTGAGTTTGCAGGTGCCGCAGCAGAGATGGGCGAGGCCCTGCTGATCAACCCCTTTGACGAGGAGCGCACGGCTTCCACGGTAGAACGAGCACTGGCTCTTGATGAAGACGAAAGGCGGCAGCGCATGAAAACGCTTCACGCCAGAGTCTTGCGCAACAACGTATTCCGGTGGGGAGACCGGTTTCTACGCTGCAAGAAGCTGTTTCGGAGCGCGGGCGTTATGTTGACACGCAACCGCAACGGCTCCGCCCGGCGGAAGCCCAACAAGCATACATGAGCGCCCAGCGCCGCCTTCTGGCTCTTGATTACGACGGTACGCTAGTCCCGTTCACCGACCACCCGCACCAAGCAGCGCCGCCACGTGTTAAGCCTGCTGACCGCCCTTGCCCGCGAGTCGAAGAATTGCGTGGCTCTGATGTCAGGCAGGCCAGCGGAAGACCTGGATCGTTGGTTCGGTGCGATTGGCAGCATGTGGCTTGTGGCGGAGCACGGCGCCGAACTCAAGCCACCTGGATCATCGTGGGAGCCCTTGCGGTCGCCAGTTCCCACGGACTGGAAGTCCACAGTAATGCCGATTTTGGAGCACTTTGTTGATCGCACGCCCGGCAGCTTCGTTGAAGAAAAAAAGTATACCCTGGTCTGGCACCACAGTCTGGCGGAACCGGAATTCGGTGCGTGGCTGGCGAACGAGTTGGTCTCGATGCTGGAAGCCATGCTTGCGGACACGGAGTTGAGGGCTTTCCGCGGGCAGAAGATGGTAGAAGTAAGGCCCGTCTGGGCAAACAAAGGTGAGGCATTCGAACGCATTCTGGCTGGCTACTCACAGCCCGATTTTCTGTTTGCCGCTGGCGACGACCGCACTGATGAAGATCTCTTTGAACGTCTGCGAGACGGAGCTTGGACGGTGCATGTCGGCCCAGGGGCAACCCGTGCGGCATTCATGGTGAGAGACTTCGAGAGCCTGCGAAGCTTACTCGAAACGTTCACGCAAGCTCGACATCTCAAGCGAGCGTAGAACGGCTGAGCACTACTTCGTTCAAAAGACACCTCATCTCACAGGATGCGGCGACCGTGCAACGACATCCAGCCTGGCAGCGGCCGGGACGATTATCAATGGCCGCGCACGCCAACTTCGCGAACCGCGGCGGCAGTAGGTCGGACTGCAGCGTTTGAGTGGCGAAGAATATCTGCTGCCTGGGCAAGTGTCAGATCATCTGGGACCTGTCTGAAATCGCTGCGGGAATAATTCTGTTGCACGCCGATCGTTTTGAAGAAAAGGGCCTTTCCTTTCATCTGAACCTTCAGAAGGGTCATCTCCCAGTATCCCCGCGCGACCTCTGCTTGCTTAACGTCGAACGTACCGCCTTTATTCAGGTGCCCGAGCAAGCCCCCGCCAAATTTCACCTCATGGATCAGGTGACCGGTGATTTCTTCTACCCTCGCCTCCTTACCGTTTACCCAGACACTTCCTTACATGGCATGAAAGACTTCGGCTTCGTGCGTGGGTGGGTGAAAGCTTGGATTATAATAGGTGCGAAGTTCAGCTGTATGATGTCACCTCGGCGCTCCCCATAGTTGAAATGAAATGCGTCAGGTAGCATTTTGAGCAGGCGCTGGCTGCGGGCGGCATCCTGATTCTTCTCGTTGAGCGATTTTCGAAGTGCAGCCGGGTTGCGCACGAACTGCCGGATTCGTTTGTCTGATTTCTGCTGCTGTTCAGCTGTAAGCGCGCGGCCATTGATCAGGAGCGGGCGTTTTAACTCCCCCTTTTGTGTTTCCACCACTTCGTCAGCTTCGGTTTGGCCATTTGCCGGAAACTCCAGTGGCTTTGGTCCCGTTGTTCGGCTTCCAATTCGTTCATTAGGATACGGCGGGCAAGCTCATTGGCGGATACTCCTGAAGCCTGTCCATCAGTACGTTGTGTGGAGGCAAAACAGATCACAAGCACGAGAATAGAGACGGTAGCTGCCGTTTGATAGACGTCTTCACAACATGCTTTGTTTCCATGCATGTCGTTCTTCCTTTGTGCCTCCGGGCCAGGAAATGGTGATTAAAAAAGCGCTTTCCGTCACCGCCTCGATATCGTGAGGTATCGCATAGTCCAGCGCGATTAATTCCCCCGCCGTGATTTCCACGACTTGGTCCGTCAGACGAACACGGAGCCTGCCCTCTAGTGCCTGAATCGAGATGCGCGCATCCACATGATGTTTATGCATCTGCGTGTTTGCTTTCATGAGAACCAGCACCATGTGGAAGTCCGGGTATTTGGCCAGGGTCTTCGAACTCCGACCGCTGCCACGCTTCCATGACTGCTCACTTCGAAGCCGGCGCAGTTCCTCGGCCAAATTGATCCGCAAGAGTGGGCTGGCAAGATGCGGCATTCTGGTTAACT
>WNGC01003046.1_pt1 | contig 18970 bp, 18 predicted proteins | sample 5400051 | NCBI WGS metagenome assembly WNGC01 (sample SAMN13153368, study PRJNA577476) | soil metagenome | isolation source: 20 cm soil or saprolite under grassland replicate 2 | place: USA:California | collected 2016-06-15
CAGCGCGCACACCCGCTCGTCGGAGCCCGGCAGCGTGCCCGCGACCTCGAGCCCCAGGATCTCCGGTTCTCCGGGCGGGGGAGGATAGCGTCCCGCGATCTGCGAGAGGTCGGCGCGGTTGAGCCCGGAGGCCGCGACCCGCACCAGTACCTCGTCGGCCCGTGGCTCCGGCACCGCCGCCTCCCGCAGCTCGCTCAAGTAGCGGCCGTCGCGCTCCGTCACATGCAGGTACTTCATGACGTTTTTCCGTGACGCCTTCCCGTGACGCCTGTTCGTGACGTCTCTCCGTGACGCCTTTTGTGCTCTCGTGACGCCTCTTGTGCTCTTGCGTTATGTTAACCGCCGCCATGACGCGACGCTGTTGGGCGGGAACCGACGATCCCCTGATGCTGGCCTACCACGACCGCGAATGGGGGGTCCCATTGCACGGCAACCGCGAACTGTTCGCGAAGCTCGTGTTGGACGGTTTCCAGGCGGGCCTGTCATGGGCGGTGATCCTGCACAAGCGGGCGCGGTTCCTGGACGCGTTCGACGGGTTCGACCCGGAGCGTCTGGCGCGCTACGACGCACGGAAGATCGCGCAGCTGCTCCGCGATCCCGGGATCGTGCGCAACCGGCAGAAGGTGCGCGCCGCCGTGTCGAACGCGCGCGCGTTCCTCGCCTTCGTCGAGCATGACGGCTCGTTCGACGGGTTTCTGTGGAGCTTCGTGGGGGGCGCGCCCAAGCAATACCACCGCCGCAGCCTGCGGGACCTGCCGGCCCGCTCCCGCGAATCGGACCGGATGAGCGCCGCGCTCGTCCGGCGCAACTTTCGGTTCGTCGGCCCGACGATCTGTTACGCGTTCATGCAGGCGGTGGGGATGGTCAACGATCATCTCGTGCAGTGCTTCCGCCACGCCGAGGTGCGTCGGCTCGCGGCGGCCGTCACCACACCCAAGGAGTGATCCGATGGCACCGGTTTCGCTGGAGCGCTTCATCAAGCAGCTGGACGCGCTGAAACAGGAGATGGACGCGGGACAGCTCAAGACGAGCGAGTACGATCAACGGCTCGCCCGGGCGATCCGGGAGCTGCGGGAGCAGAAGCTGGACGCCGACCGCGGCGCCGTCGCCCAGGCGCTCAGCGACGCGCTGCAGCGCGGCATCATCACGCCCGCGGTCAAAGGACACATCGAGAAGCGCCTCGGGCTGACGTAGCGCGTTACGCCGTCATTTTCTCCAGCTCCGCCTCCACCCGTCGGCGGTCGGCCGCGTCGCCGACGCTGCCATAGAGTTCCCGCGCCCGCTCCAGGTACGCGCGCGCCTCTTCGCGCTGGCCCAGGCGCTCGCGGAACAAGCCGTATTCGACGTACACCTGGGCTTCGGTTGTGGGAGAGGGCTCGAGCATGCGACTCAGCTCGATCGCCTGCTCGAAGAAGACGAACCCCGTTTCGTCCAGCTGCCGGCCCCGCAACTTCCCCATCAGCGTGTAGATCTGGGCCAGCCGGCCGGTGAGGTTGCCCGCGATCGCCACCTGCTCGGCGCGACGCATCTCCTCTTCACCGTCCAGGAACCGCCCCGCCTCCAGGTGCAGCTCGGCGAGGTTCAAGCGAATTGTGACCTCGAGTCCGGCGTCGCGCGGGGCGCGTTGCACCCACGCGAGCGCCTCCCGGTACGCTGCCGACGCCGCCTGGGGACGGCCCAGCTGCGCTTCCAGCTGCCCCTGCGTGTTCAGCAGCCCGGCCATTTCCTCCGCGGCGTCGACGGACTCGAAGCACTCGCGTGCCCGGCGCAGGTGCTCGCCCGCGCCGGTGGGGTCGCCTTGATGGCGCGCCAGCACGCCGAGCTGGCGTTCGAGCCGGCCGATCTGCCGCTGGTCGCCCCCAGCCGTCGCGAGCCGCAGCCCGCGGGCGTACCACGCCTGGGCGCCCGTCCATTGGCTCTGGGCGAGGGCCGCGTCCCCCAACCCCCCGCACGCCGCGATCGCGCCCGTCTGATCGAACTCGGCTTCCGCGATCGCCAGCGCCCGCTGGAAGTGACGGGCTCCCTCCGCGTATTGACCCACCCGCAGGAACAACTCCCCGAGCGAGCTCAGCGACTCCACCTCGGGGCGACGGTCCTGCAGCGCCTGGGAGACGCGCAGCGCGACGTCGTACCAGGCGCGGGCCTGACTGAGCCGGCCGACCCGCTCTTCGCTGCGGCCGGCGCGCACCAGTGCCGCGACCGCCCCGGCCCCGTCCCCGCGCTGCTGGCATTCGAGGGCCTCGACGTATGCCCGGTACAGCGTCTGGAGGTGCTCGGTGATCACGTGGAACGACTGCGGCATGCGACGCCGCAGCTCCTCCGGCTGCACGCCGCGCTTCCCGAGGGTGAGATACGGACCGGAGCTCGACCACAACGCGCGCTCGTCCGGCCGCGAGATCGAGACGAGCAGGGCCCGCAAGGGCCCGAGCGCTTCGATGTCGGGCAGCAGCGCGAGGGCCTTCTCGACGCGCACCGGAGGCAGCGGCGGCGTCACAGGCCGTACTCCTTCATCTTTCGCGTCAACGTATTGCGGTGGATCCCGAGGATCTCCGCCGCGGCGCCGATCTGGTGGTTGGTGTGCGTGAGCACGCGGGTGATGTGGCGCGCCTCGACTTCCGCCAGCGTGAGCAGCGCCCCCTCGGGCCGGTCAGGGAGCGTCGCCTCCTCGCCGCGGAACTCCTCGGGGAGGTGTTCGGCCCCCAGCACGTCGTCCGTGGCCACGATCACCGCCCGCTCGATGACATTGCGCAGCTCGCGCACGTTCCCGATCCAGGCGTGGTTACGCAGCAGCTCCAGCGCCCGATCCGAGATCGCGTGGATCTGCTTCCTGTATCGCTCCGCAAACTGGCGCACGAAGTAGGCGGTGAGCAGCAGCAGGTCGTCCCCGCGCTCCCCCAGACGCGGCAGGCGGATCAGGACGACGGCCAACCGATAGTACAGGTCCTCGCGAAACCGCCCCTGCTTGATCGCGTCTTTCAAGTCGCGGTTGGTCGCCGCAATCAGCCGGACGTCGACGGGAATCGTGTCCGTGCCGCCCACGCGCTCGATCTCCCGCTCCTGGACCGCCCGCAGGATCTTGGCCTGCAGCGCCAGACTCATGTCGGCGATCTCGTCGAGGAACAACGTGCCGCTACCAGCCTGCTCGAACCGGCCGATCTTACGCATCACCGCCCCGGTGAACGCGCCCTTCTCGTGGCCGAACAGCTCGCTTTCGAGCAGGTTCTCGGGGATGGCGGCGCAGTTGACGGCGACGAACGGCCCGGACGACACCGGCCCGTTGATGTGGATCGCGCGGGCGACCACTTCCTTGCCGGTGCCCGACTCGCCTTGCACGAGCACGGTCGCGGTGCTCGGGGCAACCCGGGCGATCAGTCGGTACACGTCGAGCATCGCCGGGCTCTGGCCCACCAGCGCGTAATCTCCGACGGCGTGGGCCTCGACGACGGGCAGCGTGACCGCGGCTTCGGTGACGGGACGCGCGCGGCGCAGCGCGCGCAGAAAGTCTTCGCGCCGCACCGGCAGCGACAGCACGTCGAGCACGCCCAGTTTCTCAGCGCGCAGCACCAGGCCCATCGACGGGCCGTGCGCGACCGCGATCAGGCGCGGCGCGGCGGTCGCGCCGCGCAGGGTATCCACCCACCAGGCGAGATCGTCGTCCGCATGGTCGCCCAGTACGGCGACCACGACGTGCCACCGCCCGGTGCCGAGCTGCCGCACCGCCCGCGGCAGGTCCGGCGCGGCCTCGAGTTCGACGCCGCCCTCACCGACCCACTGGCGGATGCCGTGGAGCAGGCCGCCGCTCCCCGCGCCCTCGGCGCCCACCGCGAGAATCCGCAGCGCCTGCAGCTCCTCCTTGCCCGGTGCGGCGGGTGGTGGGGTCGCGGGGGACCCGCTCGCTGCCACTCTGTTCATCCCCTGCCTCGCCCCGCCCCCGCGTAGCGCGCGACCAGGACGAGCGCATCATCCGTGCCCTTGCCAGACCGGGCCAGGATCTGGTCGGCGAGTTGTTGGGCGGTTGCGTCGGTCGGGAGGCCCTCGGCGAATCCCTCGCGGATGCCGTCGGTGGCAAAGATGAGGAGATCCCCCGGCGCGACCGGCACCATGTCGGCCCGCAGCTGCGGGAGCTCGGCGCCGCCGACGATACCGCCCCGCGTCACGAGCGAGGCGCGCGCGGGGCGCGCCTTCGGCGCCGCGTACAGCACCACCCCTTCGACGTTTCCCACGCCCAGCCAGGTGAGCGACGGTTGGACGTCGCCGACGTAGGCCAGGCTCATCACGACGCCGCGCGAGCCGGCGAGCGCCTCGTGACAGCGGCGCACCAGCGGCACCAGGGACTCCTCCGCGTACCGGTCGAGCGCCGCCACCGCGGTACGCGCGGCGGCCGCGGCCTCCGTGCCGTGCCCCAGCCCGTCCACGGCGGCGACCAGCGTGCCGCGCCCCACCCGCTTGACCAGATGGAGATCACCCGATTCCATCTCGCCGGCGAGCGCCTGCGCCGCCACCCCCCAGTCGATCATGGGGGGGACGCGCAGCGACGCGTCATGCATGCCGCCGGCGCCATTTCTTCATCGTCACGGTGGTCCCCTTCCCGGGACTCGAGACGACATCGAAGTCGTCCATCAAGCGCCGCGCCCCCGGGAGCCCGAGCCCCAGCCCGCCCGACGTCGAGTACCCGTCCTGCAGGGCGCGCGTGACGTCGGGAATCCCGGGTCCTTGGTCGCGCGCCACGACGATCAGACCATCCATGTCGCCGTTCATCACGGTGCGGAGCGTGATCTCTCCGCGCTTGGCGTACATGAGGATGTTGCGGGCGATCTCGGAGATGGCGGCCGCGATGACGGTCTGGTCACCGCTCGAAAACCCCGCCTCGGCCGCGAGCTCCCGCCCTTTCTGCCGGGCGCTCACGACGTCGACGTCGGACGTGATCGGGACCAGCAGCTCTTCAGCCACGGGTGCCCCGTCCTTGTTTGTCGAGGCGCTCCCGGCCCTGCCGATCCAAAAAGGCGAGCCCCTCTTCGAGGTCGAGCGCGGTCGAGATGCCCTTGAGCGTCAGGCCGAGCTGCACCATCGCGAAGGCGACCTCGGGCTGGATGCCGACGATCACCGTTTCGGCCCCGCGCAGCCGCGCCATGTGCGCGATGTCCCGCAGCGTGCGGACGGCGAAGGAGTCCATGACGTCGAGCGCCGTCACGTCGACGATCACACCGCGGGCGCGATACTTCCCGACGCGCTCGATCAGGGCCTCGCGTAACGCCGACAGATCAGCGTCGGTGAGCGCCGACTGGATGGACGCGATGAGATAGAGCCCCTGCTTCAGGATCGGAACTTCCACCACGGCCTCCGTCTACGCAGTAGGGTGCGACCTCACGCCTTCGGGACCGGTTCTTCCAGCGGGACCACCTTGTAGCCGAGCAGCCGCTCCGCCTCCTCGATGCCGCCCTGCAGATCGCCGACCGTGGCCATTTCGCTCAGGTCGACGCCGATCGTCACCAGCGTCTGCGCGATCTCGGGCGAGAGGCCCGTGACGATCACCGTGGCGCCCAGCAGGCGCGACGCCTCGACGGTCTGCACCAGGTGGTTCGCGACGTTCGAGTCCATGGCCGCCACACCGGTGATGTCGATCACGACCACCTTGGCGCGGTTGGTCCGAATCGCGCGCAGCAGCTGTTCCGTCAGCTGCCGCGCCCGCTGCGGGTCGATCACGCCGATGATGGGGAGAATGAGCAGCCGTTCGCGCACCTGCAACACCGGCGTGGACAGCTCGCGGATCGCCTCCTGCTGCTGGCGGATGATGCGCTCGCGCTCTTGCACGAAGCCCACCGCCACCGTATTCGCGACGCGGTTGGCCGCGGGCTCGTACGCATCGAGAATCCGATTCAGCTTGTCGAAGTCCTCGTGATACTTGCCGAACAGCGAGCGCGCCAGCACGTCGCGCAACAGCAGCACGATGCCGACCACCTCGTGCGTCTCGACGCCGCGCGGGATGATGCGCTCCGACAGGTTGCGGGCGTACGCCTGCAATGCTTCGAACGTCCCCGTCTCGAGCGCTTCCACGTAGTTGTCGTACACCGAGGTCGCTTCGGCGAAGATCTCCTCCTCCGTCATGGCCGTGAGGAGCTGCGCTCGGGTGATACGGCGTGCCCACTCTTCGCGCAGCTGCGTCCGATTCTGGCGGAGGTGCGCCACCAGCTCGCGCAGCAGCGCCGCCGTGGACTCTGACTGGGCTTGCGGATCGAGCGAGGGAGCTTGGGGGTCTTTCCCTTTTGCAGCCATGGCGGCGGATCCTTTGAGTTGGAATGTTGCCGCGGCGCAACAGCAAGGCTAGTGCCAAAAAACCGCCCACCGAGAGGCGGCGTATGCTATAGCCAGGAAAGGTGTTGGAAAGTTATGTCGCCGCGCCCTGAAGCGTCAGCGCAGCATATTGGGGCGACAGATGACTCCCCGACGCACCGAAAGAGGGCGTGGGGAGTCGGGCCACCATGGGGGTCCCCACTCCGCGCTGCGTAGGAGGGACGCAATCCTCGCATGGTCAACTCGTCGGTCCGATCTCCCCCGTCTTGCCACCTCCCTCGCACGTCGGATGCCGACTCGTCGAACAAGCAAGTGGGATGCCACCGCGCGGTCGTAGAGTAGTCGCTGCACGCAGGAAACGGGTGTGGGTGATGCGCCGCAGCGTGGGGAAGGGAGGACGCCGCGGGGAGTGGCGTGCGGTCCACTCCCCGCGGGCATTTGGATTTCCTTCAGCGGTTTACCTCCTTGGGTTACGAAACCTTCTGCCCGGTCAGTGCGACCGGCGCATCAGCCTGCAGCGGGTCTCCCACAGCGGGCGCTCGCCGCGCGCTTCCGACCGCCCCTCGTGGAGCCCGCGCTGTCCGTCAGCATCGCATATCTCGCACCACAGCCTCAGCCCGCCGCGAGCGGCTGGGGCAGGACGCGCGCCCGCCGCGGCGCATGCGGCGGCGGGGCCGCCGCGTCGAGCTCACCCTCGCACAGCACGCGCACGATCCGTTCGGCCGCATGGCCGTCCCAGCGCTCGATCACCGGCCGTGCGGGAGAGCGGCGCGCCACCGCCCGCTCCACCGCGCCGAGCAGCACGTCGCGCCGCGGCGCCACGAGGCGGTTGGTCCCGTGCGTACAGGTGACCGGGCGCTCCGTGTTGGGCCGTACCGTCACACACGGCACGCCCAGGAACGTCGTCTCCTCTTGCAGGCCCCCCGAGTCGGTGATGACCAGTTGCGAGGCCGCGACCAGCCCGAGCATGTCCAGGTAGCCGAGCGGTTCGAGCAGGCGCAGGTGGCCGCTCGGGTCCGGGCGGAACCCGAGCGTCTGGATGCGCTCGCGCGTGCGCGGGTGGACGGGGAACAGCACCGTCATCATGCGGCCCATCTGGTCGAGTGCCTCGAGCAGCTCGCGCAGCACCAGGGGATCGTCGACGTTCGCCGGGCGGTGCAGCGTCACCACCGCATAGTCGATGCCCCGGACCTGATATCGTGCCGCGACGTCGCGCTTCGCCGCTTGCGGCAGGGCCCAGCACAACGAGTCGATCATGACGTTGCCCACGAACTGAATGCGCTCGACGGAGATCCCCTCCGCGACCAGGTTGTCGCCCGCGTCGCGGGACGGGGTCAAGAGCAGGTCCGCGAGCCGGTCGGTCACGACGCGGTTGATCTCCTCCGGCATCGTCCAGTCGCCGCTGCGCAGCCCCGCCTCCACGTGCCCCACACGCCGGCCGAGCTTGGCGGCGACCAGCGCCGCGGCGAGCGTGGAATTCACGTCGCCGTACACCAACACGAGGTCGGGGCGGAGCTCGGTGAGAATCGGCTCCAGCCGCTGCATCACAGCCGCCGTCTGCTGCGCATGCGAGCCGGACCCGACGCCAAGGTGGTAGTCGGGCGCGGGAATCCACAGCTCCTCGAAAAACAGGTCCGACATTTCGGGATCGTAGTGTTGGCCGGTGTGCACGATGATGTGCTCGACATCGCGGCGGCGGGCGAGCTCGCGATCCACCGGCGCCAGCTTCATGAAGTTGGGGCGGGCCCCGACCACGGAGAGGATGCGCATCGGCGTCAATGCGCCAGCCGGGTGATGCCGTAGATCGCGGCCGGGAGCGTCACCAAGATGCCGATGATCCGCCAGGTCCCTTCCGGGTCGTGTCGTTCCCGCGGCACGAAGATCTGGTCACCGGTGTGCAGGTTCATCTGATCGACCGTCATGTTTTGGGCGATCGCCTGGCGCAGCGGATCGCCCACCCAGACCCGGTCGCCGTTCCGCTCGATGCGCCAGTCGCCGACCTTGGCGTCGCGCGTCGGGCCGCCCGCCACCATGAGCGCGTCCCCGATGACGACATCCCCCGGTACGGCGTAGAAGCCCGGGTGCTCCACCTCCCCGAGAATCGAGAGCCGCACCAGAGCCTTGGCGTGCACGGTCGGGTTCTTCAAGTACCGCCCCAGCCGCTCGGTCAGGTACGTCTCGACCTCGGCGCGCTGCACGCCAGCGAGCGGAATCGCTCCGATCATGGGCAGCATCAGGGCGGGCCCCTGCCCCACGGTGAACGTCTTGGTGAACAGCGTGTCCCCATCCACCTGGAGCAGGATCTGGTCACCGACCAGGAATCCCCCTCCCGGGCTCGACTTGGCATTCTGGGCCGCCAGCGGGCCCGCGAGCAGCACCAGCGCCGCGAGGCGCACGACCAAACGTTGGATCATCATTCCACCGTCACGCTCTTCGCCAGGTTGCGGGGGCGATCTACGTCGCACCCCCGCCGCACGGCGATGTGATAGGCCAACAGCTGAAGCGGGATAACGGTCAAGAGCGGCGAGAGCAGCGGCGCCGCGGCGGGCACGCACAGCTGATGGTCCACCAGGTGCCGCAGATCCCCGTTTCCCTCGCTCGTGATTACGATGATGCGACCACCGCGCGCCCGCACTTCCTGCATGTTCGCAGGGCGATCGGGCCGTGCTTCATTTCCGCCGCCGGATACCCCTCCGCGTGGATATAGGAGATCTCCTTGAGCTTGAGCGCGCCTTCGAGGGCCACGGGGAAGTTGACCCCGCGACCGAGGTAGAGGGCGTTGGTCGAGTCGGCGTAGCGCTCGGCGAGCCGCGCCACTTCGTCCTCCAGCGCGAGCGCGCGCGCCACGAGATCAGGAAGGCCCGCGAGCTGCTCCACCACCCGCCGCCCCTCTTCCGCCGCCAGGCCGCGTTGCCGGCCCAGGTACAGCCCGAGCAGCATTAACGCCACGAGCTGCGACGTGAACGCCTTGGTGGAGGCCACGCCGATCTCGGGCCCGGCGTGCAGGTAGATGCCGCCGTCGGACTCGCGCGCGATGGTCGAGCCGACCACGTTCACGATCCCGACGACCGTCGAGCCCGCTCCCTTCGCCACGCGCAGCGCTTCGAGCGTATCGGCCGTCTCGCCGGACTGCGAGATGGCGATCGTCAGCGTGCCCGGCACGCGCAATAACCGCCGGTACCGGAACTCGGAGGCATACTCGACCGAGACCGGAATGCCGGCGAGCTCCTCGATGACGTGCCGGCCCACGAGACCGGAGTGCCACGAAGTGCCGCACGCCACGATCACGATGCGGCGAATGCGCGCGCACTCGGCCGGCGTGAGGTTGAGCCCGTTCAGCCGCGCGCTGCCTTCGCTGAACAGCAGGCGTCCGCGCAATGTGCTGCGCACCGTCTCGGCCTGCTCGCAAATCTCCTTGAGCATGAAGTGCGGGTACCCGCCGAGGGCGAGCGCTTCGAGATCCCACTCGATGTCGTCCACGGCGCGGTCCTGCTCCCGCGCCTCGCGGTCGAGCACGCGGTAGCCGTCCGGCGTCACGACCGCCACGTCACCGTCGTTCAGGTAGACGACGGAGCGGGTGTGCGCCAATACCGCGCTCGCGTCCGAGGCGACGAGGAACTCACCGTCGCCGACCCCCAACAGCACCGGCGAGCCGCGCCGCGCGACGACGATCTTTCCGGGTTCGGTCTCCGCGATCACGGCCACGCCGTACGTGCCCTCGACGTGCGCCAGGGCGGCGATGACCCGCTCCTCGAGGGTCGCGCCCGGCGAATCCTCGATCAAATGCGCGAGCGTCTCCGTGTCGGTCTCGGTGGCGAAGCGATGCCCCTCCTGCGTGAGCCGCGCGCGCAACAAGTCGGCGTTCTCGATGATCCCGTTGTGCACGAGCGCCAGGGCGCCGCTGCAGTCGACGTGCGGGTGGGCGTTGCAGTCGTTCGGCGCCCCGTGCGTCGCCCAGCGCGTGTGGCCGATGCCGCAGTTGCCATGCAGCGGCGAGCGCCCCAGCAGGTCGCGCAACCCCTGGACGCGACCGGCCAGTTTGCGCATCTCCAGGCCGTGGCCGTTCAGCACGGCCACACCCGCAGAGTCGTAGCCGCGATACTCCAGACGCGTCAAACCGTCCAGCAGCACCGGAACGGCGTTCTTAGGTCCGACGTAGCCGACAATACCACACATCGCTCAAGTGCTCCCGCGCTTGGGTTCCAGCAAGGCTTCTCCTGTGACGGCCAGACCGAACCGAGCGAGCTGGGCGAGCGTGGCGGCGCCGGCCCCCAGCCGGACGCCCCACAGCGTGATGATGGTCACACCGCATTGCTCGCACAGGCTCACGCAGGAACCGGACCGGGGTCGCCGCGTCATTGACCCGCCGGGAGTACGGCGTTCGCACGGTTTGCACAACACGTGGGATCCTCGAGTCTCACTTTGCTCGGCCGGAAGCGGCGCTCATGCGAGAAACCCGCTTCAAGTTTGAGGCCCGAGCCGTGAGATCCACCAGCGTGCCATCGGAAAGCGCTCGACGCCGCAATGTGTTAGCTGCCACACCCTGGCCGCGCCGCCGCGCGGCACTGCCGACGGCACGTTGCGCCCACGCGGCACTTCCGGCGCGCGGACTCGTCGCATTGCACGCCCATGGTCCCGGCACGCCGCGCCAAACGCTCGCGGCCCCGGGTTTGCAGAGGGGAACGTCCGCAATCCCTTGCGCAAACCGATGTGGGGGAACCGCATGAGTGACCCAACGCCACGGGCAGGCTTGCCCCTGGTGCTTCTCGCTGGTGATCACCCGGACGATACGAACTGGCTGAGGAATCTGCTCGAGCCGGCCGGGTACGCAGTGCTGCGGGAGCCCTCGGGGCGGTACGCGTTGGAGCGCGCCCGCGGCACCGAGCCCGACGTCATCATCGTGGACGCCGAGTTGCCCGATATGGCCGGCGTCGAGCTGTGCCGCCTGCTGCGCGCCGATCCGCGGGTCTCGAGCAGCACGCCATTGCTGCTCGCGTTCCGCGAGCACGCGTCGCGCGACCAGCGCACCGCGGCGCTGCGCGCCGGCGCCTGGGAGTGCATCGCCCCGCCGCACGAAGCCGACGAAATTCTGCTCAAGATCGGCGCCTACGTCCGGGCCAAACTCGACGCGGACCGCGCGCGGGCCGAAGGCCTGTTGGACCCGATCACGGGACTTTACAACCGCCAGGGTCTGGCGCGCCGGGCCCGCGAACTCGGCTCCCAGGCGTTCCGGGAGCACGGCGCGTTGGCCTGCGTCGTGATCGCGCTCGACGTCGACGCCGCGACGCCGCCGAGTGAGGGCGCGGGGCACGTCGTGGTCCGCTGCGTCCATGCGCTGAAGTCGTCGGCGCGGCTGTCGGACGTGGTCGGGCGGCTCAGCCCCACCGAATTCGCGGTGCTCGCCCCCGGAACGGACGCGGCCGGGGCGCGCCGCCTCGCCGAGCGCCTCGCGAGCACCGTGCAGGCGAGCGCCGGGGGCGTGCCCGCCGCGGCTGCCGACCCCACCGCGCCGGCGCCGCCCCCGATGCGCGTACGCTGCGGCTACGAAGCCGTCGCCAACGTCGGCTACGCCCCGATCGAACCCGTCGATTTGCTGGTGCGTGCGTCCACCGCCCTGCGGACCGGGCGGGCAGAGGGGGGCGGTTGGCTGCGGCGCTTCGACGACGGCGCCAGCAGCACGCCCAACCCCTAGATCACGAACGGCTGACCCTTCCCGCCGCTCGCCTGCTCGGCCTCCTCATCCACCGCCTCGTAGCCCGGCAGATAATAGGAGTAGTAGCGATACGCGTCGCCCGCGGGCACCGCGTTGAGAATCGCGCCGAGCAGGCGCACGGGCAGCCGCTGCAGGACCTCGAGCTTGGCCGATGCCATGTCGCGGTGACTGAAGCCGGTTCGCAGCACCACGGCGAGATGTCCCGTGAGCGTGCCGAGGATCAGCGGGTCAACCCCGGCGCTGAGCGGCGGGCTGTCGACCAGGATGACGTCGTAGTTGGGGCGCAGCGTGGTGAGGAGCTGCGACATCGTCTGCGAGCCCAACAGCTCCGGCGCGTTATAGGCACGTGTCCCGCAGCCGATCAGTGAGAACGATGGATACGGCGTCGCCTGGACGATCGCCTCGAGCGGGACCTCGCCGCGCAGGAAATCGCTGACGCCGGGGCGACGCCGGGCGCCGAGCCGGCGGTGCAGTACGCCGCGCCGCAGGTCCCCGTCGATCAGCAGGGTGCGGTGACCGGCCTCGGCGAACGTATGCCCGAGATTGGCGGCCAGGAACGACTTGCCGTCGCCCGCCCCGGGACTGGTAATCGTGACGACCAGCGGCGCCACCGCGCCGTGGGTGTACACCAGGTTGAGACACACGCCGCGCAGCGCCTCGACCACGACCGCCACGTCTTCCGGCGGCCGGACGCGCCGCCCGCTGCGCTCCGGCCGGGCCCCAGGGCGAATGTGCGGCACCGCGCCCAGGATGGTGAGCCCCATCTCGCGTGACACCTGATCGGGGTAGCGCACGCGCGGATCGATCCGGTCGATCAAGACCGCGCCCATGACGGCCAGCCCGAAGCTCCCGACGAACGCCAGCAGAATGACCCGGGGCGCCGTGTTCTTCACGGGTCGCCGCGGCACCACGGCGGAATCGAGCACGCGGACGTCCGCCAGCGAGCTCGCTTCGGCGAGCCGCGCCTCATCGTACTTCGCCTGCAGGCTGTTATAGAGGTTCTCCGCGTTCCCCGCGTCGCGGCGCAGTCGCGCCTCCTCGATCGCGCGGGCCGGAATTTGCCGCAGCGTCCGCGAATCGGCATCGACCCGACGACCCAGCTCCGTCTCCCTGGCCCCCAGCTGACCCGCCAGCGTCCGCGCCAGCGTCGGGATCGTCTGGCGCTGAAGCGTCCTGATCTCGCCGAGCAGCCGCTGCACCGGCAGGTACTCGTCGGTGTACTTGTAGCGCAACGAGCGCAGCTGGGCCTGCTTGTCCGTCAGTTCCGTAAGCGCCTGTGACAGCTCGGGATTCTGCTGGACCAACCCAACCACTGAGAGCGCCTCGACCGAGAGTCCCGAGTCGCCCGCCTGCGCCAGGAGCCGTTCGAGGGCATCTCGGTCGCGCCGCGCCTGCTCGCGGGAGATCTGCATGTCGAAGAAGCTGCCGAACATCGGATCCCGCCCCCCGCCCGCCCCCGCCGCCCCGGCCGTCTGTGGCCCACCTGCAGCCGCTGCCGCCACCGACGTACCGCCCCCGCTCGGGCGGTCGCTCGGCAGAGTGATCGTCTCCTCCCGAAACCGCTGCAGCGATGACTCCGCGCTGCGAAGATTGTCCTGGGAGTGCTGCAGCTGTTCCCCGAGGATCTTGGTGAGCTCAATGAGCTTCTGGCGCTTCAAGTCGGCATACACGGTGACGTAGCGCTGCGCCACCGCGTTGACGGTCGCCGTGATACGCACCGGGTCGGGGCCCCGCAGCTCGATGCGCAGGAAGTTCCCGTCCAGGTCCATATGGCTGTCCAGTCCGTCGGCCAGAGCGGTGGCGGCGTCGCGCAGCGTGGTAAGGGTGAATTCGACTGTCCGGCCCAGGGGCACACTGCCCGCGTCGGGTGCCCAGCGCAGGCCATACCGCTTCCCGACGGAATCGCCGAACGTCCCGCGCTCGAGCTCGATCCCGTCCGCCGTAGCGAGTGTGTACCCCTGCCCCGAGCGGTCCACGGTGAAGCGGTACCCCCCGGGCTGGTACTGGTCGGCGACTGCCAACCGGGCGATCACCTGGGTGTCCGCGGGCGAGGCGCTCCACACGTACAGGCGTTGCTCGCGCACCACCTGGTCGAGCACCACGTACGACCTGAGAAGATCGACCCACGACTCGGCGTCGAGCAGCTGGCTCGGACGAATCGGCGTGGGTCCCCGGTCTGCGCCATGCCGACCTTCGACATCGATCCAGATTTTGGCCTGCGCGGAGTACTCGGGCTTGATGAAGCGCGTCGCGCCAACGCCGGCGACGGTGCCGAGCAAGGTAAAGGTGGCGATGAGCCACTTAAAGCGCAGCAGCGCACTCAGGATCCGTCGCCAGTCGAGCCCGCCCTCGGCGCCGCCCCCCTCGTAGGGGGAAAGGCCGCGCTGCGGGAGCGCGGGGGCCGCGACCGCGGGTGGAGCGAGCGGGGCTGGCAAGTTGCTGAGCGTCATCGAGATGTTCCCTGAAGAAATCGGTCTAATTCGGTCGCGCGGCGCCGTGCCGCACCACCGTCGCGCCATCAACGACAGCAAGTCCGATACCGCGCACAGCGCCGCCTTCGCGCCACACACACGTTCAGGTCATGCCGCAAATCGGTGCACCGAAAGAGCGGCTCTGGATGCAGGTTGGTGCGCAGGGTGCTCGACGCGCCTGTGCATGATGCGACGTTTGTGCCGGAATCGCTTGAGAATCCTGCACGCTGCGACGTCGCGACAGCTTGGCCCGAACCCTGCGTAGCGAGGGACCAACCTGAGCTGGAATGAGCCCGATGTCCATGCCACTTGCACAGAACGGCGTCTCCCGGCCCGGGGCGCGTGACGAGGCGAAGGACGTCACGTCCCTCCTGGCGATCGGGGCCGATGCGAAGGCGCGGATTCGCATCCTCGTGGTGGACGATGAGCACACGCTGCGCGAGAGCTGCGCGACCGTGCTGCGCCACGAAGGGTACGACGTGACGGTCTGCAGCCGCGGCCAGGAAGCGCTGGATCTCTTGAAGCGCCGCGGGTTCGATATCGTGCTCGCCGACTTGTACATGTCGCAGGTCGACGGCCTGACGCTGCTCCGCACGGCGCTCACGACCAATCACGACACCATCGTGATCGTCATGACGGGGAACCCGAGCGTGGAGTCGAGTGTCGAGGCGCTGCGGCAAGGCGCGTTCGATTACCTGCCGAAGCCGTTTTCCGCCTCCCACCTCCAGGTCCTGATCGGCCGGGCGGTGCACACGCTGGCCGTCGCCCGCGAGACGCGGGAGCAGCAGGAGGACCTGGAGCGGCGGCATGCACACAGCGACAAGATCACGCTGCTGGGCACGGCGCCGGCGTTCCGCCGGGCGATCGAGCTGGCCCGCAAGGTGGCGCCGACCGACGCTTCCGTCTTCATCACCGGTGAGAGCGGCAGCGGCAAGGAGATGATCGCGCAATTCATTCACCACCACAGTCGGCGTTCGAGCCGGCCGTTCGTGGCGATCAACTGCGCCGCCCTCCCCGAAGGGCTGCTCGAGTCGGAGATGTTCGGTCACCGCAAAGGCGCGTTCACGGGCGCGGTGCGCGACAAGCCCGGGCTGCTGGAAGCGGCGCACGGCGGCACGCTGTTCCTGGACGAGCTGATCGAGATGTCGAAGCCGATCCAGGCCAAGCTGCTGCGCGTCATTCAGGACGGGGTGCTGCGGCGCGTGGGGAGCGAGACGAACGACGCCGTCGTGAACGTGCGCTTCATCGCCGCCACCAACAGTGACCCCGAGGCGGCCGTCAAAGCGGGCACCCTGCGGGAGGACCTGTACTATCGCCTCCGCGTGGTCCCGATCCAGGTGCCCCCGCTGCGCGACCGGCCGGAGGACATCCCCCTGCTCGCCGAGTACTTCCTCTCCACGTACTGGATCCGGCACCGCAGCAAGGGCGCGCCGTTCCCGAAGCTCAGCGATGCGGCGATCCGGGCCCTGTGCGGTCACACCTGGCGCGGCAACGTGCGCGAGCTGCAGAACGCCATCGAGCACGTCGCGGTCATCGTGGAACCGGGCACCGAAATCCGACCCGAGGACCTGCAACTCACGGGCGAAGCGGAGTCGCCGGCCACGGCGAACCCCGCCTCGCTGATCTCCACCCTCCTGGAGGAGAGCTACCACGCCGCCCGCGATCGCGTCATCGCCCAGTTCGAGCGGCAGTATCTCACCTGGCTCGTGAACCGGGCGGGCGGGAACATGTCCAAGGCGGCGCGCATCGCCGGCGTGGACCGCACGACCCTGTACCGACTGATGGAGCGCCACGGCCTGCAGCGCAGTCCCAGCACCGGCTGGGTGATCGAGCGCGAGCCGACCGAGCCCGAGCCAAGCGTATCGGTGGGAGACGGCAGCGAGCTAACCCCGTAGTCTCAAGGGAGCACACGCATGAAGACGAGCACCGCCGAACAGCTCGAGTGGCACGCGCCGGCGACCGTTCGGGTTCCCGAGGTCGCGCCCGAGCCGCAGGACTTGGCGGAGTGCCTGGGTGGGCCGAATGGCCAGGAGCTCGTGGTCGAGATGGCGCACGACCTGCGCTCCCCGCTCACCGCGATCCTGTTCCTGGCGGAATCCCTGCAGAACGCGGAGAACGGTCCAGTGACCGACAGCCAGCGGCGCCAGCTGGGGCTCATTTATAGTGCAGCGCTCGGTCTGTGCGCGACCGCGAGCGACGTCCTCGAGCTCGCCCGCGGGGGCGACCGGCTGCTCGAGCGCGGGCCCCTGCCCTTCTCCGTCGTAGAAATCCTCAACTCGGTGCGGGGGATGGTGCTGCCGCTCGCCGAAGAGAAGCGGCTCGAGGTCCAGCTGGTCCATCCGGTCCCGGAGCGCCGTATCGGCCACGCGCGCGCGGTCGGGCGGGTGCTGCTCAACCTCGCCACCAATGCCGTGAAGTTCACCGAGGCCGGCTTCGTCGAGATCGCCGCTCGGCCGCTGGGCGCGACGCGCCTCGAGTTCTCGGTCCGTGACTCGGGCGAGGGCATCGATGCCGCGGTGCTGCCGACCCTGTACCAGCCGTTCCGCAAGCCAGCCGGAGGGCCGCGCTACTATTTCTCCAGCGCGGGCCTCGGGCTCGCAATCTGTCGCAAGCTCGTCCACGCAATGGGCTCGACGCTGCGCATTGAAACGCGACCGCACTGGGGCACGCGGTTCTCGTTCGAGCTCGAGCTGCCCCCGGCGACCGTTTGACCATGCGCCGGGGCGTCGCAGCGATCCCACACGCGCCGAACGAGCGCGACATGACGGCGCCACGGTACGTTCCGCGCCGTCGTTCCAACCGCTGGACCCCCAACGGTTTACACAAGATTGATCCCGACACGGCCCGAGCACACCGCTTGCCCCACGCAGCGGCCATGGCGACGGCTCTTGATCTCGAAATCGAAACGGCTCGGCCCAGCATCGACATGGTCCACCTGGTGCCGCGCCGCCCTCGCGACCGGGAACGCCGGTTGCGGCGGCTGCTCAACACCATGGTGGCGGGAGTCGCGTTGGTCGTGGCGTCGCCGCTACTGCTGCTCATCGCCGTGCTCATCAGGCTCACCTCGCGGGGCCCGGTGCTGTTCCGACAGACCCGCATCGGCCTGGACCGGCGCGCTCTGTCGCGCGCCGGCGGCAACACGCGCCGCCGGCTCGACCAGGGCGGTCATCCGTTCACGATGTATAAGTTCCGCACGATGCACGTCGCCTCGGCACAGCGCGACCCGCAGGTCTGGGCCCAGCCGGACGACGCGCGGGTGACCCCGATCGGCCGCGTGCTGCGGAAGTTTCGGCTCGACGAGCTGCCCCAGCTCTTCAACGTGCTGCGGGGGGACATGAACATCGTCGGCCCGCGGCCCGAGCAGCCCGCCATCTTCGTCTACCTGCGCGAACAGATCGAGGGATACCAGCGCCGGCAACGGGTGCGCCCGGGTATCACGGGCTGGGCGCAGGTAAACCAGGGATACGACCAGTCGGTCGAGGACGTGCGGCGCAAGCTCGCCTACGATCTCGAGTACATTCGGCGTCAATCGGCATTCGAAGATCTGTGGATCATGCTGCGGACGGTTCCGGTGATCGTGCTCCGTCGCGGCGGCTGGTAAGACTACCTCCTACAGCAGTCTGGCCGTTTCTGCAGGCCCCCGTCGGCGTGTGGGTTCCCACACCGCCGTTCCCACACCACTCATGGCGACGAGCCAGGCATGCAGCGCGGCCACATTGCCGGATACGGCATAGGCCGGTAGGGCGAAGACGCGAGGCACGCGGCGTCCTCCCGCCTCGGGCCACCACCACCCCACGGCCGCGAGCGCCAGGACGCCGCCCGCGGCGCCCAGCACGGCGCGCGCCCACGCCGCGTCCGGCGCGAGCACGCCCACCGCGCCCACCGTCAAGAGCGCAGCCCAGGGCACGAGCCAGCGACACAACTTGTGACTGCCCAGCATCCAGGCGAACAGGCCGTACCGCAGCGGATTGAGCAGCGTCCGTAGGGCCCACAAGGTGCGTAGGCCCCGCGCCATCGTGCGCACCTTACGGCGATACTCTTGGCGGAGCGAGGCGCTGCGGGGCACGAAGCACAGCGCGTCGGGCACCGACACCGCGCGCAAGCCGCGGCGCCGGGCAAACAGCGCCGCCCCGAAGTCCCGGCTCAGATCTCCAGGCACGGCTTCGCGGTGGAGCTCGGCCCGGATGGCGTAGAGGCACCCCGACGCTCCCACGATGCCGGCCACGCGGGTTTCCAAGTCCCGCACCCACATCTCGTAACCGATGTACGCCGATTCCCCGGCGTTCGCATGCGCGTCCACGTGCGCCACGCTCACATCCCGGCCGGAGGCCACTCCGACGGCGGGATCCGCAAACTCGGCGACGAGCAGCTTGAGGGCCCGTCGATCGATGCGCACCGAGGCGTCGGTGTTGATGATAATGTCGCCGCGCAGCTGCCCGCGAGCCGCGTTCTCGGCGGCGCTCTTACCGCGCCGCTCCGGGAGGCGCAACAGCTC
>WNGC01000956.1_pt1 | contig 18967 bp, 16 predicted proteins | sample 5400051 | NCBI WGS metagenome assembly WNGC01 (sample SAMN13153368, study PRJNA577476) | soil metagenome | isolation source: 20 cm soil or saprolite under grassland replicate 2 | place: USA:California | collected 2016-06-15
TCTGCTCTTGCAGCGCGGTCGGAATTCCCGCCCGTTGCGCGCGCCACACGACTGGCCCAGCGGCGTAGCCCCCGGTCCCGATGACAACATCGGGCTGCTCATCGCGGAGCACCGTGCCGACGGCGCGCCAGGCACGGATTGCGATGACCGGCCAGCGCAGATTTTTCCACCACGTGCGCCGGTAAATCGGTTCCATCGGCAGCAAGTGAAAGTGGAACGGATGGCGTGGCAGGATCTGCGCTTCGATGCCACGGGCCGCGCCCACCAACACGACGTCGTGACCCTGATCGGCTGCCACGCGGGCAAGCGCGAGCGCGGGCATGAGGTGGCCGCCGGTGCCGCCGCCGGCGATCAGGACCTTCACGAACGCGGAACTCGGAACGCGGAACGCGGAACACGCAGATCCTTCACTTCTGTTCCGCGTTCCGACTTTCGCATTCCGCGTTCATTACACACGTCGCGCTCTTCCGACGCTTGCCAGCACTCCGGTTGCTGCCAGGGCAACGATTAGTGAGGACCGACCATATGACATAAAGGGTAAGGTCACTCCCGTCGCCGGAATCACCGCGAGGGTCACGCCGATGTGCAGCACCACGCTCAAGCCGATCATGACGGTGATCCCCGTGGCGAGGAGCTGCCCGAACGGATCGGGCGCATGGCGCGCGATGCGGAATCCCAGCCAGACGAATGTCCCGAAGAGCAGCGCGATCGCGAGCACGCCGATGAAGCCCCACTCCTCGCCGATCGTCGAGAAGATGAAATCGGAGTACGCGTACGGCAGGTAGCCGAGCTTTTGCTGCCCCTGCCCGAAGCCTGCGCCGAGCAGCTGCCCCGCCCCGATGCCGGTGAGCGATTGCTGCACCTGCCACGTCGCTTCGGTAGGTGCGACACCGGGATTCAGGAACGTCAGCACGCGCGCGAGGCGGTACTGCGCCGTCGCGACGGCGCCATAGAGCAACGGGCCGGCGGCGACGCCGAGGGCGAGGAAATGCCCGATGCGCGCGCCGGCGGTGAATAGCACCGTGCCCGCCAGGATTGCGACCAGCAACGCCATCGAGAGGTGCGGCTCGAGAAAGATGAGTCCGATGAGGGGCACGAGAATCACGAGGAACGGCAGCACGCCCTGCTGAAACGTCCTGATTTGTTCGCCCTTCTTAGCCGCCAGCATCGCGCACCACACCACGACGGTGAACTTCGCGAGCTCGGAGGGCTGGAGCGTCAACACGCCCAGGTTCACCCAGCGCCGCGCGCCGTTGATCGTCGGCGTGATCGCGTGCGTGAACGGCAGCAGCGGAATGAGCAGCAGCAACGCCGTGACGCCGATGAGCGGCCACGCCCAGCGGCGCCAGCGGTGGTAGTCCATGCGCGCGAACGCCACCGCGAGCAGTCCTCCCACGACCGCCCCCACCGCCTGACGCAGTGCGAAGCTGGCGCCGACTTGCCCGCCGGAAGTCGTGACCAGACTCGATGCGCCATAGACCGCCGCGAGTCCAAAGACGACGAGGACGGCGGTGACGACGGCGAGGAGCCGCCGTTCCCACGCGGTCACTGGTTCTCCACCAGACGGCGGAACGTCGCTCCCCGCTCCTCATAGTTCTTGAACATGTCGTAGCTCGAGCAGGCGGGAGACAGCAGCACCGCGTCGCCGGGACGCGCGGCGCGGCGCGCGCGCTCCATGACATCCTCGAACGTGCTGCCGCGTTCGAGAGTCACCGCGCCGGCGAGATCGTGCTCGATGATCGGCCCCGCTTCCCCGTACGCGATGACGAGCCGGCAGCGATCCTTGGGGAGCAGCGCGGCGAGACGCGTGTAGGGCTCACCCTTGTGTCGGCCGCCGAGCAGCAAAACGAACGGGCGGTCCATGGCCGCGAGCGCGACCGTTGTGGCAGCGATGTTCGTCGCCTTGGAGTCGTCGGCCTCGTGCACCGCGAGCGCGGCGGCGAGCGCGTTCGCCACATTGTGATCGCCCAACAAATGCAGGTCGTCGCGGCGCAGCAGCGACTCTCCACCAAGTTGCAGTGTCCGCGCCGTGGCGTCGTACCAGCCGTCGGTCGATTTCACGAGCGAGAACAGGACGTGCCGGCCCGGCACGCCCCGCGCCAGCGTCAGGACGAGCGGGTCATCCGCATTCAGGATCCACACGTCGTCGCCGGTCGCGTTCCGGAAGAGCAGCCGCTTGTCGGCGTAGTACGCTTCCGCGGAGTCGTAGCGATCAAGGTGATCGGGGGCGAGGTTCGTGAGCACGCCTACATCCGGCGCGAAGTGTGGGCTGTCATGCAGCTGAAACGACGACACCTCGACGCTGAGCCAGTTGAAGCGATCCGTGCTGAGCGCCAGGTCGGTGATCGGCCGGCCGATGTTGCCGACCGCCGTCGCCTTCAGTCCCGCCGCGCTCAAGAGATGCGCGATCAGCGCCGTCGTGGTGGTTTTGCCGTTCGTCCCCGTGATCGCGATGCTGCGCGTTTCGGCGGGGAGCGCGCGGAAGCCGAGGTCCAGCTCGGACACGATGTCCACGCCCGCGTGCCGCGCGGCGGACAGCGGGGGCGCGTCCGGCGGCACGCCTGGGGATACCACGATTCCGGCAGCGGTGCGGATCTTGGCCAGGTCGTGACGACCCAGCTCGACCTCGACGCCCGGCATGTTCTTCAGCTCGGCGGCCGCCTCGCCGGCATAGGGATGGTCGGAGGCGTCGCTGGCGTAGACGCGCATGCCTTCGCGCGCGAGCAGCCGCGTGGCGGCGACGCCGCTCTTGCCCAAGCCGATGACGGCGACGATGCCGGTACCGCTGCCGCGGCGCCACGCCTCCGGCACGATCATCGCACCTTGAGGGTGGCCAGCGCGATCATCGCGCACAGGACTCCGAGGATGTAGAACCGCATCACGACGAGCGGCTCCGCCCACCCGAGCTTCTCGAAGTGGTGATGCAGTGGCGCCATGCGAAAGACTCTGTGCGCGTCTGCGTACTCCTTGCCGTGGTATTTCTTGCGCCAGCGGTACACCCCCGTCTGCATGATGACGGAGACGGCTTCCGCAGCGAACACGCCCCCCGCGATGAGCAGCAGGAACTCGGCCTTCAGCAGAATCGCGACGGTACCGAGCGCGCCGCCGATGGCGAGCGCGCCCGTATCGCCCATGAAAACCTGCGCCGGATGCGCGTTGAACCACAGGAAGCCCAGTGCCGCGCCCATGAGGGCGCCGCAAAAAATCGTCAGCTCGCCCGCGCCGGCGAGGTGCAGCACGCCGAGGTAGCGCGCCGCGTCGACGCGTCCGAACAGATACGCGAAGATCGCGAAGGCACCCGCCGCGATGGCGGTCAATCCGGTGGCAAGTCCGTCCAGCCCGTCAGTCAGATTGACAGCATTCGAGCTGCCGGTGATCACGATCGTCACGAACAGGATGTAGGCCCACCACGGCAGCACGACGAGGATGTATTTGAACAGCGGAAGCTGGGTCGATGTCGGCTCTACCTGCGCCGCCAGCGGCACGAGGACGAGGAAGATGCCCAGTGCCACACCGAATGAGATCTGGCCGACGAGCTTCCAGCGCGCGACCAGCCCCTGCGATTGGCCGCGCACGATCTTGAGATAATCGTCGAGAAAGCCGATCAAACCCATCCACAGCGTGGCCACGACCGCGACCATCACATAGCGGCTGTCGAGCCGCGCCCAGAGCAGCGTCGGGACGACGGTCGCGAGAATGATGATGAGGCCGCCCATGGTCGGCGTGCCCCGCTTGCCGTGATGGCTCGCCGGGCCCTCGGCGCGCACGATCTGCCCGATCCGGTAGTCGCGCAGCTTGCGGATGATCTTCGGCCCCACGACGAACGCGAGGAGCAGCGCCGTGACCGTGGCACCGGCTGCACGAAACGTGATGTAGTTGAAGAGATTGAAGATGATGTGCTGGCGTGCGAGCGGGGCGAGTAAATGATAGAGCACGTCAGATCTCTCCGCCGTTCAAGTGAGATGGTTCAACACCTGCTCGAGGGCCACGCCACGCGATGCCTTCAGCAGGATCAGCTCGTTGCCGCGCAGCGCCGATTTGAGCTTCGGGCCCAATGCGCCGGCGTCGGCCGCCGTGATCAACCGCCCGCCCAGGTCTTCCCGCAGCGTCTCGAACACCCGCGCGAACGTTCCGACTGCGGCGACCAGCGCGGGCTTTCGCTTTGCGATATCGCGCGCGGCCTCGGCGTGCAATCTTGCACTTTCCGGTCCCAACTCCAACATCGTCCCGACCACCACAACCAAGGGGCGCCGTTGCCGCCGCGCGAGCCAGGCCGCCGTCTGGACGGCGCGGCGCAGCGACGCGGGATTGGCGTTATACGTGTCGTCGATCACGACCATCCCGTCGATGGCGCGCAGATCGCCTCGTCCTTCCGGCATCTGGAGACTGGCGAGTGCCCGCATGGCCGCGTCGTGATCGACGCCGGCGCGCTGGGCGACCGCCAGGGCGATCTGGGCATTTTCGAGCTGATGAATGCCGAGCGCCGGCAGGGTCACTTTCTCCCCCGAGTCGAGCGTCAGCCGGGGGTGCCCGTCCTTGTCGAGGTAGCGGTCGAGCAACGCGTCGTCGCTGCTCTTCCCCGGAAGTGCCGCCGGAATCACCTGCGTACGGCGCCGGGCTTCCGGCCACATCGTCTCCGGACCGGTCCCAATCACGGCGACTGGCGCCCCATCGATCAACGACAGCTTTTCGGCCATCACGCGCTCGAGCGAGCCAAAGCCTTCGACGTGGGCGTAGCCGATATTGGTGATCACGGCGATCGTGGGCTCGATGATGTCGCGCAGTCGCGCGATCTCTCCCGGGACGCTGGCTCCTGCTTCGATGACCAACGCCTCCGTGTCGTCCGGGGCAGCGAGAATCGTGAGCGGGACGCCGACGAGGTTGTTGAGGTTTCCGGACGTCGCATGCACGCGATAGCGGGTCGCGAGCGCGGCGCGAATCATCTCCTTGGTGCTCGTCTTGCCGCTCGAGCCGGTGATCGCCACGACCGGTGTGCCCTCGGGGAGCATCCGGCGGCGCGCGCGAGCCAAAAGCCCGAGCGCCACCAGCGTGTCATCCACCTCAAAAAAGGGCAGCCCGGCGACCCGCTCGGTGCCGCGCCGGACGACCGCCCCTACGGCACCCATTTCCCTGGCCTTCGCCAGGAAGGTGTGCGCGTCGAAGTTGGGCCCCTTGAGAGCGACGAAGAGGCTATCGGATATCGGGTATCGGGTATCGGTCGCGACACCACTGAATTGGAGTTTCGCCGGCGCCTCTACACCAAGTGCAGTGGCAACCTCCGCACTCGTCCACCGCCGTCCGCCTTTCATGCGGCTCCCAGCTGGCGAATGATTTCCCGCTCGTCGAACGGCAACTTCTCGGTGCCGATCACCTGATAGGTCTCGTGTCCCTTGCCTGCGAGCAGAATCGTGTCGCCTTTCCGGGCCAGCTCGAGCGCCTGACCAATGGCCGCGCGCCGATCTGGAATGCGATAGTGGGGCCGCTCTCCCATCCCCTGCTCCACATCGTCCAGAATGCGCTCCGGGTCCTCCGTGCGCGGGTTATCCGACGTCGCAATGGCGACGTCGGCGAGTCGCGCCGCGATCTCCCCCATGGGCCCGCGCTTGCCGCGATCGCGGTCGCCGCCGGCGCCGAAGACGACGATCACGCGACCGCCCTTTGGCGTCAGGGCGCGCACGGTCTCGAGCGCGCGCTCCAGTGCGTCGGGCGTGTGCGCATAGTCGCGCAGCACCACACAGGGATCCACCGCGATCCGCTCCATGCGCCCCGGAACCTGCGGCGCCGATGACAGCCGCTCGGCGACGACCGCGGCGGGCACGTCGAGACCGATGGCACAGGCCGCAACACCCAAGGCGTTGGAGACGTTGAAGCGCCCCAACAATGGCAGCGCGACGGGATGGCTCTGGCCGGCAGACACCAGCGTAAAGCGCGCACCCTTCGCGCTCACTTTGATGGCTCGGGCCGTCACGTCGGCCGCAGTGGATTCAGGATGGTCCGAGAACGTGATACGGCGCGGGGGGCTCGGCAGCCGCGCCCACGCCGCGTCATCGGCGTTAATGACGGCGAGCCCCGTGTCTGACAGGTAGCCAACCAGCTTCGCTTTGGCGGCGAAGTAGGCTTCGAAGGTTTCGTGATAGTCGAGGTGATCGCGGGTCAGGTTCGTAAAGATCGCCGCGCGAAACAGCAGCCCGTCGATACGCCCCTGATCGAGGCTGTGGGACGACACCTCCATCGCGACGCCGCCCGCCCCGCGCTCGACTAACGCGGCCAGTGTGGCCTGGAGATCGATGGGTCCGGGCGTCGTGAGATTGCCGGCCTCGCTTTCGACCGCCTTACCTGAAGGATCGGTGCAGCCCAGGGTGCCCATCGCGCCCATCGGCCACAGCGCCGACAACACATGCCGGGCCAGGATCACGGATGTGGTCTTGCCATTCGTTCCTGTCACCGCGATCAACTGTAAGCGCGCCGCGGGCCGGCCGTACCACGCCTCCGCGGCGACCGCCGCCGCACGGCGCCCGTCACGCACGATGATTTGCGGGATCTCGACCGGTTGACGCGACTCGACGAGGACGGCGGCCGCGCCGCGCTGCACGGCTTCGTTCACGAAGGTATGGCCGTCCAGGACGGAGCCGCGCACCGCGCAAAACAACATGCCGCGCTCGAGCCGGCGCGCATCGGCGGTCAGCCCGGTGATCGCAGGGAGAGCGTCGCCGGAGAGCGGCGGGCTCACCTCGATCAACAAGCCGGCGCGCTCGAGCGCCCGCACCACCATCGGGAGCGACGTGGTCATTGATGCGGTGGCGGTTCGGCAAACATCGTTACGGTAGCGCCGGCCGGCGCGCGCTCGCCGGCGGCCGGCCAGGTGTGGTGCACGACGCCCCATCCTTTCAGCACGACATGGAAGCCGCGTTGGTGGAGCGCGCGCGCTGCCTGGCGCAGCGACTTCCCGGTGACGTCGGGGACGGCGCGCTCGACACGGGGCTGCGCACTGTCGGGGACGTACGGCCACGGCACCACGTAGGGCACCACGCCATCGGGCTCCTCGAGCGGCGCGCGCTCAGCGGGCGCGACGTTCGAAAGCCGGGCGCGGTCCAGCGCGACCGTGCGCGCGGCGAGCGCCTGCTCGAGCATCGAACGCGTCACCGGAGCGGCGGTCTGCGCTGCGAAGTAACTGCCCTTTTGCGGGTTGTCGATCTTCATCACCACGACGAGCTGCGGCTCGTCTGCTGGAAATAGAGCCGCGAACGACGCGGTGTACTGTCCGGCCGCGTAATGGCCGCCCACGACGCGACGCGCCGTGCCGGTCTTTGCCGCGATCTGAAAGTTCGCGAGCGCGGCACGCTCCGCGGTTCCGCCGGCTTCCACCACCCCCCGCAGCAGATCCCGCAGCTTCGCCGCCACATCGGTCGGCACCACGCGCCGCACGGGCTCGGCACGGTGGGAATACAGGACGGCGCCCCCCGACGCGCGGATCTCGCGAATCAGCGTCGGCTGAAGCAGGACGCCATTGTTGGCGATCGCGCCGTAGGCGGCCGCGACCTGCATCGGCGTGACGGCGAACTCGTAGCCGATCGCCAGGCTCGCGGAGCTGGGGCGCGTCCACTCGCGCGGCGGCCGCAACCGTCCCGGCGATTCGGCGGGGAATTCAACCCCCGTGGGCGACCCGAAGCCGAACGCGCGCAGCATCTCGTACTGCTCCGCGGGTTTGAGCCGCGCCGAGAATTTGACGAGCGCGATATTGCTCGACACGCGGATCGCGTCGGCGAGTGTGAGGGACGGCAGCGGGTGCTCGTCCGTGACGACGCGATCGGGAAGCCGATACCGGCCGTCCTCCCCCGACACGCGCTCGGTCGCGCGCACGCGATTGTATGTGATGAGCGCGGCCGCGGCGAAGATCTTCGCGAGCGAGCCGGGCTCGAACGTCTCGGTGAATGCGCTGGGACGCGTGCTGCCGTCCGCCCGGCGCGACGCGACCGCCAGTACTTCACCGGTCGCGGGATCGAGCATGACGACATCGCCGCCTTCGGCTTCCATGTGATCCAGCGCGTCGTCGAGCGCGCGCTGCGCGATCTCCTGCAGCTCGGCGTCGAGCGTCAGCACGACATCGTAGCCGGCGGTCGGCTCCGCGATCACGCGCGCCGGCGACTCGTATTCGCGCCCCTCACGATCCTTGAGGACCACGGCCGCCCCCGGCTTTCCGGCCAACAGACTGTCGAGCAGCCGCTCCAGGCCGGCGCTGCTTTCGTCGCCGACCCGTCCGATGATCGCGCGCGCCAGGTCCGGCGAGGGATAAAAGCGCCGCAGCACGGGCTCGAGATGCACGCCGCGAATCGGGCGCAGCGGCTGCACCTCGAGCGCAGTGAACGGGCCGGCGAACCAGGCGTAGTGGCGCCGCAGCGCGCGCTCCACATCGGCCGGCGCAAGGCGCAGCTGGCGACCGATGAGCCCGGCATCGCGGCGCGCGTCGCGCAGCTCGTTCGGCGCGACGCCGACATGATACGTCTCCTGCGTCAAGGCGATCGCGGTGCCATGCCGGTCGAACAAGGCGCCGCGCCGCGCCTCGAGCGTGACGCGTTCGGTGCGCTGCGCCGCCGCCGCCGCGGCGTAGCGGTGCCCCTCGACCAGCTGCACCTGGGCGGCACGCAGCACGAGAGCCACGAGCGCCGTGGTGAGCACGACCTGGACGACGCGCAACCGAACGAGAGGCTTTGCCATCAACGGGGCGGCGCGGGATGTGGCGCGGAATCACGCACCGGCAGAAGGATGATCTCCGTATCGGCCGGAAGTCGGAGTCCCTGACGCTGGGCGCGCGGCACGAGCACCGACCGGCTCTGACCGCTGCGCACCCGGCGCTCGAGGTCGGCGCGCCGGCCTTCCAGGGATGCCCGTTCTTCCCGCAAGCCGGCCAGCGCGCGCGCGTCGTTGAGCGCCGCGGTTTGTCGAGCGATCACCAGCCAGAGCGCGCCGAGCAGGGCCACGAGCCAGAACGCGATCCAGTGCCGGCCGCGCAATCTCATGGGGCGCTCTCGAACGCGCGGAACTGTGCCGAGCGCGCGCGCGGATTCGCCGCGATCTCGTCGGGCGACGGGACGATCGGCTTCTTGGTGAGGCGGTGGCCCAGGGCCCGGCCGCGACACGTGCACACCGGTTGGCGCGGCGGGCAGATGCAGTCGCGGCTCCACTCACGGAACGCGTGCTTGACGAGTCGGTCCTCACCGGAATGATACGTGATCACGCCGAGCCGGCCGCCGGGCTCCAATGCGTCGCGCAATTTTGGAAGCGCCGACTCCAGCCCAGCGAGCTCGTCGTTCACCGCGATGCGCAGCGCCTGGAACAGGCGCGCGAAGTCGGATGGGCCCGAGCGCGGCCCCAGTACCGCGCGGATGGCATTCACAAAGTCATCGCTCACCGCGAAGGGCACGGACAACCGCCGCCGGACAATCTCTTTCGCGAGCGGCCGCGCCCGGCGCTCGTCGCCATACTCGTGGAACAGGTCCGCGAGACGATCGACCGGCCAGCTGTTGAGCAAGTCGCGCGCGGTCGGACCGCCGGTCGCCTCGTTCGGCGTCATGCGCATATCGAGCGGCGCGCCGGGCCGAAACGTGAAGCCGCGTTCGTCGATATCGATCTGATGCGAGCTGACGCCGAGGTCCAGCAGGATGCGGTCGGGACGGAAGTTGCGGATCGCGATCAGCGCCGCGGCAGACGCGTACGACGCCTCGAGGTATTGCATTCCGTCGGTGCCCAGCCGCGCCCGAGCCGCGGCGATGGCCGCGGGATCGCGATCGATGCCGAGCACGGCGGCGCCGGCATCTCGCAGCAGCGCCGCGTGGCCGCCACCACCGAGGGTCGCGTCTACCGCGCGCTGAGTCCCGGCCGCCCATGCTCGTACCGCCTCCGAGAGGACGGGAATGTGGTAAGAAAACGAGCCGGGCGCGGCCGTGGGCACGCTCCATAATAAGAAAGGCCCCGCCTCTATGCAGACGGAGCCTGAATGAAACGGGGCTGACGGGGCTCGAACCCGCGACCTCCGGTGTGACAGACCGGCGCTCTAACCAGCTGAGCTACAGCCCCTTTTGCCCCAAGCCCCTACGGAGCGCCGGAATATAGACGGGGATTTAGGTCAATTCAACTCAGAGCGATGGCGAGCACTTGAATGACTTTTGTACCTGGTCCTTCGCTTTCTCGTACTGCGCCACGAAGCCCAACATCTGATCCGCCGTGGGCGGATGCACGCGACGGCCGAGCTGCAGCGCGCGCTTGGTGCGCGCGAGCCGTTCGAACACACCACGCGCCTCTTCGCAGCGACGCGCCTTCGGCGCGGTGGTCATCTCTTTGTAGGGCTGCGCCAGGGTGAGGACCGAAGACAAACCATACCAAAAGCTGGCATTCAGGCGAACCTGGAACCGCGGACCGAGTGTATCGCTGGGCGACTTGGGAGCGACGACCTGGAGCAGCGTGTCGAGCCAGATGTACGCCCTATCGTAAGCCGTGGCTTGCGCGAGCTTGGACCCGCCGGTCAGCATGATAACCGACGCGGCCAAACGCTGGCTCGAATCGCTGGACGCGAGGCCGGGACGCAGGAAGGGCCGCGCCGAGTCCACCTTCGCGGCGAACGCCTGCTGCATCGACTTCAATGTGACCGAATCCTTTTTGTCACGCGCCGCACGCGCAGCCGCGGTGTCGTAGACCGCACGATCGATCAATGTCTTGGCAATCTGCAGGCTGACGCTGACATCGTTGGGCTCGAGCGCCAGCGCTTTCCTGTAATACGCCAACGCCGAGTCCGCCATGCCCGCGGTCTCGAACGCGCTGGCGCGGGCCCGGATGAAGCTGATGTTGTTCGGATAGTGCTGATACGCCGCAGCCGTGAATTTCAGCATCGCTTGTGTATCGGGCGGCTGCACCAGCTGCGCTGCACCGATGGCCGCCTTCAGGAACTGACTGTCCGACTGGGCTGCCGTATCATGCTCCGCCTTGGCGATGAAGACGTCGAGCGCGCAGCGATACATGGATGCCTCGGCGCAGATCGTCCCCTTCAGCTCGAGCAGTTGCGCCTCGCCCGGAGTCCACTTGAGTCCTTCATTGATCACGTCCACGGCCATTGAGTCGCGCTTCATCTGGCGCAGCAGCTGCGCGATCCCGAGGCGCTTTTGCACGTTGCGCGGCTCGCCGCGCTCCTGCTGAATGAATGCATCAAGCATTCTGTTCGTATCGCCACGCTGCTGATAAATGCGCGCGATATTTTCCCACGCGGTGCCGTTCAGCGAATCGCCCTTCAGCGCGCGTTGCGATTCCACGAGCACGCTGTCCGGCTGCCGCTGCGCTTCGTAGACCGTGGCCAGGCAGAGGTGCGCGCCGGTAGAGTTCGGATCCGCCGCGAGCGCCTTTTGCGCAGCGGCGCGGGCGCGCGCGAAGGCGCTCTTCTTCCGCTCCTCGTTGCAGTCGCTCACGGCGTCGCTGGAGCGAATGACGGTGGCGAGCTTTTGCGCAATCTCATCAGCCAGCGCCGCCGCGGTTCCCGGATTCGCGGTCGACATGTCGAAGCTCGCCGCCATACCCGAGCTGCTGATGTCGATCAGGCGCACATGCGCGATGAGCGTCGTGCCGTTCTTCTCGAGCGACCCGGTGACGTAGGCGTGAACCTGCAGGAAGCGCGCGAGCTGCCGCGCCTGCTGGTCGTCGAGCAGGATGTCGCAGGGAAATCCCGACGCCTTGAGCGCTTCGCACAGCTTGGCCTTGGGAATCACGGTGACTTTGTTCTTGACGAGTTGCGTGAGACGATCGCGCAGCGCGTCACCGAGCTGGATGCTGGTGGCCGAATCGGCGGCAGCCGCCGTGAACGGCAAGACCAGCAGTCGATGGGCCGGCGCCTGCGGAGCCGCGAGCTGCGCGAACGCGGGTGCCGCGACGCACGTCAACACTGCCACTGACAATCGAAGCGCTCTCACCTGGTCACTCCTCCGTTACAGGCTGCTACACCAATGGGCGAAGAGGGATTCGAACCCCCGACATCCTGCGTGTAAGGCAGGCGCTCTGAACCGCTGAGCTATTCGCCCGTGCCATTTTGAATATGGAGAGAGCGGAGGTGCTAGAGGGCCAGGCCTACCGGAAATAAAACGCAGTAGCCCAGGACGAGAAGCACCGGCGCGAGCGTTGTGGATCCCTGAGACAACAGCCAATAGCCGAGTGCGAGAGACACTACGCCCGCGCCGAGAACGATGTAGTTCTTCGGTCCGAAGCGCAGCCGTGAACGGGATAGTGTTTGGTCCGGCACAGGGGCTGGAGTCTATTCCGTGCTCTTGGGCTCGTCAAGCAGATCGGCCGCTTCCAGCGCCTCGCGCCGCACGCGGTAGCGCCGCCGCCGCAACGAGACGAGCGCGGCGATCAGGGCGCCGATCGCCAGCCAATAAAACCCCATCGCCGCCGCCCAGGACAGCCAGCCGTAGCGGGACGCGACGTCCTTCTGCCAGCGCGCTTCAAAATCGCCTTCGGTGATGTGATACGTCTCACGAATGGCGGCATCGATCGTCGGCACCCGGGGCATGTTGGCGAGCAGTGGGGTGAGACCCGCCGCTCCGCCCCAGCGCTCGAGCAGCAGCACGGCGCTCGTGGCCAGCGCGTAGCCGGTTTCGGCGTCCCCGCGGGCGCCGCGCAGGGCGCGCTCCACCTCATCGAGATTCATCCGCACACCGCGCGCCAGTTGCCAGTTGAGATGGAGCGCGTCGAGGCGATCCCACTCCTGGGCCGCGACCGCGGCATAGCCCTCCTCGAACCACAGCGGCATGCGATGACCGACGTGCCAGCGCAAGGCGAGGTGCGCGAGCTCGTGGCGAAGGAGGGCGGTGGGGCGGTTAGACGGTTGGGCGGTCAGCAGAACTATCGTCCCAACATCCGGGAAAGCCGCACCCTCGCTCCAGAGAGGCAGACGCTCGTGTGTCAGCGAATCGTATCGTTCGCGAGTGGGAGCGAGGATCAGGCGGATGGGACGGTCGGCGATCGCACCGATGCCGGGAAATGGCTCGGCGCGATCGGCGCGCTCCGCGAGCGAAGTCGCCAGCGCTTCTTGTCCCGGCCAGGCCACTGCGGTGACGCGACCTACTTGAATCGCGGTAGGACCCTGCAACAGCAGGGCGAGGAGCGCTAGTCTCGCGGCGGCTCCTCGCCCTTCGCTACGAGCTCCAGCATCTCCTGACAGCGTTTGCCCCACGGGTTGAACTTGTTGGCCTTGAAGCCGTCTGCCCACGTGGTTTGGGCCTTCGCCTGGTCGCCGGCGAACCAGTGCGCGCGGCCCAGCTCGTAATACGCTTCGATCAAATTCGGTCCGAGCTGCAACGTTTTCTGGAAGAACGTTTCCGCGTCTTCGTACATCTCGCGCTGCAGGTAGACGAGCCCCAGGTAGAAATGCGCGTACAACGTCGCCTTCTTGTCGTTGTCGAGGCGAATGGCTTTCGACAGATGCTCGATCGCCTCGCCGAAGATCCGTTTCTTGAGACAGATGTACCCGACGTTGATGCGCGCCAGCGAATTCGCCGGTTCCTTCATCAGCACCTTTTGGAAGGTGCCGAGCGCGTCGTCGTAATCCTCGTGCAGCATCTGCGCCCAGCCAAGCAGCGACTCGGCCTGCGTCTCGCCGGGAGAAAGCTGCAATGCCTTGGTCAGCGTCTGAATCGCGCCGGCGTGGTCGCCGAGCGAGATGAGGCTCCACCCTTTTTCGATGAACGTCGAGGCGCCGATATGGTCGGCGTGCACGGCCGGCCGCTGTCCCGTGAATTCCGGCGCGGCTGCCTGCTTGGTGTCGGCCGCAATCTGCTTGTACCGATCGACCAGCTGGCGGATCTCGTCCTTGAGCTGGGTGAGCTCGCCGAGCATCCCGTCCACTTTCTTGAAGTAGGCGATGATCTCACGTTTGGCGGCCTCGCGCTCGGCACCGGCGGTCCCACCCGCGCCCTCCAGCTGGCGCGCGATCGCGTCGTACTCCTTCCGCAACGTCATGATCGGCGAATCCGTCATTGCGCTCCTTGCAGCGCGACCTTCTCCGTGGACGTGAGCAGCTTGTTCGTATTCAGCACGATGATCGTTCGTCCGTTCTGCACGACCATCCCGGCGATGTATTCGGCCGCCAGCCCTCTGACGATTCCCGGCGGCGGCGTCACCGCTTGTGCCGCGACCTGCATGACTTCCGTCACCGTATCGACGACCATGCCGATCTTCCCACCCTCGAATTCCAGGATGACGGTGCGCGTATCGTCGCGCTGCGGCGCCGCCACGCCGAGCCGCTTCCGCAAGTCGACGATCGGCACGGCGCCGCCTTGATACCGCAGCACGCCCTCGAGGAATTCCGGTGCCTTCGGCAGCGGGGCGGGCGCTTCGTAGCGCAGAATGCGCTCGACCTGAAAAATGTTGAATGCGAAATCCTGCCCGCCCACTTTGAACGTGACGAGCTGAACGTCATCGGCGCCCTGCGGAGTACTCATCCCAGCCGCTCGCTCAACGCGTCGAGATCCAGGATCGGCACGAGGCCCGCGCCGCCTTCCTGCTCGGCGACGCCGATTGCCCAGGGCAGCGTTTGGCCGCGCGGCACGGGCAGCGGCTGTTCGCGGACGACGGCATCGGCATCGTCCACCTCGAACGCCACCTGCCGCCCGCCGAGCTCGACGAGGACGATCGTGCGGGCTGTGCGTGGCTCCGACGGCGCGGCGCGGCCGGCGAGAAACGCGCCGAGGTGAATCAGGGGCACCAGCCGGCCGCGCAGCGGGGTGAGACCGCGCACCGCCGGCAGCGCTCGCGGGACGTCGAGCACCTCGGTTGCATCGCCGACCTCGAGCACGCGGCCGACGGGCAAGCCGTAGGACTTCCCTTCCGCGCGCACGAGCAGGTAGCCTCTCATCCTCCCACCCTGAAGGGTGGGCTCGGCGATTCACTGTCCTTAAGGACAGTGTAGTGCCGAGCGCAGGCTTCAGCCTGTCGAGTCACGGCCGATGTCCACGTTTTAATAACTCAGCCCCCACGCGATCAGCGATCTGTCCCAGCGGCAACACCGCATCGACTCCGCCGGCCTGCACCGCCGCGACCGGCATCCCGGGAATGACCGCGGTTTCCCGGTCCTGCGCGAGACCGGTGCCGCCGGCGTCATGCAGTGCGCGCAGGCCGTCCGCACCGTCGCGTCCCATCCCCGTCAGCACGACGCCCACGGCGCGGGCGCCGAACACCTCGGCGATCGAGCGAAACAATGGATCGGCGGCGGGGCGCACACCCCAGATGGGAGCGGACTGATCGAGCGCGATCACGGGACCGTCGGCAGCGGCACGCACCCGCATATGATAATCGCCGGGCGCCACGTACGCCGTGTCGGCGACCAGCGGCGCGCCGTCGTCCGCTTCGACCACGCGCACCCGACTCATCGAATCGAGTCGCTCCGCGAGACTGCGCGTGAACTTGGGCGGCATATGCTGCACGATGAGCACGGCCGCGCCGCGGCCCGTCGGCAGGCGCGGAATGAGATCGGCGAGCGCGCGCGGCCCGCCGGTCGACGCCGCGACGCCGACGGCCAGGACGGCGCGGCCGCGCAGCGCGAGCTCGGGAGGATGCACGACCGGCGCGGGCGGCCGTGCCAGCACCTTCACGTGCGACACGTCCACCGCGAGCGCGCGATGCAGCGCCTCGATCAGCTGCGGGGCGAGCCGCTCGAGCGCGGTCCGCCCCGGCGCATGCCCACCGAACTCGGGCGGCGGTTTGGCCACGATCTCCACGGCGCCGAGCTCGAGGGCGCGGATCGCGGTGGCGGTCCCGGGTCCGGCGTGCGCGCTCACCACGACGATCGGCCGGGGCGTCTCGGACATGATGTAACCAATCGCGCCGAGACCATCGAGCTCGGGCATCTCGAGATCGAGGGTCACGACGTCGGGATTGTGCTGGTGGACTTTCCGGATCGCGTCTACGCCGTCGCGCGCCGTGGCGACCACGCGGAACTCGCCGACATCCGCGTCGCCACCCCCCAGCATGTCCACGAGCACGCGGCGCATCAGGGCGCTGTCGTCGACGACGAGGACCGTGGGTCGCACCCGCTCAGATGACGTAGGCATCGGCTCCGACGGAGCGGATTTCGACGTGGCCGTCTTTGACGTGGAAGCGCACGGTGCGGCCGCGGTCGCCGCCGACCGCTTCGCGCACGATCGAGATTTCGGCGGTGCGCAGGGCGCTGCGCGCCGCGACGACGTTGCGCTCACCCATCTGAATCGTGCCGGGACTCGTGAGCTGGCTGAACATGCTGGCCCCGCCCGCGAGCTTGGCGACGAGCCGGCGCGGATCGGCACCGAGCTTTTTGAGGCGGTCGATGAGCAACGGCACGGCCGTCGCGGGAAATTTTGCCGGATTGGTCGCGTCGTGAGCCAGGCTGGTGGACGGGAGGAGAATGTGCGCCATGGCGCCCGCCGTGGTTTGCGCGTCGTACAACATGATCGCGACGCACGAGCCGAGCCCCAGCGTCACCAGCACTCCGTCACCGCGCGCTGCTGCCCAGTCGGCGACTTTGACGATCGTCTCCTTCAGTCCTCACCCCCTGGCCCCCCCGGCCCCCTCTCCGGTCCGGAGAGGGGGGACGTCGGTTTGACGTAAATGCGCTCGCGCGGATCGACGAGTGTCAGCCGCTCGCGCGCCGGGCCGAACAGCGTCTCCACTTTTCCCAGCAGCAGGACGCCCCCCGGCCGCAGCGCGTGGACAAACACCTGGAACAGGCGCTCCTGCGCCTGCCGCTCGAAGTAGATGACGACGTTGCGGCAGACGATCAGATCGTACAGCGGGCGAGGCGGCGGCTCGTGCGTCAGATCGTGCGCCAGCACATGCACCGCGGCGCGGATCCGGTCGACCGGCTGCCCGCCGGCCACGTAGCGGCGCTTGAGATCCGCCGGCATTTCGGTGAACGCGCTCTCCGGATATTGCGCCTGCCGCGTCCGCTCCAGACTCAGACGATCGATATCGGTTGCATCGATCGAGACTCGCGCGAGGGCGTCCTGGCCCAGCGTCTCGGCGACGAGGATCGCGATCGTGTACGGCTCTTCACCGGAGGCACACCCGGCGGACCAGACGCGGAGCGGCGGCGGCCCGGCGCCAAGGGCCGTGAGATGCGGCCGCAGCGCATTCCATGTTTCGGCGTTGCGAAAGAACTTCGTGACGTTGATCGTGAGCGCGTCGAGGAGCTCCTGATATTCCCGCGCATCCTGATCGAGGATTTTGCTGTAGTCCTCGTACGTATGGACGCCACGGGCTCGCATCCGAACCGCGATCCGGCGTTTGAGGCACTTGGCCTTATACGATTGACAACTGATGCCTCGCTCTCGTGAAATCTTCTCCGTCAGCGAGACAAAGGGGTCCTGCGCGGCAGTCACGACAGCGTGCTCAACGTTTCCAGATTCGCCTTTACCAGTTCGTGCTTGGGATTCAGCTCGAGGGCGCGGCGCCACAGATCACTCGCCTGATCGCGCGCGTTCCGCTTGTACGCGATGTTACCGAGCTTGAAGTAGACGTCGTCGCCGAGATCGGGGGCGAGCTCCACGGCGCGCTGGTACAACTCCCACGCTTCGTCGTAGCGCGAGCCGCGGTAGGCGAGGTCGCCGAGGTTCTTGGAGAGCTGCGGCAGCGACGGCTCGTCGCGCAGCGCGGCGCGCGCCAGCTCCTCCGCCTTCGGCAGCTCGCCGGCCAGCTCGTGCAGCACCGCGAGATTGTTGCGCAGCACGCCGTTGTGCGGAAACGCCTCCAGCGCCTCGCCGGCGATCTGTTCGGCGGTGTCGAAATCTCCCGCCGCCGCCGCGGCGAGGGTGCGTGCCCAATACCAGATCGGCGGCACCGCCCCCGAGAACAGCTCCTTGGCGCGGTCGAGCCGCCCCGCCGCACTCGCGTGATCGCCCTGCTTCAGCGCGACCACGCCCCAGCCGACATAGACGCGCGGGTCGGTACGCGCCCGGGTCGCCGCTTCCGCGTAGGCGGCCTCCGCGTCCTCGAGCCGCCCCAGCTGCTCGTACGCCAGGCCGAGGTTGTGCAGGACCGCCGGGCGCGAGCCGCCTTTCTCGGCGGCGAGCCGCAGCGCTTCCATGGCTTCACGCCAGCGGGCCTGTTTCAAGGCGACGAGGCCGATGAAGAAGTGCGCGTTCGCGTCGCTGACGCGCAGCTCGGCGACGCGGCGGAATTCGCGCGCGGCCTCGTCCAGCATCCCGGTCTTGTAGAACGCGATGCCGAGGTTGCGGTGCTCCTCGACGCGCGCGTCGGTCATCTTCTGATCCTCGGCGCTGGCGGTGCGGCCGGCGCGATGCAGGAAGCCGGCGGTCACGAGGCCGTAGAGCGCTTTCCCCACCTCGAATTCGCCCAGCCCCGAATCCTCGATGACGCCGTTCACGTCGCGCGAGCCGTCGAGCAGGGCCAGCACGCGATCCTGCGTCTCGTTGAGCTTCGCGTCGCTGATCGCCAGCCGGTCGCGATCCACGAGGAAGATCAAGTCGAACGACGGGATTTTCTTCTGGATCAGGCTCCACTCGTCGACCCGGCGCGCGCCCTCGAGGAGCAACGACTCGGGATTGATGTTCACGAGGAAGTCCTGCTGCTCAGGCCGGACGTCCGCCTCGAAGTTGAACGTCCCCTGCGTCCACGTGAACAGGTAATAGACCGATTCCTCGATCTGCACGCGCATGTAGCGCTCGAGCTCCTGCTGCGAGATCACGCTCTGGCTGACGAGAATCTCGCCCAGCTTCTTGTCGCGCTCTTTGGACTGGCGGTGGATCGCCGCGTCGAGCTGCTCCTGGGTGATCTTCTCATGCTTGACGAGAATGTCGCCCAGCCGGTCGCGGCGATTGACGATCGAGGCGTAAGCGATTCGGCCCTTGTCGAAGTAGATGTAGCCAAAGTTGGAGCGGTCCGCGATCGACAGGCAGCCGGTTTTCTGTCCCACCGCGAGCAGCTGCAGCACGTCGGGGAG
>WNGC01000775.1_pt1 | contig 18955 bp, 17 predicted proteins | sample 5400051 | NCBI WGS metagenome assembly WNGC01 (sample SAMN13153368, study PRJNA577476) | soil metagenome | isolation source: 20 cm soil or saprolite under grassland replicate 2 | place: USA:California | collected 2016-06-15
CTTCGCGACGTCTTCTCGTGACGCTTCTCAGCTTCTCGGCAGCAGCACCGCCTTCCACAGCGCCCCCGCCACGCCGGCCCCGATCAGCGGGCCGATCCAATAGACCGCGTGGGCGTTCCACTGCCATGCAACCAGCGCCGGACCGATGGCGCGGGCGGGATTCATGACCGCGCCGGTGAAGCCCCCGCCGACCAGGGCGTCGACGAAAATGGCGAGGCCGATGCCGAATCCGCCGATCTTGGGCGCCTCGGGCGACACTGCGGTGCCGAACACGGCGCTCACCAGGAAGAACGTGAGCATCGCTTCGATCCAGACGCCCTGCATGAACGTGACCTCGTTGCCGAGTCGCGGCGTGCCGACGAGCGCGAGGCCGACCGCCGCGTGCGGCAGCATGGCCTTCAGCAGCGCCGCGCCCACGACCGCGCCGGTGAGCTGCGCGCCGATGTACTGCCACGCGACGCGGCCGCTCACGCGGTTCGCGATCCACAGGCCGAACGTCACCGCGGGATTGATGTGGCCGCCGGAGATGCTCATCGTCATCGACACGATGATCGCCATGGCGACGCCGTGCGCCAGGGCGACGCCGAGCGAGCCGATGCTCGCCGGCGTCGTGCCGGCGGCGACGAGCGCCACGACGCTGCCGGCGCCGAGAAACACGAACAGCAGAGTGCCGACGAACTCGGCCGCGAGCGGCCGCAGCTGCTTGGGCATGAGACGATCCTCGGGGTTGAGGGAGAATCCGGATTGGCGTAGGGGCGCAGCATGCTGCGCCCCTACGTCCGCCGCAGGACGAGCGACGCGTTGATCCCGCCGAAGCCGAACGAGTTGGTGAGCACGATCTCGGGAGCGGCGGCGCGGCCCTCGCGCGGCAGGCAATCCAGGTCGCAAGCGGGGTCGGGGCGCTCGAGGTTGAGGGTGGGCGGGAGCCAGCGGCGCTCGACCGCCAGGGCGCAGATGGCCGCCTCGATGGCCCCGCTGGCGCCGAGGGCGTGCCCGTAATAGCCCTTGGTACCGCTGACGCTCAGGCGGTAGGCGTGCGCGCCGAACACCTGCTTGATGGCGGCGGTCTCGGTCGAGTCGTTGAGCGGCGTGGAAGACCCGTGCGCGTTGATGTAGCCGACGTCGTCCGGCGCGACGTGCGCATCGGCGAGCGCGAGCCGCATCGCCCGGGCCGCCTCGCGGCCGTCGGGGCGGGGCGCCGTCATGTGATAGGCGTCGTTGGTGAACGCGTAGCCCGCGAGCTCGGCGTAGATGCGGGCGCCCCGGGCCACGGCGCGCTCCCGCTCCTCCAGCACCAGCACCGCCGCGCCCTCCCCCATGACGAAGCCGTCCCGACCCTCGTCGAAGGGACGGGACGCGTGCGCTGGGTCGTCGTTGCGGGTGCTCATCGCCCGGATCACGCTGAAGGCCGCATAGGTCATCGGCGCCAGCGGCGCTTCCGCTCCGCCGGCGAGCATGACGTCGGCGCGGGCCTCGCGGATCGCGTGGAAGGCCTCTCCCACGGCAATGGTGCCCGATGCGCAGCTCATCGCGTTGGTCGAATTGGGGCCGGAGAATCCGAATTCGATCGCGATGTTGCAGCTCGCGGCGCCGGGAAACACGGCGAGCGCGAGCGCGGGATCGAGCCCGCGCGGGCCTTCGAGGCGGAACCGCTCGACCTGCGATTCCGCGAACGCCACGCCGCCGAGCGCCGAGCCCATCATCGCGCCCGCCCGATCCGAGGGCTCGCGCGCGGGATCGAGCTCGGCGTCGGCCACGGCAAACCGCGCGCTCGTCACCGCCAGCTGGGAAAACCGGTCGAGCCGCTTGGCGCGCTTGGCGTCCAGGTGGTCGTGCGGCCGGAAATCGGGGATTTCGGCCGCGATCCTCGAGCGGTAGGGAGTCGGATCGAATCGGGTGAGCTCACGCACCGCGGAGGTGCGCGCCGTGAGTCCCGCCCACAACCCGTCGGCCCCCGTGCCGATCGGCGTGACTGCCCCCACTCCCGTGATGACCACCCGCCGCGCCCCGTTTTTCACCGACGGCCCTCCTCCGCTTCCCGTTTGATCCCCGCAAGCGTGCGGGACGCGATCCCGTGGATGAAGACCGGCCCGATCACGAGCCGCGCGGCCCAGGCGCCGGCGAGCGGCCACGGCGGACCGTCCCACTCGTGGACCACCGTCACGTCCACCCCGTCCGGGCCGGATGCGAGCCGCCACACCACATCCATCCCGCTCGTGATACCCCGCACGTGCCGGTAGCGAATTTCGCGTGCCGGCCGGTCCACGGTCATCTCCGACACCCACCACGTAGGGTAGCGCACCGGGCCGAACGGTCGCCACGCCGCCATTTCCACGGTGCCGCCGCCGTTGCGGCGTTCGAGAAAGCGAACCCAACGGTAGTGCGCGAGGATATCGGGCCAGCGCTCCACGTCCGTCGCCAGGTCGAGGACCCGATCGACCGGGGCCCGGATGACTACTCCGTCGATGGTGACCATGCGGCCACGATCCGGGCCCCGAGCCTGTACCCCGCTGCGGTTCGCACGCCCGCCTCCTGTAGCATCGCGTTGAGCTCGCCTGTCGTGTAGCCCCGCTTGAGCGACACCACCGCGTCGTGCCGGGTCACGCCGCTCATCGCAAGGCCGACCGATGCCGCCCACACGCCCGCCATGGCCGCGCGCGACCGGCGCAGGTCCGCGAGCACCACCGCCCGCCGGGCGACGCGGTCGAACGTCGCGATCCAGCGCACGGCGGCCGCCCGTGGAACATGGTGCAGCACCTGGCTCGCGACGATCACGTCGACCGAACGCGGCCCGAGCGGTAGCCAGGAGCCATCCGCCACTATCATTGCCAGGCCGCCGGCGCGCGCCAAGCGGGCGGCGGTGCGGCTCAGGTCCATGCCCATCGGTGTGAGCTCGACGCCGTGGCGACGCGCGGCGGCGACCGCGGCGCGGGGGATGTCGCCGAGCCCGGTACCGATGTCCAACAGGGTCCACGTTTCCCGTTTCCCGGTTCCCGTTTCCCATCCACTCCGTTCGAAAAAGGGCTCGAGTTCCCGCACCACCGCCCGCGTCCCGCCGAACAGCGCGTTCAAGCGCGCGATATCGTGCAGCTCCTTCCCGACCGCGACTGGGTCGGCTCGCGGATCGTCCAGCAGCTCGTTGCCGATCATCGGTTCCCCCCGCCCCCGCCCCCGCCCCCCAGACCGGCATAGCCACCGCGGTAGTAGAGTAACGGGTCGCGGTCGGACACCGCGCCTCCGGTGACCACGCCGAAGAACACGGTGTGGTCACCCCCGGGGGCCTCCGCTTGTTTCTCGCATTCGATGCTCGCGAGCACGCCTTCGAGCACCGGCAGCCCGTGCCGTGTTTCACTGTAGCCGATGCCGTCGAAGCGGTTCGGATGCTCCTCCGCGAACCGCCGGGAGATCGCTTCCTGATCGGCGGCGAGCACGTTGACCACGAAGCGGTCCGCCGCCTTCAGCGCGGGGTGCATGTCGTTGTCACGGGCCACCGACACCAGCACGAGCGGCGGATCGAGCGAAACCGACGCCACGGAGCTCGCCGTCATCCCGACGGGCTTGCCTGCCCGGTCGCGCGTGGTGACGACCGTGACCCCGGTCGCGAAGCGGCCGAGCAGCTGGCGGAACTGCGAGGGGTCGACGCCGTGCATGGTCACCAGAGCAGTCGGGCGAGGACGCTCGGGGCGAGGACGCGGCCCGCCGGGACGATGTTCCCGGTCGCGCTCACAACAAGATCCGCGAGGTCGGGGCGTCGCGCCAGGCGGCCCACGACGCGGTCGGTGAGGGCGGGAGAACCGACGCCGAGCCCGATCAGACGCTCGAGCAACCACTTGCCGCGAAACGCGCGGCGGCGGGCGCGCTGATACGACTGGACCGGCGTGCTGGCCCTGACCCCGGGGGCAAGCCCGGGAATCACGCAGTCCGCCACGAGCTCGGCGCCGCGCAGCGCCGTGTGGATCCCTTGCCCGGTGAACGGGTCGAAGAAGTCCGCGGCGTCGCCCACCAGGAGCGCTCCCGGCACCGCGGCGACGCTCGCCCACTGGGCGAACGGTCCCGTGGTGAGCACCTCGCGGACCAGACGGCGCGGGTCGAACCGGCCCGCGAGACCCGGGAAGCGGGTCAACTCGGCGAAGAATTCGGTGCGGTAGTCCCGGGCGCGCGCCCGGACGACGCGCCGCGGCAGGACGAGCGCCACCGTGGTGATCCCGCCGCCCACGGCCCCCAGCCCCACATACCCGCGGTCGCTCACGTGCAGCTCCCCGACCTGGTCCACGCCCGCGACGTCCGCCACATGCGCGGTGAACGCGAAGCGACGGGGCGGGGAGTAGCGCACCAGTCCGAGCCGGCGAGCGACCACGGAGCGCAGCCCGTCGGCGCCCACGACGATGCGACTCCCGTACGTTTCCCGTTTCCCGTTTCCCGACCGGCCGACCACACCGGAGATGATCCCGCCGTCGGAGACGAGGTCCTCGACGGTGACGCCTTCGCGCACCTCGACGCCGGCCCGTGCCGCGGCGGCGAGGAGGATTGCATCGAACGACGTCCGGGGCAGCGCCAGGCTGTAGGGCCGTGAGGCGCCGCGGAACCGGCCGACCATCGCGGCGCCGCCGGGCGCGACGACCTTCATGCCGTACAGCCTGGCGTGCGTGGCGCGCTCGACCGCGCCGAGGATCTCTCCGCCCAGTCGCTCGAGCACGTCGGTCGTCGCGGGGCTCAAGTACTCCGAGCACGGCTTGTCGCGAGGGAAGCGCGCGCGGTCGAGCAGCAGCACCGACGCGCCGGCGCGGGCGAGCAACAGCGCGGTCGTGGCTCCTGCCGGGCCCGCGCCGACGACGACGGCGTCCCGGATCAGTGGGAACCCAGCAGCGCGACCGCGGCGCCGCACAAGGTGGCCGCCAGGTTCACGCCATCGTTGTCCAGCCATCCCCACCCGGTGGTCAGCCGGACCGGCTCATGGCACACCGTATCGCCGCGCTCGAACCGCGCGTCGCACGCGGGGCACTGGTACTTGCCCTGGAGAGTTGCGCCGAGCAGCGAGTCCGCCAGCATTCCAGCGACACCTGCGCCCGTGAGGGTGGCCAACCCCGCGGCCACGCCCCGGGGTGCCAGAGCGTGCGCCAGCCACGCGATCACGAGCGCGCCAGCCACGGCGCCCATCGTTCCCAGGGCCGTGATGCCCCCGGACGTGCCGCGAGTCACGCGGCGTCCTGACGTGATGAGACGGGGAGCGAAGGGGGAGAAGGCGCCGATCTCGGTGGCCCAGGTGTCGGCCGCGGCGGCGGCGATAGCGCCGGCCGCCGCGGTCCATGCGCCGAGCAGCGCCGCGACGGTGGCGACGCCGCCGTTGGCCACCACCTGCCGTGCGCTGCGCCGCGGGCTGTGCCGCTCCGCGAGCTGTGTGAGGAGACTACCGGAGAGAAGGAACGCGGCGAGCAGCGCCAGCCCGCGCCAGCCGAGGCCCCACGTGGTGCCGGCCCCCACCGCGCAGGCCGCGATCAGCCCGCCGCGGGTGAGCCACCTCACTCGTCGAGCAGCTCGTCCAGTATCCGGCGGCGCAATTCGGGAGACGCGCCTTGCGCCCGGCAGCGCGCCCGCACGAACGTGAGGAACACCTTTTCGAAATCGAAACTCTCCCCGCACGGCGGGCACTCGGCGACATGCTGCCGGATCTCCTCCATCACGGCCGGCGTGAGCTCCCGGTCGAGATACTCGTAGAGGTGCTCCTTGCACTCCCGGCAATTCATGTCGCGTTCCCTTTGATGTATCCCATGCCGACCGCGTACTCGTACAGCTTCTTTTGCAGCAGGCGCCGCGCCCTGAACAGCCGGGACTTCACGGTACCGACCGGCACCTCCAGCACGCGGGCGATTTCCTCGTACGACATGCCCTCCACGTCGCTCAACACCACCGTCTCCCGAAATTGTTCCGGGAGCGTGTCGATGGCCCGGAGCACCTCGTCGTCCACGATGCGGTCGAAGAATGTTCCTTGCGGGTCGTCGTCCTGGACCTCTTCGAAGACCGAAAACGGCTCGATCGCGTCGATGTCCACGGTCTCGGGGTGCCGCGTGCGCCGGCGGTACTCATTAATGAAGGCGTGCCGCAGGATCGTCAGCAACCAGCCCTTGGCGTTGGTGCCCCGCTCGAACTGGTGCCACGCGCGGTAGGCCTTGAGCATGGTCTCTTGAACGAGGTCATCGGCTTCGGCCGGATTGCCGGTGAGGCGCAGGGCGACCCGGTACAGGCTGTCGAGATGGATCAGCGCCTCGCGCTCGAAGCTCGCCCGTTTGTCGGCCTCGGCGGCGGGGGTCGGTGCTGGCGGCGTGGGGGGCGTGGGTGGGGTCATGGCGTCACGTAACCTCTCCCCGCTCGACCGGGTTCCGCAATGGGGTGGTGGCGGCTAGGTTTCGCGCGCCGTGGTCCACAGCATCGTCCCGCTCGCCGTCCTGGAGGCGGTCAAGAACCTCGACACGCCGGTCGAGGACGGACTGTCGGAGTTCGCCGAGGAGCTCTTGTCCAAGCGACTCGGCCTCTCGGACACGGTGGCGATGCAGCTGCGCGAATACGAAGGGATGGTGCGGCGCGATGCCGGCGCGGATCCGGCGCACGTGGAGGCGCTGCTGCGACTGGTGGGCCGGCGCCCCGACGCCGACCTGGTGTTCGCCGACGCGGGCCGCCGCGCTGCCCGGCGCGCGGTGCGGCGCCTGTTCGGGCTCACGCGTCTGATGGCCCGCGCCGCGCCGCGCGTGTTCGGGTACGCGGCGGCGCGCCGGGCGGCGCGCGCCGTGTTCGGGGCCGAGCTGCGGCGGGAGCGGCACGTCCCGATCGCGCGGGTGCGCGACACGCTCGCCGTGCACGCGACCCCGGACGGCGCGGCCTGCGCGTTGTACGGCACCGGGTTCACGGAGCTGCTGCGGCTGCTCGTGGGGTTCGAGGGCGCCATGCTCCACGTCTCGTGCCGCGCGACCGGCGGCGAGGCGTGCGAGTGGCGGGCCGCCCCGCCCGATCCGCGCCACCACTGATGACTCCGCCGCTGCTCGACGGCTTCGACTTCGCCGCGCTCACGGATGCGCTCGCTGTGCTCGGCGCCGACGGCTGGCTGGTCTACGATTTCCGCAAAGTGAACCCCGTTGCCGAGCGGATCCTCGGCCCCACCGGGATGGGGACGCGGCGCCTGTTCGTGCTCCTGCCCCGGGCGGGACGCCCCATCGCCGTCGCCCATCGCATCGAGCTGCAACCGCTCGCCGGCTTTCCGGGGGAGGTGCGGCCCTACGGCTCATGGCGCGAGCTGCACGGCCACCTGGGCACGCTGGTGCGCGGGCGCACGCTCGCCGTCGAGATCTCGCCGCTGGACCAGGTCCCGTACCTGGATCGGCTGCCGCACGGTGTCGTGCAGCTGCTCGAGTCGTTCGGGGCCCGGCTGGTGTCCTCCGCGCCGCTGGTGTCGCGGTTCGCGGCGCGCTGGTCGGCGGACGAGCTCGCCGGTCACCGCGGCGCCGCGGAAGCGCTGGCGGGGATCGCGCGCGACGCGTTGTCGTGGACGGGCAGTGAAGCGGCGCGCGGCGCCGAGGTGCGCGAGACGGGCGTGCAGGCGCGCGTGCGGGAGGCGATCGAGCGTGCCGGCCTGTGGACCAACGAGGGCCCCATCGTCGCGTTCGGGCCCACGAGCGCCATGCCGCACTACGAGCCGCACGCGGGGGCGGACCGCCGGCTCGCGCCGGGCGACGTGGTGCTGCTGGACCTGTGGGCGGGGCCGGGGCGCGGCTCGGTGTTCGCCGATCAGACGTGGATGGGCTTCGCGGGGCGGGCGCCCGACGCGGAGGTCCGTCGCGTGTGGCAGACGGTCAAGGCGGCGCGCGACGCCGCCGTGCGGTACCTGCGGGAGCACTGGCGCCCGGACGGCGTCGTGACCGGAGCGGAGGTGGACGACGCGGCGCGCGGCGTGATCCGCGACGCCGGGCTGGGCGACTACTTCGTGCATCGCACCGGGCATTCGATCGACCGCGATCTGCACGGCTCGGGGCCGCACATCGACAACTTCGAAACCGAGGACGCGCGGGCGCTGGTGCCGGGCGTCGGGTTCTCGATCGAGCCCGGCATCTATCTGCCCGAGCGGTTCGGCATGCGCAGCGAGATCAACGTCTACATCGACACCACCGGGCCCGAAGTGAATCCGCGCACGCCGCAGCACGAGCTGTTCCTGCTCTGACGGCCGGGCGCGGGGGGCTCACCACACCGCGAGCACCAACCCCGCCCACACGGCCGCGCCGACCGCGACATGCGTCGCCTGAAGGAGACGGGGCAACCCGAGCAGGATCATCGCTGCCGCGACCGCGACTTGCAGTGCGACGAGGCCGACCACGTACCACGTACCCAGCCGCTTGGTTCGCAGCGCCCACCACACGACATATCCGGCCAGTGCATACGCGAGCAGTCGATGCGTCCACTGGACGTGCTGCAGGTAGTTCCCCGCCGGGATGAATGCTCCGTTGCACAACGGGAATCCGAGACACGCGCTGGCGGCGCCGAGGTTCGCGGTGAGGGCGCCGAACAAGACGGTCACGAAGCCCAGCGCTACGGCGATCGTCCCCACTAACCCCGGGCGCGAGCCCGGGGTGGAGCCGGCCCCCGTGTTCCCCGGGCTTGCGCCCGGGGTCAGTGGGGCCCGCTTTGCGACGACAAGCAGCGTCGCGAGCAAAAGCATCGCCGTCCCCAGGTGCAGGATGACGGTCCAGGGAGGCAGCTGCAGCTTGACGGTCACGGCGCCGAGCAGGACCTGAACGATCAGGAGTCCAAGCGCGACGTACGCCCCCACGCCAGGGCGGTGGAGGGCGGTGGAGGGCGGTGGCGGGCGGTGCCGCAGCCACCAGGCGTACGCCGCGAGCGTCCCCACCAAGACGCTCACGGCGGCCGCGGCGAGCCGGTGCCCGTATTCGATCAGCGTCGGCAGGTCGAGGAGCGGGAGCAGCCGGCCGTTGCACAGCGGCCAATGCTCGCCGCACCCGAGACCCGAACCGGTAATGCGGACGATGGCGCCGAGGACGATGAGCAGGTAGGTGCAGGTGGCAGCGAGCCAGGCGAGCCGCGTGAAGCGTCGCGTCATGGGTGCGGAATCTATGCGCGCGAGTGAACTCGCGACTCGGCCCTGTCAGTGAACTGACGAGTGCACACGCCGCTTCAGCGGCGCGGCCAAGCCGCGGCTTCAGCCGCGCGTTATAATTGGCGCCCATGACCCACCCTTCTCGACCCGAGTCGACCGACCGCTGGGGCGACCGCCTGCCGCGCCGGCTGGGGCTGTGGAGCGCGGTCGCGGTGCTGGTGGGCTCGACCATCGGCGGCGGGATCTTCCGCACGCCGGCAGTGATCGCCGGCCGGGTGCCCGAACCGGTGCTGATGCTGCTGGTGTGGGTGTTGGGCGGGCTGCTCGCATTGTGCGGCGCCCTCACCTACGCGGAGCTGGCGGCGATGTTTCCGCGCTCGGGCGGCGTGTACGTCTACGTGCGCGAGGGCTTCGGCCGGCTGCCCGCGTTCCTGTTCGGCTGGTCCGAGCTGCTGTTGATCCGCGCGTCGGCGCTGGGCGCGATCGCGACCCCGTTCGCCGAGTACCTGCTCCGCTCGCTCGGCCTCGATCCGACGCGCCCGCCCTACGACGGGGCCGTGCACTGGGTGGCGGCGCTGGCGATCGTCCTCACCGCGACCCTCAACTATGTCGGCGTGCGGTGGAGTGCGCTGCTCCTGAACGTCACGACCGCGGCGAAATACGCCGCCCTGGCGCTGCTCGTGCTGCTCGCGTTCGTCGTGGGGCAGGGGAGCTTCGGGCATTTCACCGAGGCGGGAGGAGGGGGGCCCGTGCGGGGCGGCCTGTTCGGGCTGGCGCTCGTGTCGGTGATGTGGGCGTACGACGGGTGGGGCGACCTGTCGTTCGTGGGAGGCGAGGTCAAGGATCCCGAGCGCAGCCTGCCGCGCGCGCTGATCGTGGGGACGGGGGCGGTGGTGGCGATCTATCTCCTCGTGAACGCCGCCTACCTGTATCTCATTCCGATCGGGGCGATGGCGCAGTCACCGCTGGTGGCGGCGGACGCCGCGCAGGCCGTCCTGGGCCGGTTGGGCGTGGGGCTGGTGGCGATCGTCGTGATGGTGGCGACCTTCAGCACGCTGCTGGGCTCGATGCTCACCGCGCCCCGCATTTTCTTCGCGATGGCGGACGACGGGCTGTTCTTCCGGCGTGTGGCCCGCGTGCACCCGACATTCCACACTCCTTCGGTGGCGATCGTCCTGACGGGCGTGCTGGGGATCGTGTACGTCGCGTTCCAGACGTTCCAGCAGCTCGCCGATCAGTTCGTGGTCGCGATCTTCCCGTTCTACGCGCTCGCGGCGGCGGCGGTGTTCGTACTGCGGCGGCGCCGGCCGCCGGCCGTGGTGCCGCGTGCGGTGCGGGTACTCGGCTATCCCGTGGTGCCGGCGCTGTTCGTGCTGGCGACGCTGTACATGCTCGGCAACGCGCTGTGGCAGGACCCGCTCCACACAGGGCTCGCGTTCCTGATCATTCTCGCCGGCGTGCCCGTGTACCAGGTGTGGCTGCGCCCGTCACGCGGGGGCTCGGCGTGACTCGAACGTGACGTCGGGCCGAATTGACGTCCCTCGCCGCGGCAGGCATTTTTTGTCGCGCCCTGGTACCCCATTCTTTCGGTTGTTCGGAGATCCATCGTCATGAAACGTTTCGTGTGGTCGATCGGCGTTCTCGCCGGCGTTCTCGTGTTTGCTCCCGCCCGCGCGGTGACGGCGCAGGGTGTCACCTCGGCGGCAGTGGCGGGGCGTGTCACCGACGAGTCGGGTGCGCCGGTGCCGAGCGCCGGCCTCACTCTCGTGAACGCGTCCACCGGGCAGCGCTATACCCGACGCACGGCCGAGGACGGGCGCTACAACTTCGAGAACGTCGCCGTCGGCGGCCCGTACACACTGCAGACCCGGGCGCTGGGCTTCGAGGCGGCGCGCAGCGACCCCTTCTATCTCACCTTGGGCCAGCGGCTCGAGGTCGATGTGTCCGTCAAGCGCGCGGCGGTCGGTCTGGAGGCCGTCACGGTGACCGGAGAAGCCAGCCCGCTCGTGTCGCGCTCCCGCACCGGAGCGCAGACGTTCGTGTCAGACTCGATCATCCACCGCTTGCCGACCCTGAGCCGCAATTTCACCGATTTCATCGTGACGGTACCGCAGGTGGTCTCGTCCGGGGTACCGGGGACGACGCTCGGAGGTCAGAACAACCGCTTCAACAACATCCAGATCGATGGCGGCGTGAACAACGACTTGTTCGGGCTCGCTGCGAGCGGCGTCCCGGGGGGACAGGCCAACGTGCACCCGATTTCCGTCGAAGCGGTGCGCGAATACCAGGTGCTTATCGCGCCGTATGACGTGCGTCAGGGAAGCTTCACTGGCGGGCTCGTCAACGCCGTTACCAAGTCCGGGACCAACGAATTTCACGGATCAGCGTTCGCCTTCCTGCAGAACCAGAGCCTGGTCGGCAAGGACACGGCAGACAAGAAGGCTGCGGACTTCACGCAGTCGCAATACGGCGGCACGTTCGGCGGGCCGCTCATCCGCGATCGCCTGCATTTTTTCGGGTCTGTCGACGTGCAGCATCGCGAGACGCCGTCCACGGCGATCGCCGCCTCGGCACAACAGATTGGATCCGACACGACCGGTGGGCAGGACTCGGTCGGGGTCGGGATCCGTCAGGTTACAGCGGATAGGGTCACCGACATCCTCCGCACGGTCTACGGGTTCGATCCCGGCACCTGGCGAGAGTTTCAGATCGGCAACCCCGACAAGAACATCTTCGGGAAGATCACCGCGCAGCTCGGCACGAACAGCCAGCTGGAAGGCTCGTACAACTTTGTCGACGCCAATCAGGATAACCTGATTCGCAACTCCGCCGCGACGGGCTTCCGCGACGGCTACGAACTGTCGAACAGCGGGTACAACTTCCGGACGCAGACCAACACCGCCAAGGCGAAATGGACCAGCGCGCTCGGCGGGAACAACTCGAACGAGCTGCTCCTCGGGTACCAGCGCATCCGTGACAAGCGCGCGCTGCCCAACGCCGTGCCCCTGATCTTTGTGGGGGGTGACCGGGGCGGAACCAACATCGCGGCGGGCGCCGAGCGGTTTTCCCAGGGGAATTCGCTTGACCAGGACATCTATGAAGTCACCGACAACTTCACGTTCTCGAAGGGCACTCATCTGCTGACGGTAGGGACGCACAACGAGTTTTTCCACTTCTTCAATGTGTTTTTTCCGGCCTCGCTGGGTGTCTGGAGCTTTGCCGATACGGCCGCCTTGCGGGCCGGAACTCCGAACCGTTATGAGCGGGCGGTCGCGCTACGACCCGAAGGCCCCAACACCGACTTCGATGTCCGCCAGCTCGGATTCTATGCGCAGGATCAGTTCACCGCGCGCCCCGGATTGACGATCACGGCGGGCTTGCGAGCCGACATTCCCTCGATGGATAAGCCGACGTTCAACCCGACGCTCGACTCGTCCGCTTTGAACATCAACACGGGTGCGTTCCCGAGCGGCAACATCCTCTGGTCGCCCCGGCTGGGCTTCAACTACGATCTGCACGGCGATCAGTCGACACTGCTGCGCGGAGGGATCGGGATCTTCAGCGGACGCCCACCCTACGTGTGGGTGTCGAACGCATTCGGGAACACCGGACGCGAGCAAGCCACGCTGACGTGCACTACTGCTCCGACGATGCCGGCGTTCAATCTCGACAGCATGTACAGTCAGTGCGCGGGCGGCGGGGCGGCCACGCAACCAACGCCGTCGATCGTGTACTTCGATCAGAACTTCAAATTCCCGCAGAACTTGAAGATCGCCCTCGGCGCCGACCACCGGCTCCCCTGGGAGATGGTCGGGACCTTCGACTTCCTCTACACGAAGTCCATCAACCAGTTCTACATCAGTGACGTGAACCTACGGGGAATCATCGGCGATTGGGGGGGCGAGGGTGGTCGCCCCCTGTACGGTTCGGTCAGTACCGGCACCGGCACTGCCAGCTCCGCCACTGCGACGCCGACGCGGCTCACTCCAACCTCCGGAGCCGGCAGCTTCCGCGACGTGTTGCGTCATGAGAACCGCAGCGACGACCGCTCGTTCTCGTTCACTGCTCAAATCCAGAAGCGCTTCAGTCAAGGTCTCGAATTCAATGTAGGCTATACCTATTCGCACACCGAGGATCTGTTCTCGCTCACCTCGAGCATCGCGAGCTCCAACTACCGCTTCACGACGCTCGACGGGACGATCGCCAACCGCAACCTGCGCACCTCGGCGTTCGACATCCCGCACAAGATCACGGCGAGCGGCACGATGGACGTCAAGTGGGGCGTCCAGCTTTCCCTCATCTACATCGGTCAATCGGGGGGACCCTACACATATGTCGTGTCGAACGACATCAATGGTGACGGGTTCGGTGGGAACGATCCGGTCTACGTCCCTCGCAGCCGGGCCGACATGTCGATGGACGGCAACGGGAGCGCCAACGGTCAGACGGGCTTCGGCACGGCGGCGGGGCAGGACTCGGCATTCACGACGCTGGACAACTACATCAACTCGGAGGACTGCCTCCGGCTGCATCGTGGCACACTGTTACCTCGGAACACGTGTCGTAATCCCTGGATGAACTTCCTGAACGCAAGGCTCGCGAAGGTTTTCAATACCGTTCACGGCCAGGCGATCGAGGTCAGCGCCGATGTGTTCAACGTGCTCTCGCTGATCGGCAGCGACTGGGGATTGATCAAATCGACCACCGGGTTCGAGGAGGTGAACCTCCTGACTCGGACCGGCTTCGACCCGGTGAACCAGCGGGGGATATACGCGCTGTCTTTGCCGCAGCGCAACAAGGTGAATCAGGACTTGTCCCGCTGGAAACTGCAGCTCGGGGTGAAGTACATGTTCTGAGAACCGTGGCAGAGGACGGTAGAGGGCGGTAGAGGACGGAAACAGGTCGTTGACCTCGACCGTCTTCCACCGCCCTCTAACGCCCTCTACGTCCTCGCTTTTCTCCACAGCCACACTCCCGCCGCTCCGAAGATCACGTTCGGCACCCACGCCGCGAACGCCGGCGGCAACGCCCCGCCCGCCCCGACCGCCTTCGACAGCTGGAACATCAGCAGGTCCACGAACGTCGTGGCGAGGCATACCGCCACGCCCCACGCCGTCCCGCTGCGCGGCGTCGAGATCGCGAGCGGCGCCCCGAACAGGGCGATGATAATGCACGCGAACGGCACCGACAGCTTCAGCGCCCGCTCCACCCGCAGCTTCTTCGTGTCCGAGCCCGAGCGCGAGAGCGCGTCCACGTAGCGGCCCAGCTCGGCGTAGCGCATCTCGTCGGGCGCCTTGGGCTCCGCCAACAGGTCCGCGGGCGACTCGCGCAGCGCCGCCGTGCGCAGCGTGTCGAACACGAAGGTCGTCTCGCGACCGGGACCGAGCAGGTAGCGCAGCGCACCCTTGTTGAGCGTCCAGCCGCGCTTCGCCGGCGCCGTGTCGTACGCCGCCCGCTGCGCCGCCACTACGATCGTGGGGTAGTCCTCGCCCGTGCCGCCGCGCTCCAGGATCACGTCGCGCATCTCCGCGCCGCTCGCGCGCAGCTCGAGCGAGCGGATGGAATACACCCAGCCCGAGTCCGCCCGGTACACGAACGGATTGAAGCGCGACGCGACCTGCCGCACCGCCTTTTCCCCCAGCAGCTCGGCCCGCCGCGCCGACGTCACCGGCGCGAGCTCGGTCAACCCCAGATCGACCACCACGGCCGCCAGCGACGCCGCGAGCAGCGGCCGCACCACCCGGTGAAACGAGATCCCCGACGCCTTGGCCGCCACCAGCTCCGAATGCCGGCCCAGCGCGCCCACCGTGAACACCACCGCGAACAGCACCGCCACCGGCAGCACGAGCGAGATCGTCTCCGGCAGGAAGAACACGTACGAATAGGCGAGCCGCGTCTTGGGGATGCCCCGTCCCAGATAGGTCGACAGCTTGTCCGTCAGGTCGATCACCATCACCAGGAAGGGAAATCCTAAGGCCGCGAGGAGGAACACCTTGGTCCACTCGCGCAGCAGATAGCGGTCGAGCGTACTCACCGGTGGTTCCACGCGGCCGCGATCCACGCCGGCAACAGATCGCTCCAGTCACCGCCGTGGGGCGAGTTCCCCGGTTTGCGGATGCGCCACAGGCCGAACAGACCGGCGGTCGCGAAAATGAGATTGGGCGTCCACATCGCGAAGAACGGGGACAGGATCAGGCGATCCCCCAGCTCTTCGCCTCCGATCAGTCCGATATAGTAGACCGTGAATACGGCGACGCTCACGCCGAGCACCAGCCCGACGCCGCCGCGCTGGAAGCGCAGGGCGATGGGCGCGCCCACCAGCGCGAACACGAGGCAGGCGAGGGCGATCGCGTACTTCTTCTGAATCTCGACCTCGTACGCGGCGGCCCGCTCGCGCGCCGCGCGCAGCCGCTGCTCCTCGCCCGTGCCGGCTCCGGGCGTGATCAGCCCGGCGGCGACGTAGGGCGGCGTAAACGGCGCCGCCCGGCCCGTCGACGGCGCGAGCGGCCGGGGACCCGGGTGGGGCGGCGTCGGCCGCTGCGCCGGGCGCGGCGTCTGCGCGCCCGCCTCGGCCGGCAGCAGCCAGGCGGCGAGCCGCCGCAGCGCGCGACAGTACGGGCTCGGCAGCTTCAGGTCCCCCCCCGCGGCGGCGAGCGCTCTCGGCGGCAGGGGTGCCAGCCCCGCCAGGCGGCGCAGGTCGTTGTCGACCACGAGCCGGGCGTCGCCCGTGGCGCTCTCGACGTCCCGCCGCGCGGACTCCACCGCCTCCTGCATCTCGCAGGTCGACATCTCGCGGTCGCTCTTGTAGGTGTCGGTGGTGGTGGGCTGGAAGGTGTTGGCGACGCCCGCGACCCGCATGCGGTTCGTACTGAAGAAGGTGCGGTTGAACTGGGTGGGGTCGGCGCGGCTCACCTCTTCGATGTCGCCGTCCTGGAGTGTGAGGTAGAGGTCGCGACCCCCGGCGCTGTACGCCATCCGGCCCGAGTCCGCCGTGATGATGCGCCGCCGCTCCGCGTCCGCCAGGTCGTAGATCGTCACGTCCTTCAGCTTGTTCGAGCTGCCGTCGATGCGCGCCGCGCGCAGAAAGAACTGCCCCGCCACCACCTCGTTGATCACCTGCTCCTTGAGCGCCAGCGACGGCTTCTTGCGTTGGATGTCCATCTGCAGCGTCCGCAGCTGGTGGTTGGTGCGCGGCAGCAGCTGATCGTTCCACAGGAACGACAGCAGCGCGATGCCGGCCGCCCCCGTGAGGGCCGGCGCGATCACGCGCCCGACGCTCACGCCCCCGGCCTGCAGCGCCGTGATCTCGTTGTCGCCCGCGAGCCGGGTGAACACGTGCAGCACGGCCACGAGCACGGCCATCGGAAGAGTCACCGCCACGATGAACGGCACCGAGAGCAGGAACACCTCGATGATCACGCTGGTGGGGAGGCCTTTGCCGAGCAGGCTCGAGAGCTGTTTCGCGATCTGCTGGATCAGCATCAGCGACGTGAGCGCCGCCAGGGCGAAGCCGAGCGGCGCGACGTGCTGGCGCAGCAGGTAGCGGCTGATAGTGCGCACGGTCGGTGGCGCCATTATATTCGGAAGTCCAAGCCTCTACAAGACATCACTACCCCTGTGACCATCCGAAAGAGCCGCTTGTGGGGCGCCGCCACGTGCCTCGCCCTCGTATCCGCTTGCTCGGCGCGCGGCGGGGAAAAGCCGCGAGAGTTCGGCGGCACGCGCGCCTTCGGCTATCTCGAGCAGCAGATGCAGTTCGGACCGCGCATCCCGGGAACGGCGGGGCACGAGCGCACGGGCGATTGGATCCTGCAGCACCTCCGGGCCACGGCCGACAGCGTCGTGGTGCAATCGATCACCCACGTCACGCGCCACGGCGAGACGCTGCACCTGCGCAACTTTTTCGCCCGCTTCCGGCCCGGCGCCGCCGACCGGGTGCTGCTGCTCGCGCATTGGGACACGCGGCCGCATGCCGACCAGAGCCAGAACCTGGGCCAGCAGCGTCTTCCCGTCCCCGGGGCGAACGACGGCGCATCGGGCGTCGCTGTGCTGCTGGGCGTGGCCGACGCCCTCAAAGCAAAGCCGCCCGCCCTCGGCGTGGACCTGCTGTTCGTGGACGGGGAGGACTACGGCGATTTCGCGCGCGACTCGAACGATGTCCTGATCGGCTCGCGCTACTTCGCGAGCCACCAGCCCTCGGGCTACCAGCCGCTCTTCGCCGTGCTGTTCGACATGGTCGCGGACAAGGACCAGCAGTTCTACTACGAAGGGAATTCGCAGGCCTTCGCCCCCGAGGTGGTGGACCGCGTGTGGCGCACCGCCGCCGACCTCGGCTACGGCCGGATTTTCGTGCCCGGCGTGAGACCCACCCTCACCGACGACCACGTGGCCCTGCAGAAGGTGGGCATCCACGCGATCGACGTCGTGGACTTCGACTACCCGTACTGGCATACCACCGACGACACGATAGACAAGGTATCGGCGGCTTCCCTGCAAGTCGTAGGTGACGTCGCGGTGGCGCTCGTGAGGTAGCGAACAGTCTCGCCAGGAAACGCAAAGACTAGACACACAGACGCGCAGCGGAAAACCGTAAACAGGGGAGAGGAGGGGCCTAACTCACTTCTCCCATCTCTTCACCGCTGTGCGTCTGTGCGTCTAGATGTTGCATTGCCTGCGTTTTCCTGACTCCGCGCGCAACAATCCGGTTGTGGAACGGCGACGGGCCGGTCCTATTCTTCGTCCCATGGATGATCGCAAGGCCGCCCTCCTGCTGGCGCTCCTCACCCTCTCCGGCGCAGGCGTTCGACTCGCGCTCGCGCCGTCCACCGCGGCCGCACCGGGCGACGTTCGCCTCGTCGAACGCGACACCCCGCCCCCCGGCCCGCGCGGCCTGAGCGCCACGGCGCGGCTGGCCGCCCGGCTGGCGCGCCCGCTCCTCCCCGGCGAGCGGGTCGACCTCGACCGCGCCGACGTGACGGAGATCACGCGGCTGCCCCGCGTCGGCCCCGCGTTCGCCCAGCGCATCGTCGCGTGGCGTGAGCAACACGGTCCCTTCGGCGGGCTTGCGCGCTTTGACAGCGTGCCGGGCGTCGGTCCGAAGCTCCTCGACGCCCTTCGACCCTACGTGATGTTTTCGGGGGTAATCCCGCCGGCGCCTTGACTTCCCCCGGTCGGCCTGTATGTTATGCTGTTCATTTTCAACGAGTTGCGTACGGCGACCGCAGCAGCCACCTCCGACAAACTGGGTGAAATCCTCCTCCGGGAGGGGCTGATCACCCAGGACCAACTCAAGAAGGCGCTCCTCGAGCAGAAGAACACGGGGATGCGTCTGGGCTACACGCTCGTGAAGCTGGGCTACGTCGAGGAGACGGAGATCTCCAAGATGCTGGCCCGGCAGTACCGCATGCCGGCCGTCGACCTCTCCCGCTTCGAAGTCGACCCCAAGATCCTGAAGCTGCTGCCGCCCGACGTGGCGACCAAGCACACCGTGCTGCCGCTCAAGCGCGAGGGCCGCACGCTCACGGTGGCGATCGCGGACCCGAACAACGTCACGGCGATCGAGGACATCAAGTTCATCACGCGCTGCGACGTGTTCCCGGTGATCGCGGGGGAGTACACGCTCCGCAACGCCATCGAGAAGTACTACCAGCAGTCCGACGCGCAGCTGCAGTCACTGCTCAAGGACATCGAGGCGGCCGACGATCTCGAGGTCATCGGCGAGGAAGTCGACGAGGACGTCAAGGCGCAGGACCTGGCGGACGACGCGCCGGTCGTGAAGCTGATCAACGGCCTGCTCACCGACGCGGTGAAGCGAGGGGCGTCGGACATTCACATCGAGCCGTTCGAGCACGAGATGCG
>WNGC01008155.1_pt2 | contig 18947 bp, 19 predicted proteins | sample 5400051 | NCBI WGS metagenome assembly WNGC01 (sample SAMN13153368, study PRJNA577476) | soil metagenome | isolation source: 20 cm soil or saprolite under grassland replicate 2 | place: USA:California | collected 2016-06-15
CTGCAACGAGTTGCAACACTTCTCGTTGGCGCGCGGTCAAGGACTTGTCCTCCAGAACTGCCGGCCTCCCCCCGGTGATGACCGACTTCACCAGACCTTTCGCAACCAAGGGGGTGACATAACACTGTCCGTCCATGACTGATTGGATGGCTTGGAGTAATTCTGAACCGGCGGATCGTTTGAGCAGATAGCCGGAGGCACCTGCCTTGAAGGCTTCATTCACATAGGCCGGGTCAGCGTGCATCGTCACGAAGATCAGCTTGGTGCGAGGCAGAATCTTCTTCAGCTTCCGGGCGGCATCGACCCCATTGAGCTGCGGCATCGAGATATCGAGCGTGACGATGTCGGGCTGAAGTTCCTGGGCTATTCGAACCAGCGTACGGCCATCCTCCGCCACACCAACGATCTCACACCGATCCTCCAACAGTTTCCGGAATCCGTCCAACACCAGGGTATGGTCATCAGCCAAGAGAACCCGGGGCCTGCTCATGCCGCCCCCTCCGGAACGAGCACAGCCACCTGCACCCTCGTTCCCTTCCCCACGGCAGAACTAACCTGCAATTCCCCGTGAACCAAGGCGACTCGTTCTTTCATGCCGAGCAATCCCAGTCCATGTGCTCCGTGCCGGGGTTGTTCAGAGTCAAATCCCACTCCATCATCCGTAATCGTGACCGTCAGCCCAGATCGAGACTGGGTCAGCTCCACATCGACTCGAGACGCCGCCGCATGGCGAGCCACGTTGTTGAGGCTTTCTTGGGCTACGCGATAGAGACAGGTCGCGACCTCCTGAGGGACGACTGCGGGGATATTCTTGTGTCCAAAGCTCCCTTGGATATGGCTTCGAGCTGTGAAGTCGTCCACCAACCGCTGCAGGGCGATCGGCAGGCCGAGGTCATCGAGAATGGAGGGATGAAGCTGATAAGCCAAATGACGCACAACATCAGACAATTCCACAACCCGGTCTTGTATCGTGCGGACGGCTTCGCGCACGTGACCCGCTGAGAAGTTGAGCTGCCGTTCTACCGCTTCGATATCCATTGCAAGAAGCGCAAGCCGTTGATTGATGTCATCGTGCAAATCACGCGAGATACGACGCCGCTCTTCCTCCTGCACGCGCAACAGCTGGAACGCCAACTTCTGCAGTGCTTGCCGGCTGCTTTCGAGCGACGCCTCGGTCTGCATCCGTTCAGCTACTTCAGCTACCAATGATTCGTTGGCGGAGGCCAGCTCTTGTGTTCGGACCTGCACACGCCTATCCAAGGCCTCGTTGAGTCGTTGCAGTTCCTCTTGGTACGTGCGGCCCTGCTGCTCCGTCAGCTTCCGCGCCGAGATATCCCGCACGAACGCGCTGAACGTATAGGCCCCCCCCTGCCCCAAGGCCGGCGAGATCGCCAGTTCTATCGGAATCTCGTGCCCGTCCCGGTGGCAACCTGTGATTTCGATCCGTGTGTTCAGTATCGGTCCTTCGCCGGTTGCGAGGAAATGACGCAACCCGCGTTCATGGGCTTCCCGGTGTTGTGTAGGGACGATGGTGGCGGAGAGGAGTCGCCCGATGGCCTCTTGCCGAGGCCAGCCGAACATCTGTTCGGCTTGGACGTTCCACTCGATGATGACTCCAGCGGCATCCATCCCGATGAAGCCATCGAGCGCCATCTCGACGATGCGCCGCGTGTGTGCCTCGCTCGCGCGCAGCGACGCTTCGGCTTCCCTGGCGTGCGCACGCTCCTGCTGCGCGAGCAGATATTCCCTCCGCACGCGTTTCACGGTCCACACCAAGAGTCCAAAAATTGGAGCCACCACGGCGCCGCCCGCCAGGCCAAGGTTCCAGAGGACTTCTCGAATCGGCGTCAGGACATCGTGCCGGTCCATGCGCATCAGCACTGTCCAATGCATCCCCTCAAAATCGCCAAGGCCTTGGGTCCGGGCATAGCCGGTGATAACCGGTACATGGCGATGTTGATGCTCCTCCTCGACATAACCGGACAGGGACCCTTCGCTTAACAGTGCCGACGGTAGGCCGAGTTGTTTGAGATTGACGTGGCCCTTGTGCTGGAGGTCCGAATCAATGAAGGCCACACCCTTCTGAGTCAGGAACTGGTATTCCAGCGCTCCCCAAAATCCCTCCCGCTGCCGGAAAGCCAGAAGCGTCCCCGTCATGACGTTTTCCAGCAAAGGAATCCCCACCCGCGCCGTCACGACCCCCAGGAATTCCCCGCGCGGTCCGGTGATGGGAGCAGTCACGGCTATCGCGTCAGGACCGCCCATCACTGCGAAGGGCTCCACATCCCCCATATGAACCCCTTTCCCGTTACGCACGGCCTGAAACCAGGATTCAGCGCTGTAGTCCCGCCCGACCGTGGCTGGGTCGGTGGCGACCACGACCTGTCCGCGCGCGTTCGTGACGCCGATCCACAAGTAATCCGTGTACGATTTCTTCGTCCAGGCGAGATACGCCGACTGAAACTCCCGATCGTCTGGCTGCGCGCTGAAGGCCCGTGTAATCATTTGCACATCGCCATGCCGCTCAAACAGAACTCGATCCAATTTGTCCGCGACTTCGGCAGCTGTTAGGGCCAGGGTTTCGCCTGCTGTGGCAACCATGCGTGTTTCTACGTAGCGGAACGCGATTGCGCCGATGGTCAGCATGACGACAGGCAGCACGCTGATGAGGATCGGCAGCCAGGAATACGTGCGGGGAGCCGTTGCTTCAGACATGATCATTCATTCTTTTCGCCTGGTTGCTGCGCCGCATCAATCATGATCAGGACGTTCACTAGCTCGCATTACCCATGACGCTGACCAATGCTCGGTTCCATACTCTTGGAATGACCGCTTGGAGATACCGTCCGTTCCGAATGGTGTCTGATTGGGATACCAGGAGGGGTTGAGGACCACGGTCACGGCGCGACCATCCTGGACCGACACCTGCATGCGGCTGATTCTGGTGCGCCCCTCCGCACTCCTACTGAGGTGACGCAGGCTGTGCAGCTCCTCGCGCAGCGTTAGCCGGGGACAGCCCAGGCGGCCAGGACCACCCAGCGCCAGAGAGCCAAAAAAACCAAAAACGTTTTCTTTACCTTGACTAAGCTGCTTACTAGAAGACAGGCGCTCACCGCTTGACTCCTTGTACGACGCATTGCAGGTTCCCTCCCGAATTGTCCGATACGATCCGTCCTGTCTCACCGGAGGGCTTTGCGGCAGAGAAATAAGAACCCTTCCAGGTCGCACTGTTGGGCCAAGAGGATACCGTTGTCCTTCTCTTGCATTCTGGCGGAATCGTTGGAAGTCGTTGTCCATGACTTGACCCGTACAATTGGGGTGCATATACTCGGAGTCTATTGCCCTCCTGTCAAGTAGGACTCCGCTCATAACCTGAAGGAGGTTGCCGGTGTCCTCGCCCTTTCAGTTATGCTAGACTATCGCGTGAATAAACTGCACAAATTGCCCATGTCTCATTATCATCCCCGACTTGCTCTTGTCCTTTTCACTGGAATCACCTTGGCCTTGTCTGCCTGCGCAACAGGACCTGATCTGGACTTAACGATCCATGAATCCGAGCGTGGTGCGGTGTATGTTGAACGGTTTCCCGATCGATCCTTTCAGGCTTCCCACCCAATGACGTTATCGGCCGATACGATGGCCAGGGTACTTCGTGGCGTGGTCGTCAAGGATAGCCGAGGGTTGTTGGGAAACTTGGTCGCCGGAAAGCCGGAAGCCGTTCGAGCGTTTAGGGACGAGGACGTTGAGTATCTGGCGCCGCTCTTGGTCGAGGGGCTTACCAGAGCTGCGTCGGACCAGCAGGTTGGGTTTCACGTCATACGAATCGGTACGCTGAACTCTCCGCAATCCGTCGGGCCTGTGTTCTGCTTGTCTTCTGTCCGTTTCCCCGGTACCTGTTCCTCAGAACAGCCACTGGGGCCGGCAGCCGCGGAATCGACGAAGGGTTCGCTCTATGCCTACGGGCGGTCACTGTATCTGACCTTGACCGAGTATCGCCACCGGTTGGAGCAGGCCGAAACAATTAACATGGCCAATCGGCGCATTTCCAATCCGACGGGATTGGCGAACCGCACGGTGCAGTTCGTCCCGGAATCCGCCAAGCGCCCGGATAGCTATCGAACCGCGCGCTCAACCGACGCGACTCTGGTGATCGACTACGACCTGCTTGCCGCCATGCCTGCCGCACCGGACATGCGATCGACTGCCCCTCAACCACCAACACCTGCGAAGAGGGAGCCCACTCAGCGAGATACCGATCTGGAGGCGCTACGGAAGGAGTTGCAGGACATCAAGAAGAAACTGGCGGAACAAGAAGCTGAGCGGACACGTTCCACCCCCTCGTCCTCTCTGAAGCCGACACCTCAACCGATTCCTTAGCCCCCCAGTGCCAGAGGACTTCCTGGTAGGCCGAACCTATCCCCGCTGTTTCTCAGCCCGCTGGTCGAGTTCTCCAGCTAAGAGCACGGCCTCGGCTATCTCGCGCATCGACTTCCGGAAATCCATACTTTGCCGTTGAATGAGTTTGAAGGCCTCTTCTTCAGTCAGCTTCTTCGAGCGCATCAGGTAGCCCTTGGCCCGCTCCATGAGCTTCCGTACCGCCAGCGAACGCCTTCTCCCGCACCATCATCGGTACCGAAACCAATGAGCACAGCCCTTCCTTCTTGGCCATATCCGGATACATATAGTCTCGATCGGTGGAGACGTCGACCACGATAATCGGTCGACGCTCTTTCACAGCACGGCCACTGATACTCTGCCCGACTTTCAAGTTTGGCTTGCGACGATATTGTTCGCTGAGGCTTTGTGTCGCCGCGATCCGTAGTTCCCCGCTGGCTTCGTCCAATAACATAATCGAACAGATCTTGGAGTTCATCATTTGCGCGGTCATCGTCACCAGGAGTTGGAGCACGTCTTTGATCAGCCGACTCGATGCAACTGTTTCTGAGACCTGCGACAGCGTTTCCACTTGTAGGGCTTTGCGTTGCATTTGATCGTAGAGCCGCGCATTCTCGATCGCTCCACCGACTTGATTGGCGATAGTCGAGAGTAACGCCAACTCATCCGGCCGATAGCGCTTGGGGCGTTTATGTTGGACATTGATCACGCCGACCACTTCTTTTTTGGCCATGATCGGTACGGAGACAAAGGCTTGATGGCGGTCTTCTGGAAGGTTATGAAAAAACTTGAATCGTGGATCGTCGTTCGCATTACTCGGAATCACGACGCGCGTTCGTTCCTGGGCGACCCACCCGGTGATGCCCTCTCCTAAACCGATCGTGATACGGCCAATCAATTTCGGATGAGGGTTCTTCGAGGCCCGAAGAATGAGTTCGTCTTGGCTATCCGACAACAGGTATAGGAGACAGGCATCCGCCTTGGTGACTTCGACGACAACTTCGACGATATGTTTGAGAATTGCTTCGAGATCCAGTTGGTTGCTGATCGACTCAGAGATCAGATGGAGCACATCGAGTTCGCGTGTTTTTTCCCGCAAGGCCTGTTGGAGGTGAGCCACGGATGGCGTGTGTTTGGTCGTCATAGAGATTTACTTTGGCGCACGAGCCTTGCGATGGACAGGATGCTTGCCTGGCTGACGGCCACTCGACGGTCGGCTCCCACGGCCGTGCCTGCTCTGAAACCACGCTGCACAGACCTGCTGCTCGATTGGCCGAATGACCACTTCCCCAATCCGCACTGGCCATACCCCGATGACCCGCCCCTCGACCACCTTCTTGTCATGTTGCATGGCGCCCCAGAGGGACGTAAAAGATCTCGGTGAGACCTGTTCAGACAACCCAGCACGCTGCACCAGACTTCTGATTCGTTCGACAACTGCCCGCTCGCATAGGCCCATGTGACAAGCCAAATCCGCTTCTTGCACCAATCCAATCCCAACCGCTTCACCATGGATCAGACCACGATAGCCTGCGAGTGACTCTAGAGCATGTCCTATCGTGTGGCCGTAATTGAGAATGCGTCGGCGGTCCGACTCCCGCTCGTCTGCGCCAACCACCTGCGCTTTGATCTCGCAGGATCGCTTGATTGCGTGGGAAACGGGCTCTTCGTCGAGTTTCAACAGCGCAGGAGTCTCCTGCTCCAGAAAGGTGAAGAACTCCTCGTCGGCGATAATGCCGTATTTGATCACTTCAGCTAAACCAGCAATCCATTCGCGCCGTGGCAGGGTGCGTAGCGTAAGGGGATCGATCAATACCGCGCGCGGCTGATAAAACGCCCCGATGAGATTCTTTCCCAACTGATGGTCCACGCCGGTTTTGCCCCCGACACTGGAATCTACTTGAGCCACAAGCGTGGTCGGCACTTGCACGAATGGGATTCCTCGTTGGTAGATTGCAGCGGCAAAGCCGGTGACATCACCGATGACTCCCCCACCAAGGGCCAGCAACAGGGACTGACGTTCGAATTTGTGCCTGGCTAACTCATCGAGAATCTTGGCGATTGTTCCGAGCCTCTTTGTCCGCTCTCCTGGAGGCAAGATAATCGGAGTCGGGTCGTACCCCGCCTTGCAAAGCGAGCGGAGAGTCGCTTGTAGATAACGGCTTGCCACATGCCTATCTGTCACTACCCCGATCTTTGGAGAAGTCGTAAGGGCTCTGAGCCTCTCACCCACTGTCGCAAGTAACCCAGGATGGAGGACGATGTCGTAGCTCCGTTCCCCCAAGGTCACCGGCACAATCTGTTCTGTCACGCCGGCCACACTCAATGGCGGTCTCTCCTGACCAAAAAGTACCAGTCGCCTATCCGATTCTTCTTGGATAGGAAGGCCTGGATTCACGACCCACTTCGCCTGGGGTGATGACGAATTGCGATGGCTGACATCGGGAGGGATGGTACCACAACGGTTGGGAAACTAGAAGGTTTTCAGATAGGCCTTCAAGCCAAAAGATCGCGTTTCACGGCCTCAGGAGTACTCTCTTTAGGCTTATTGAGCATCACTTGGTCATTTCAAATGGTCCTCCCTGCTTTCCAAACTATGATGTATTCGAGTGTCGACCGTCTTATACGCGCATACGACCAACGCCAGTCGCATTTTCAGGCGCCGGGCGGTGTCGACATTGATTATGTCAGAAATACGCAGCGGACTGGAGAGTACGCACTGGAGGATCGAGATGATGCATCAACCGCGAAGGCTCACCACCTCTTGAACTCCCCATCAATGAAGAGCTAGACGCGAACCTTCTAGCTCTTCACGATACTGGGCGTCAAGAAGTCTTCACGATATTGGGAGTCAAGAAGATGAGCAGCTCTTGTTTCGCTACAGACTCGGTCTTCTGCTTGAAGAGCCAACCCAAAACGGGCACGCGAGAAAGATAGGGGATACCAGCCACGCTGTTGCTCTGCGTATCGATAAAGACCCCGCCGATCACCATGGTCTCGCCATCGCGGATATTGATCTGGGTAGTGGCTTCGCGGCGGTCAATACTTGGACCAGCCGGATTGCTTCGTGCACCGACGGCGTTTCTGGTTGCGCGAACCTTCATCATGATCAGCTTACCGGTTTCCTTCGGATCTCGCGAGGTAATCTGAGGAGTCACATTCAGTTCCAAGTTCGCATCCACAAAGGTTGTCTGAGTCCCCTGGAGGGAGGTCGTCTGGAACGGGATCGATTCCCCCTGTGAAATCTTGGCTTCCCGCTTGTCCAAGGTTGTGACCTTTGGCGCGGCGATGACTTTACTCAGACCGAGCAACTCACCTGCCGACAACCGCATATCCAACAGTGTTCCATCTGTTTTCCCAATCGTGAAGCCGATGCCAGGAGTCGACACCAAACCACCAACTGTGGCGGGAAGATTTACCAGAAAATCATTTGCTTTCCCCCCAAATGCTCCAGTAGTACCCGTACTGAAGTTCGCCACCCCAGTATTCTGGAAACTGTTCAAGTTCTGGATACCCCACTGAACACCCAGCGAACGGGAATAGGTCGTATCAGCCTGCACAATCCTTGCTTCGATCTGGACTTGCGGTACTTCGAGATCGAGCCCATCAACCAGCTGTTTTATCACCCCGATCTGGGTTTCCGTATCCCGGATGATCAAGGCATTGGTCCCCTGACTCATTTGCATCAACCCTCTCGGGCTCAAATACTGCCGAAGAGCCGTCATGAGTTCTGTCGCTAGCAGGTTTCTGATATAGAACACCCGATCGACCAGTACTTCTGCTTTCACCTTGGCGTCCTGCGCCTGCGCTTCTTCATTCTGCTGTTTGGCAATGTTTGCCAACGAATCGATCCAAAGGATATTGCTCTGCCTGATCTTGCCTAACCCATTCATCTTCAAAATCATGTCGAGCGCCTGATCCCAGGGCACACTCACGAGCTTCATCGTGACCTTGCTCTTGACCCCTTCACCGACAACCATGTTAAACCCACTCACTTCGGCAATGAGGCGCAGCACATTGCTGATGTCGGCCTGCTGGAAATCCAGCGAAATGCGTCGGCCGATATACCGCGTTTCTCCAACAACCAAATCTTCCTTTGGCGTGGTTTTCTCACCACCATTTGCCTCAGAGGTCAACTGGACGGGTCGCACGTGAAATTTCGTTGAAGCCCGCCGAACCTTGGCCATTGTCCACTGAGCCAACCGAGAGGTGGCATCCGAATGGACCGGCGACATTGCAGGATTCTCCGACTCGATGGTTTCGAGCGCCTCGCCACTGTTAAGGTGTGAACCTGAGCCTGTATCTGTCGCGGCGCCTTCCCGAAGAGTCACAACAAGATTCGCGCCTTGCGATTCAACCGAGTAGGCAGCCTTTTCGGCAAGATCCAATACCACCCGTACTCTATCGGCATGGTAACCCAGACGCACTTGCTTCAAAATCTGGTGATTCACAGATATGACTGGCTTGCGGATGGCGGAAGCCACGCCTGGAATGTCTATCATGAGACGACGCTCATCAAGCTGTGTCACCTCGTGAGCCAACCTGCCATCTCCCGAGATGACGACACGAATGTTATCCGTGCCGCGCTGAACATCTATGCGAGTCAGGGTCTGTGCCAGACCTCTCTCGATGCTCGATGGCATGACTGCTGCCTCGACTGCAGGTACGTCGGTTGACGCCCCCATCGATGGCACGGCCATCGGAACACTGAGCGCTCCCACCGCCGAGAGCACGCGAACAAATGCTGTGGTTGTCATGGTTAGCTTAGGTGTCATTCTGCGCCCTCTTTCGGGTGAAGGAGCTTGACATACTCCCGCTCCTGTTTGCTTCCATACACATCTGTAAACCTTTCTTGCACCACAATACCTTTATCCGTCACGGCACTCACCACACCATTATTGGGACCGATTCGCGTTCCTCGACGCACCGTATATCCATTCCCATCCGGCGTCTGAACCATAGCCGTATTGCCGTAGGCCCCCCATACCACAGCGATCAGATTCATCTCGGTGAGCCCAACGCGCTGGAGCGGAGGCAACGTGGGGTCAAGCGGCCCGAGCCCCAACTGTTGCAAGACTGGTACGAACGGATCGCGCCGCCCAGAAGGGTCATAGGATTGTGCGCTCACCGGCTCCAACAATGAATTGGGTGCAACCAGCTGAGCATTCTCATCGCCAGCTGCCACGGCTATGGTTGGCGACGGTGCGGGCCTCGGCGCATCCTTGAGAGAAGGAACTTTTAAGGAATCCTGCCGCATTGGGCCAATTTGTCCGACGTGAGAACTCATACCTGTTTCGGCAAAGCCCATGCCAACTGCGATGAGCAGGCCGGCGCCGCCAATGAGAGTCATGCTTGTTGTCTTCATGGTCAACCGCTGGTTTTCACAGATGGCATTCATCGTTCGTGGTCTCGCACAATTCCAATACTCTATGCCCTATTTCTTCTCAGGAGTCACCGGAACCACCGCAGCGAGTTTGGTTTCTTCTGGTGCCGCATAGGCGATAAGGTCAAACACGGTCTGTGTAACAACTCGTCCCTTCTCAAACTTTGGAGCTCCCATCTTGAGGCCAGACACAGTCACAATCCGAGGCAAGGCATTGATTCGATCGAAAAACAAGGCTGCGGTATGGTAGCCGCCAGAGACCTCTACGTTCACCGGCATCCGCACAAAGAGTTTCGATGCATCCTCGGTCTTGGGACTCGGCTTCCACAGTTTAATGTCGAGTCCAAGGCGAATCCCCAAGTCTGACACCTGTTTGAGCAACATCACCGCCTCCTCTTCAGGCGGTAATCGTTCTTTCTTTTTCGCGAGCTCAATTTCTAGTTGCTTACTGGCAGCAATGAGCTCATCAAGATGTTTGACTTTAATGGTCAACGTTTGAATCTCGCTGTCGAGCGTACCAATCGCTACCTGGAGGCCCGCAATCTCCGAAGATTTTGGCTCGGCTACAAAGTAGTAGAAGCCCACGACAATCCCAGCGAGAACCAACACAAGAAGCCCCACCTTCTGAACCAATGGGATTGACCGCAATAGGTCAAGATTAATGGCAGGCAGCTTCATGAGACTTACCCTTTTAGACGGAAACCAAGTTTAAACTGATAGATATTGAGTTGGCTCTCCACTGCAGCTCGACTTTCTTGAAGATTGATATTCATGAAATAGTCGGTACGGCGCAGGTTATTCACGAATTCCACCACATCATCGTTGGTCGCCGCACGACCCTCAAGATCGATCTCTTTCCCGGTGACCGCGATTCTCACGAGCCACACCTTCAGCGGTTCCAGACTCTGACTAACATGGTCGAGATAATATGGTTTTTGTCTTCCAGCACTTTCTTTCGACTTTCAAAATCGGAAACCTGCTTCACTTGCTCCTTCAGCTGCGCAACCTGCTTCTCCTTGTCGAGTTGTTCGGTCTGCTTCACATTTATCTCTTCATCGAGTGAGGCTGAGTACCACCAGCATCCCGCCAGTGTGATGAACAATATCCCTACACCCATCAGCGCCTGCGCTCTGACATCATACTGAGGCTTCGCTTTATGCCCCTTAGGCCCTGGCAATAAATTAATGCGAATCATCGATCCCCTACCGATCTAAGGGCCAATCCGACCCCTACGGCAGCCAAAGGAGCCAATTCGGCTAACGTATTCTGGTCAAAATCGCTCCCTGAGGTATCGATTTCACCGAACGGATTAGCCACCTCGACAACGGCATGCATTCGGTCTCTCAGTTGCGGAACCAGGCCCTTGACCTGAGCGCCCCCTCCGCATAAAAGAACCTGCTGAACGTCCGCATCCGACATAGTTGACTTGAAATAATCTATGGTCCGCGCAATTTCCGACGCAACCTCGGCATTGACACTGTCGATGACCGTGGTCACCGCGGCCTGATTGCTCCCTGCCGAACGACCGCCTTTTTTCGTTTCCTCTGCCTCTTCGTAGGACATGCCCACTTCTCGCTGAATGGCTTCCGTATAGCGATTCCCCCCAATGGGAATATCACGTGTGAAAAGCGATATGCCGCCTCGAACAATATTGATATTCATGACACTAGCGCCAATATTGACGAGCACGGTCGTATCCTCTTGCGAGACAGGATAGTTGATCGCATGCATGTTTTCGATCGCGAAGGCATCCACATCCATGACGATCGGAAACAGCCCTGCCCCCTTTACGAGTTCGGTCAGCTCATTAATCTTGTCTTTCTTGGCCGCTACCAGAATGATCGACATCTCTCCCTGGTTATCGCTCGCGGCCTCGGAAGAGGGCAACACACTGAAGTCAATGTTCACCTCATTAATATCGAAGGGAATGTACTGTTCCGCGGCAAGCCTCACCTGCCCCTCCAATTCCTCATCGGGCATCGGCGGCAGGCTGATCTTTTTAATGATGACCGCATGGCCAGAAATCGACACGGCGACTTGCCTGACCTTGATTTTCGTTTCCTCAAACAGTTCTTTAATCGCCGATACCACTCGCCCCTCATCCATCACCGTACCATCGACGATGACTTCCGGCTCAAGTGGTTTGAAGCCAAACTTCTGGAGAATGTACCGCCCTCGGCTCTCCTTCAACTGGACGAGCTTGATCCCACTCGACCCGATATCCAGCCCGACGAGCTGTCGCTTCGGGGTGAACATCGAGAACAGATCGGTTTCGGCGAGACTCTTGAATGAACTCAACATACGTGCCTTTGACTGTACATGACTCTCCGCGTAGAACAAATCTTTATGTGAATTTCGCGCAGACAGTTAATCATGACCATACCTCGGCAAACTTCAACGTCCAAGAGAAAGAATGCGTATCTAGTTCATTCTGGCTATTCACCTGCATCCTACTCTCCACTCAGCATTCCCTTATGTATGAGGAGCCATTTGGACCTGAGTCACGTCCGACACATGTCTGAACGATGCATCTATACTGTGTATTGGCTTCATGCACAGGCTAAGTATAGTTCATATGCTCTACCTGTCAAGGAAATCACTTTCCGTGCACAGGCATAGAATAGAGCGAAGACTATCCTGGTGGGAGAACGTGCCGAATGGCTGCGTGGGTTATTGCCGATTGAGATCGCGATGAGCGACGGTCACTTGATATCCAAGTGCTGAAAAACTTTCCTGGAGTCGGCCGGCAATCGCCACAGACCGATGACGTCCGCCGGTGCAGCCAATACCGACATTCACATAGCTGCGGCGTTCTCGTTCGAAAAGAGGGATGAGGAATTTAAAGAGGCCTTCCAGCTGCCCAATAAACGCGAGGGCGTCCGGATCGGTCAGTACATAGGTACGTACCCGCGGGTCCTCACCAGTCAATGGTTTGAGGTCAGGAACGAAAAACGGGTTCCGCAAGAACCGAACGTCGAACAGGAGATCAATGTCGTACGGCACGCCGAACTTATAACCGAATGTTACCATCGAAATGGTCAACCGTTGAGGTACGCCTTTCTGCCTAAACTGCCTGATCAGCAATTCTCGCAACTCATGCACCGTCAAATCTGACGTATCAATAATACGGTCGGCGTGGCGCCGCAGATCGGCGAGACGCTCCTTTTCAATCCGCACTCCTTCCAATACCGGGAGTTGCGGCAGGAGCGGATGGGGCCTCCGAGACTCAGAAAATCGACGAACCAACACCTCCTCACGAGCTTCAAAGAATATTAATTCAACCGCATGACCAAGTACCTTAACCCGCTCAAGAATCCCCACGAGATCGGAAAGGAACACGCGTTCCCTGACATCGATACCGAGCGCAGCATTTTTAATCTCGCCTCCCTGCTGATGACACAGCTCGACAAAAGTCGGCAGAAGAGCTGGCGGCAAATTGTCGATGCAGAAATACCCTGCGTCTTCGAAACACTTGAGGGCTTGCGACTTCCCTGAGCCGGAAAGACCGCTGATCACAACCAACTTGAGTCCTGCCATGCCCACCTGCCACTTAGGGATCAATCAGGACCACTCGATCACGATCGATACGCTGTAGAATCTGTAACTTTCCCGAAGACAGTGCGGTGAACACCACCAGCGAACCAGGCAGAGGATTTAGCCGGCGCTTCGCGTCCTCCAGAGTCAGAACAGCCCGGACTGGACGAATGACCTCAAGTTCCTCCCCTCCCTTACGAAGAACCAAGCGTGGAATCTTAGGCGCCGACCTCTTCGCCGGTGCTTTATGATCAGCCAGGCGTTCCTTGTGCTTTCGTATCTGAGCACCCATGCGATCCACGAGCTGGTCAATCGTCGAGTACATTTCCCGCGTCGAAGCTTTTGCCTGAATCCGTCGCCCTTGCATGGTACAGACGACCTCCGCAGAATGCTGAAGTTTGTTCACGCCCAGGATCACTTCCAGATGGCACAGCTTTACTTCATACCGCTCGAGCCGCTCAAAGCGATTTTCAATATGTTGTCTGAGCGCCGGCGTCACGACGAGATGTCGCCCTGTAATTTTCATAGACATTCACCCTTTGAAGCTGAATAGCCTCGGTCCCTCTGTCACTCACTATACCTGTAGGCTCTGAATATCCTTAATACCAGAGGAGACGTCAAATAAGAGGCGCATACGCACGCAGCTGAACAGGGAAGGTCTAAAAGAACCGCTTACGCTGGGTGGCGGAGGGAATATGTTCTTCCGCCCGATACTTGGCCACCGTCCGTCGCGCGATCACAACCTGCTGCGTAAGCAGCCGCGCCGCGATTTCTTCATCTTTGAGGGGATGGCTCGCATCTTCCTCCGCCACCATTTTCCGAATCATCTCTCTTACCGTAACGGACGACATCATGTCGGAGGGCTGATCCGCTCGCTGCAGACCGGCATTGAAGAAGAATTTCAGCTCCAGCATCCCTTGCGGGCAATACATATACTTGTTTGCTGTCACACGACTGATCGTCGACTCGTGCATCCCAATATCCTCAGCCACCTGCTTGAGCACCAACGGTTTTAGATGCTGCACACCCTTTTCAAAGAACTGCTCCTGAAACTTCACGATACTCGACACGACCTTTACGATCGTCTTATTCCGCTGCTCGATACTGCGAATGACCCATTGCGCCGCCCGCAGCTTTTCATCCAGATAGGCCTTCGTCTCCGCCGACCCGCTCTCTCCTGACCCCATTAATTGCTTGTAGTACGGGCTGATCCTCATTCGTGGCAGTCCATCGTCGTTCAGTAGTACCACCCATTCCCCTTCATTCTTGACGACAAATACATCAGGAACAATCACATAATTCTGAGTATTCGTAAAGGGTCGCCCCGGCTTCGGCTCAAGCACTTCGATGACCTTTGTCGCCTGAAACACCTCTTCTACTGTGACGTCTAAGGCTTTCGCGATCCTCGCATACTGTTTTTTCTCCAAATCTTTGAGATGGTGCTGAACAATGGCCTCAACAATCGACCCTTTCAAGGCGCCGGGCCGAGCCCCTAATGAGCCCATCGGACTCTTCCCCAAATGTCCGATTTGTAAGAGCAGGCATTCCGCAAGGTCTCGGGCCGCCACTCCAGTCGGATCAAAACTCTGAATATCCTTCAGAACTGACTCCGCTTCATTTTCGGTGAAGTCGGTCCCACTGATCATTTCCGCGAGAGACATGCGCAAATACCCATCATCATCAAGGTTACCGATGATCAACCGCCCGATTTCCTTTTCACGATCCGATAAACCGGAAAATGACAACTGCCAGAGGAGATGATCTTCCAAGGATGTGGCTTTCGCCATGGTTTGTTCATAGGATGGAAACTCGTCTTGCGAGGACGTCTGAGACTCGGATCCGCCTATCCGACGATCGCTCCCAAAGTACTCTTCCCAACCAGCCGCTGAGGCCTCATCCGGTGTATCGCGTTCTTCAGGGGTCGACTCCTCCGCATTCGATGGCTCACTGTTCGCTGATGCCGCCGCATCTTCTGCCTTTTCCTCTGCGCTTCCAGCCTCGCTGTCCTCCGCCTCAGTCGGGAGCTCGTCCAAGAGCGGGTTTTCCATCAAATGTTGAGTTAAGCTTTGCTGGAGCTCGAGTCGCGACAATTGCAACAGCTTAATCGCCTGCTGCAATTGTGGGGTCATGATCAGCTTTTGACTCAGTCGAAGGTCGAGCCTGAGCTTCATACGCACACACTCTTACGTATCATAGCTTGAAACGTTCCCCTAGGTAGACAGCCCGGGCCGTCTCGCTCTTGACGATGGATTCGGGAGAACCTGCCTCAAGAATCAACCCTTCGTTGATGATGTAGGCCCGATCCGTGATAGACAGCGTCTCCTGGACATTGTGATCGGTGATCAAAATGCCGATTCCCTTTTCTTTCAATCGGGTAATAATTTGTTGGATGTCAGCGACGGCAATCGGGTCGATCCCTGCAAAGGGTTCGTCGAGCAACATGAATGACGGGCTCGTCGCGAGTGCTCTAGTAATTTCCAGACGCCGACGTTCCCCACCTGACAACGCATACGCCATGCTTGTTCGAATATGGCAGAGGTCCAGTTCCATGAGAAGGGCATCGACCCGGTCGCGACGCTCTGTGCGAGAGTAGTCCAGCATCTCAAGAATTGCCAGAATATTGTCTTCAACCGACAAGCGTCGAAACACAGACGATTCTTGAGGAAGATACCCAATTCCTTTCCGAGCGCGCCTGTACATCGGCAGATCCGTGATCGCCTCTTCATCGAGCGAGATCGCCCCTTCATCAGGCTGGCAAAGACCAACGATCATGTCAAAAATGGTCGTCTTTCCAGCCCCGTTGGGCCCTAGTAAACCCACAATTTCTCCGGCACGGACTTCGATCGAGACGCCTTTTACGACCCTGCGCGCCCGAAAACATTTGACCAACCCCGTCGCGCGTAAACCGGCCCCTTCGGCACTGTTTACCGGGGAATCAGTCGACGACGCATTCCCCTGAGCCGCCTCGATCACTTGGTCGCCCCCCCATCCGGCTCGATTCGTACATGCGAGCCTCCTTCCACCACACTCCGATCCTCTGCCAAAAACATCGTGATTAGTTTCCCATCGTGGTAGTAGATAGCTTTCTCACAGGTCGCACTCCCTGAATCCTTCTCGATTTTCACTCGTCCGGTCGCCTCAATCCTGCTGACCGAACGATTCGACACAGCCGGCACGGCATCAGGCCCTTTCGAAGGCGCGGCGCCTTTAACGGGCTCAGGCCATTTTTTGTTTTCGCTCGCGGGTGGGTCTTGCGTGCGAAACATCACCACCATATGATCTGAGTAGACAACCAATGACCCACGAGTCAGCACCACCGCTCCCTCAAACACCGCTTGGCTATCTTGATTTTTTACGGTCATCTTCTTGGCCGTAATAGTCGTGCTTACCGCTTGATCCGCCCCACCTTTGGGAAGGGTTGCGTCAGCCGATTCGCTCAACGAAGCCATCCCAAGCGGGAACAAATTAAGAAGCAGAAGCCAAATCCACATGTACATCCTCAAGTACCTCAAATTCTTCGCGGTCCAAATGTCCCAACAACCCACGTCCCGTCACCTCTAACCCATGCCCAACGATACGGACGCGATCTTCAGTGCGTATCTCTCTGGTCTGATCAGTCCAAGCCAGGTGGTTGGTATAGATCACGTATCCACTTTCGGTGTGGATCACGAGTGGCTCTGATCGGTTTGCAAGCACAAAGTTCTTCGTCTCGGTGTTCAACGTTCCTTCATCTCCCGTCACTGTCAATTCCTTTCCCTGCTGGCCGAAAAGTGTGACTGCAACGACTTGGAGCATCGCCCTGCTGTCCCGTTCAAAGAGCCTAGCCTCTTGCGCCTGCACCTGCCATTGAACCGTATCGCCTTTCGTTTGGGTGAACGTAAACTGGGAGATCGTCGCATCAGCTGTGTCCATGGAGCCGGGCGCCGCCGCCGTCGGGGTGGGGACCATTGTCGAATTGGTCACGAGCAGGTATGCGAGGAAACAGGCCAACACCACACAGAGCGCTAACAATCCCCCCCGAACCCAGCGTTGCCACACTTTGTCCCTTCTTCCTTTCAAGCAGCATAAAGGAGACTGGCACGATAGTAGCATGCACTCAAAACCAAGTAAACTTATGCCAGAACCCCGGTATAGTCTACTCGCTAGGAGGTGGAGTGAACGAGATGGGTAAATCGTCGAAGCGCTACCGCAGCGGCGCGCCCGCGACTAGATCCCGTCGAGACGAGACCTAGTTAGCAGCGGGGCTCGCGGGAACTGATGCAGCAGGTGTATGTTTCTTTGCGGGCGTAGTATCCGCCCGCGTAACGAGTTCGATCGCGACAAGCTTTGCGGCATCGCCGATCCGCCGTCTCGTCTTCACCATCCTCGTATAGCCACCAGGACGGTCTTTAAATCGAACCGCCACGTCGCTGAATAATTTTGAGACGACGTCCTTGCTTCGGATAAACGCCAGGGCTTGCCGCCGAGCCGGCAATGTCCCCTCCTTGCCGAGGGTAATCATCCGATCCGTAAACCCTCGAATTTCTTTTGCCTTGGTCTCAGTCGTTTCGATGCGCTCATGTTCGAGCAGCGAGGTCACGAGACTTCGGAAGAGGGCCCACCGATGTTTGGTCTGTCGCCCGAGCTGTCTGCCTTTTTTCCTATGACGCAAGGGTTCCCTCTTGTTTCGTTACTCGCTTTTCGGACTACCGCTGTTCTGTTGCACTGCATCCAGCTTCACTCCGAGCCCCAGGCCCATTTCCGTCAAGATCTCTTTAATTTCATTGAGCGATTTCTTACCGAAATTCTTCGTCCTCAGCATCTCCCCTTCGGTCTTCTGAACTAAGTCAGCGATGGTCTTGATGTTCGCATTCTTCAAGCAGTTCGCGGCACGGACCGACAACTCCAATTCGTTCACGCTACGAAACAGATGTTTATTAACCTCACGTTGCGCCTCATCACTCCCAAGATCAGCACGCCCTTCGATTCGCTCATCAGGATTGATAAAGATATCAATGTGATCACGCATAATGCCGGCCGCCGTTGACAAGGCATCACGAGGCGAGATGGTCCCATCCGTCCAGATTTCCAAGGTCAACTTATCATAATCGGTCATGCGACCGACGCGGGCATTCTCCACATGAAAGTTCACGCGTTTGATCGGAGAAAACACCGAGTCGATCGCAATCACACCAATCGGCAGCCCCTCTTCCTTATTCCGCTCGGCGGGCACATAGCCCCGCCCAAGCTTTACCGTCATTTCCATATCGAACAAGGCATCCTTGTCCAGCGTCGCAATATGGAGATTCGGGGTGAGGATGGTCACGTCAGCATCATGAATAATGTCAGACCCTTTCGCTTCCCCAGGTCCCTTCTTCTTGAGACGGAGCGTCTTCGGTTTGTCGGTATGTACGGCAAGCCGGAGTCCTTTGACGTTCAAAATAATGGAGGTTACATCCTCCGTGATACCAGGAATCGTGGAGAACTCGTGCAGGACCCCTTCAATCTTCACTGTGGTGACTGCCGCACCTGTTAGCGACGACAACAGCACACGCCGTAACGCGTTGCCGACCGTGGTCCCAAACCCACGCTCATAGGCCTCTGTCGTAAATCTGCCGAACGTTTGGGAATGCGTATCTTTGTCGACTTCCACCCG
>WNGC01001502.1_pt1 | contig 18936 bp, 17 predicted proteins | sample 5400051 | NCBI WGS metagenome assembly WNGC01 (sample SAMN13153368, study PRJNA577476) | soil metagenome | isolation source: 20 cm soil or saprolite under grassland replicate 2 | place: USA:California | collected 2016-06-15
AGCGTGCCCATCAGCGCCGCCATGGTGGTCATCATGATGGGGCGGAACCGGATGCTGCACGCCTGCAGGATCGCCTCGCGCGCTGACATGCCCTCCGCGCGCTGCGCCTCGAGCGCGAAGTCGATCATCATGATGCCGTTTTTCTTGACGAGCCCCACGAGCATGATGATGCCCACGAAGGCGTATACGCTCAGCTCGATCCGGAACAGCATCAGGGTGAGCAGCGCGCCGAACCCGGCGAACGGCAGGGCCGAGAGAATGGTGAGCGGGTGGATGAAGCTCTCGTACAGGATCCCGAGCACCATGTAGATCACGAACACCGCGAGCACCAGCAACACGAGCAGGCCCGACTGGCTCGACTGGAACGCCTGGGCCGTGCCCGCGAAGGCGTAGTTGATGCTCGACGGCAGCAGCTGCCGCGCGAGCCGGTCCACCTGGGCCGACGCCGGCCCGATGGAGACGCCCTGGCGCAGGTCGAACGAGATCGTCACCGCCGGCAGCTGCCCCGAGTGGTTCACCGTGAGCGGGCCGACGGTCGTGGTCAGGGTCGCGAGCGACGCGAGCGGTATCAGCGTGCCGGTGTTGGAGCGGATGTACAGCAGGCTCAGCGCCGACAGGTCCTGCTGGTACTGGGGCAGCAGCTCCATCACCACCCAGTACTGGTTCGTCGCCGTATAGATCGTGGACACCTGGGCGGAGCCGTAGGCGTCGTACAGGGCTTCCTCGACCTGCCGCGCCGTGACCCCCAGCGCCGCGGCGCGGTCGCGGTTGATCTCGACGCTGGCCTGCGGGTTCGAGATCACCAGGTCGCTCGTGACGTTGATCAGATCCGGCAGCTTGCGCAGCTCGGCCGTGAGCCGGTTCGCGTTGTCGTACAGCGCCACCCGGTCCGGGCCCTGCAGCGTGAACTGGTACAGGCTCTTGGTCCGACGGCCGCCGATCTGGATCGGCGGCGGGTTCTGCAGAAACACCTGGATGCCGGGGATATCCGACAGCTTGCGGTTGAAGTAGCGGATCAGCTGGTCCACGCTCATGTCCCGCTGCGAGCGGGGCTTGAGCTGCATGAACACGCGGCCCTGGTTGATCTGGCCGCCGCCCAGAAACGACATCGTCGCATCCACGTTGGGATCCGCCTGCAGCACCGCCATGACCTGCTGCTGATGGCGCACCAGGTCGTCAAACGACGTCCCTTCGACCGTCTCCGTCGTGCCGAAGATCTGGGAGTTGTCCTCGCTCGGGAGGAACCCCTTGGGGATCGCCCAGAACAGCACCGCGGTGGAGACCAGGATCGCGACCGAGAAGACGAGCGCGGCGGGACGCCGCGCCATCACCCACTCGAGAGTCCCCTCGTACCAGTGCAGCACGCGCTCGTACACGCGCTCCGACGCCTCGTAGAATCGGCCGTGGTGCGCTTCGCGCGACGGCTTGAGGAACCGGCTGCACAACATCGGGGTCAGGGTGAGCGATACCACACCCGACACGAGAATGGCGGCGCCGATGGTGACGGCGAACTCGTGGAACAGCCGGCCGATGATCCCCCCCATGAACAGCACGGGAATGAACACGGCCGCGAGCGACAGCGTCATGGAGAGGATGGTGAACCCGACTTCGCGTGACCCGGCGAACGCGGCCTCGAGGGCGGGCGTCCCCTTCTCCATGTGGCGCACGATGTTCTCGAGCATCACGATGGCGTCGTCCACGACGAACCCGACCGACAGCGTGAGCGCCATCATCGACAGGTTGTCGAGGCTGTAGTCGAGCGCGTACATCACGGCGAACGTGCCAACCAGCGAGAACGGCAGCGCCAGGCTGGGGATGACGGTGGCCGAGAGGTTTCGCAAAAACAGGAAAATCACCAGCACGACGAGGGCCAGCGTCAGGAACAGGGTGAATTGCACGTCGTGCAGCGAGGCGAGGATCGACACCGAGCGGTCGGAGCGGAGCTGCAGATCGACCGACCCCGGGAGCTGCTGCCTCAGCGTCTGCATGACGTCGCGCACCCGGCCCGCCACCGCCACGGTGTTCGTGCCCGGTTGCCGCTGGATGGCCAGCACGATCGCCCGGTTGCCGTTGAACCACGCCGCGCTCTTGTTGTCCTGGATGTCGTCGAGCACGAGCCCGAGGTCCTGCAGGCGCACGGGAGCACCGTTGCGATAGCTCACGACCAGCGGTCGGAACTGCTCGGCGTTTTGGAGCCGCCCGTTGGCCAGCACGGTGAACGCGCGGTGCGGCCCCCAGAGAATGCCGGTCGGAAGGTTCACGTTGCCCGCGTCGACCCCGTTCGCGACCTCGTCGATGCCGATGCCGCGCGTGGCGAGGGCTTTGGGATCGAGCTGGATGCGCACGGCGTACTTCGCCGCGCCGTACACATTGACCTGCGCCACGCCGTCGACCATCGACAGGCGCTGCGCGATGAAGGTCTCGGCGTACTCGTCCAGCTCCGACAGCGACAGCGTGCCCGAGCTCAAGGCGTAGTAGATGATCGGCTGATCGGCCGGGTTCACCTTCTGGTAGGAGGGCGGCACGATGCCGGTCGGGAGCTGGCGCAGCGTCTTCGAGATCGCCGCCTGCACGTCCTGCGCGGCGGCGTCGATGTTGCGGTCCAGGGTGAACTGCAGCGTGATGTTGGTGCTCCCCAGACTCGACGAGGAGGTCATCTGGTCCACGCCGGCGATGGTGGAGAACTGCTTCTCGAGCGGCGTGGCCACGGCCGACGCCATGGTCTCGGGGCTCGCGCCGGGGAGACTGGCGTTCACCTGGATCGTCGGGAAGTCGACGTTGGGAAGATTGCTCACCGACAGCAGCCGGTAGGCCATGAGGCCGAACACGAGGATCCCGAGCATGACCAGCGTCGTCATGACAGGCCGCTTGATGAACAGCTCGGAGATGCTCATTTGTCGCCTCCCAGCTCGCGCGCCGCCTCGGCGACGCCCTTCACCTCGACGGCCGCGCCGGTGACGAGCCGGACCTGGCCGTCGGTCACGACTTCGTCGCCCGCGCGCACCCCCTGCGCAATGACCGCGTACGCACCCGCGGTGCGCTCCACCGTGACGGGCTGGGAGCGCGCGGTACCGTCCTGGTTCACCAGGAACAGATAGGTTCCCTGTTGGCCGTTCATCACGGCCTGCGACGGCACGACCACCGCGCTGTCTTCCACGTAGAGCTGCAGCCGCACGGTCAGGAACTCGCCGGGCCACAGAGCGTTGTCGCGGTTGGGGAACTCGCCCTTCAGGAGCACGGTCCCGGTCGTCGTGTCGACGCTGTTGTCCACGAACGACAGCACGCCCTCCGTGAACACCGTGTCGGTCTTGGACGGGCTCACCAGCACCGGCAACCGGTTGCGATGGTAGCGCTGGATAACGGCGAGGTGCTGCTCGGGTACGGCGAAGCGCACCAGGATCGGATGGATCTGGTTGATGATTACGAGGGGGTCGGGGTTGTTGGCGCGCACCAGGTTCCCCTCGCGCACCAGCAGACGTCCGGTGCGCCCCGCGATGGGGGCCCGGATGGTGGCCCATTCGAGGTTGAGCGCGGCGCTCGCGACGGCGGCGGAGTCCGCGTGCAGGGTCGCCCCGAGCGCATCGGCGGCGGCGCGCTTGGCATCGTAGTCCGACTTGGTGACGTAGTCCCGCTTGACCAGCTCCGCGTAGCGCTGCGCGTCGAGCTCGGCGGCCTGGTGCTGCGCCTGGTCGCGCGCCAGCATGGCCCGGGCCTGCTCGAGCGCGGCCTGGAAGGGCCGCGGGTCGATCTCGAACAGCACCTGGCCGGTCGCGACGTCATCGCCTTCGTGAAACGTCACGTGGGTGAGCACGCCCGAGACCTGGGCTTGGACCGACACCGTCTGCACCGGCTCCGCAGTCCCGGTTGCGGGGATCTCGAACGGCACGGCGCGTTGCTCGGCATGGGCCACGGTGACCGGGACCCGGGCCACACCGCCCGCGCCTTTGCGCGAACAGCCGACCAGGGTAGACACGACGAGGGCCGCGATCGGCATCAGAGAGAGCTTCATCTATTTGGGCGTTCCCGTCGAGTCGGTCCGGACGTGGAGCGGGGTCCCGCCGTCGAGGCCGAGGACGCCGGTGTCGTGCGCCAGCTGGGCCAGCGCGAGGTACCATGAGAACCGCGCCGCGATCGCGTCCGCCCGCGCACCCGCCAGCGCCGCCTGCGCGGTCAGCAGGTCGAGCAGGCTGCCGGCGCCCGCGCGGTAGCGGCCCAGCGCCACCTGCTCCGACTGCGTGGCGCTCGTGAGCAGATCAGCGCTGGTGCGCACCTGCTGCGTGGCGGTGCGCAACGCGTAGAAGGCATTGAACACCTCGTAGATCACCTGCTGCTCGAAGCCGTGGGCGCGCCGCGCGGCCGCGTCGGCGGCGGCCGCCGCGGCCTTGACGTCGTAGATCTGCGCGCCCCCGGAAAACAGCGGGAACGACAACGTCAGCGTCGCCGTGTAGCTGTTGCGGAAAATGGGCCTGCCGCTCAAGAAATCGGTCTCCGCGGTGGTGCCGCCGACGCTGAGCGACGGCAAGGCTTGCGAGCGCGCGACGCTCACCCGCGCCCGCGCGGCGGCGACCAGCGCACGCGCCGCGGCGAGGTCGGGGCGCTCGCGCACCGCCCGCTCGATCAGCGCGTCCACGCTGTCGCTGATCCCCGGCGGGACCGTGGTGTCGGACGGGACGGCGAGGTCGTAGGGGACGGTGGCCGGCAGCCCCATCGACAGGGCGAGGGCGCCGCGCGTCGTTTGGAGCCGCCCCTCGGTCGTCTGGAGCGCCAGGCGCGTCTGCGACAGCGCGGTGCGCGCTTGGAGCACGTCGGCGATGGTCGCGAGCCCGACGTTGTGGCGCTGCTCCGCCGCCTCGAGGTTGCTCTGGGCCTCCTTGAGCGTGGTCTGCTGGGCGCCGAGCAGCGACTTGGTGCCGAGGTAGTCGAAGTATGCCTGCTCCACGTCCAGCACCACGCTCTGGAGCGTCGCGTTGTGGGTCCAGTCGGCGGCGAGCAGAGCCGCGCGCGCCACGCCGACCGAGCCCGACCGTCCGCCGAAATCGAACAGCAGCCACGACAGGTTGAGCGTGGGATTGAGAAACTGCTGCTTCGTCGCCAGCCGGCCGGCGGAGGGCACGGTCTTGATGGCGGTCACCGTTCCGTCGAGCGTGAGCGAGGGGTAGTATTGCCCCAGCGCCGCGCCGTAGCTCGCCGCCGCGGCCCGCGCGTCGGCCCACGCCGCGCCGGTCGCCGCGTTGTTCCGCAGCGCGATGTCGATCACATCGGCGAGATTGAGCTGCGCCACCCGCTCGGCCACGTCGGGCGGGAGCAGCGCGGCGGCGGGCTCCGCGGCGCGGAGCTCGGGCGCTGGGGAGGCGGGGGGCGTCCAGAACACGTTCGGCGCCGGCGCGGTGCCCGCGACCCCGCGCACGCCGGGCGTACCGCACGCCGCGAGCAGGCCGGCGCTCATGGCTGCGAGCGTTTCCAGACGGAACGCCCGCGACCTGCCGCGGTTCGGCGGGACGTCTGGCTGGCGAGTCGGCATCCGAGCGGGCATTCGGCTCTGGGGAACGGGTGTCGGGGACGACCGTGGGTACGGAGTATACGCACGACCGGCCCCCCGTGTGGAGCTTGCAGGAGGATGGCGTGTGACGCAACCGACTCGGGTCCGGCTCGATCGCTGGCTGTGGGCCGCGCGCTTTTTCAAGACGCGGGCGCTCGCGGCGGCCGCCGTCGGCGGCGGGCAGGTCGAGGTCAACGGCGAGCACGCCAAGCGGGCGAAACCGCTCGCCGTCGGCGACCGCTTGCGGATCCGGCGCGGCCCGTTCGAGTACCTGGTCGTGGTACGCGCCGTCGCGGAGCACCGCGGGTCGCCCGCCGTCGCCGCCGAGCTGTACGAGGAGGACGCCGAGGGGCGGCGGCGGCGGGAGCGGCAGGCCGAGCAGCTCCGGATCGCGCCGTCGCTGCGCTATGAAGGAAAGGGGCGGCCGACGAAGCGCGAGCGGAGGGAGATCGAGAAGCTGAAGGGAGAATAGATCACGGCAGAAACTCGCTAGGAATCGGGTGCGCCGGATCTTCCTCGAACCAGATGGCCGAGGCGACCCACCACCGCGTGCCGTCCCAGAACAGCTGCAGCGCGTTGATGCCCCGGCCCTCGACCGGCCCGTCGGCCGTGCGGTGCTCCTCGTAGGTGCTGAACACCTGCACGATGTTGCCGTACGTCCGCGTGACGCGGTGGATTTCCCGCTCGAAGAACCCGTCGTGCACGAAGCTCGAATCGGAGCCGTCCACGAAGTCCTGGTGCGTCATCACACGTGCGTAGGGCCGGCCTTTCGCCACGCCGGTAGCGACGAAGCGGAGGTCGGGAATGTAGAGCGAGCGGTCGCGCGACCACTGCCGCGGCTGCCCGGCGGGACCGGTGATCACGTCGTAATACGCTTTCACGACCCCGTCTACCGTGGCCACGTCGGCGGGGCGAGGCGCGACCGTGGGGACGACGACGTGCCGGCGCGCCGGCGCCTGGGCGGGGGCCGGGGCCGCTGCGGGAACGAGCAGCGCGCTGGTGAGCAGACGGCGTAGTAGGCGGTGTGAACGCATGGACTCTCCTGGTGGGTGTTGCGGTTGCCAACCTACTGGAGCCCGAGCGCCACGCCCAGCCCGAGTCCGGCGGCGCCCAGCACGAGCAAGGCCGCGAGCAGGGGCAGCGCGAACCGCAGCCATTCTTCGTAACGCACCTGGGCCGCGGCGAGGATCGCCATGAGCGCGCCGTTCGTGGGCGTGAACAGCTCGCACAATCCACCGCCGTACTGATAGGCCAGCACCGTCACCTGGCGCGACAGGCCGAGCAGGTCCGAGAGCGGTACGAGGATCGGGAGCGTGAGCACCGCGTGTCCGGTCGGGCTCGGCACCGGGACGTGCACCAGCGTGTGCACGACCATCATGCCGACGGCGGCGAGCCCGAGCGGCAGGTGCGCCACAGGAGCGAACAGCCCGTGCACCAGCGTGTCCACGATCCGGCCCTGTTCGAGCGTCACGAAGATGGCCCGCGCGAAGCCGATGAGCAGGCCGGCGTAGGCCATGGACCGGAACCCCGAGACCAGCGCCTCGGCCGTGCCGGCCACGCCCAGCCCGCCGACCAGCCCAGCGGCCACGCCCATCGTGAGGAACAGGGCCGCCATTTCGTTGAAGCCCCACCCCAGCCGCAACACGCCGACCACGAGCGCGACGAACGCGGCGAGCACCAGACCGAGCACCACCGCGCGACGGCCGTCCAGCGAGCCCGACACTGAGCCTGACGCGCTCACCGGCGCGGCGCGACCGCGCGCCGCGTAGCGGGACGTCCCCCAGATCCAGATGCCCAGGGCCGCGACCAGAAACGCGATGCGAAACAGCGAGCCCGAGAGCAGGGGCAGCTGCGCGAGCTGCTGCGCGATGCCCACCTGGAAGGGATTGATGGGGCTGAAGGCCGCGCCCACGGCGGCGGCGCCCAGGCTCGTGGCCACGGCGATGACGGGTTGCAGGCCCAGCCGGCGGGTCAGCAGCAGCATCACGGGCACGAGCGCGATGATCTCTTCCTTCATGTTGTCGAGCACGCCGCCCAGGGCGAACGCGAGCGCCGCCGCGGGAATGACGAGCCGCTCCGCATGGCCGAAGCGCCGCACCAGCCAGTCGACCCCCTGTCGCAGCGCACCCGTCTCGTCCACCACGGTGAAGGCCGCCCCGATCAGGAACACGAAGAAGATCACCGCCGCCGCGTCGGTCATGCCGCGCGGGATCGCGACCAGCGCTTGGAAGGCGCTCACCGGCCTTGGCGGGATCGGGTGGTACGTGCCGGGCACCACGACGCGGCGGCCGGTGGCGGGATCGTCGCGCCGGTCGTACTCGCCGGGTGGCAGCACATGACTCGCCAGGGCGGCGACCAGCACGCAGCCGACGAGCAAGATCAGGGGGTGGGGGAGCCGCACGCGGGGATTATGCCGCCGGACGGGCCGTCGGGTTAGTCCCAGGCAACCCTGGACGCGTCGCCTTTGTCTAAGGGTGGAGCTGCTCACCTTATCCGGAGGAACAACCGATGCTGCCGCGCCCCATCTTGCTGCTGCCCATTCTCCTGGCTTTCGCCGTACCGGCCCGCGCCCAGAGCGCGGCGGACGCACGCTGGGTGTCTCAGTGCCGCGAGCATGGTGACGAGTGGCGCGCCCGGAGCTGTGAAGTCCGCGTCGTGACCCTCGTGCCCGGAGGGACCATTACGGTCGACCCAGGGCAGAACGGCGGGGTCGCGGTCGAGGGACGGGACGGCGGCGCCATCGAGGTGCACGCCCGGATTCAGACGGAGGGCGCGACGGAGGACGAGGCGGCGGCCCTGGCGCGCGAGATCAAGGTGGTGACGTCGGGAACGACCATCGGCGCGACCGGCCCGGCGTCCGGCCGGCGCCACTCCTGGGGCGTGAGCTTCGTGCTCTCCGTGCCCCGGCGCTCCGACTTGAAGCTCGATACCTACAGCGGGCCGATCGGTGTGCGCGATGTGACGGGCCGCATGACGCTCACCGCCTACAACGGGCCGGTGTCACTCGAGGGCGTCGGGGGCGACGTGCGGGCACGGACGACGAACGGTCCGCTCGACATCGATCTCACGGGGGACCACTGGGAGGGCGCCGGTCTCGACGCGGAGACCACCAACGGGCCGGTGAACGTTGCGATCCCGGACGGCTACTCGGCGCGACTGGAGCTCGGGACCCTGAATGGCCCCTTCAGCGTCGCCTTTCCGCTCACGATCACGGTCCAGGGCCGGCTGGGGCGCCGCATCACGACCACCCTGGGCGCGGGGGGCGCTCCGGTGCGCGTCGTCACGACCAACGGACCGGTCGACATCCGGCGCAACTAGCGCCACAGCGAGAGCAGCACGCTCATAATCACGAGGTACGCGAGCTGATAGCCCGCGTCGATCACCCATGCGGCGATGGGCTTTTCCGAGAACAGGTTGGCGGCGAGTCCGATCGTCGCCGCGAAGCCCAGCCAACAGAGGAACCCGAGCCACAAGCCCTGCGCCAGCGTCGTCGAGTTCGTGTAGCCGGCGAGCAGCGCCACCACGTACGCCGTCACCACGTAGCACAGCGCCGACACCGCGTAGGCGCGGGTCATGCCCTTCTTCTTCATCTCCTGGACTTTTTCCTGCGTGTACCCTTGCGCCTGCATCCATTGCCGGGCGAACAGCACCGGAGAATACCAGAAGGCGCCGAGCACGAATGTGAGCAGCGCGGCGACCAGGATGGCGACAATGTTGACGGTGGCGGTCGGCATCGGCTCTCCTTTGGGGTCGGAGCTAAGCTACGACGGCTCGGCGCTCCCGCTAGCGTACGTCCAGCCCATGATGCCGGACCAGGCGTACAGCAGGATTCCCACCATGCGAACGCCGCCGCCGATCAGCTGGTCCTGTTGCAGCAGCCCGAGGCGCCCGAGGAGATAGTTCCAGTCGTGCTCGCCGCCGCCCACCAGGGGCAGCTCTTCGGCGCGGGCGTCCTGCACGTAGACGGCGACGTTCCAGAGGTTCTGGGCCACCCACCACAGGGCCACCATGGCGGCGTGCCGATCGCCGCGGCGCCAGAAGTACGCCACGAAGATCGCGGGCATCACGAGCTGCATCAGGGTACCGCCGAGGAAGCCCACGAACTCGCCGAAGATGCCGAACACGGGATGCCCGAACTCGTGGATGGCGAGGTCGAGGCTGTCGAGCCAGCCATAGTGGCCCGGATGCAGGACCAGAAACCCGCCGTACAGCGCCAGCAGCGCGGTCAGGGCGAGGCGGGCGCGCCGCTCCGCGGCGCTCACGTCCTAGGGCACCACCCGCTTCGAGCGGAAGGTGCCGCTCATGATGGCGTTCCCACCGTCGGCCGGCAGCATCTCGAAGGTGCCGTTGAGCGAGTCGCCGTACAGCCTACCCGTCGTGGTCGTCCGGACGCGACGGTGCGCCGTCGGGCTCTGGTATGGCCCCATCTCGTTCACCAGGACGGTGTCGCTGACCTGACGCGCCCGCACGGGGATGGGCGGTTCGGAGCCCTGCGGGAACATGAGCGTGCCCCGCAGCGATCCGTCCTCCGCGACGCTCGAGACGATGCGGTACGGCGTACCGGTGTCGCTTTCGCTGTGGTAGGCCCGTCCGTCCCAGGTGCCGGCGTACTTCTGAGCGGGGCCGGCAGCGGGCGCGCGCGATTTATCGGCGGGCGCGCACGCGGCGGCGACGAGGGCCGCACACAGTACTAAGCGCATTCTCAATGCCTCCGGTGGTCACGGAAGACGTGGAGTATGGCGGGGCGCTGCGGCGGACACAAGGAAGCAAGCGGTCACCAGTGTCCGTGCATTCGGGTCGTGTCGCCCAGATACGCGTATTGGATCGCGGGCATGTACGTCGCCACCACCCGGCGGATGTCGCTGGGCGAAACGTCGTGCAGCCGTTTCACGAACTCTTCTCCGGTGCGGTAGCTCCCCAGGTACAGCTCGGCGCGCGCCAGAAAATCGGCCTGCCCGGCCGCCGTGGCGTTCGCGGCGAGATACTCGAAACTGAAGCTGTCGATGAAGCGCGACAGGACGAAGAAGTCGAGCTCCCGTGCCCCCAGCTCTTCGATCTGCTGGATCATGAGCGGGTACACCCGGTCGGGTTTGGGCGTGCTGACGTACGCCCCGCCGACCGGGACCGCCGCCTCGATGTACGGCGCAAAGGCCGCGTACGAGAGCCCGCGCTCGGTCCGGATCGCGTAGTTCAGCTCGGACGACAGCAGCGCCGTGGCCACGCGGAAGGCCCAGTACTGGTGGCTCGTGGGCGACGGGCCCGCGAACAGACCCAGCATGTACGTGGTGGGTATGCGCCGCTGCTCGATCAGCCAGTGCGCCCGGCGCGGGGGCGCCGCGGGCGGGAGCACCCAGCGATAGTCTCCGTGCGGCAGCTGCCCCAGCGTCGCGGTCACGAGCGACTCGACGTGGGCGCGCGTCACGTTCCCCACGATCGCCAGCAGCATGCGGGACGTGACCACCTGGTCGCGCAGGTAGGCCTTGAGATCGGCGGTCGTGAGGGCCGCGAGCGACGTCTCCGTGCCGGCCGGGTCCAGCGCGTAGGGGTGGTCCTTGAACAGCGCCTGCATGGCGAGCGCGTGCAGCCGCTCGTCGGGCTCGGTGTAGCGGCGACGCGCCGCGGTCAAGAGGGCGGCGCGGGCGTGCGCGACATCCTGCTCGGCGAGCGTGGGATGCATGACGCGGTCGGCCACGACGTGCCAGGCGACGTCGAGATCGCCCACGAGCCCCGTGAAACCGAACACCGTCCAATCGAGCTCCGGCTCGGTGGTCACGGTGCCGCCGGTGCGGGCCAACGCCCGGTGCGACTCCTCCCCCGGAAACTGGCTCGAGCCATAGGACGCCGCGCGCAGCAGCAGGGCCTCGATGCCCGCGGTCCGTTCCGTGAGCTGCCGGGTGCCGCCGAGCAAGTAGAGGCGCATCGCGACGACGTCGTTCGCCCGGGACACACGCTGGATGACGCGGACACCGGATGCGTCGTACACGGTGGTGAGGGTATCCGCCGCGTCGGGCGGGGCAAACGGGGGCGGGCCGTCTGGCGCGGCGAGCAGCAGGCCCGGCGCCACGATCGCGAGCGCGCGCACCATGCCAACGCCGCTCATCGCGGTGCGGCGCCGCCGATCTGTCGCAACCACGCCGCGAGCTGCTCCGTGGTCTCCGGCGGGGCGAGCACGCCGATCACCCGCGGCCGTCCGACGATGTAGCCACGGGCGAATCGCCGCAGGTCTTCGACGGTTTGCGCGGCCATGCGGTGCTGGTAACCCAGGTAATACTCGAGTCCGGCGCTCGCCCACCATCCGGCCAGGTCGGGCGCCAGCAGGGAAGTCTGCTCGAGCGTGAGGGCCATCGAAACCGCCCGGCGCCTCTTGGCGATGGTGAGATCCTCCTCGGTCACGCCCTCCAGCGCGTCCACGCTCTCGACCTCGTCCAGCAGCTCGTTCAGCGCCTCCTGCGCCCGCTCGGGCGTCGTCTTGCCGACGATCTCGATGGGTCCCGTGTGATCCTGCGTGAGGTAGTAAGCCGTGACCGACTGGAACGGCCCCTGCTCCACCAGCCGCTGTTGGAACGCGGAAGCCGGATCGTCGAGCACGTCGAACAGCGCGTCGGCCGCGTAGGTCGCGGCGGTGTCGCGCCCGACGCCGGGGCCCTGCAGGGCGACCCGGATAGTGACGTCGCGCACGTCGTGCGCCACGATCACGACGGTGCTCGCCGCGCGCGGTGCGACCGGCGGAATCGGGTGGTCCACGAACGGATCGGGGCCCGGCCGCCAGTCGCGGAACGCCTCGGCGGCCTGCGCGAACACGCGCTCGCTGGACACGTCGCCGGTGACGATAAGGGCCGCGTTGTTGGGCAGGTAGTAGCGCGCATACGTCTGTTTCAGGCGGTCGAGCGTCATGCCGGCGAGCGAGGCGCTGTCGCCGCCCACGTCTTTGCGACACCACGACGCGCCCCACAGCATCCGGTCGACGTGGCGCTCGAGCTGTTGCTCGGGGTCGGATTCATCCCGCTGCAGCTCGTCCAGGACGATCGGTCGCTCGCGCTTCAGATCGCCATTCGAGAAGTGCGCCTCCCGTACCAGCCGGGCGATCAGCTTGATGCCCTTCTCCACGTTCCGGGACGGGACCGTGAGGTGGTAGTAGACCACCTCCTGCGAGGTCGCGCCGTTGTAGGCTCCGTTCAGGCGGGTGACCTCGATCGCGAACGCGTCGGGCCCGTTCCCGAACGAGCGAAACAGCAGGTGCTCGTAGAGATGGGCCATGCCCTGGTCGGCGGAATCCTGCGTGAAGGCGCCGTTGCGCACCGCCACCAGCACGGTCGCGAGCGGGACGGCATCGTTCTCGACGGTGATCACGTCGAGCCCGTTCTCGAGGCGGGTGCGATGGATCAAGCGGGCGAGCGAGGAATCCTGCGCGTGGGCGGGAGCCGTCGCCCCTGCGAGAGCGGCCAGGGTCGGCGCGACGAGGCGCCAGCGGAGGGGGAGCCACGGCTTCATGGGACACTAATCTGGGTTGCGGCGCGGCCTCACCGCTAGCCGAACACCTCCAGCGCCACCTCTACCCGCCCGAACGGCGCGCTCACTTGCACCCCCTGGACGCTCCCCTTCACCTGCTGGAACATCTCGCGCGCGATTTTCACACCCTCGGCGAGCGCGGCTTCTTTTCCCTTCTCCTGCGCCTTGCGCATGCGCTCCAGCACCTCGGCCGGCACCACCACCCCGGGGACCTCGTTGGCGAGGAACTCCGCATTGCGCAAGCTGATGAGCGGCCAGATCCCCGCCACGATCGGGATGCGATACGCCTCCACGCGCTTGAGAAAGCTCTCCAGCTGCCGTACGTCGAACACCGGCTGCGTCACCGCGAACTCCGCGCCGGCGTCGACCTTCCAATGGAACCGCGACAGCTCGCGATCGAGCTCCACCGCCCCGGGGTTCACCCCGACGCCGATCGCCCAGCCGGTCGGTGCGCCGATCGGATTGTTGCCGGGGTCGAGCCCGTGGTTCAGGCGGTACACGAGGTTCGTGAGGCCGATCGAGTCGATGTCGAAGACGGCCGTGGCCTCGGGGTAGGGGCCCATCTTGGGCGGATCGCCGGTGATGATGAGAATGTTGCGCAGCCCCGCCGCGTGCGCGCCCAGGATGTCCGACAACATGCCGAGCAGGTTGCGGTCGCGGCAGCAGTAGTGGATGACGGTCTCCATCCCCACTTCTCTTTGAATCAAGATGGCCGACGGGAGCACGCCCATGCGGCTCTGGGCCCGGGGACCGTCCGGGACGTTCACCGCGTCCACCCCCGCCGCCTTGAGGGCGCGGCATTGCTCGAGCATGGGCGTGGGATCCACTCCCCTGGGCGGCACGATTTCCACGCTCGTGACCAGCTTGCCCGCGGCCAGCTTGGCACCCCAGCGCGAGCGCGCGGCCAGCGGCACCTCCTCCACCCCCGGGGGGGGCGCGATGGTCTCGCGCGAGTGGACCACCGGCTGGTGACGCGGCACCACGCTCGCCACGTAGTCGCGGATCTTCTTGATGTGCTCGGGCGTGGTGCCGCAGCAGCCGCCCACGATGCGCGCCCCGGCCTCGATCATGCGGCGGGCGTAGCTTCGCTTTCACCAGCTTCTCGACCGCTTCGAGGACTCCCGCGGGCCCGACCGAGCAGTTCACGCCGATCACGTCGGCGCCCCACTCGTCGAGCTGCTGGGCGAAGGTCTCCGGCGCCGTGCCGTAATGCGTGAGGCCGTCGTCGCCGATCGTCATCTGGGCGATGATCGGGAGATCGGAGATGCTCCGCACCGCGCGCAGCGCCTGGTGGATCTCGTCCACGTCGGAGAACGTCTCCAGGATGAAGCCGTCCACCCCACCCGCTACGAGGCCCTGCACCTGCCGCTGGAAGTGGGCGAACGCCTCCTCGCGCGACAGCGCGCCGAACGGCTCGAGCCGCACGCCGAGCGGTCCGATGGCGCCTACGACGCTGGCCCGACCGGCGCTCGCCTTGCGGGCCAGCTCGGCCGCCATCCGGTTGATCTGCTCGGTGTCGTCGGCGAGCCCGTAGGCGCGGAGCTTCACCGGGTTGGCGCCGAAGGTGTTGGTCTCGAGGATCTCAGCCCCGGCGCGCACGTAGGCCTCGTGCACTTCCTGGACGAGCTTGGGTTGCTTCACGCTCAGCTCGTCGTAACAGACGTTCAGGAAGAAGCCCTTGGCATACAGCATGGTGCCCATCGCCCCGTCGAGGACGTGGACTTTGCCGTCGTTCAAGAGGTCGCGGAGGGTGATGGTCATCCTGGCGTTTTAGCGAATTGTTTAACGTGGCTGCAATAGGCCGCAAATCACCACGTACTCAGGGCTTTGCACAGAATCTAGATCAACAACGTCGTGCCGCAAGCCGTATCTTTACTTCACCCGCCATCGGAGCCGAGACACCCGTGTCGCTCGCCGCCCTCCATCCTCAAGTCGTGCACTTTGTGATCGCCCTGCTCTTCGTGGGCGTGCTGTTGCGGTGTGTGTCCCTGACCGGCCGGGTGCCGTTCACGGGGCCCGCCGCCGCGGTGCTGCTGCTCGTAGGGACGGGCGCCGCGGTGCTCGCCGTGCAGTCGGGGACGGCGGCGCACGGCCCGGTGGAGCGCGTGCCGGGCGCGCGCGCCGCGGTGACCCAGCACGAGGAGTGGGGTGAGCGCACGCGCAACATCTTCCTGGTCGTGGCCGCCCTCGAGATCGCAGCGCTCGTGCCCGCGGTGGGTCGCTGGCGCAAAGGGGTGCTGGCGGCGTCGGCCCTGGTGGGGCTCGGAGGCGCGGTCTCTCTGTACGAAGCGGCGGACTTGGGCGGCGACCTGGTGTACGCGTACGCCGGCGGGGTGGGCATCCGCTCGGGCGATCCGGCCGACGTGGGTCGCCTGCTGGTGGCGGGGCTGTACCATCAAGCCATGCTGGAGCGGAAGGGCGGTAAGCCGGCGGACGCGGCACAGCTCATCGGGGAGCTGGCGCAGCGCTATCCCGACGACACCGCCGTCCGCCTCCTGACCGTGGAGTCGCTCATCGTGGACAGGCACGACGGCACGGGCGCGCTGGCGGCGCTCAAATGGTTTCCCGCGACGCCCGACAGCAGGTTCCTGCGGTTACGGGTCGGGCTGCTGCGCGCGGACGCCCTCGCGGCAGCCGGGGCGCCGGACTCGGCGAGGCTGCTGCTGCAGGGTATGAGCGCGGAATTCTCGAACAACGGAGCGATTCGCGATCGGTTGGCGAAACTGAAATAAGCAGGTTCGGGGAGGTTCGGGAGGTTCAGGAGGCTAGAGGAGGTTGTCCCGTTCCCGATCAACCTCCCCTAACCTCCCGAACCTCCCCCAACCTCCCCAACCTATCTTTCCGGCGTGCCCGATCTCCTCGCCGCCCGCTCGCAGATGGGCGTCTCGCTCGCCTTTCACATCGTGTTCGCAGTCGTCGGCATCGCCATGCCCGTCATGATGGTGGTGGCGGAGCGGCGCTGGCGGGTGACGGGGCACGCGATCTACCTCGAGCTCGCGAAGCGCTGGGCGCGGGGCACCGCGATTCTCTTCGCCGTCGGCGCCGTCTCGGGGACGGTGCTGTCGTTCGAGCTGGGCCTGTTGTGGCCGGGCTTCATGCGGGTCGCCGGGTCCATCATCGGCATGCCGTTCTCACTCGAAGGGTTCGCGTTCTTCACCGAGGCGATTTTCCTGGGCGTCTACCTGTACGGGTGGGACCGCATCTCCCCGCGGGCGCACCTCGGCGCCGGTGTGGCGGTGGCGGCGAGCGGCACGGCATCGGGGATCTTCGTGGTGCTGGCGAACGCGTGGATGAACGCGCCGACCGGCTTCCAGCTGGTCGACGGTCGCGTCGTGAACGTCGACCCCATCGCGGCGATGGCCGGCCCGGCCGCGTTCCCGCAGGCGTTGCACATGACCCTGGCGGCCTACGCCGCCACCGGCTTCGCGGTGGCGGGGATCCACGCGTTTCTCCTCCTCAAAGACCCGGCGAACGCGTTCCACCGGCGCGCCCTCGAGATCGCGCTCATCGTGGGCGCGCCCGCGGCGATGCTCCAGCCGGTCTCGGGCGACCTGTCCGCCCGCCATCTCGCGCGCGACCAGCCCGTCAAGCTGGCCGCGGCGGAGGCGCTCTTCACGACGCAGCACGGCGCGCCGCTCACCATCGGCGGCTGGCCGGACCCCGCGGCGGGCGAGACGCGCCTTGCGATCGAGATCCCCTATGCCCTGTCGCTGCTCGCGTTTCACGATCCGCATGCCGAGGTGAAAGGGCTCGATACCGTCGCGCCCGAGCTGTGGCCCAACGTGCGCGCCGTGCACTTCTCGTTCGACCTGATGGTCGCGGTCGGCACGTACCTGGCGCTGGTCGCCCTGTGGGCGGCGTGGCTCGCGTGGCGCCGGCGCGACCTGGCGCACCAGCGCTGGTTGATGCGGGCGATCGCGCTCGCCACGCCGATGGGGTTCATCGCCGTCGAAGCGGGATGGATGGTGACGGAGCTGGGTCGTCAGCCGTGGGTGATCTACGGCGTCTTGCGGACGCGCGATGCGGTGACGCCGATGCCGGGCCTGATCGTGCCGTTCTTGACCTTCACGCTGCTGTATTGCTGCCTCGGCGTGATCGTGTGCTGGCTGTTGTACCGGCAGATCCTGCGCAGCCCCGAGATCCCGGAGTGGCGGGGGTTTTACATGCCCCGGGGGGAGTCCCGTTGACCCAACGGTGCTCGGTACGCAGTGCGCGGTTGCCTCCACCGCGATCCGTGCCCTCCCACCGCACCGGCGGCAACCGCGTACCGCACACCGCGCACCGGGCGGTCCCTTGACGCTCCCCGATCTGCTCGCCGGAATCATTTTCGTCGCGCTCAACGCCTACGCCCTGCTCGGCGGCGCCGATTTCGGCGGGGGCGTGTGGGCTCTCCTGGCGTCCGGCCCGCGCAAGCAACACCAGCGTGAGCTCATCGCACACGCGATCGGCCCCGTGTGGGAGGCGAATCACGTCTGGCTGATTCTCGCGGTGGTACTGCTGTTCACCTGCTTCCCACCCGCGTTCGCGCGGCTCGGCACGCTGCTGCACATCCCCCTCTCGCTCGTCCTGATCGGCATCGTGTTGCGCGGCTCGGCATTCACGTTCTGGCGGTACGGCGGTGCGGAAGACGAAGAGCTGCGCCACTGGGGCGTGACCTTCGCGATTGCCAGTTTGATCACGCCGCTTCTCTTGGGCACCACCGTCGGGGCGATCGCGGCGGGAGCGGTGGGGGACGGGGGACGGGGGATGGGGGACGGGTTCGTCGCAACCTACGTCCGGCCGTGGCTCAATCCGTTCACGCTGTCGGTCGGGCTGTTCGCCGTGGTGGCCTTCGCGTTTCTCGCGGCGGTCTATCTGACGCTCGAGGCGGAGGACCGCGAGCTGCGGGCGGACTTCCGGGCCCGGGCGCTCGGGACTGGGGTGGCGTTGTTCGGTGCGGCGGCCCTGGCGCTGCTCCTGTCAGGCCGATATGCGCCGCTGGTGCGCAACGGGCTGATCTTCGCGCGGTGGGCCATCCCGCTGCATGGGCTCACCGCCGCCGCCGCGATCACCGCGCTCTCGGCTCTGGCACGCGGCGCGTGGCGCGTAGCCCGCATTGTTGCTGCGATTCAGGTCTCGCTCATCCTCTGGGGGTGGGGATTGAGTCAGTATCCCTTCCTGCTTCCCCCGGACGTGACCATCGCGGACGCCGCCGCGCCCGCCGTGACGCTGCGGCTCGCGCTGGGCGCTCTGGCGTTGGGCGCGGTCGTGCTGCTGCCCTCGCTGTACTACTTGTTTCGCGTATTCAAGGGAGGTCGTCAGTCATCCGTCGTCCGTCATCCGTGAAGGCAGGTCGTCTTTCACGACAGATGACGGAGAACGGACGACGTCCTCAATCGAACACCCGCCGCGCTACCCACCAGGCGGCGAGCCCTCCCGCGACGAAACCGAGGATCATTCCCCAGGCACCGAACAGCTTGCTCCCCAGGGCACTGACGACGGTCGCGACCACGAGGTTGACGAGTGTCTTGAGCAGTTTCATCGCGTTCCCTCAAGCAGTATGTCACAGCCCCACGATCGCCAGTAGCACCTGCTTCAGCACCCAGATCGCGAGCCAGGCGGCGAGCGGGCTCCAATCGAGCGTTCCGCCGGGGGGGAGCAGACGACGAATCGGCTCGACCAACCAATCGGTGAGCACATAAGCCGGCCGCAGCCATCGCGTGTAGCGATGATAGCCGAACCAGCTGGCCACCACGCGTACCACCAGCGCCACGAACACGACGTTGTACGCGGCGACGATGAGAAACCCCAGCGCGACGCGCGGGCCGCCCGCGAACGCGGCGCCGGCGCCGTACAGCTCGCCCGCCAGCCATTTCAGGAGCGACAACAGGACCACGCCCCCGGCCGCG
>WNGC01000848.1_pt1 | contig 18929 bp, 17 predicted proteins | sample 5400051 | NCBI WGS metagenome assembly WNGC01 (sample SAMN13153368, study PRJNA577476) | soil metagenome | isolation source: 20 cm soil or saprolite under grassland replicate 2 | place: USA:California | collected 2016-06-15
TGACGTCATGAAGAAGTTCGATGCAGCCATCGCGGGCGGTGGAGTGATTGGCGGAGCCATCGCGCTGGAACTTGCGCGTGCCGGTCTGCGCGTGGCGGTCTTCGACCGTCAGCAAGCGGGCCAGGAAGCGTCCTGGGCCAGCGCCGGAATCCTTTCCCCTGCACCGGAAAATCCCGGAATGGTGGCGATGGTGCCGCTGGGAAAGGCCAGCCTGGCCCTGTATCCCGAATTTGTCGGGTGGGTCGAGGAAATTTCCGGCAAGAGCACGGGCTTTCGACCGAAGGGGACGCTCGAGGCGCTGTTTTCTCGCGATACGAAAGCGGAGCTCAGCACTATTATCGCGCTGCATCACGGGCTGGGATTGAAGGCGGAGCCGCTTCGCGCCGAGGATGCGCGCGAGCTGGAACCGGCGCTGAGTGAAGAGGTCGAAGCTGCCGTGTTCAGGCCGGAGGAAGGATCGGTTGACAACCGCACGCTGACGGCGGCCATTCTGAAAGCAGCGGAACGCAGCGGCGCCGAGATTTTTTCTGGAGACGGCGCGAAGGCAATCTGGCGCGATGGGGATCGCTGCGCGGGACTGGTTCTGCAGAATGAGAAAGTGCAAGCAAAATGGACGATCATCGCTGCCGGGTGCTTTTCCGCAACGATCGAAGGAATTGCGCCGTACGTCCCGGTGCGGCCCGCAAAAGGGCAGATGGCCGCGCTGCGCGCGGATGATTTGAAGATGGAACGGGTGCTCTGGTCGGAGACGATCTATCTCGTGCCGCGGAACGATGGGCGCATTCTAGCGGGGGCCACGCTCGAGTACGCCGGTTTCGACAAGCGGACCACCGCGGGTGGCATCGGGAAGATTCTTTCAGCGGCCATCGATCTTGCACCGGGCCTCGCAAATGCGCGCCTTGAAGAAACCTGGGCAGGCCTGCGTCCCGATTCTCCCGATCACCTTCCCATACTCGGCCCGACCGACGTCGACGGCCTGCTGATTGCCACGGGACACTTCCGGAGTGGAATCCTGCCAAGGTTCGGCGGCGCGGCAGAAGGGGCGAGTAGGGTGAAGAGGATGAGACGCGTTGGGAGTCGGGGGAACATGGGAATCACCTCAAGGGGTCTGATCTGGCCCCTTGGAGTGAAATGCATGACGATCGCCCGACGAGCTGCTTGCGGTGAGGACCCCCGCCCTACATTCCTAAGGCCTTTTAATACCAACAGTTATGGCTCAGTGTAGGGAGATTCGGCACACGCACAAGCCGACTGAAATTACATTCCAGGGATTACGGTGGTTGTCAGGGATAGGCATCTGTGTCAGCGACAGGCGCCAAGCCCCTCCAGTACTGCTGCGACAGGTGATGGTCCCGTTCGGCAGTTGAACTAAGGCTCAGGCTGTTGCGGGCGCACGGGGGATTGAATGACCGGCTGAAATTGTCCGAGATTGTTAAATTGGACCTGGCTGCTGTCCAGAAAAAGGTCATGTTCGAGAACGACGTCCAGCGTGGAGCCGCGTGGCAGCTCCGCCTCCGGCCCGCGAGTCAAGAGCACAGCGGCCAATCCCGCCGCCGCACCGATCCCCGCACCAATGCCAAGTCCCTTCGCGCCGTGGGCAATTGCGCCGATTCCTGCGCCGGCGGCTGTCGTCTGCGCGACCGTACCGACGTCTTTTCCTTTCCCGCCCCCGCCGGTGACCTTGCCTTCGGAGTCCATGGTCTCCTTGCCGCCGGAATCGGCGCTACGCGGGGCAGCGTTCAAACTGACAGTGTAGCCATTCGGCAGGATCAAGGTGTCCAGGCGCAGCCGGAATTCGCCGTTCCCCTTCACTTTTCCAGGGCGCTTCGATTCCAGCAGCTCGCCGCGAAGATAAGAACCAACCGGGATCACGATGCGATTGTTCTGGGTGATCGGAAAAGACGTTTGAAGGTAGACCGAGTCTCCCGGCTTGGCGCTGCGTGTGGAAATGCCGTTCTGAAGCACCACGCCTACTCGCGTTCCCGAAGGAACCGTGATTCTTTCGCTCGCGCCGGCTTGCGGCGCCGCAGCAGGCTTGGGCGCGACAGGAGCCGGAGCGTCGGACTGCGGCCCTTCAGGCTGTTGCGCAGCGCCGGATATGTTCACTGCCAATGATGCGGCAATCAAAATCAGGTATTCGCGAAGCCCTGGACCCCCATGCGCTTTCATGGCAACCCTCCGCAATGTTTGATGCGATGCATCAAGAGACAATCTTGGATGCCTGAGTATAACCCCACCTGCTCCTCCTCTATTCGCCGGGGTTTGACCGGCGGGAAAACGAAGACTACGCTTAAAGAAGAGTGAGGAGAATGGCATGGCGAAGCTGGCGTTGATTTACGGGATGAGGTTGCTGCCCGAGGAAGAGCTTGGCGAAGTGAAGGACGCAACGGTGGTGCTGAAAAATGGCCGCACGGCGCGCGTGACCATGCACTTAATCGAGGGGAGTAAGGAAGAGATCGAGAACACCTTTCGCCAGTCCATCGAAGCGTTCTTTGAGATGTATCCGGAGATTTGAGCAGTATTCAGTATTCAGTTTTCAGTCCTCTGTTCTAAGTTTTTGGTTTTAAGTTTTCACTCCTTCGTTGTGAGTGTTTCGTTGAGACGATCTCCATCAAGTAGCCTCGAATAGGAAAGCAGCTCACGGAGTTGCCAGGGGCACTGAAAACTGAGTACTGAGAACTTACAACTATTTCAGCGGTTGCCGAAGTTTTCCGGATCGGCATTGGGATCGCCAAGATTATCATTGATGAGAACCGTGGACTGGCCGGTTAATTCGAAACGTTTCCGGCACTTGTAGCAAGCCACCAGGTCATCCAGCCGCACCATGTAGGAACTGGCCTTCGCAAACTTTCGCCGGTCTTCCTCGCCGATTCCGCGCGGCAATTCTTTTTTCTTCCGGCAGACCTTCCAGCGCACGGGAGCCTCGAATTCGCCGCGGCAGCTCGGACAAACCAGCTTTACTTTCCGGACTTCTTCTTTCTCCGAGTAAAACGCGCGTTCGTCCATGATTAATGGGCGGGTGTGCTCACCGCTTCTCCGATTGTAACAAATTCGAGGCCGAGGTCACGCCAGCGCGGCAGCCAATGCTCGAGAGCGGCGAGCGTCCGGGAGCGGTCCCCATTTATTTGGCGATGCGTGCCGTCGTGTAGACAGAGGACATCGCCCCTGCCGGGGGCAGTGTTGGAGCCATTGCCTAGGCCTCGCTGCCCATGGCCATGGTCGGCGACGGGCTGCATGCGCGGAATCAGCCATTCCACCGGTTTCTCCTGCCAATCTCCCGGAATCAGCGTCCACATGACCGTGCGGTAGCCGAGATCGCGTGCCGCCGGAATGACCCAGGGATTGCGCATCCCAAATGGCGGGCGAAACCACTTGGGCGGCGAGCCTAGCGCATTGCAAATCGCGTTGTGGCACAGGCGCAGCTCAACCCGGACTTGTGTGGGCGCCAGCCACAAAAGATTCGGGTGCGTTTCGGTGTGATTCCCGACGGTGTGTCCGCGAGCAATGATTTCTTTCACCAGTTCCGGACATTCGCGCACGTATCGCCCAATTAAGAAAAATGTCGCCTTGGCGTTGTAGCGGTCGAGAAGATCGAGCAGCTTTGGCGTGATCGCGGGATTCGGCCCATCATCAAAGGTGATCGCCAGCTTGCGCCGCGAATTGGTCCGCCAGATCGTGCGCCCAAAAAACTGCGAGCGCGGATGAACGGCACCGTAGGCGATGGCCCCGGCAGCCGCCAGCGCCCCAGACCCGGTGATGAGCAATGGATTCATGCTTGAGAACCGCCTCGAAATTCCCCACTGCCGGTGACCTAAGAATACAGCATCCTGCCGAGCAAATGGCTGTTTGAGACGCCACCTGTCTCAAAGTGAGACAGCTTTGTGGATTCGGGACAAAGGGCAATGCCGTTGGCATTTCCCCATCTGAACCATGTGTAAACTACAGATTTTAAATGCTTTACCATGGCAATTCGGGCGATTTCTCTGTCGCCAATGGTGTAGTTATTGCAATGAACTCTACCGTGTTCATGTCCGCACAAGCGAGCGGTCTTCATCGAGAGAGTCTTGAGACTCTGAGAGCTTTGGATTCTCGGTGGTTCTCCTCTCTTCGAGTGATTCTCGGAATCATGTTCTTAGTTTTCCCGGCTTTTGCACAGCACCAGCCATCTGAATGGCAAACGCAAGTCCGCAAGTTTGCAGAGACGAAAGACTGGGATTCAGCGATGCGCATCGTCGAACGCGAACTCGCCCGGGCTCCGCAAGACATGGACGTGCTTGCGTGGCGCGCGCGTGTTCTGAACTGGTCCGGACACTCAGCGGAAGCAGAAAAAGAGTACCTGGAAATCTTGAAGGTTTCTCGGAACGATCCAGATAACTGGATGGGGCTGGCGGGCGCGTATTTGGGCGAAGGAAAAGTAGAAGATGGCTTGCGAGCACTGGATCGCGCCGTGGAACTTGATCCCAAACGCGCGGACCTGCGCGCGGCCCGAGCGCGGGCGCTGCGCGCCATGGGCGAACAAAACGAAGCTCGAATGGAATTTCAGAAGGCGCTGAATCTGGACCCCACCAGCATGGAAGCGCGGGCCGGGCTGATTTCCGTCCGCGGAGAACCAAGACACGAAATGCGCTTCGGCCAGGGCAACGACCTCTTTAATTTCACGAGTGCCAATCACGACGGATGGCTGAGCCTGTTATCACAGTGGACGCCGCACTGGTCCACAAGCTTCGCGGGAAGTTTCTACGAGCGAGCGGGAATCCGCGCAGGGAAATTTTCAGGCGCCATCACAGGGCGCATGTCCCGATGGGGAGCTCTGACAGTCGGTGGTGCAGCGGGGCATGACAATGCGGTGATCCCGAAGAGCGAGGCTTTTTTTGACGTCAACCATGGATGGAAGGCCAGCGAAACGAATTTTCTGCGCGGCGTGGAATTTGACTATGGGCAACATTGGTACTGGTATCAGACGTCCCGGATCCTGACGCTGAATGGCACGACCATTATCTACCTCCCGCGGGATTTCACACTATCGCTGGGGGCCACGGGCGTGCGCAGCACGTTTTCAGGAACCGGGGCGGAGTGGCGGCCTTCCGGGATGACGCGGTTAGGATTTCCTCTGGCGAATGGGGGCGAGAAGCGGCTTTCTGGAAGCATATTCTTCGCTGCCGGCACGGAAGATTTCGCGCAAATAGATCAGATTGGGAGATTCGCTTCACAAACTTACGGTGGCGGATTGCGCTTCCAGATAAACGCCCGGCAGGACGTAACGGGCTACGCCTCGTATCAGAAACGCACCCAGGACAGAACGGACACAAGTTTCGGATTGAGCTATGGAATCCATTTTTGAAAAACTCTGGAGGCTAGGGCCGGCGGCGTTGGTGCTGAAGGCCATCGTCGCGGCGATCGTGGCGAATGGGCTTTTGCTGGGGTTTATTTTGCTTCGACGGACATACCGAAAATGGTATTTCGCGAAGCGCGACGCCCGCGTCTTCGCATTGCGCCAGGATTGGGACCGGCTGATTTCCGGTGAAATTCCGTACGAGACGTGGCGTCAGAAATCCTTTGACCGGCGGATCGTCGAGAGCATTGCGTTGGACGCACTCGAAGCGGCGGGAGCAGCAGAATCGGCGCGATTGCTGAAATTTCTGCGGGAAAGCGGGCTCATCGAAAAACGAATATTTGAAGCCCGGACGCTCACCGGCTGGCGGCGCATGCGGGCGCTGGTGGCGCTGGGACAAACGCGCGCGCTAGAAGGCATCTCAGCGATGGCGGAAGGATTGCGTGATCACGATCCGGAAATACGACTGGCGGCGCTGCGAGGCTTGGGGCGGACGGCCTCTCCACAGGCGGCGGAGGAGATCCTTGCTTGGGTGGGCGAGAGAGGATTGAGCGTGCCGACGATGCCGCTGCAAAACGCACTCATCCAATGTTGCGCGGAGCGCCCGCAACTGCTGATTCCCTGCGTGCAACATGCGGAAGGACCGCTGCGTGAAGTGCTTGGCCGCGTTCTGGGCGAAGTGGCCACTGCGTCGCTCAGCCTGGACCTGCTGCAGTTCGTGGGAGATGACCTCGACGAGCTGCGCGCCGCGGCGGCCCGGGCGATGTCTCACGCGGAACGTGGCCTGGCCTTCGACGTTCTCAGCGAGCTGGTGGGAGATCCCATATGGTTTGTGCGGCTGCGCGCGATCATAAGCCTGGGCGAACTCTCTGAACCCCGCGCGATTCCAGATCTGATGCGCGGACTGACGGATTCGAATCGGCTAGTGCGCTTGCGTGCGGCGGAGGCACTCGTAAAACTCAAGACGGAAATGGCTCCGATTTTCCAACAAGTGATAGCGACGCAAGATCGCTATGGGCTGCAGGCCTACTTGACGGCACTGGAAAATGCCAGCTTGCGAGGCAAGCTGGAGGAGGAACTGCTAGCCTGCACCGCAGGAAACAACGCCGAGAAAACGAGGCTGTGGAAAATTCTTCGGACGGGAGTGCTGCTCGCAGAAGAAACTGTGCTGGCGGAGTTTGACCCGGCGAAATCAGCGTTCCTATCATGATTCGGCTCCTGGAGATTTCGAATCACACGCTCTTCTGGTATTACCTGGCCAGCAATTTGGCTTACCTGACCATGCTGATTGTCGCGCTAAAGACGAGTGCGGCGCACCAACGTAGTTTGAAAAGCCATCGCCTGTCGTGGCTCAAAGAATCACCGCTGGCGCCGCCCATCACGATCATCGCCCCCGCGCACAATGAAGAGAAATCCATTCGCGTGGCGGTGCGAAACCTCCTGGAGCTGGATTACCCGCAACTCGAGGTCATCGTTGTCAACGATGGTTCGGAAGACCGCACGCTGGATGAGATGCGGGAAGAGTTCCGGCTTCGGCCGGTCCGGGCGGTGTACATACCCCAAGCGGAGAGCGCGCCGGTGCGTGGTTTGTACCGCAGCGAGGTCAACGCAAGTCTGTTGGTCGTTGACAAAGAATCCGGAGGCAGCAAAGCGGATGCGGTGAACGCGGGTTTGAATGCGGCGACCTCCCCCTATGTGTGCATTGTGGATGCCGATTCGGTCCTCGAACGTGACGCGCTGTTGCGAATCATGTTTCCCATCATGGCGGACCCGAAACGCGTCGTGGCAGTTGGTGGAATCATCCGCGTCTTGAATGGATCGGAGATTGAAGGAGGGCATCTGAGGCGCGTGCGTTTGCCGCGCAAGAGCCTTGAAGTGATCCAGGTCATTGAGTATCTGCGCGCCTTCTTGATCGGCAGAGAAGCATGGGGACAGGGAAACATGCTGACGATCATTTCCGGGGCGTTCGGCGTGTTTCGAACAGATCTGGTGCGCTCCATCGGCGGCTATCGGTCGCGCGCGATTGGTGAGGATTTCGACCTGGTGGCTCGCTTGCACCGGCACTTGCTGGGAAAAGGTGTGGACTACCACATCCACTTTGTTCCGGATCCCATGTGCTGGACGGAAGTACCCTCCGACCTCAAATCGCTGGGAAGGCAGCGCGCACGGTGGCAGAAAGGTTTGTTGGACGTGCTCTGGCCGAACCGGGATATGCTCTTCCGGCCGCGTTACGGCAGGATCGGTTGCTTTGCTTTCCCTTATCTGTGGCTGTTTGAATTGTTCGCGCCAGTCGTGGAGATCGCGGGAATAGTAACCATCGTTCTCGCGGCTTGTTTGGGAGTGTTGAGCAGGGAATTTTTCCTGCAATTCCTCATATTCGGGTATGCGTTTGCGACGGTGATCTCCATCGGTTCCGTCTTGCAAGAAGAAATTACCTACAAGCGGTATAACGACTGGCAAGACGTCATACGGCTCGTCAGTTACTGCTTCCTCGAACATTTTCCTTATCGGCAGTTGCACATGATCTGGCGGCTGCGGGGACTCTGGGAATACCTGCGCGGAGACGTGGAGTGGAAACCCTTGAAGCGCAAGGGGCTCGAGTCGTCCCAGGTCCCATAGCACGCCGCACCGCGCGCGGCGCATGGCATCGCGCTCTTGCTTGCCCGAATGTACCGTATATGGTACACTACTCGGGTGGGTAAAAAGCCCAAGTCCTCCCCAGCAAACATAGACACCCAGTCGCACGCGCTCGAAAGATAGGGAAAGCGAGCTCCCGCGATCTTCTTCCGCAGCGAGGCAGGTGCAGAGCCTTTGCCGGGCTGGTTGAAAAGTCTGCCATCACCTGAGGATCGCAAGCGCATCGGCGAGGACATCAAGACAGTGGAGTTCGGCTGGCCCATCGGGATGCCGGCTTGCAGGCCACTCGAGGACCGCATCCATGAGGTGCGCACGAACTTGCGGCAGAACCGAATCGCGCGGGTGCTTTTCTATATCGACAAGAAGGGCCGGATGGTCTTGCTGCATGGATTCATCAACAAGACGCGGAAGACACCGGACCAGGATTTGGAGCTGGCTAGGAATGACCAGCGCAAGCACAAAAGGGGACTTCCATGAACGCAAGAAAAAATCGCAAGAAAACGGACCACAGTAGTTCGACCTTTGACAGCTTTCTCGAAAAAGAAGGAATCCGGGAAGAAGTAGAAGCTGTCGCCATCAAGCGGGTACTGGCGTGGCAACTTGAACAGGCCATGCGGGAACGGCAGAAGACCAAACAGGCCATGGCCAAGCAGCTTCACACCAGCCGGTCACAGTTAGCTCGCCTGCTGGACCCCCAAAACGTCTCTGTGACGCTCGATACCATTGCTCGGGCAGCGCGGGCTCTGGGCAAGCGCCTCATCATTCGCGTGGCAGACGCCAAGGTGAAGCGCGCCTAGCGCGGACGAACTGTGTGTGGGCGCGGGGTCACTGGACCCCACTTCCTCCTTGAAGAATATAATTCTGTATTTTTCGCGGTTCAGGCCGGCAGACCTCGCCGCGCCTTCAAATCGGCGAGGAGCCGGTCCACTTCTGTGTCGCGGTCCAGATGCGTCAGCTTCTCGCCGACATCGTCGGTCAGGAGCTCGACTTCGGCGGTGGCGACCGATTCGGCGTGATGCACGCGGTCCTTGAGCCGGTCGAACGTGGCGCTCCGGGAGTTGTCGCCCATGGCCGTTTGCGCCCGCGCCGCCTTGCCGAGGGCAATGCCGCGCCGATGGCGGGCGAGAAGCAGATCGCGCTTGGACTTCGCTTCGTCGAGCTTTTGTTCGAGTTTCGCGAGCGCCCCCTTTAGCGTTTCGACCTGCGCCTTCTGATCGTCCACTTGTTCGCGGTAGCTTTCCGCCATCCGCTGCGAGGTCTGGAAGCGGTCGAGCGCGGCGCGGGCCAAATCATCCTTGCTCTTGTCCACGGCGGTCTCTGCCTTGCGCATCCAATCCTTCCCAGAGTCTTCGTTTTCACGCCATTTTTTTTCCAGCATGTGCTGGTCGGCGATGGAAACCGCCACCTGGGTCTTGACCTGGAGATACTGGTTCTCCATGTCGAGAATCACCTGCTTGATCATTTTTTCAGGATCCTCCGCGCGATCGACCATGTCATTGATGTTCGCGCGAATCAAAGTGCTTACTCGTTCCAAAAGTCCCATGATGAATCTCCTTTCGAATTCCAAATGATGCGAACCACTGAAACCTTCAGAAAAACCAAACCGCCGGCGCGCCATCGGACTCCCTCAGGGCAGGAAGCCGACACCGCAAATTCCTGCCGCAAGTTTCGCAAGGCCCGGCAAAGAAACGAGGTTCAGCGCGACGGCCCTGCCAAGCGCGTAGACGGCGCTCGCCCAAAAGTGGCGGAATACAAAACTGAATGCCACCACCACGAGAAGCCAAACGAAGAGAAGTTTTTCTTTTATACTCATAACCATCCCCCAGGACCATTTGGCGCTCCGGTGGCAATGCAAGACCCACCGGAACGGAAGCAATCGTTACGCCTTCTTGACCGGCGCTTGAGGCGGCTCCGGCTTCGGCGCTTGGTCGCCGATCAGCCGCACTTTGCTGAGCAGTTCCGACACCTGCATCCCGGAGAGCGCTTCGAAGAGCGCCGGTACCTGCGCGGCAATTTTGGTGATGTCCCCGGTCAGTTTGTAAGCGCCGGCGGCATCGCCATTGCCTGTAGAAACGATGGTCACCTTGTCCACCTTGCCGAGCGGCTCGGCGAGAGCGCGCACCACTTCCGGCAGTCCAGAAATGAGTTTGTCGAGCACGGCGGCCTGGTTGTATTCCTGGAAGGCCTCTGCCTTGACGTTCATAGCCTTGGCTTCAGCTTCCCCCTTCTTGAAGATGATTTCCGCTTCGGCTTCGCCCTGCGCACGAATCGAAGAGGCGCGGCCTTCCGCCTCGCTCATCAAGCGCTGGCGTTCGGCGTTGGCCAGCGTTTCGATGCGCTGCCGCTCGATTTCCGCCGGCTTCAAAACGGTAGCGATGAGCTCGCGTTCGCGGCGCTCGATTTCCGCTTCCTGTACTTTCACCTGGGCTTCGCGCTCCACTTGCTGCACCCTCACGGATTCTTCAATCACTTTCTGCTGCATGACGTTGGTTTCGATTTCATACGCTTTGTCGGCGGTGGCCTGCGCCTTCTTGGTCATCTCCAAATAGCTGGCCTTCTTGATGTCCAGGTCGCGCTCGGCTTCGGCTTGCTTGGCTAGCGAAGCCGTTTCAGCTGCGACGCGCTCTTGATCGGCTTGCGCTTTGGCAACAGCGGAGGCACGCGTCGCTTCGGCGCGCTTGATGGCAATGTCGCGGTCGGCTTCTGCCGCGGCCACTTCCGCATCGCGCTTGATGCGGGCGACGTCCGGGCGACCCATGTTGGTGATGTACTCGTTCTTGTCGCGCACTTCTTTGAGTGTGAAGCTCACGACCTCGAGCCCCATCTTGTTCATGTCGCTCGCGTTGGTGGAGCGCATGCGGTCCGCGACCATCTCCGGCTCTTTCACGATCTGCTCGACGGTGAGTTGGCCGATGATCCCGCGCAGATGGCCTTCCATCACGAGCCGAATCAAGCCCTCGCGCTGTTCCGGCCGCTTGGACAGGAACTGCTCCGCTGCGGTGCGGATGGACACCGGATCGGACTTCACCTTGATCTGGGCAACGGCCTCCACGGTGACGGCCACGCCCTGTTGCGTGTAGAGGCTCTGCTGCGGAGCCACGTCAAATGACATCAGCTCCAGCGACAGCTCCTTGCATGTTTGAATCATGGGGAAAATGACCGCGCCGCTACCCTTCACGATGCGTGTGCCACCCATGCCGTAAATAATGAGCGCTTCGTGCGGGCCTACTTTGCGATACATCCTCGCCACTGTAGCCATGACCAGGATCACCGCCAGAATGGCGAGTCCGGCGACGACTGGAACCAGTGGAAACCCGAACATATAGACCTCCCTCTTGCTGCCCTGCGCGGACTGTTTGCATCGTTCGCCAGTCCGAAACTCGTTTCACTTGCGTCATGCAAGACGCGCGTTGTCAGTCCATCAGCTTGTGAATTCGTCCCAACGTTTCACGTAAGCGATGCCATTCTCGTGGCGCTCGATCACTACCTCGGCGCCCTTTTCGATGGGTTCGCCGTCGTCGGTGCGTGCGCCTGCGCTGCGACGCACGCCGCCAAGCAAGAAAACCACTTCGCCGGTGCCGTTCGCGCGAATCGGCAAAGTTACAGTGCAGAGCGATCCTTCCACGCGGTAATCCGCTTCGTTGAGTTGCGTTTCATTTGCATACATCAGTTTCACCATGAATTTGAAAACAATTGAACCCGAGACGAGCCCGGCGAGCGTCGCCAAACCAAGCGAAGCAATTGCCACGAGATTCGAATATTTCGTCAGAATGTAGCCCGTGCCGCCAAACCATGCGAGAAAAGCCAGCAGCGTCGAAGCGTTGAACCAGGAAAAATGCCCGTCCGCATGCGTGGATGCGCCCTTGGCGCTGCTCGCGCCGTGCGCGTGGCCCCCGGAGTGGAGACCGTCGGCGTGATGTCCACCGTGAAACGGCAGGTGTAGACGAAACGGCAGGTGGATGTGAATGGCGCCGGCGAGGAACGACAGCACGCTCAGTGAAAAGCCCACCATGAAACAGAGAAGATAAACATCAGACCAGGTCATGGCACACCTCGAGCGCACTTCGTGCGCGAGCTGGAATTCGAGAAGCAGGCCCTGCTAGGTGCTACCTCGACCCTCCCGGGGTCGACACCACTCCGTTGCGCAGAGAAGCAGACGGCCGCGGATGACCGCTGCCCTTCTGTCCCCCGTTCTGATGATTGCCGTGGTGCAAAACTTCTCCAAGGCGCTCGGCCAAATCCGGCGTCCGGAGAATTTCCGCCAGGAGCAAAATGGCCCGGCGTGAATCTTCATGCTCCGCGATAGTGAGAAGCGCACGCTGAAGTACCGGATCGGCCGTGAACTGCTCGGCGCCGGCAAAAAGCCAGGAATCGATTTTCGCATCGATCGCACGCAATTCAGACTGAAGTCCCGGCGTGTAGCCCTCCGGATCGTCCACCAGAAATCCTGGATAGACGCGGAAGAATCGCGCCAGCAGCTGGCGCGTTGTGTGCGTTAGATGAGGCCGGGCGCCATTCTCGATCTGCGAGAGATAGGCCTGGCTCAAACCGCGGCCGATCTCGCTCTTCATGGCGGTGGCCAATTCCTGTTGAGTCATCGAACGGCCCCAGCCACGGAGCGAGCCTTCGACGGCGCGGAGGGAGCGGAGTTTTTCGCCAAGTTTCATGGGTCACTCCCGCTATAGCAATATGCAAAGTCTATATTGCAATATGTAATTTGTCCAGCGAAATCGGCACTCCCTCCCTTCTTTGGTATCTCACTCAATTTAAATGAGTTACTGAATTGGCCGTGCGAAGATGAAGATTAGGGAGCCCAAAACTAGTTTGCGTCGCAACCAAAATCTATTCCGGCTTCCTCAGCGACTGCAGATCGATTCCCAGTTGCTGGCACTTCTTATACAGATGGCTACGCTCCAATCCCAAGGCCCGCGCCACATTTGTCATGTGGAAATTGTGGCGCCGAATTTCCCCGAGCATCGTTTCTTTTTCGAATGCTCCGGTGCGCTCGGCCAGCGTGCCCGTTGCATTTCCGGCGGAGGGGGCTGATGGACCGCCAGAGAGCGCCTCCGAAGTGGGAAGAATGAGCCGGACATCCGCAGCGGCGACGTTTTCATCCGAAGCAAGCAGGATCAATCGTTCCACGACGTTGCGCAGTTCACGGACGTTTCCGGGCCAGCCGTATTTACGCAATTCCCCGATGGCCTCTTCCGTGAAGATTTTTTCTTTCCAGCCGTTTTGCGCCGCCACCTGACGCGCGAAATGTGCAACCAGGCCGGGAAAATCCTCCGGGCGCTCGCGCAGGGACGGCAGCGTCAGCGGAAAAACATAAATACGGTGAAAAAGATCGCGGCGAAAGGCGTTCTGCTTCACAAGATCTTCCAGGTTGCGATGCGTGGCGACCACCACGCGCACATTCACCTTGATGGGCTTGTCGCCGCCGACGCGTTCAACCTCGCCTTCTTCCAGCACGCGCAGCAGCTTCGCCTGCATCGCCACCGGCATATCACCGATTTCGTCCAGGAAAAGCGTTCCGCCGTCGGCTTGTTCGAATTTGCCCACATGCCTGACCGCGGCGCCGGTGAAGGCGCCCTTCTCATGGCCAAACAACTCTGATTCAATCAATTCCACGGGCACGGCCGCACAATTCAGAGTGATGAACGGGTGCTCCTGCCGCGACGATTTTTCATGGATCGCGCGCGCCACCAGCTCCTTGCCTGTGCCGGTCTCGCCAAGAATGCAGACACGCGTCTCGCTCGCGGCGACGCGGTCGATCTGCGCAAGTAACTTCTTCATCTCCGGGCCCGCACCCACGAGTTCGTGTTTCCCCAGGCGCTGGCGCAGCTCGCGGTTCTCATCTTCGAGCCGCGACAGCCGCAGCGCATTTTCAACCGTCACAAGCAATTTCTCCGTGGAAAGCGGCTTCTCCAAAAAATCGAGCGCGCCCAGCTTCGTGGCTTTCACCGCCATCTCGATATTTGCTTGACCGGAAATGAGCACGATCGGCGTCTTCACGCCGGCCTTCTTCAGATCCTCGAGCAATTCCAGGCCACTCCTGCCGGGCATCACCACATCGGAAAGAATCACGTCGAACGATTCCGTGCCGAGGAGTTCGACGGCGCGGGCGGCGTTGTCGCAAACCGTCGCTTCATGTCCCGCCAGCCGGAACGCGCGGGAAAGCGATGCCAGCGTATTGGGATCGTCGTCGACGATGAGCAGATGAGCTTTGCGGGGCAAGCTTCGGTCCTTTGTGAAGGGTTAGTCGGAAGCCGCGGCCAGAGTCGACGGCGTGCTCTTGGACTCCGACGCCGGCTCGCGCGGTGTCGCGGCATGGCCTGCTTGGCGTTGCGGCAGTTCGATTCGAAAAGCAGTACCGCGGCCCTCGTCGCTGGTCACCGAAATGGCGCCGTGATGATCGCTGACCACCGACTGCACGATGGCCAGCCCGAGCCCCGTCCCTTGCAACTTCGTCGTGTAATACGGGGTGAACAGCCGCGAGCACTCTTCCGGAGTCAGGCCTTTGCCCGTGTCGGCCACTTCGATGCGCACATGGCCATTCTGTTCCGAGGTTCGCAGGGTCAGCGTCCCGCCGGCGGGCATGGCGTCCAGCGCATTCAGTACCAGATTCTGAAAAGCGCGGTGGAGCAAGTCGGGATCCGCGTCGATATCGGGCAGAGGTTCGGTCAAGAACAACTCCGGCGTGATCGTGGGTTTGCCGACTTCGTTGAATTGCGGCTCGAATAGGCGCACCGCGTTGCGCAGCGCCTCATTCACATTCACGCGGACAAACTGCGGCGCAGGCATCTTTGAAAAATCGCTGAACCGCCCAACGATGGTATTGAGATTGGCAAGTTCCGCTTTCAAAGTGGCCGTCGATTCGTGGAAGACTTCCAGGAATTGCTTGGCGTCGAGCTCGCGGGCTTTCTGCAAATTTTCGACCGTGATCTGCATGGGAAAGAGCGGGTTGCGCAATTCGTGTGCGAGACGCCGCGCCAGTTCACGCCACGCGGCAACGCGCTCGGCTTGCACCAGGCGCTCCTTCTGCGCAGCAAGCGTTTGCGTCATGTGATTAAATGCTTCGGCAAGCTGGCCGATTTCATCGCGCCCGTGAACCTCGATGCGCGTGTCCCATCTTCCGCTGGCTACCTCGCGGGCCCCTTCCGCAAGTTCTTCAACCGGTTTGGTGATCCGCGCGGAGACCCAGAAGCTGACGAGTAGTCCAATCAAGAGCGCGGCAGCCGCAACCGCGGCGGCAATTTTCAAGATTTGGCGGGTCAACATCACCAGCTCTTTTCGCGAGCTGCCCACAAAGAAGATGCCCAGAAGCTCATTGTTGCGGCCGGGCAAGGGGAGGGCATGAAACGTTTCCGCGTCCGCCGGATCTCTCGTCCAATCAATCGTCCGCACCACAGGCTGCGGCTGCTTTTGCAATTGCTCGACGAGCGGCGCGAACCGTTCTGCTTGCTCCGCATCGATCTTCTCGGCCATCAGGGACGTGGGAACAAAGGCAGGCTCGAGGTTGGTATAGATGAGCGCCCGCATCCCCGTGGGCAAGACCAGTGAGGCAAGGAAATTCTTATCCAGCCGGTGCCCCGCAATGATGTACAGACTCTTGTGGGCCACAGTGTTGTTCGTACGCACGACGCTCAGCGAAAGCGAGACTCCATCGGGCAACTCTTCTTTCTTCAAGAATGCAGGGGTGTCATTCCAATCCTTCACCGAGGTCACCCAGTCGTTCCTATGGCCGACACGAGCTGGAAACTGCGCCGACGAAATGAGTACGCCGTCGTAATTCGCAAACTCCACATAGTCCAGCCCGTGCTCTTGAGCAGAGCCGACTGCGTCTCGCACATAAAGAGACTGGTCGGCATTGGGACGGGACAGGTCAATCGCCATGCGCTCGGTAAAGTTGGCTTCCGCTATGTTTTTTGCTTGATGGGCGATTTCCTCCCCGCGCTGGACGAACTCCTTCTTGAATTGGGCAACCAAGGCTTCGGTGCGCTCGGCATCCATCGCTTCGAACGCGGCCTGCGTGTAATGCGTCACGGCATAAGCGACCACCGAGACGGAAGCAAAGATGGTGAGCAGTACCACTAATAACAATTTCGTTCGGAAACTCATGGTTTGGCTCCGGGGGACGCGGCAGGCGACTGAGCGACAGTAGTTGCCGGGGCATTCGAATTGCCGGTCTGCGCAGGGCGGGGTTCAAGAAGATCGAGCCACACGCCGGCGAGAGGCCATTCGCCCGATCGCGCCGGCCTCCAGTCGCGAACATTCTGGCGGAGACCGGTATATTCCGGCAGGGCGACCAGAGGCAGAACGCGGCGTTCGTCGAGAAATTTCTTCTCGCGAGTATAAAGCTGTTCCGGATCGGTCGAAGACAGCGCGGCTTCGGGCGAATCGCCGAAGTTGAGCGTGGATATCATCGATTCCAGCTCCACCCTAGAGGAAAGCGCAGCCGGGACAGTTTTTTGCTTGGCGGACACAGGCGTACGGGTTGATGATATCACGGCTGCACGAAATGGATTGTGCATGCCGGGTACCGGCTGAAAACCGCAGGAGACTGGCAGCAGCCCTGGCAGCGGGATAAATTCCTGCCGCAGAGTGCGGAGTAAAAGCGAAACGATTTGCCAGGGTAACCCGTCCATCTGAGGGATCCGTTGTCCCAGGCAAGAATCCATCTTCAGGAGCGTTTGTGATAGGGCCCACGCCTTTTCGTCTGAATCTAGAATTGTGGCTGAGTGGAGTGATACTGGCCTGCGTGGTGGCAACGCCGGCGAAGGCTCCGGCGCAAGCCACAAGCGCCTCCGAGCAAGTCCCCGACGGGCCCACCAGGCTCCTCCGCTTCGCAGATATTTCTAAGGATCGGGTGGTTTTTGCGTACGCGGGCGATCTATGGATCGCCTCGCGTGAAGGCGGCGCGGCGCGGCGGCTGACCTCCCACGTGGGTGACGAGCTCTACCCAAAATTCTCGCCAGATGGCAAGTGGATCGCCTTCACCGGTGAGTATGACGGCAATCCCGACGTCTATGTCATCTCCGCCGAAGGCGGCGAGCCCAAGCGCCTGACGTTTCATCCTTCGAACGACATCGTCCTCGGCTGGACTCGCGACGGCAAAAATATCCTCTTCCGCTCCGACCGCTTCAGCGCGCCTCCGAGCCGCTACACCAAGTTATTCCTAGTCTCGCCGCAGGGCGGTACGGCAAAGCCGCTTCAGGTCCCTCGCGCCAGCCTCGCCACGTTTTCGCCCGACGGCACCAAGATCGCCTATCTCGAAACTTCCCAGGAATTCCGCACCTGGAAGCGCTATCGCGGCGGCTGGAGCCTGCCCATCGCCATTTACGACCTCAAGAAAAATTCCTACGAAGAGTTGCCCAAGACCACCGGCATGGACCTCTTCCCCATGTGGTACGGCAACGCGATCTATTTCATCAGCGACCGCGAAGGCGTGATGAACCTCTACGGCTACGATCTGGGCTCGAAGCAAACGAAAAAGCTCACCGACTACAAGGAATACGACATCAAGTGGCCTAGCCTCGGTCCCGACGGCATCGTTTATGAAAACGGCGGCCTGCTCAACGAATACAATCTGGCCAGCGGAAAAACGCGCAATCTTCCCGTCGTGGTACGCGCCGAAGACATCGAAACGCGCCAGGAATTCAAAAACGTCGCGCAATCGATCGGCAGCTATTCGCTTTCCCCTTCGGCCGCTCGCGCTCTCGTGGAAGCCCGCGGCAACATTTTCACTATTCCGGCCGAGCACGGCAGCATTCGAACGCTGACCACGAATCATTCGGGCGTTCACGAACTGAATCCCGCCTGGTCGCCTGACGGAAAGTGGATCGCTTATCTCTCCGACAAAACCGGCGAGTACGAGCTTTATACACGCCCGCAAATGGGCGGGGAGGAAGCGCGCATCACAACCGATGGCGGCGTCTATCGCTACGGCCCCGTCTGGTCGCCGGACAGCAAGAAGCTTCTCTATTGGGACAAAGTGCACCAACTCTGGTTCATCAGCCTTGACGACAAGAGGCCCGTTCTTGTGGATAAATCTGACTACGGCGACATTGCAGACGGCAGCTGGTCTCCCGACAGCCTTTGGGTTGCCTATTCCAAGCCTCACCGCCGCGGCTCCAGCGACGTTTTCCTTTATTCTCTGGGAACAAAGAAGATCACCAAGGTTTCCGCCGACTTCTACAGCGACAACAATCCCGTATTCGACGACAATGGGAAGTATCTTTATTTCATTTCCACGCGCTACTTTTATCCGAGCGTCGGCCAGCTCGATCAGCGCTTCAACTATTATTCAACCGACGGCGTTTTCGCAGTCACGCTGAAGGCGGATGAAGCTTCCCCTTTCAAACCCCAGAGCGACGAGGAAAAAGCCGCCGACGAAAAGAAAGATGAGAAGAAGGACGAGAAGAAAGACGACAAGAAGGCGGCTGACGCAAAGCCAGGCGACAAGAAACCGGACGAACAGAAAGATGAAAAGAAAGCAGAGCCGGTTAAACCCATCCAAATCGATCTGGATGGAATCAGCACGCGCATCGCGCCTGTGCCGATAAGCGCCGGCATTTTGAACCGCCTCGCGGCCCGCAAGGACAAATTTTTCTACGTCTCCACCCCGCAGGAAGCGCGACAGTTCGGCACCAATGACCACAGCCCAAAGAACGTCCTCCATGTTTACGATGTGACCAAACGCGAAGACAAAGTGCTGCTCGAAGGCATCGACGGCTACGACCTCGACAAGGAAGGCAAGAAAGTGATTTACAAAGCCGGACCGGTCTACGGCATCGTCGAAGCCGTTCCTGGCAAAGCCAAGGTCGGCGAAGGCAAGCTCAATCTCAGTGAACTGCAGGTGAAGATCGACCCGCGCGAAGAGTGGCGCGAAGTGTTCCACGAAGCGTGGCGCGTCGAGCGCGACTTCTATTGGGACCCGAACATGACGGGCCACAATTGGAAG
>WNGC01001256.1_pt1 | contig 18916 bp, 15 predicted proteins | sample 5400051 | NCBI WGS metagenome assembly WNGC01 (sample SAMN13153368, study PRJNA577476) | soil metagenome | isolation source: 20 cm soil or saprolite under grassland replicate 2 | place: USA:California | collected 2016-06-15
AGGGGGCCACTAACTGTGATCGCGGGCAAGTTCGTCACGTTGCAGGGGAGCGAGGTGATCTGGACTCCGACCAACGTCAACGCCTCTCACTCGATCCTGTTCGGCGCGATACCCTTTACCCATACCGGCGTGCGCGCGACCTGGGCTTTGAGCGACACGGTCAGCCTCATTGCGGGTGTCAACAACGGCTGGGATCAGCTCACCGACTCCAACAAGGCTAAGACGGCTGAGCTTGGAGTGACGCTCAACCCCATCAAACCCCTGACGATCACGGTGTCGGATTATTACGGCAAGGAGACGCAGCCGTTTGCAACTCTCGGCGCAGCGGACGGCAAGCGCAACAGCTTTAACGTCGTCGCGTCCTACACCATCATCGATCCTCTGACTATCGGCGCAGAAGTACTGAGCGTTTCGCAGGACATCCCCGGCGGTACCAACGCAAAGTACAACGGCGCTGCGTTGTATGTGACGTATATGTTCATGCCGAAGTTGCGCGGCGTCCTGCGCGCTGAGTCGTTCGACGACAAGAACGGCTTCAAATTCGCCCCGGCTGCCTTCCCGACCAGTGATACGAAGTACAAGGAAGTGACCGCAACAGTCTCTTTCCTCGCGAGCGACAGCTTCGAGCTACGCGCTGAAGGACGCAGAGATCAGGCGACCAACACGGTGTTCACGGACTACGCCGGTGTGGCGAGCAAGACCATGACGTCCATCGCGCTGCAGGGCCTCTACAAGTTCTAGCTCTTCGAAGCTCATTACCATACAGGGAGCACATTCATGAAACTCGTAACCGCAATCATCAAGCCGTTCAAGCTTGACGAGGTGCGGGAAGCTCTGTCCGCGATCGGCGTGCAGGGCATTACCGTTACCGAAGTCAAGGGTTTCGGCAGGCAGAAAGGGCACACCGAGCTGTATCGCGGCGCGGAATACGTGGTCGATTTCCTGCCGAAAGTGAAAGTCGAGGCAGCGATCAAGGACGAATTGCTCGACCAGGCGATCGAGGCCATCGAGAAATCGGCCAACACGGGAAAGATCGGCGACGGCAAGATCTTCGTCTTCGATCTCAAGCAAGTGATCCGCATCCGCACCGGCGAAACCGGCGCGGAAGCGCTCTAGGGAGGCATCATCATGAAGAAGCTATTTGCAATTCTCGCCCTGTTCGGCGCCGTAAGCTGGTGCGCGCCGCTCATGGCACAGGACAAGCCGGCTGCGGCACCCGCAGCAGCAGCCCCGGCTGCTGCCGCACCAGCGGCGGCTCCGGCCGCCACGGCTGCTCCGGCTCCGACGCCCAACAAGGGCGACGTCGCCTGGATGCTCACCTCCACCGCGCTCGTGCTCATGATGAGCGTTCCTGCGCTCGCATTGTTCTACGGCGGCCTGGTGCGCTCGAAGAACATGCTCTCGACCTTGATGCAGGTGTTCGTCGGGTTTTCGCTCATCACCGTGCTCTGGTGCATCTACGGCTACAGCCTCGCGTTCACCGAAGGCAACTCCTTCTTCGGGAGCCTTACCGAGCGGCTATTTCTGAAAGGCACCTTCGATCCGGTGAAGGGTGAGTTCGCGAACGCGGCGACGTTCAGCAAGAACACGCCGCTGCCGGAGCTCGTCTACGTGGCTTTCCAGGCGACCTTCGCTGCGATCACTTGCTGCCTCATCTTGGGAGCCACAGTCGAGCGGATCAAGTTTTCCGCGGTGCTGATCTTTCTGACGCTGTGGTTCACTTTCAGCTATACGCCGGTCGCCCATATGGTGTGGTTCTTCCCCGGTCCGGATGCGTTCACCGATCCGAAAGTCGTCGACGCGGTCACGGCAAAGGCCGGACTCATCTGGCAATGGGGCGCTCTCGACTTCGCCGGAGGCACGGTCGTGCACATCAATTCCGGGGTCGCCGGATTGGTAGGCGCCTTTCTGGTCGGCAAGCGTATCGGGGTCGGAAAGGAGGCGATGACTCCGCACAACGTCACCATGACCATGATCGGTGCTGCGCTGCTGTGGACCGGTTGGTTCGGGTTCAACGCAGGCTCCGCACTGGAAGCGAACGGCTCGGCGGCACTCGCATTCATGAACACCTACCTGGCGACGGCTTGCGCCGTCCTTTCGTGGATGTTCGGCGAGTGGCTGTTCAAGGGCAAGCCGAGCATGGTCGGCGCGGCCTCCGGCGCCGTCGCGGGCCTAGTCGCAATCACGCCCGCCGCCGGCAACGTCGGCATCCCGGGTGCATTCGTGATCGGCGCGGCTGCCGGCCTGGTGTGCCTGTGGGGCGTGAATGGTCTGAAGAAAATGCTCGGTGCGGACGATGCACTCGACGTGTTCGGCGTTCACGCAGTCGGCGGGATACTCGGCGCGCTGCTCACCGGGGTGTTCAACTCGCCGGACCTTGGCGGCCCCGGCTCGGTGCAAGACTGGGTCACCATGAAGAGCGGCTATCCGGGGATCATGGCCCAGCTTTGGATCCAAGCGAAAGCGGTAGGGCTGGTATTCGTCTGGACGGCAGTCGTGGCTTTCGTCTCCTTCAAGATTGCGGACCTCCTCGTGGGACTGCGCGTGACCGAAGAAGAGGAGCGCGAGGGTCTGGACATCAACTCGCACGGCGAAACGGCCTATCACATGTAAGGCAGGGAGAGGCCCGGATACAGGCTTGTTTTCGAACGGGCACCTTCGGGTGCCCGTTTTTCTTGCGCCGGGACGGCGCCTCAGGACGGTCCGTTCGTGCGAAAATACGGCCCTTTTCGCCGGCACCCGACCTTTCGCCTCGAGCCGCACTTCTCTTGCGATTTAGTGAGGACCTCTCGTCATGAAAATGGAGTACGTGATCAGCAGTTGGGATATCCCGTCGCTTCCCATCGTGGGATCGAACGCACGCTTTCCCGTGCGACGGATCTTCTGTGTCGGCCGCAACTATGTGGAGCACCAGAAGGAGATGGGCGGCGACGGCCGCGAGCAGCCGTTCTTCTTCGCCAAATCGGCTCACGATCTGGTCCCCGAGGGGGGTGCCGTGCACTTTCCGCCGATGACGAGCAACTACCACTGGGAGACCGAGATGGTCGCGGTAGTCGGCACAGGCGGCTACAAGATCCCGGCGGCCAAAGCCAACGAGCACATCTGGGGTTACGCGGTGGGCCTCGACATGACCCGGCGTGATTTGCAGCAGGTCGGAAAAGACAAGGGCAGGCCCTGGACCTTCGGCAAGGATTTCGATCAGGCCGCCCCGGTCGGGCCGATCACCCCCGCCTCGAAGAGGGGCCACCCGAAGAAAGGCAAGCTCTGGCTCAAGGTAAACGGCGAGCTTCGCCAAGACTCGGACATCGATCAGATGATCTGGAGCGTGCCCGAGCAGATCGCATTTCTCACGCAGTACTACACCCTGGAGGCGGGCGATCTCATCATGACGGGCACGCCGGCCGGTGTGGGTGCCGCCAAGCAGGGGGATGAGCTCCTCGCGGGGATAGAGGGCCTCGGTGAGCTGAGGGTGAAAATCCTGCCGCCGCGATAACGAGAGGTTCCACATGAGCATCAAACGCCACCCGGCGGGCAAGCTCTTCAGCGCTGCGGTCGAACATGGCGGCCTCGTCTACGTGGCAGGCCAGGTAGCGGACGATCTCACCCAAGGCGCCAAGGGCCAGACCGAGCAGGTGCTGAAGAAGATCGACGCAATCCTCGCCGCCTCGGGCACCAGCAAGTCGAAGATTCTTTCCGCCAACGTGTGGGTTACCGACATCCGCAACCGCGCGCTGCCTGGACGGCGTGGGCCGATTCCAGCAACCTGCCGGCGCGAGCTACAGTCGAGGCGAAGCTGGCGGACCCGCGCATGCTGGTCGAGATCATGGTGACCTGCGCCAAGTAAGTAGGCCCTGGGCGGCTATTTTCTCCAGAACGCCGGCGTGACGACGATGAAGAGAGTAAACAGCTCCAGGCGCCCGATCAGCATAGCGGCGGTGCACACCCAGGTCTGAAAATCGCTGAGCGCCGCATACGTCGTCGCCGGTCCCACCCGGTTCAGCCCGGGCCCCGTATTGCAGATGCAGACGATCACCGCCGAAAAAGCGGTGACGATATCCAGGCCCGAAGCCAGCAGGAGCATGGTCATGGCGACGACCGAGCCGCCCCAGATCAACATGAACGCCAGGACCGCGAAGATGATGTTGTTTTCCACTCTTTGGCCGGAAAGCTTGACGGGCAGATAGGCGCGCGGATGAATAATGGACATGAGCTCTCGCAGCGCCTGGCGAACCATCAGCTCGGCACGAATCATCTTGATGCCGCCGCCGGTGGAACCGGAACAAGTAGCGAAGCAGCAAAGGAACAGCATGCACACGGGCGCGAAGATTGGCCATTGGTTGAAATCGGTGCTGGTAAAACCGGCTGTCGTCGCGACCGAGACGACGTTGAACGCGCTGTGGCGTAGCGCCGTCCAAAAGGACGGGTAGACCTGGTTGGCGAACAGGAAATAGGCGACTCCAAGCACCGAAATCCCGACCAATGCGACGTATGCCCCCGCCTCGGGGTCGCTGCGGTAAGGTGCCAAGCTCAGCTTGCGGAATGCGAGGAAGTGAGTTCCGAAATTGATGCCTCCGATGAGCATGAAGAAAATCGCCGCAGCCTCGATCGCCGGAGAATTGAAGTAGCCGAAGCTCGCGTCGTGAGAGGAGAATCCGCCCAGGCTCAGGGTAGAGAACGCGTGGACAACGGCATCGAACCAGCCCATTCCCACCGCCTTGAAAACCAGAGCGCACGCGAGCGTCATGACCGCGTAAACCAGCCACAGGCCTTTGGCCGTTCCGGTGATGCGTGGAGTGAGCTTGGTGTCCTTCATCGGCCCGGGGGTCTCGGTCCTCATGATCTGGCTGCCGCCGATCCCGAGCAGAGGCAGGATCGCAACCGCGAGGACGATGATCCCCATTCCGCCCAGCCATTGCAGCTCGCAGCGCCACAAGTTGATCGACGGCGGCAATTTGTCCAGCCCCGAGAGTACCGTCGAACCGGTAGTGGTGAGGGCTGCAACGGCCTCGAAGTAGGCGTCTGTGAAGCTGAGCCCGGGCATGTAGATCAAAAGGGGTAAGGTCGCGAACGCGGGCAGGACGGTCCACACCAATGCCACCAGGAGAAACCCGTCGCGGGTCTGCAGCTCGGCCTGGCGGGAGCGGGTGGCCACCCATAATGTGGCTCCGCTCACGAAGGTGATCAGCACGGCCTCGTAATAGGCGCGCCACGCCGCGTCGCCGTACATGAAAGATACGCCGAGCGGCAGCAGCATTGCGATTGAAAAGACGACGATCAAGACGCTCAGCACGTTGAGAACGGGAAGCGGCCTGACCATGGTGCCGGCGTCCGGCTCAGACGAAGCCGACGCTGACCTCGAAAAGTTTCTCCACCTTGGGCAGGAGTTTCTTGTCGGTGACGAAGACGATCAGGTGGTCCTCGGCGAGCACCACGGTGTCGTGATGGGGCATGATCACCCTGTCGCTGCGCACGATTGCGGCGATTGCGGCGCCCTTGGGCAGCTCGATTTCCTCGATCCTCCGGCCGACGCAGCGGCAGGAATCTCGATCCCCGTGCACCACGGCCTCGAGCGCCTCGGCCGCTCCGCGGCGCAAGCTGTGTACCCGGGTAACATGGCCGCGGCGCACATGGGCGAGCAGCGTGCCGATCGTTGCCTGCGCCGGTGAAATCGCGATGTCGATCTGACCGGCTTGGAGCAGATCGACGTAGGAGCGCCGGTTGATGAGCGCAACCACGCGGCGTGCGCCCATCCGCTTCGCGAGCAGGCAGGACATGATGTTGTCTTCGTCGTCATTGGTTACCGCGACGAAGAGGTCCATATCGGAAACGTTTTCGGCCTCCAGGAGTCCCTCGTCCGTGACGTCTCCCTGCAACACGAGCGCCCGATCGAGGCGGGTAGATAGCACCTCGCAGCGCCTCTTGTCGTACTCGATGATCTTGATCGCGTAGTCGCGCTCGATCGCACGCGCGAGGCGCAATCCGATGTTGCCGCCCCCCGCGATCATGACTCTTCTTACCGCTTGGTCCATGCGCCTCAGTTCGTGCATGACTTGGCGTATATCTTCCGTGGCGGCGAGACAAAATACCTCGTCTCCGGCCTGCACCACGGTATCGCCCTCGGGCAGAATCGGGCTGTCTCCGCGGAATATCGCGGCGACGCGCGTGTCCACGGACGGAATGTGCTTCCTGAGATCCTTCAGGGGATGACCGACCAAAGGACCGCCTTGGAATGCACGCACTGCCACCAAGCTCACCTTGCCGTGAGCGAACTCGAGCACCTGCAGCGCTTCCGGAAACTCGATGAGCTTGACGATGTAGTCGGTAAGAATCTGCTCCGGACAGATCGCCAAATCCACGTCAAAGCAGTCCGGGCCGAGCACGCGCTCGTTGGAAAGATAGTCGGTGGCGCGCAGGCGAACGATGCGGGTCGGGACGTTGAACAATTGCTGTGCCAGCTTGCATGCGACCAAGTTGGTCTCGTCGCTTTGCGTTACCGCAATCATCATGTCGCAGTCCTCGATACCCGCCTCGACCAGCACCGAGGGGTGCGCGGCGCTTCCGAGCACAGTGCGCAAATCCAGGCGGTCCTGGAGGTTGCGCAGCCTCGTGGCGTCGATATCCACGACCGTGATGTCGTTGGCTTCGGACACCAGGTTTTCAGCGACCGATGAGCCGACTTGGCCAGCACCGAGGATTACGATTTTCAAGGCGGAAACCCGCGCGAAAAGGCACGCATTCTATGCCGACTCGTGTCCCGAATCAGTCTTCTTTTCGCCCGGCGAGAATGCCGAGCGCTTTCAACTTGCGGTACAAGTGCGTGCGCTCGAGACCGCTTCGTTCGGCGACGCGCGCTATGGAGCCGTTTACCTGTGCGAGATGATGCTCGAAGTAGGTTCGCTCGAAGGCCTCGCGGGCCTCGCGCAGGGGGAGATCGAGCGACAGATCGGTCTCCGTGGAGCGGCGTGCGAACTGCGGCAGCACCCGTTCCGCGTCCGCGACACCTATCTCCTCCTCCAAGCTGGTGAGCGCCAAGTTACGCACCGCCGCGGCGAGATCCTCGAGGTTACCCGGCCAGGTGAAATAGCGCAGGACGTTGAGGGCACCGGTCGAGAAGTTTCGCGGCGGGCAAAAGCGTGTTTCCACCAACTGGGCAAGCATGAGGGTTGCGATCTCGGGAATATCCTCCGGATGCTCACGCAGAGCCGGAAGCGCGATGACGATTCCCGCGAGCGCTTGCATCAAGGCCGCGTCGAAACCCTGCGATTCCACCAGGTGTTTCGGCTCCTCCGCGGTGAAAGACACCAGTTGCACGTTGCTCTTTTCGGCGCGCGCCGCGAGAAACGCCAGGCGTTTCTGCTGGTTCCTGGACAGCGTCGCGAGTTCCCCGACGAACAGCACGCCGCTGGAGACCTGCTGCAGAAGATCCTGAGACGCTTCGTTGAGGGCGTGCGCCGCATCGATCCAGGGCGCGTTGGGCTGCTGCAGATAGCGCGCATAGAGCTCCGGCATCACACCTCTTTCGCCGCGCAGCAGCACCGCTGTGCCGGCGGAAGAAATCCTCGCCAAGCGCTTCTTCAACTCGGTGATGACCATCGAGCGGCCGAAATTCGCGATGCTGAGCGGCATCACCGCGCGCGATTCCCCTGCGCGCAGTGCACGCTTCACGGTCGCGAGCAGCTTCTGCAACGCGATCGGTTTTTCCAGGAAATCCATTGCGCCGATGCGTGTCGCCTCCACGGCCGTGTCGATGGTGCCGTGACCCGACATCATGATCACTGGCATGGTGAGCTGGCCCCCGGTGGCCCATTCCTTCAGGAGCGTTATACCGTCCGCGTCGGGCATCCAAATATCGAGCAACACGAGATCCGGCCGTCTCTGCGCGCGCAACGAGCGCGCCGCGGTGGCATTCTCGGCAAGCTGCACCGAGTGTCCTTCGTCGGAGAGGATTTCCGACAACAGCTCCCGGATCCCGACTTCGTCGTCAACGACCAGTATCTGCGCCATGGTCGATCAAGCGGCAAGCGGAAGCGAAATCCGCACCGCCGCGCCGCGACCCCCTTCTTTCCCCATGCGATTTTCTATCCGAACGGTGCCGTGATGTTCGTCGATGATCCGCTTTACGATCGCCAGCCCCAGTCCCGTCCCCTTGGGCTTGGTGGTGACATAGGGCTCGAATGCCCCGTTGATGATGGCCTCGGGAAAGCCGCAGCCGTTGTCGCTGATCCGCAGCCATACTTGGCCGCCCGAGAGCTCGGTCGAAACTTCGATCTTGGGGTCGCTGCTTCCGAAAAGGGCATCCTGGGCGTTTTGCAGCAGGTTGTGGATTACCTGTCGCAGACGGTCGGGGTCACCGCGCACCAGCGGAACATTCGTCTGGAGGTTCGCCTGAATCCGAGTTCCGGACTGTTCGTACAGAGCAAGTACTTCCGCAACGAGACGGTTCAGATCCAGTCCGCCCAGTTGCGGCGGCGGCGTGCGGGCGTAGTCGCGGAAATCGTCCACCATGTTCTTCATGGCGGTGACCTGTGCGACGATGGTCTCCGTGGCGTGGTCGAGCGCGCGCGCCGCCTCAAGCGAAAGTTTGTCGCCGAGTTTCGCCTGCAGTCGCTCCGCGGCGAGCTGGATCGGCGTGAGCGGATTCTTGATCTCGTGAGCGAGCCTGCGCGCGACCTCGCCCCAGGCGGTCGCGCGCTGCGCCGCGATCAATTGCGTGACGTCGTCGAATACCACGACATAGCCACCCCCACCGGTCTCGGGCAGCGGCGAACCCCGTACGAGAATCACTGCCCCACGCTCGCGCATCTCGATTTGCTGCTGCCACGCGGTTCCTCTGTGTTGCTCGAACTCTCCTTGTAACATGCGAGCAAACTCGGCGAGCGTGTGCCAATCCTCGAGCTTCAGTCCGATCAGGGCAGCAAGGTCCTCGTGCAGGATGCTGCCCGCCCCGCTGTTTGCGATCCGGAGGATTAGTCCATGATCAAAAACGAGTACACCTGCCGACAGATTGGCGAGAATGCTCTCCAGGTACGCCTTTGCGGTTTCGAGCTGCCCTTGGTTGAGCAGAGCGACGCTCTGCGCCTCACCCAGCTGTTGAGTCATGCTGTTGAACGACTGCGTAAGGATGCCCAGCTCATCGCGGCTCGTGACCCGAGCGCGGCGCGAAAAATCGCCGCGCGCCACCGCCTGGGTGCTCTCGGCGAGCACGGCGAGCGGTTTCGACAGGCGCCGCGACAGCAGGAACGCGAGTGCGATCGCCGAAAACAAAGCGAGCAACAGCGTCAAGGTCAGCGTGAGAATGTAGATCTCCTTCAGCCCCTGGCGAGACAGCGACAGCTCTTTGTATGCACGATACACGCTTTGCACTGATTCGCCTTGCTCGGCCAGCGTCGCTGGCACCCAGTGCGTGAGTTGCAGCAAGCGCGGCTCGTCGGAGCGCCGCGGATTCTCCAGGGACACGATCACTCGCAGCAAGAGTCCCTTGTCGCCCACCGGCTCGACCACGCCATAGCCGCGCACCTGCCGTGCATCGCGCAATGCCTGCGTACTTGGGCCAGGCGGCGCGAGCTTTCCGGGTTCCCGGCTCGCCCTCGCGAGCACCTGTCCACCCTCGGTCATGAGCCACGCTTCCTCGACGTAGGCCTGCTCGCGCAAACGAACAAGCGCGGTGGGTTGGCCGCGCCTCGGGGTCTCGGCGAGATCGAGCGCCATTACATGGGCCTTGAGAAGCAGTTCGTTCAGCATGACGTCGAGCGCCGCGCGGCCGAGATTGAGCCCCCCCTCAAGCGCGCGCTCGACGCGCACGTCGAACCAAGATTCAATGCTCTTCGCAAGGAACTGCAACGACACGGTATAGACGAGGAGCCCGGGGAGCACTCCCACCAGCGCAAACATGACGAGCACCCGAAACGTCAGTAGCGAACCGAATACCTTGGCGCGGCGCTGCCGCGCGAGGATCGTCAACTGGTACACCACGAGCCCGAGAAGGGCCAGAGCAATCGCCGCGTTCAAGCCGAGCAGCAGCGGATAGTGCTCGGCGAAGAGCGGCGAGTTGGCGGTAGCCGCGGCAAGCAGGAACAGCAAAATGCCGCCGAGCGCGGCGCTGGCGATGAGCACGTAGGTCATCGGGCCTCCTGAACCGGCGCAAGAGGGGTGAACCGAAATCGCTTCCATTCTGACGCGAGCGTCCACTCGCGGTTGGTGACTGCACTCACGCGGAATGGCGTTGGCAGCCGAGCCGGATCAAGGCGCAGACGCACCGCTGCAACGTAGGTTCGACCGTTGTCGACCTGATCCTGTCCCAGCACCGGCCAGCCGTGTACCCTGCCGAGTGCCTCCAGCGCCTCGGCGAGCGTGGGGAAGCTCTGATACAGCGTCCCGCTCGACAGCCGGTACTGTTGCGCAAGTGGGAGATAAGAAAGCAATAGCTCCAGTTTTTCGGAGGCGGTTTTCTCGTCGAACCAGTACCATCGCGGCCGTGTCAGCTCGAACTCCACGAGGAAGCCGAGCGATACGCCATTGTTCAGCGCCTCCAGGAGCGGTGCGGTCAGATCGAGGCGAAAATCGGCGTTCAGGAAATAGCGCGTCTCGGCGATTTCCAACCCTGCGTTGCTGACCTGGATCGGCTGGGCTAAAGCCGACGCAACGAAGCTTCCCGCGAGCGCGGCGATGAATCGACGCAAGCTTGTCTTCATTCCTCGGCTTAAGCAGTGGGTTTTCTTAACAAGGCGTAGAAGAAACCGTCGCTATGGGCGCTCGGCAGGATCTGGCCCTCCAAGTGGCGTGGGACCCGTCTATCATTGTGGGCGAACCCTGGGAGCGGAAGCATTTCAGCTTCCGGGTGCTGCAGAAGAAATTTGTCCACCTGAGCGCCGTTCTCCTCGGGAAACACCGAGCACGTGGCGTACAACAATTTACCATCGGGGGCGAGCACCTGCCATAAAGCTTCCAGCAGTTCCGCCTGCACGCGGCCGAACTCGGGTGCATCGCTCTTCCGACGCAGCCATTTGATGTCGGGATGGCGCCGCACCACACCGGATCCCGAGCAAGGCGCATCCAGGAGAATGCGGTCGAAAGGCCTTCTCCCCCAGAAAACCTCCGGCCTGCGACAATCGCCGACCACGATTTTCGCCGAGAGCTTCAGCCTGGAGAGATTTTCGGCGATACGCTGCGCCCGCACGCCGTCCGCGTCCACTGCGAGAAGCTCGCACTCGGCAAGCTCAAGCAGGTGTCCGGTCTTGCCACCTGGCGCCGCGCAGGCATCGAGCACTCGCATTCCGTCGCGAACATCCAGAAGGGGGCCGGCCCGCTGAGCGCCCGCGTCCTGCACCGAGACCTCGCCCGCAGCAAAACCCGGGAGCCGCTCGACCCGACAAGGCTTTTCGAGCAGTACCGCATCTTGTCCGAGCCCTCGCGCGGGAATTTCAGCCCGGTGCAGTTTCTCCAGATATGCCTTCGCAGAGAGTCGCCGCCGGTTTACCCTCAAAACCATTGGCGGATGTCGGTTCGACTCCAAAAGGACGGACTCCCAGTCGTGCGGATAGGCCAGGCGCAACGCCTCGATCCACCATTGTGGATGGCGGTAACGGCCAGATTCGGTAGCCTCGATCTCCGGGAGCAGTTCGGGCATGCGGCGCTGAAAGTTGCGCATCACCGCGTTGACCAGCCCTTTCGCACGCGAGTACCCAAGCAAAGCAGCCGCCTCCACCGCCTGATGCACGACCGCGTGCGCGGACTTCGGCCGGGCGGCGAGCTCCGCGAGCGCGGTGAGAAGCAACCCACGCACTGGGGAGTCCGTGAGAGGTCTCTGCAGGAGGCGCTCTAGCGCCACGTCGACCACCCCGTAGCCCCGCAGCGCGTTATAGCAAAGATCCTGTGCTGCGGCAGCGACTGTCTCCGCCGACGCACGGCGTTTCAGGTCGGCGAGCGCGGTGTTCAAGCTCTCCCCCCCGGAGACGCGCCCGATGGCTTCGGCGGCGGCAACAAAGGCCTGTGCGAGGGAAGGGCCGGCGGAAACGGTGGACACGGATGCACTGCGCAAGGTCACGGGCGTTACTGCATTATAGGCGCAGTGCGCTTGCCTCACGTGCTACTGGCCTGCGAAGCGCTCGCCAGCGGAAAGCGGAAATCCCCTGAGAAATTCGGCGACGGCCATGCGTTTTCCCCCCGACCGTTGCAGCTCGGTTATGAGCAGAGCACCTTCCCCGCAGGCGACGCACAAGCCGCGCGGACCTACGTTCAGTATCTCACCCGCATACCCCTGCCCGGCCGCGGTAGCGCAACGCCAAATCTTAAGCTCCACCCCGCGCACGCGTGCATCCGCGCCCGGTGACGGATTGAGCGCACGCACCTGGCGATTCACGGTCACCGCACCCTCACGCCAGTCCACGCGAGCCTCGCGCCTGTCGAGCTTGGCTGCATACGTCACCCCCTCGGCTGATTGGGGTATCGCCTTGACCACACCGGCTTCCAACGCATCCAGCGCTTGCACTATGAGTTTCGCGCCAAGCTCCGCGAGCCGATCGTGCAGCGTTCCCAGGGTATCGTCCTCCAGTATTGGAATCCTTTCCTGCATCAGCACAGGGCCGGTGTCGATCCCGGCGTCCATCTGCATGATCGATACGCCGGTGTCCCGATCACCGGCAAGGAGTGCCCGCTGAATGGGCGTTGCGCCGCGCCATCGCGGCAACAGGGACGCGTGAATATTGATTGCCCCGTGCCGAGGAAGCACGAGCACCGGCTGCGGCAGAATCAATCCATAAGCGGCAACCACGATGACGTCGGCACGGAAATGCTTGAGCTCCGCTTGCGCCTGCGTGTCTCGGAGACTCTCGGGCTGGGTTCCCTGAATGCCCCGCGCTGATGCCAGCTTTTTCACCGGTGATGGCGCGAGCGCGTAACCACGCCCCGCAGGTCGGTCCGGCTGAGTCATCACGCCGACCACACGATGGCGGGACTCGAGCAGAGCCTCGAGGCAGCGTGCCGCAAATTCAGGAGTGCCGGCGAACAGGACGTTCACGGAAGGGGCACCCGCTCAACGCTCGCGCGAAAGGCAGCGCTGCCTCAGGCCGTCTTGCGGAGTTGTTTTTGAAGTTTCGCCTTGATGCGCTGCTGCTTGAGGCGCGACAGATAGTCGACGAAGACTTTGCCCTCGAGGTGATCCATCTCGTGCTGGATGCAGACCGCGAGGAGTTTCTCTGCGACGACTGTAAAGGATCCTCCGTCTAGCCCGAGCGCCCGCACCGTCACGCGCTCGGCACGCTCAACCGGCTCGTAGATTCCTGGAACCGACAGACAGCCCTCCTCGCGATACTGAACGCCCTCGCTACTGACGATCTCCGGATTGATCAAAACCAGCAGCTCATCTCGGGTCTCGGAGGCATCGATGACGATCACCCTTTGGTTCACGTCAACCTGGGTCGCCGCGAGTCCCACCCCCGGCGCTGCGTACATAGTTTCGGCCATGTTCCGGACCAAGGCGCGAACCGATTCGTCAACCTCCAGTACGGGCACGGCCCTCCTATAGAGCTTCGGATCGGGGTAGCGAAGGATATCCAGCAGCGCCATAAATACTTGCAAATTGAAAGAATTAAATGCAGAATTTAATGCAGACTGTAAAAAGCAAGCCGCAGAAGCTAATATAGGGATTGCGGCAGCTAAATCCAGACGAGGCGGTCATGCAAAAGTCTATCACAGCTCTCCTCGCACTCGCCCTGGCCGGCGCAGGCTTGTTGGCGCTTGCTCAGGGCGATCTGCAGGTCAAGGATACGGCGCCGGACCGCTACGTCGTCCAAAGGGGCGATACGCTTTGGAGCATCGCCACCAAATTCCTCAGCGATCAATGGCGCTGGCCGGAAATCTGGCGAATGAACCAGGAGCAGATCAGAAACCCCCATAACATCTCTCCAGGCGATGTCCTCGTGCTCGACCGGAGCGTGTCGCCCCCGCAATTGCGTATTGCGGACTCCGGTGCCGGCCCCGGGCTTGGGGGCGCAGAAGGAGTGAAGCTTCTGCCGCGCATCTACACTCAGCCCTTGACGTCGGAGGCGATACCCGCCATTTCGCCCAGGGCGATCGAGCCGTTTCTGACGCAACCCTTGATCATCGAGGAAGGCGGCCTCGACAGGGCGCCGCGGATCATCGCTACGGAAGAAAATCGGGTCAACTTAGGCGCCGGCAATGTGGCCTATGTGAGCGGTTTTCGTGACACCGACGCGCCTATTTGGCAAATCTATCGCGCCGGGCGAGCGCTGGTCGACCCAGACAACCAGAGGACTCTGGGTTTCGAAGCCGTGTTCCTGGGTACGGCCGAAGTGACGCGAAGCGGCGAACCCGCCACAGTACAAATCGTGAATTCCAAGAAGGAGATTTCTGCAGGAGATCGACTCATTCCCGCGCCCCCGCTAACCATCCCCCAGTATGTGCCTCATGCCCCGAGTTCCGCGGTAAGGGGCCGAATCATGGGGCTTTACGATGCTCTCGCTACCAGCGTGGGCGGGCGCGACTCGATCATCTCCATCAATCGAGGCAGGCGCGACGGTTTGGAGGTCGGGCACGTGCTTGCCGTGTACCGTAACGTCGTGGTCTACGATCAGAGCGACTATCTGAAATCGCGTGACCGCTCCCCGGTGATTCAGCTGCCTCCGGAGCGCTACGGCCTGGCTTTCGTCTTCCGTACCTTCGATTCGGTCTCCTACGCTCTGGTAATGGAAAGTTCACGGCCGGTGCAAGGGGGAGATATCGTGCAGAACCCCTGATCAAGATTCAGATCGGCGAGGCTTTCACCTATGAACGATTCGGGCGACCTGGCCGCCTGGATCGAGCTCAGTCTGGTACCCGGGCTCGGTGGCCAGAGATTCCGATCCCTGCTTTCCACATTCGGTCTTCCCACCAACGTATTGAACGCGACGCGATCGCAACTCTGTCGCGTCGTGCCCGAAGCCCTTGCAGCGGGGATCCTCGAGCGAAGCAGGGGTTCCGAAGTCGAAAAAGCGCTCCAATGGGCTGCCCAACCCGAGCACAGGGTTCTGACCCTTGCCGACACCGAATACCCCAAGCAACTCCTGGAAATCGCCGATCCCCCGGCTTTGCTTTATGTTGCCGGCAACGCGAAGCTCCTTTCTTCTCCAGCGCTTGCCGTAGTCGGGAGCCGAAACGCGACGCCTCAGGGACTGAAGAACGCGCAGAGCTTCGCGCGAACGTTCAGCGAGGCTGGCCTGGTCATCGTGAGCGGCCTGGCTATCGGTGTGGACAGCGCTGCACACTCCGGCGGCCTGGAGGGACGAGGGTCCACCATCGCGGTTCTGGGGACGGGCATCGACATCGTGTATCCGCGTCGCAACGAGCCGCTCGCGGAGGAAATTCTGTTGCGGGGTGCGCTTGTGTCCGAATTTCCCCTCGGCACACCGCCCAATGCGGGAAATTTTCCCCGGCGCAATCGCCTCATCTCGGGTCTCGCCCGCGGTTGTCTAGTCGTCGAGGCAACCCTGGATTCCGGCTCGCTCATTACTGCGCGCCTCGCCGCAGAACAGGGTCGCGAGGTGCTTGCCATCCCAGGCTCGATCCACTCGCCGCTCTCGAGAGGCTGCCATTCGCTGATCAAGCAGGGCGCGAAACTGGTGGAGACTGCGCAAGACGTTCTCGAGGAACTCGGCGTGGCAGGGGTACCCGAAACGAGATTGCCGGAGCTCAGCGCGAGTCACGACTTGCTCGACAAGATGGGCTTCGATCCGTGCGATATTGACGGCTTGATCGTGCGCAGTGGCTTGACGGCCGAAATCGTATCGGCCATTCTGCTGCAGTTGGAGCTGGAAGGAAAAGTAGCCGGCCTCCCCGGAGGTCTATACCAACGTGTCCGCTGAGGATTCATAGCGAATGTTCGACGTACTCGTATACCTTTTCGAGAATTACTATCAGACCCAAACCTATCCCGATCAGGATACGCTTGAGCGCAAACTGCATGCGGCGGGCTTCGAGAACGACGACATCCAGGACGCGTTGGATTGGCTGAATACCCTCACGGATCTCCCCAAGGAGGCTCTTCCGGAGTCCCTCGACGCGCGACAGTCCTTCCGCGGGTATTCTACGGACGAAGCAACCAAGTTGTCGTTGGAGAGCCGAGGGTTCATTGCTTTTCTTGAGAGTGCAAAAATCCTCACGCCGTTGCTGCGCGAACTCATCATCGAGCGCGGGATGGCCTTACCAAACGAAATCGTGGGTTTGGACAAGCTCAAGGTGATCGTCTTGATGGTGCTTTGGACGCGCCGTGGCAATGTAGACGCCCTGATCCTCGACGAGTTGATACCGGACGGCGAGAAACGCCAGACGCACTAGCACCGAGCCGAAGTCTCGAGATGAACTCGGCCTTCGCGGGCGACCGTTTCTTGCTTCACGTTTCGATTACACTTATCATTCTGCGCTTCGCGTAGAGACGGCCTCGAATCCTGTCGTCTGTCTTTTCGCAATCTATTCTTCTCAGTGGCCAAGAAACTCATCATCGCCGAAAAGCCCTCAGTGGCGAATGACATCGCGCGCACTCTGGGCGGGTTCACACGCCACGGCGATTACTACGAGAGCCAGGACTTCGTGCTTTCATCTGCGATCGGCCATCTGCTGGAGCTCGTTCCACCGGAAGGGGTCGAGGTCAAGCGAGGCAAATGGTCTTTTGCCCACCTGCCGGTCATTCCGCCGCACTTCGATCTTAAGCCCATCGAGCGCACCGAGGAACGCCTCAAACTTTTGGTGAAACTACTCCGGCGCAAGGACCTGACGGGCGTGATAAACGCGTGCGACGCTGGCCGGGAAGGCGAGTTGATCTTCCGGTATATCGTTCGGCATGCCGGCAACACGAAACCAATCGAGCGTTTGTGGCTGCAGTCGATGACGCAAAGCTCCATCGAGGAAGGCTTCGAGCAGCTGCGCAAGGACCGCGAGTTGCGGCCACTCGCCGACGCGGCGCTGTGCCGCTCCGAGTCGGATTGGCTCATCGGCATCAACGGCACGCGCGCAATGACGGCCTTCAATTCGAAGGAAGGCGGTTTTTACAAGACCACGGTCGGCCGTGTGCAGACACCGACGCTCGCAATTCTCGTCGAGCGCGAGGATCGTATACGCAGTTTCAAGGCGCGCGACTACTGGGAAATCCACGCCACGTTTGCCGCCGCGGCCGGCGAGTACGCTGGTCGCTGGTTCGACGAAAACTTCCAAAAGGAAAAGGAGGATGTGGAGGCAAAACCCGAGAGGTTATGGGAAGAGAAGCGGGCCGCCGCCATCCGCGCGAAATGCCTGGGAAAGCCGGGCGTTGCCACCGAGGAAGCGAAACCCGCCTCGCAGCTTTCTCCCCTTCTCTATGACTTGACGAGCCTGCAGCGCGAAGCGAACGGCCGTTTCGGCTTCTCAGCCAAAACCACGCTCGCGCTCGCCCAGGCGCTCTACGAAAGACACAAGGCCCTTACCTATCCGAGGACTGATTCGCGCGCATTACCCGAGGACTATCTCGGCACGGTGAAGAAGACGCTTGACACGTTCGTGGCACAGAAATCGGGCTACACGCGCCACGCGGCTCAGATACTCAAGAAAGGCTGGATCAAGCCGAACAAACGCATATTCGACAACAAAAAGATTTCCGACCACTTCGCAATCATCCCCACGATACAGAGACCGCGGCATATCTCTGAAGCGGAAGGGAAGCTTTACGATTTGGTCGTGAAGCGCTTTCTCGCGGTGTTCTTCCCAGCAGCGGAATATCTCGTCACGACGCGAATCACCCGCGTCGAAGGCGAAGCGTTCAAGACCGAGGGCCGAGTGATGACCCAAGCCGGCTGGCTCGAGGTCTACGGCAAGGAAGCCGAAACGGGCGAATCACCGAGCCTCGTCGCGATCGAGAAGGAAGAGAAAGTGCGCACGCGCGACGTGAATGTTCGCGCCAATCGAACGAAGCCGCCGGCCCGCTTCACAGAAGCCACGCTGCTCTCGGCGATGGAAGGCGCCGGAAAACTGGTCGAGGACGAGGAGCTGCGCGAAGCGATGAGCGAGAAGGGATTGGGTACTCCGGCGACCCGTGCGCAGATCATCGAGGGTCTGATTTACGAGGACTATGTGCACCGCAACGGTCGCGAACTCCAGCCGACGCCGAAGGCGTCGTCCCTCCTTTTCGCGTTGCGCCAGTTTGGGGTGAACGAGCTGTGTTCTCCGGAGCTCACCGGGAACTGGGAATTCAAGCTCAAGCAGATGGAGCACGGGGATCTTCCTCGCAGCGCGTTCATGGAACACATCGTCGATCTCACCCGTGAGATGGTTTCGCGCATCAAGGAGGGCGACATCCCCGATACCGTGTTCCTTACCCTGAAGACTCCGTGTCCCAAGTGTGGCGGCAAGGTGCAGGAGACCTATCGCAAGTTCAAGTGCCAGAAATGCGACTTCGCGATCTGGAAGGTCGTATCGAGCCGCGAGTTCGCCCCCGAGGAAATCGAGACGCTAATCTCCAAGCGCTCGGTGGGGCCATTGACGGGTTTCCGCAGCCGAATCGGCAAGCCGTTTGCCGCGATGGTGCGGCTTACGCCCGAATTTCGCGCTGAGTTCGACTTTGGGCGGCAGGCGGATGCCGACGGCACTGCTGCGAAAGTGGACTTTTCAACGCTGACTCCCCTCGGCCCCTGCCCAAAATGCGGCGGGCGAGTGTTCGAGCAGCCGATGGCCTACGTCTGCGAGAACAGCGTCAACCCCGAGCGGCGCTGCGACTTTCGCTCCGGACGCGTCATCTTGCAGCGACCCGTCGAGCCCGAGGAGATACGGAAGTTACTCGCGACGGGAAGGACCGATCTTTTGCACCGATTCATTTCCCGAAAAGGCAGACCGTTTTCGGCGTTCTTGGTGCGCGGCCCAGACGGCAAGGTGGGGTTCGAATTTGCGCCTCGTGCGG
>WNGC01004038.1_pt1 | contig 18886 bp, 20 predicted proteins | sample 5400051 | NCBI WGS metagenome assembly WNGC01 (sample SAMN13153368, study PRJNA577476) | soil metagenome | isolation source: 20 cm soil or saprolite under grassland replicate 2 | place: USA:California | collected 2016-06-15
TGGTGCTTTTCGACGAAATCGAAAAAGCGCACCCCGATGTGATGCATTTGCTTTTGCAGATTCTCGAAGACGGCAAAATCACCGACTCGTTAGGGCGCAAGATCGATTTCCGGAACACGATTATTATCATGACTTCCAACGTCGGAGCCGAGTTACTGAAGAAACAGACAGTGATGGGCTTCGGTGCACCGCTGGAAGGGCATGATTACGATTCGATGCGTGATAAGATCCTGGATGAAAGCAAACGCGTCTTTAAGCCCGAATTTCTTAATCGGTTGGACGAAATCATCGTGTTCCATTCACTTGGCAAACCGGAGCTGTTGCGAATTGTCGAGTTGGAAGTAAACAAGGTACTCACCCGCATCAAAGCCAAGGATGTCCATCTTGACTTGCAGCAAAGCGCGAAGGAATTCCTCATCGAGAAAGGATACGATCCACAATATGGAGCACGGCCGATGCGTCGTGCCGTGGAACGTTATCTCGAAGACCCGCTGGCGGAGGAATTGCTCCGGGGCAACGTTAAGGCAGGCGACCATGTCGAGGTGATCGCCACTGACGGGAAACTCAGCTTCCACGTCACCGAGCCTCAAAATAGCGCAGCCGCTCCCGCAGCGAGCTAGCGAGTCCCCGGTTCGCCCGGCGGTCGGCCCTACCAAATCACGCCCGCGGATGGGCATCCGCGTAGGCTTTCTTTAGCCGCTCGGTTGTCACGTGGGTGTAGATCTGCGTCGTCGAAAGGCTGGCGTGCCCGAGCAACGCCTGGACACTGCGGAGGTCAGCGCCGCGGTCGAGCATATGAGTCGCGAAACTGTGGCGCAGCTTGTGTGGGCTGATTGAAATTGGAATTGATGTGTACCGAACATAGCGTTTTAAAACGAGCCAGATCGAACGCGGGGATATTCGCCTGCGCGCCTTGTTAATGAATAACGGTCCAGAATGCACGTTTGCCGCGGCGCGGTACCGCGAGATTGCCTCGAGCGCGGGCAAGCCTACGGGACACACACGCTCCTTGCGGCCTTTGCCGAATACGCGGACAGACTCCGTGTAAGGATCCGCGTTAGCCACATCGAGCGCAGCTAGTTCGCTCAGCCGCAAGCCGCTGCTGTAGAACAATTCCATAATCGCGACATCGCGCAGAGGCATCCACGTCGGCGCAGACCTGCTTTTCGTCTCGCGTGTTGGGGCTGCAAGAAGTTCTTCGACCTGCTGACGCGTGAGAACTAATGGAAGCTTCTTTTCGAGTTTCGGCAGTTGCACTTCACGCACAGGATTTGCGCGCAATCCTTTTCGGGCTGCCAGAAACTGGTAGAACGTACGTAGGGCTGAAAATTGCAATCGCACGTAGGAACGCGCCTGGCCGCGCTTTGCAATTGCAAATAAGTAATCGCGAAAATCGTCTCCCCGGCATCTTTTCCACGGCGTTTGGTTTTCAGTACGAAAAGCCATCAAAGCCTGGCGATATGCCTTTAAGGTGCGGGGCGAAGCATTTCGCTCGTTTGTGAGATACTGCAGGAACTCCTCAGCAAGAGGATCTCTTTTGTCGTGAGCGCGGGCACCTTTTGTCATGTCGAGCAGCGGAAGGGCGGGGAGTCCCCTGCACGCCGCGGGATGCGACGCGCCGAGGGGCCGGCGCGCACGGAGTGATGCGCCCTACCGGTCAAAAGCGAGGAAGTCACTCGGGTTTTTCTACCACGTAACGGAGATCTTCCGCGGTGGCGTGGCCACGGAATTGACTTTTGAAAATTGGCGGCGGATTCGTGGATATTAGTTGGTAGCCCTTTAAAACAAACTCAGGATAAACTCCATTACTCGCAGGTTCATAAACCTTGTCGCCGCTAAAATAGCCATAGAGTTTGTATTCGTAGTTATTATCGCTGCCGAAATCGAGACGCTCGCGATCAGGAGCAAGCTTTTGCTTTTCGTTCAACATCACTAATTCTGCCGTGCTCCAGGGTTGACCCGGGCGGCGGACATAACCCCAGAACTTGTAATCGACTTTGAAATAGCGCCGTCCGATAAAATAATCCCCGGCCGGTTCGGCTGCGATATTCTGCACCATTTCAAGCCTGGCTTGTTGAATTCCTTGAGGAACAGTCTCGCAGGCGTCAAGGAAAAACGCGCCAAGCAAGAGATTGCTTGCGAGCAAAAAGCGAGTGACGCGTCTCATTCCTTCAGGTGCACATCTTTTATAGCAGCTTTCCGCTCGGCGCAAACCAATGAGTTTCTTAAGAATTGCGCTGATACGACCGACTCGCTACCTTCCCGGCTATTATGATCGAACTGGAAGTGTATGCGCGGGGTTTACGCGACCTGAACAAAATTCTGGAGCTCGATCTTCAACTCGAACCCATCGCAGGTCTCCATTACAAGATCGATACAAATCACGATCTTGTATATTTCGAGTTTGACCGGCCGGCACTGAGCTTGCGTGAGATTCGGGCGATTTTTCTCAAGCTCGGACTGGAACCTCTGTTTATCGGCGCGATTCCACCAGAGCTTCGGCCCAGAACAAAAACAGAGCCGTTAGACGTCTAAGACCAACACCGATTCGTTTCGGTCGCCGCGTGAGCAGCGGTCACGAAGTGAACGAGGAATGGTGATCGGACAATTGTAGAATACCATTGTGGCTTTACTATCCTCCGATCATTAGTTTCTGATCACAGCACTCACGATGGTTCAATTTTTTAACGCTTTGGGGGCGCCGCTGCTCTCGTTTTTCCAATATCTGGGCGAAGTCGTGTTACTAGCAGCCGATACCTTTCGATCTATTTTCACGCACAAGCTCCGCTGGAAATTATTTCTCAATCAAGTCGTCGAGGTCGGTTTGCTTTCGCAGCTCGTCGTCGTGATCACTGGTGGATTTACTGGCGCGGTCTTCTCAGCACAGACGTTTTTTCAATTTAACAAGTTGGGAATGGGCTCCGCCGTGGGAGCGGTGGTTTCAGTTTCGCTATGCCGTGAGTTGGCGCCCGTCTTGACCGCGTTAATGGTGGCTGGACGCGTCGGCGCGGCAATGTCAGCTGAGATCGGCACGATGAAAGTAACAGAGCAAATCGATGCGTTGCGAGCGCTTGCGGTTTATCCGGTTGATTATTTGGTCGTGCCGCGCGCTCTTGCCATGATGGTATCAATGCCGCTGCTGGTCGCGGAGTGCATATTCGTCGGCATCGTTGCTGGCTATTTCGTTGCGATTTTCATGCTCGACGTTAATGGCACTTACTACATGGCAAACATGGTGCGCTGGACACGCAGTCGCGACATCATTATGGGTCTGTCAAAAGCGTTTTGTTTCGGAATACTCATCGTATTCATTAGTTGCCACAAGGGATTGACCGCCCGCGAAGGCGCGGTCGGCGTCGGCCGGGCCACGACTGAGGCGGTGGTGAACGCTTCGCTCGCGGTTCTGGTTTGCAATTTTTTCCTGACCATGTTGTTCAACATCATTTACCCGGCGGGATATCAGTAATATTAGATAGTTGAGAGTTGCCAGTTGAGAGTTGAGAGTTTGTGCGTTGCGATGATTGAAGCGCCGCCATCTCCCAAGTCCTCCATTAAGCCTCGTTTGGTTTCGAGCAAATCTTCGCCAATGATTGCCGTTCGGGCGTTGGCCAAAAGGATAGGACAGCAGGAAATTCTGCGTGGCATCGACCTGGAAGTCGCAACTGGAGAAACCCTCGCCATCATTGGACGCAGCGGCGGCGGCAAAAGCGTCTTACTCAAACATCTCGTCGGATTGATGCAGCCGAGTGAAGGCGAGATTTGGATCCAGGGTCAAAACATTACCGGGATGAGCGAACGCCAGCTCGGAGAAATCCGCAAAAAGATCGGCATCCTCTTCCAAAGCGGCGCACTCTTTGATTCGATGACTGTAGAAGAAAATATCGCCTTTCCGTTGCGCGAAGCTGGCGAGCGCGATCCGAAAGTTTTGCGCTCAAAGGTCGCAGAGATGCTCGACGTGATGGAAATGGAAGGGCAGGAAGACAAGATGCCTGAGAGCTTGAGCGGTGGAATGAAAAAACGAGTTGGGCTCGCGCGCTCCATTATTCGTCGCCCCATCTGCGTATTGTATGATGAGCCTACCTCCGGCCTCGACCCGGTCGTCGCGGACAGCATCAATCGATTAATTCGCCGGCTCCAACACCGGTTTGGAATGACCAGCATTGTCGTAACCCACGATATGAAAAATGCATTCGACGTTGCCGACCGAATTGCTTACTTGCATGAGGGCCGAATTTATTTTCATGGAACTTCGGCCGAACTCCAGCAGTCGACCGATCGGCTGATCCAGGATTTCCTACTCGGGCGGTCCGAGGGGCACCGGGGAACCGAGTTGAGAGTTAAGGGTTGAAATGTGAGAGTCGAAGACTGATGAATCGGCACGAGCGAGGTCTGGAATTTAAGGTCGGCGTTTTCGTTTTTGTGGGATTGGTGATGCTAGGCGCTCTGGTTGTGCAATTCGGCAGGCTGGGAGAGGGATTCAAAACCTATTATACTCTCACCGTTCGCTTCAATGATGCGAGCGGGCTCTTGAAGGGCACCGATGTCTTGCTCTCCGGCGCGAGAATTGGGAAGGTCGCCGATGCTCCGCGGCTGGTTCGCGAAGGTAGTGGTATCGCTGTACCGCTGAAAATTTATGATTACATTAAGATCCCTGAGGGCACCAAATTCACGGTCGGAAGCTCGGGTCTGCTGGGCGATCGGTTTGTAAATGTAATGATGCCCTCTGGACAGCCAAAGGCATATCTCCCGCCGAATGCATATATCAGCGGTGCGCGCGAAACCGGGATTGATGATCTCACCCGCGAAGGTGGCGCGCTCGTGAACGATCTCCGCAGTACGGTTCAAAAAGTCGACACGACTATGACCAAGCTGAATCAGGAAACTCTTTCGTCCGAGAACATGCAAAACCTGAAGGCGAGCATGGAGCATCTAAACCAGGCCACCGGTGCTTTGGCAGAATCCTCTAAGAAGTTGGATGGAGTCGTCGAACAGGCGGGTTCCACAATGACTTCCGCAAAACAAGCGGCTGACAATTTGCAAAACGCGATCGATGACACGCGCAAGCTGCTTCGCAGCGCCACACAAGGCAAAGGCTTGGTGGCGACTCTTCTGAACAACCAACAGTTGGCTAACGACCTGCACGCGCTGATCAGCAACTTGAGAGCCCATGGTGTTTTGTTTTACCGCGACAGTGCTGCAAGTAGTCAAACGAAACCCCAGGAACAAACGAAACCAGCTCGCCAAAGTCGAGGTCGTTGACGAAATGGAGGGCTAGCTCCGGGAGCCCGCCGCGCGTGACCTCCGACATTGGACGTCGCGGAGCTCGCCCCTCCATCGTTTTCAGATTGTAGGGAGCAATCGCCTTAGCACTTCCTCCTCGCTCAGGTCATCAATCCGAATCACTTTGTCGCGCGACCTCTCACCGTGCTCCAGTATGATTGCGCTCTGAGGAATGCTCAATCTTTCCGCCAGGAATCTCCGCAACGCGGCGTTCGCTTTTCCGTCTACCGCTGGCGCCCGCAGCTTGATCTTGATCGCGCTGTTATACTCGCCCGAGACCTTATCAATTTTTGCGTTAGGAATGATATGAACCCGTAGGATTGGCATCGATTAACCAAGATGATCGCGATTCGCGTGTATTGGAATCCCGCTGAGGCTGCGTTGGAAAAATCCCTCCTCGATAACTACGAAGTGCAAAGCGAAATCGCCGCCGTAACGGTCTCTCATTTTCTCGGCTGGATTGCAATCACGTTTGCTTTGCTTTTGCTCGTTCTGTTTGGGCGTAACTGGCGTTCGCCGGCGTCAAGGCAGAATCTTTCAGATCAGGTTCGCTGAGGCTTCATCTCTTCATGCTCATTTCCAGATTGACAAGAGACACTCAATCTCGGCACAGAAACTTGTCTTATGGACACCACGAAACTAACAACCGTCATATCATTGCTTGTTGCCCTCAGCATAGCCTCTGAGCGGCTCGTCGATATTATCAAGGGGCTCGTTCCCTGGCTCAATCAGCAACAACGGAAACCCGCAGAAGAAGGATGGAGGAAGGCGACTCTTCAGTTGCTTGCCGTAATCGCAGGTATAACCACTGCTTGGCTGGCCAGTGCAGCCATTCCAAAAGGGGTAGGCATTCCGGATAACTGGACCGGAACATTGGCTCTTGGTCTCTTGGCGAGCGGTGGTTCCGGATTCTGGAACTCGATTCTGACGTACGTGACGAAGGCCAAAGACCTAAAAGCAGCCGAGGCCGAAACCAAACAAATCGAGGTGCGCGCCAAGAGGGGAACGGCTTCGAAGCACGGCCACTAACGCAGACCCACTGCTTCGCGGACACGCTTCATGACTTGACCCGCGATTTCATTCGCGCGGGCCGCGCCAGTTTCGAGAATGTTGTCGATGTATGATTGATCGGCCAGAACCTCTTCGCGGCGTTTGCGCATGGGCGCAAAATATTCCCAAAGTTTTTCGAAAAGCTGCTTCTTGAAATCGCCGTAACCGGTTCCGCCTTTTAGAAAGTTCTCGCGCATCGTCGCGATTTCCTCCTTGGACGCGACGAGGGAATAAAGTTTAAAGATATTAGATTTTGTCGGGTCTTTCGATGCTTCTACCGACGTGGAGTCGGTGACGATGCTCATGACACGTTTTCGCATCTCTTTTTCGTCGCCGAAGATGTCGATGTTGTTGCCGTAGCTCTTGCTCATTTTCTGGCCGTCGATTCCGGGCACGGTTTCCGTTGCAGCTTTGATTTGCGATTCGGGCAACTTGAAGATCGGGCCAAAAGTTTCGTTCATTTTCACAGCGAGATCGCGTGTGATTTCGATATGCTGTTTTTGGTCTTTGCCGACTGGCACAACGTCGCTGTCGTAAATCAAAATGTCCGCAGCCATGAGGATGGGGTAACTGAACAAGCCGACAGTCGCGGGCAATCCACGTGCCAGTTTGTCTTTGTAAGAGTGAGCGCGTTCCAGTAAACCCATCGGCGCCACGGTCGATAGGATCCAGGCAAGCTCGGTGACTTGGGGAACGTCGGAATGGCGAAAAAGCGTGGCGCGGTTGGGATCGAGTCCGCACGCCAGGAAATCCAGCGCGACGCGGCGGCTGTTTTCACGGAGCGCTTCCGGATCGCGTAGGCTTGTCAGCGCGTGGTAATCGGCGATGAAATAAAGCGCTTCGCCTTCCGCTTGAAGCGCGACGGCCGGCTTCATCATGCCGAAATAATTACCGATGTGCAGGACGCCGCTCGGCTGAATACCGGATAAGATGCGCATGAGATTAACTAAATGACGAACATCGAATGTCGAATGAGGAAAGAATGCCAAAATTTCGAAAGACAAAAAGCACTTCTTGCATGCTGTTTCGTCATTTGGGCATTCAAGCTTCCTTCGTCATTCCATTACTTCTTGCTGGCAAACTTGCGCCGTCGACGTTAGATAAACCGCTCAATGGCCGCAAAAAATTCTCAGCGAGTTTCTGTCGTAACCGGCGCCGCTGGTTTTTTGGGATCACACTTGAGCGATCGACTGCTCGCTGAAGGTCATCGGGTCATTGCCATCGACAATTTGGTCACCGGTAATACTGCCAACATCGGGCACCTGGCCGGGAATGAAAATTTTCAGTTCATTAAACATAATGTCTCGAATTTTATTTTTCTGCCGGACGAGAAAATCGATTATGTCTTTCATTTCGCTTCGCCAGCCAGTCCAATCGATTATCTCGAGCTGCCGATCCCCACATTGAAAGTTGGCGCACTCGGCACACACAACACGCTGGGTCTGGCCAAGGACAAAAATGCTGCGTTCATTCTTGCGTCGACATCGGAGGTGTATGGCGATCCTCTCGAACATCCGCAAAAGGAGGATTACTGGGGCAATGTGAACCCAATTGGGCCGCGTGGCGTGTACGATGAGGCGAAACGTTACGGTGAGGCGATGACCATGGCGTATCATCGGTATCATCGCGTTGACACCAGGATCGTGCGTATATTCAACACATACGGGCCGCGAATGCGATTGCGTGATGGCCGCGTAGTGCCGGCATTTATCGGACAGGCGCTGAACGGCCAGCCGCTGACTGTTTTTGGCGACGGTTCACAGACACGCTCTTTCTGTTACGTGTCCGATTTGATCGACGGAATTTTCAAGCTGGCTATGAGCGATTTTCACGAGCCGGTTAACCTTGGCAATCCGCGCGAGATGACCATCAAACAATTCGCCGACGAAATCGTTCGCATCACCGAAGCAAAATCGGCAATCGAATACAAACCGTTGCCCATCGATGACCCCAGAGTGCGCCAACCCGATATCTCGCGCGCAAAAAAGGTCCTCGGTTGGGAGCCGCGCGTGGATTTCGATGAAGGAATCAAAGCCACAATCGAATATTTTCGGCAGTCGTTGGCTTCACAGCGTTGAACCGTTAAACCGATCCATCGTTATATAAGGTCACGAATCTCGAATAACGAATTACCGAGGTTCCCTGCGCTTGTGCAAAATTTTACTGGCATTTGTCGCTGTTTAGATATGAATTGTGCCATGGTTAAGCGCGCGCTTTGCGTCGCCTTGGGTTTGGTCGGTGCATTTTTTCCAGCCACTGCGCAGATAGCGTACCGTCCGGAGTGGCCCGTCGGCGGGTTTGATCCTGCTTTTGCATTGAATCTTTATCAGCCGAGAATTTCGGGCGCGGGTGATAGCTTTCTTCTGTTACGCAGAGGTCCGCTTAGGACGTGGTCGGATGGCGGCTGGCTGGCGAGTGAGAATGCATTGTCTCAAATTGGCTTCGCGGCGCTGGATTTCTTTCCGGTTGGCTTTTTACCCTCAGACGTTTTCGGAGGTGTTCCCGGACCTAGAGCAAACGGTAGTTCTCGATCTGGGAATTCCGGAACAGATGGGAAAGATTTGCCTGCCCAGCTGAGCTCATCGCTGAATTCAATCTATGTCACCGGCGAAGTCGGTTTCCTATATGGCCAATGGAGCCAGATCACAGCCGGCGCGGCATTTGACGAATGGAACGGAAATGGACGCAGCGTGCGGGTCCGCTCAATCGCCGCTCCAAGATAGGCGCGCCCGTCTGCATCCGGAGAGACGTAATTCGGCACTGCGATGCTGACTTCGTCAATATTCCTGCCCTCGGATTGCACGGAGCAGGCGTTGGCCGATTTTGAGAAACTTGTCATCGAAGGCGGCTCCGTTAATCCACAAGGCTTGGCGCAACGGATTCGCAACGCTTCTCGTCTTTTGTTTCTCCGGGCGTCAGATGGTCAACTCGTCGGCGTAGGCGCTCTGAAACATCCCAGACTAGAGTACCGGAATAAGGTGTTCGCCGATGCGCAAGCAACCGTCCCAGCAGACGAATACCCTGTTGAGTTAGGTTGGATCGCTGTGGATAGATCGAACCAAGGGCGACGCCTTTCGACTCGGATGGTCGGCGAGTTACTTTCTTTTGCAAAGAACCAGAACATTTTTGCGACAACCCGAGCCGACGAACGCGTTATGAGTTTTGCGTCTGACTATGGATTCAAAATCCACGGAAAACCATACGCGGGCGGGCACGACTACGATCTTGTTCTCTATCTTCGCAAGGCGACGTGATTTTCCCAGGGCACTGATCTTTCGTGATTGAAATCGCCGGTCGATCCTTCCTAGTATGCCCGTCGATCGGGAAGGGGAGTTCTTAATTGAGCCCACTGGCCGAAGTTGTTTCAACGGATTAATACCAATGTCGGCTCGAAAATTCGCCGCGGATAAATTGCTATGGGAAACACTGGGGCGCTGGAAACGTTCAAGCCCGGAATTGGATCGCATTCAATTCCTAAAGACGGTGCCGTTCTTTGACCAGCTCTCGAATCGGCAGCTCAAAACTGTCTCTGATATCATGTTCAAACGCACCTATGACATTGACGAATCAATTTTTGAGGAGGGGCAACCGGGAGCCGCGCTCTTTCTAATTTTGGATGGCAAGGTTGCAATAGAAATCCGCCGCGAGAGCAGAACGACGCGTTTGGCTGTTTTGGAAAGAGGCGCCTTTTTTGGTGAGATGGCGCTGTTGGATGACTCGCCGCGTTCGGCCAACGCGCGGGCATTGGAACGCACTCGAACGTTGGCGCTTTATCGGAACGACCTTAACGGATTGATGCATCGACATGCGCGAACGGCGTGTCAAATTTACCGTTCCCTTGCGGCGATGATCGGCGATCGCCTTCGTTCGACCAATGAATTGGTCCAGATGAAAATTTCTACCGACACGCCCGGTTTGGAATGAGCACCGGCCAGAATTTCGAAGAACAAGAGCGAGAGCGTAAGGTTCGGCGCAAAGTCTTTTATCTCACGTTTGCGACGCTTGCCCTGATTTTGGGAGGATTTCTGGTCTGGAAGCTGCGCATTCTCATTCTGCCGATCATAGTCGGCGCCTTATTGGCGTTTTTGTTTCGTCCAGTGAAAGATCGCTTTCGGGCCCGATGGTTACCTCATGAGCTTCAGGTTCTTTGTTCCTTCGCACTCATTGGTCTTGTCCTGTTCTTCGCCTTCAATACTTTTCGCAAACACATTCCCGACGAAGAGGAGAAACTCGAATTCAAGGTCCGTCTGAAATACAAGCTGAACGAAAGATACCAGCAGTTGGTTGCCAAATTGCCGGAGGGAAAATCAAACGCGGTGACGGGGCTGATCGAAAAAGAGCTTAGCCCTCTCATGGATAAGACCAATCAGCTGCTCGCGCTGACCACGGAGGAACGTAACCTGTTCCTGAAGTATGCTGAGGGATATAACGGCAAACCTCCTATTCAAAGTAAATTTGTTGATTACTTTCGAGCGAACCAAATAACCGGGAATTATGTAATTCCCGAAAAGACTCCCACGGGTGCGGTGTCGCCCACGGCCCCAGCCACGCCTGCTCTGACTCAACCACCAGCGGCACAGGAGGGCGCGAGCCTGGAGAGTAAATTCTCCGCATGGATTTTGGCTCCGTTGATTTTTCTTTTTCTTGGTTTCGATAACGGGCAGATTCGCCGCTTCTTTATCAGCCTCGTTCCTAATCGCTACTTCGAGTTGTCACTCACGGTCCTCGACGAGCTCGATGACGCTATCGGCAGATATTTGCGCGGGACATTGATGGAATGCTTTCTGGTGGGTCTGACTCTTACGCTGGGATTGATTCTCCTCGGGATTCCCGTCGGCATCGCCGTGGCCATTGGCGTTGTTTCAGGGCTTCTCAACGCCATTCCGTTTTTGGGCGCAGTCATCGCTCTGGTGATTGGCGTTGGTTATGCGCTGATCGCGGAAAACGTCCGACCGCTAATTCCTGGCCTGAATCCGAATGATCTGGCGTTGTACGTGGTGATTCTGGTCGTGCTCGTTCACATCTTAGATGATGTCGTCTTTCAGCCCTTTGTCCTTGGGAGCGCCGTGAACGTTCACCCTCTCGTGGTGGTCATCGCGATCATTGGGGGCTCTCTGATTATGGGTTTGTGGGGCATGTTATTCGCTATTCCAACGGTCGTGGTAATAAAAACTGTAGTCGCGACCTTCTTTAAGGAACTGAAAGATTATCGCATTATTTGATGACGGCTTCCCGACCGCGCCAATGCAGGTTAAGTCCTGGCGAGATTCAGCTGGTTTGGCGCGTTCGAGATTTCGAGCTTGAAATTTGTCCCCGATTTGAGTTTGGGATTTGGACATGGCTATCGCATCGCGCCTGATCAGTCTTAATCTTGGGTCCCAAACCCTTGGCCTGGCAGAGTTCCGTGTCCAACCTCACGGTGGCCTCGTGCTGCTGGACTATCGTTTGCGAGAAGCGCCTCTCGATCCGGCGACTGGCCAACGTCGGGAGGCCCATACTGCATTGCATGAAACGGCCGTCGTGTTGCGCGAAATGATGCATGAGCTGCGCATCAAAAATGGCACTGTGAATTGCGCCTTGCCCGCGCAATCGGTTTTTGCGCGTTTTGTTAAACTGCCATCCCTCGAGCACCAAAAGCTGGAGAAAATCATCGCGTTCGAGGCGCAGCAGAATGTTCCGTTCCCGATCGACGACGTGGTGTGGGATTACCAGGTAGTCGGAGGCGGGTTGGAAGAACAAATTCAAGTGATCCTGGTCGCCATTAAGCACGATCTGCTCGATGACGTTATTCTCTTTATCGAGCCTCGCAGAATTTTCTCGCGCAGTCTTCCCATTGGTGGCAGCGCGATCACCGGGGCCGTTGCCAGGGAATTTGGCGAATCCTTCGAGGAGGCAGAAACTCGCAAAAAACGAGATGGCTTTGTGGGTCTCGGAGGCGCTTACGCGGAGCCCTCAGACCACGATATTGCCCGCGTCTCGAAACTTGCGCGAAGCACCATGACCAGACTGCACGCGGAGTTGATGCGCTCCGTCAGTCATTATCGGGCGCAACAGCAGGGAAATCGACCGGACCGCATTTTTCTTTGCGGCGGAACCGCCGGTCTGCCCTACATGCGCGAGTTTTTTCATGAGAAATTCCAGTTGCCAATCGAGTTTTTTAATCCGCTTCGAAACGTTGCCGTATCGGAGGCAGCCTCCGCATCCGGCGTCGCGCAGTCCGCGCATCTCCTTGGCGAATTGGTTGGGCTGGCGCTGCGCAGCGTCACGGTCTGCCCGATGGAGCTTAGTCTGCTTCCGGCAAACGTTGTTCGCCGTCAGGAATTGGGGCGGCGCCGGCCGTTTTTCATTGCCGCGGCAGCATGCGTGATTCTCGCCATGCTAGGCTGGTCGGTGTATTACACGCGAGCGGCTCAGGTAACGCGCGATACCACGCAGGTGATACAGGAAAAGAATACTTCCATGCGGGGAGCTGAAACGCAGCTTGATAAACTCAGAAAACAGATCGCCTCGCTGGATGGCGTCGCCACTCCACTTCTAGCGGCGATCAACGATCGCGATTTTTGGCCGCAAATTCTCGAAGATCTGAACGCGCGGCTGCCTGAAGCCGACATCTGGATCACCGAGCTCGGGGCGACTTCTGGTGGGAAGTTGCTAGGAGCCGGGGATAAACGTGCGGGGCAACCCGCGTCCGCGCCTTTGCCGCAGACTTCTGCACCAGGAACGAAAACGGCGGCGGCCAGTGCGAAATTAATCGACGGCATCCTGGTGCGCGGTCTTTACCTTTATAATCCGAAACAGCAGGAAATCGTAGTCGATTATCTACGCAATCTGGCGAATTCGCCGTTTTTTGTCGTTGATCCAAAAACTCCCGAGCGCGTGATCAAATCGAACTCTGTCCCAAACGACACGGAATGGGCTTTCCCTTACGAGCTTCAGCTAACGCTGCGCAAGCCAGTAAAATTGCCATGAAAATCAACCACGGATCAGACAGATGACACGGATAGGCATCGAAATGACGAAACACGAATGTCGAAGGAATGACAAAATGACAAATGTCAAAGCCGTTGATCACTACGCTACGAACCCGACATACGTCACAAATTGCGATGGCTCATCCTCAGATTCGAGCTTCGTCATTAATTCGTCCTGGTGGTTCGGATTTCGTCATTCTTGTTCGCGTCCATCCGTGTAATCCGTGGTTAATGCGATGAACTGGTTTCGGCAAAATCGAGCGCTTGGCACACTTCTAATTGTGTTTGGAAGTTGCGCGGTATTTGCTGGAATCCTTCTTTATTGGAGATGGGCCGGCTGGAGCGATGCGAGACAAGCATTTGACCAGGCGGCCACAGAAAGGAGTCGCCTCGAGCACCTTGATCCTTTCCCCAATGATACCAATTATCGGAAACTACAGGGTTACCTCGATCGATACAACGCTGCGCTGGACAAGTTCAAAGACGAACTGAAAAAGGATGTCGTCCCGGCGGCGCCGCTCGCGCCGAATGAATTTCAATCGCGTCTGCGCCAGGCGGCAGTCGCCACGTTAAACAGGGCGCAAACTAACAATGTGAAGCTGCCGGACAAGTTTGAGCTCGGCTTTGATGAGTTCACCACGTCTTTGCCAGACACAACTGTGGCGCCGCTTCTCGGACAGGAACTTTCCCAAGTCCAGATGCTGATAAACATTCTCCTCGACGCAAAGGTGGACAGCGTAACTTCTTTTCACCGCGCGCCTCTGCCCCAAGAACATCCTGCTTCATCGATTCCGACGCCATCTCCAGCAGCTAAACGAACTGCCGCTGCAACCAAAACAAGCACGCCGGCGCCAACGCTGGTTCAGCGAAACGTTGTCGATCTGACCTTTAAAGCCAGCCCCGCTGCAGCGCGAAAAGTCTTGAACGAGATCGCAAACTCCACCGGGCAATTATTCATTATTCGCACGCTGTACGTGCACAACGAAAAGGATAAAGGCCCTCCGCGCCAAAGAACATCAACTCCGACTGAAATACAGCAAGCGGCCCCAACCCAGCCGGGCGCAGCCGCGCCGCTGAATTTTATAGTGGGCAACGAGCACATCGAAGTCTCAGCCACGATCGAAATGGTGAGATTTGGATCATAACCACGAATGAAAATTCAACCACGGATTACACGGATAACACGAATGAAAGCATGATTCATGAAGAGGTAAGCCGTGAAAAAATCGGCGCTGCGAATAACACAGTTGCGCACGCAACGCGCGACGCAATTGGTTGCTAGAGATTCATTTGTCATGTCGAGCGAAGTCGAGACATCTCTTGATTGCAATTCCAAGCCATGTCGCGTGATTACAACTTCTGGGTCTATGTTGTTACTAATCGGAATCACTCAGTTCTTTATATCGGCGTGACCAACCGACTATCTCGCCGGACTTGGGAGCATCGCCAGGGAGCTAGAGTGGGATTCCCTTCAAAGTATCAATGCAAAAAGCTGGTCTATTACGAACACTATCGCGATATCCGTGACGCAATTGCTCGAGAATCGCAGCTCAAGAAATGGTCTCGAACGAAGAAAATCAGCCTGATTAATCAATTGAACCCACAGTGGGCGGATCTTGGTGCTGATGTGCTCCAAGACAGATAAATCAAGAGATTTCTCGACTCCGCTCGAAATGACATGCATGCGCACCCGGAGCTACGTTTGTCTTGCGCGACTCGCGAAAAATTTAGGTCTGGTATTTGCGAAGGCGGGTGGTTAAATGCGCGCCGTGGTGATTAAGCATGGCGAAGACCTTGGAATGGATTAAGGCGCATTACGATCGGGTCGCGCTTATCGCTGCCGGAATTTTCCTTTTCATTTCTTCCATTTCTATTTGGTGGAACGCCATTCAATTTGGGAATCGCTTGGTCGCGCCACCCGGACCGCCGCCAAAGAATGCCTCGCCGCCGCCTGTCGCAACGGAGCTCGATCGCGCCGCGAAGCAGCTCCAGCATCCTACGCAATGGAAATCTAGCACTCATTCCGGACTTTTTGTTCCGGAAAAACATTTCATTGGCGCCAACGGCCAGCCCGCCACCCTAAAGAACACCCAAGTCCATCCGCCTGTGCCTAACGATTGGTTCGAAAAATTTGGTTTACCGATCCAGGACGCCGACGTGCTCGAACAGGATCCCGACGGCGACGGATTCACGAACGTGGACGAGTGGCAGGGGGGCACCGACCCAACGAACAAGGATTCGCATCCAGATTACCTCACAAAATTGCATTTGGTGTCCGCTACCGAGGAACCGTTCCCTTTCGTTTTTGCATCGCGAACGGGAAACACATTCGGTCTCAACAGCATCAACGAGAGTGAGCCGACGCAATTCCTAAAGATAGGTGATGTGATCCGAGGCACTGACTTTAAGATCGGCAAGTTCACCGAGAAACATGAACGCAATCAGTACGGCACGACGGTGGACGTGTCGGAGTTACTCTTGGAACACAAGGACACGCATGCGCAGGTCACTTTGGTGAAGGAAAAGGTGGCTACTTCGCCGCAATCAGTGACCACCTTCGTCTATACCTGGGGAGGGCGTCGGGAGTTCGACGTGAGAAAAGACCAAGAATTTTCCTTGAAACCCGTAGAAGAGATCAAGTACAAGCTCGTCGATGTGCAACCAACCAAAGCCGTGATCGTGAATACGCAAAAACCAAATGCGCGGATCGAGATCGGTTTTGCGCCGCCTTAACAACCATGAAAATCGCTCTCCATAACTCCTCCTATGAAAACTACTCCCCAATCTTTCCGCTGTAGAGGCAGCCGTGCCGGCTGCAATTCGTTGATTCTCGCAGGCGACACGCCTGCCACTACAATTGCCTTTAACCCATTTCGCACGAAGTGCTTTGGAGTGCGATGTGTCCTCGCATCGTTTTTAGGGTCAGCCGTTCTTTGCGCGTCGAGCTTTGCGCAAACCCCGGATAGCGTTGCCGAGCGCGAAGTGCAGCGGCGTCAGGCTGGCATAACGCAAGGCGAAGCTGCCCTGGCACGAGGTCAGGCTGCGATGAGAGCGAAAGATTATGGCGCTGCGCATGAAGAATTCAGAACTGCTATCACGTATCTACCCGATGCAGTGGTTTCCGGAAGGGCGCACGACGAAGCTGTCGAAGGCTTTTGCAAAAGCGGTGTCGTTTTGGCCGAAGCTCGCATCGCAGAAGGGCGATACGCCGACGCAGAAGCGATTCTGAGCGAGACCTTGAGTGATCGCTACGATCCTAAGTGTCGTCCGGCGCAGGAACTTTATGCGCATCTGCGGCAGCCCGGTTACTTCAACAAGACGATGAGTCCTTCCTTCGTCTCGAAGGTCGAGCAGGTGAAACAATTACTCACCGAAGCCGACGGCTTTTACCTATCGGGCCGGTACGATCTTGCGTTTAAGAGATACGAGCAAGTTCTTGCGATCGATCCGTACAACACCGCGGCGCGGCGCGGTCAGGAAAAAGTAAATAACACCAAATACAAGTACGGCGTTGAAGCGTATAACGAGACCCGATCGCGTGCGCTTTGGCAGGTGGAAAAAGGCTGGGAACAGCCGGTCCGCAAATATGGCCAGACCGTGACTCCAATGGGAGAAGCCTTCGCCAGAGATACTGCCGGCACGGCGCGGATCAATAATAAGCTGAACACGATCATTATTCCGCGCATCGAATTTCGCGATGCGAGTATTCGCGAAGCAATAGACTTTCTCCGGGAACAGGCAGTTGAGAACGACACCACTGGCACAGGGAAAAGAGGAGTCGATATTGTGTTACGCACTGTTCCGCTGGGCCAAGTAGCGCCTCCGCCGGTACCGGTAGTCCCGGCTGCTTCACCTGTTTCGGGGGCAACCGGTCCGGCGGCTCCGGCAAATACTGCCGCAGGCGCAGCCGCCCCGGTCGCTGCGGCTCCAGTAATCACTCGCCCAGTAGTTGCAGCCGCTCCGACTTCTCCAGCCGAAGCGCGCATCACGCTTACACTAAATCAGATTCCGCTGGGCGAAGCGCTGCGCTACATCGCCGCGCAAGCTGGGTTGAAAGTGAAAGTGGAACCCTATGCGGTAGCCATCATTCCGATCAGCGAACAGAGCAACGACTTGATCACAAAACAATATCGCGTCCCGCCAGATTTCATCAGCACGACCCTTAGCGGAAGCTCGTTGCTGCAACGCGGAGCTTATACGAAAGCGGCGGGAACAGCTCCATCACCGGGAGCAGCTCCAGTCGGCACAGGCAAGGACACCTTGGAATCGACCGGTGGCCAGCAGCTCGTCAATCGCGAAGGAGCAAAAGATTTTCTGGAAGGTCAGGGAGTGCAATTTCCGCCGGGAGCCAGCGCAAACTTCCTTCCGCAAAGCAGCCGCCTGATCGTTCGTAACACGCAAGACAACCTTGACCTGGTCGATGCAATTGTTGAGCAATTGAACCTGGCAATTCCGAAACAAGTCGAAATCGAATCGAAGTTTATCGAGATCACACAAAACAACCTGAAAGAGCTCGGCTTCGATTGGCTGCTTGGCCCGTTTAACATTGGCGGTCATAAAGTCTTCGGATCAGGGGGGACCTCCGGAAGTGGCGTGCCATTCGGTCAAAGCAATTTTCCTGTAATTGACTCTAATGGAAATGTCGTTGCGGGTCCGGGAACCACTTTCCCCTCGAACGGCTCCGGTACTGCGCCAGGCGGCACGGGTGGCGGTCCAGTCACTGCTGGAAATCGCAGTGGAACGTTCGCCATTAGTGCGAACGCACTTGACGCACTTCTGTTCCCCGGTGCCAGTGGCGCGGCGCCTGGAATCTTTGGGTTAGCCGGAGTCTTCACTGACCCGCAATTTCAGGTCGTGGTTCGCGCGCTTAATCAGAAAAAGGGCGTGGATCTCCTTTCAGCGCCGAAGGTGACGACCAAAAGCGGGCAGCGCGCCATCATCGAAATTGTCAGGGAATTTCGGTATCCAACCACATTCACGCCTCCGCAAGTACCCAGTATTACCGGCGGAACAGGAGGAACAGGCACGGTCTCTATTGAGGTCGTTACGCCAACAACCCCTCAGACATTTGAAACTCGAAATACCGGTGTGACGCTCGAGGTGGAACCGGTTGTCGGCCCAGACGGCACAACCATCGATCTTAACCTGGTGCCGCAGGTGGTCGAGTTTGAAGGGTTCATTAATTACGGGAGCCCAATCTTTGGGGTGAATCCCAATCTCATAAGCGGGACGACAATCCCAACGATTTTGCTCACCGAAAACGTGATTAACCAGCCGGTTTTCAGCACGCGCAAAGTGACCACAAACGTGAGCGTGTGGGACGGGCAAACAGTAGTACTTGGTGGGTTGATGCGAGAGGATGTGCAGAAGACGGAAGATCGCACGCCGATCATCGGTGACATTCCGTTGGTTGGACGGTTGTTTCGCACCAACGTGGATCAACACATCAAACGCAATCTGGTTATTTTCGTGACCGCGCGGCTTGTGACCCCTGGCGGACAGCCACTGAACGAGGCTGAGGAAGAAGAAGAGGGCTTGTTGCAGCGGCCAGCTTTGCCAGAAGTGCCGGCATATAAAAAGTAAGA
>WNGC01000838.1_pt1 | contig 18842 bp, 18 predicted proteins | sample 5400051 | NCBI WGS metagenome assembly WNGC01 (sample SAMN13153368, study PRJNA577476) | soil metagenome | isolation source: 20 cm soil or saprolite under grassland replicate 2 | place: USA:California | collected 2016-06-15
GCTTTCAGCACAACCGTAGCGTAAACGCGGCCCTTCTCATCAAGTAACAGCGCTTTGTGGTCTGAGCCGCTGAGCTCGACCTTGGCTTTGCCCTGATTGGAAATCAGGCCATTTGCAGAGACGACAACTTCTTTCCAAATCCACCCATCAGTTTGCGCTGATGCCGGAAGGCTAGCGGTGACCATCAGCGCGACGAGAAGACACTTCATCTGTGACACCTAACGTTAAATGATCTTCCTAAAACCAGCCTAATCTGGCGCACAAGTGTACGCCTGCGACGATTGTCTTGCAAAATTAGTCTGGTTTGGTGTACTGTATATAACACCAGTTCGTGTTAGGCTGCGCGACGAAGATCAAGTGTCTGATTTCACTGGGGGCGAAACCCCGCAAGGGCGCAAGCCCCGACTGCTGGTGCAGGTTCACGAGGCCGTACGTCGGTTGCATTACAGTCGGCGCACAGAGGAGGCGTATGTGCACTGGATCAAGCGTTTCATTTACTGGTCCGGACGGCGCCATCCGGCAACGCTGGGCGAGGCGGAGGTGACGGCCTTTCTGAGTCATCTTGCGGCTGAGCCAACGCTGGGCGAGGCGGAGGTGACGGCCTTTCTGAGTCATCTTGCGGCTGAGCGCAACGTCGCGGCGTCGACACAGAATCAGGCGCTTGCCGCCTTGCTCTTCCTGTACAAACAGGTGCTGGGCAGGGACTTGGGCTGGTTTGACGATCTGGTGCGCGCCAAGCGTCCGGTGCGAATGCCAGTGGTTCTTTCCCGCGGGGAGGTGAAGGCGCTGCTCGCGCAGTTGCGCGGCGCACCCCGGCTGATGGCGAGCCTGCTTTACGGCGGGGGTCTGCGGTTGATGGAGTGCCTGAGGTTGCGCGTGAAGGATGTGGATTTCGCCTATCGACAGATCCTGGTGCGCGACGGCAAAGGCGCGAAGGATCGGGTGACGATGCTGCCGGATGTGGCGGTGCAGCCGCTGCACGCCCAGCTCGGCGAGGTGAAACGCCTCCAGGAGATCGATCTGCGCGAAGGGTTCGGCGAGGTGCATCTACCATACGCGCTGGCGCGCAAGTATCCGCGAGCGGGCTACGAGTGGGGCTGGCAGTACGTTTTCCCTGCGAGCCGGCGTTCGGCCGATCCCGACGATGGAGTGATCCGCCGGCACCATCTGGATGAATCGGTGCCTGCGCGTGCGCTGAAGGAGGCGCGCCGCGACGCGGGGATTGCGAAGCCGGTTAGCGCGCATACGCTGCGCCACTCCTTCGCCACGCGTCTGCTCGAATCCGGCTACGACATCCGCACGGTGCAAGAACTGCTCGGGCACTCCGATGTGTCGACGACGATGATCTATACGCACGTTCTCAACAAGGGCGGGCGCGGCGTGAAGAGCCCGCTCGACCGTCTCGAGCAGCCGATCGCGGCGTATCGGTGCGCGGCGGTGCAGACGGCGAGCGCGATGTAGCCTGTCTGGAGTATATTGGGCTCGTCGGTCATGCTCCCCGAAGATTTCCATCCCATCCTCCGGCGCTGGTGGGAGACGCATTTCCGCGAGCCGGGTAGCGGGCGGATTTCGCCGCCCACGGAGGCGCAGCTCGAAGGCTGGGGCGCGATCCGCTCGGGCCGCCACACGCTGATCGCGGCGCCCACCGGCTCGGGCAAGACGCTCGCCGCTTTCCTCACCTCGATCGACCGGCTGCTGCGCGAGAGCCTGCAGAGCGGCCAGTTGCCGGACGAGGTGCGCGTCGTCTACGTCTCGCCGCTCAAGGCGCTCTCGGCAGACATCCACAAGAACCTCGCCGAGCCACGCCGCGAGATGCGCCGCATCGCCGAGGAGATGGGGTCGCCGCCCGTGGGGATCAGCGCCGCGGTGAGGAGCGGCGACACTCCGCAGGCCGAGCGCGCCGCCATGCTGCGCTCGCCGCCCCACATCCTCGTGACGACGCCCGAGTCGCTGTACCTGCTCCTCACGGCCGAGCGCTCGCGCGCGATGCTGAAGACGGCGCGCACGGTCATCGTCGACGAGATCCACGCGGTGCTCGAGTCGCGGCGCGGGGCACACCTCGCGCTGTCGCTCGAGCGCCTCGACCACGTCTGCGGGCGGCGACTGCAGCGCGTCGGCCTGTCGGCGACGCAGAAGCCGATCGAGGAGGTCGCGCGCTTCCTGGTCGGCTCGGACAAATCGGACGGCACCCTCGCCGACGTTGCCGTAATAGACCGCGGCCACAAGCGCACAATCGACCTCGAGATCGAGGTGCCCGGCTCGCCGCTCGATGCGGTGATGTCCGGCGAGGTCTGGCAGGAAACCTACAAGCGTTTGGTCGAGCTGATCGAGTCGCACCGCACCACGCTGATCTTCGTGAACACCCGCCGGCTCTCCGAGCGCATGGCGTTCCAGCTCTCCGAGCGCCTCGGCGCCGAGCACGTCGCCGCGCATCACGGCAGCCTCGCCAAGGACGTGCGCCTGGAAGCGGAGGCCAAGTTGCGCGAAGGCCGGTTGAAGGTGCTGGTCGCCACCGCGTCGCTCGAGCTCGGCATCGACATCGGCCACGTCGATCTGGTCTGCCAGATCTCCTCGCCGCACCGCATCGCGACCCTGCTGCAGCGCGTCGGCCGCTCGGGCCATACCGTGAGCGGCCTGCCCAAGGGCCGCGTGTTTCCGCTCACGCGCGACGACCTCGTCGAATGCGCGGCGATGGTGCGCGCGGTGAAGGACGGGGAGCTCGACCGCGTGCTCATCCCCGGCAAGCCGCTCGACGTGCTCGCGCAGCAGATCGTCGCCGAAGCCGCCGCCGAGGAATGGGACGAGGAGGCGTTGTTCGAGCTCGTCCGCGGCGCCTGGCCGTACCGCGCCCTGGAAAAGGCGGAGTTCGGCGAGGTCGTGGCGATGCTCGCTCACGGCTATGCCACCAAGCGCGGCCAGCGCGCGGCGCTCGTTCACTACGACGCCGTGCACCGGAAGCTCCGCGAGCGGCGCGGCTCGCGCATGGTCGCCATCATGTCGGGGGGCGCGATTCCCGAGGTGTTCGACTACCGCGTGAAGCTCGAGCCGGAAGGCAACTTCATCGGCACGCTCAACGAGGATTTCGCGATCGAATCGCTGCCTGGAGACATCTTCCAGCTCGGCAACACGTCCTGGCGCATCCTGCAAATCGGCAACGGCGTGGTGCGCGTCGCCGATGCGCAGGGGCAGCCGCCCTCGATGCCGTTCTGGCTGGGCGAGGCGCCTTCGCGCAGCGACGAGATGAGCGCGGCGGTGTCGAAGCTGCGCGCCGCGGCCGATGCGAAGCTGCCGCGGCCCGATCAGCCGCGCAAACCCGGTGAGCTCGATGCCGCGGTCGCGTGGCTCGAGCAGGACTACGCGCTCCCACGTTCCGCCGCCGAGCAGATCGCGGCCTATCTCGCGGAGGGCAAGCGGGCCCTGGGCGTCGTGCCGACAGCCGAGGCGCTCGTCCTCGAGCGCTTCTTCGACGAAGCGGGCGGCATGCAGCTCGTGCTGCACGCGCCCCTGGGCAGCCGCATCAACAAGGCCTGGGGCCTGGCGCTCCGGAAGAAATTCTGCCAGAGCTTCAACTTCGAGCTGCAGGCCGCGGCGAGCGAGGAGGCGCTCGTCCTCTCGCTCGGGCCGATGCATTCCTTCGCGCTCGACGAAGTGTTCCGCTATCTGAACCCGAAGACCGTACGCGAGACGCTGGTGCAGGCGGTGCTCGACTCTCCGATCTTCGAGACGCGCTGGCGCTGGACGACTACGCTCGCACTGGCGGTCCCGCGCAGCAGGAACGGCGCCAAGCTGCCCGCGCAGATCCAGCGCATGATCGCCGACGAGCTGCTCGCCGCGATCTTCCCGGACGCGGCGGCGTGCCTGGACAACATCCAAGGCGCGCGCGAGCTTCCCAAGCATCCGCTCGTCGACCAGGCGATGCGCGACTGCCTCGAGCAGGCGATGGATCTGCCGCAGCTCGTGCAGGTCCTGCGACGCGTGTTCGCGGGCGAGATCCGGTGCGTCGCGAAGGACACCCCCGAGCCCTCGGTGTTCTGCAACGAGATCCTGAATTCCGCGGTGTACACGTTTCTGGACGACGCCCCGCTCGAGGAGCGGCGCACCCGCGCCGTGTACACGCGGAGGACGACCGAGCCGAGGAGCGCCGACGACCTGGGCGCGCTCGACCCCGCGGCGATCGAGCGCGTGCGTGCGGAGGCTTGGCCCGCGGCGAATACCGCCGACGAGCTGCACGACGCCCTGCTGCTCTCCGCGTTCGTTCGCACGGAAGAGACCTCGCCCGGCTGGCGCGCGCTTTTCGATGAGTTAGTCGCGGCCGGGCGCGCCTGCGACGCCGGCGGTTATTGGATTTCGGTCGAGCGCTTCGACGAGCTCAATGCGATCGTTCCGCAAGTCACGGTACCGGCAATTCCCGAACGCCTGCGCAAATCGTGGACGCGCGAGGACGCGGCGCGGGAGCTCGTCCGCGGGCGGACCGAGGTGCTCGGGCCGGTGACCGCGCGCGGGCTCGCCGATTCGCTCGGCCTTTCAGACACGGCGCTGATCGACGGCGCGCTGCTTGCGCTCGAGGGGGAGGGCAAGGTGCTGCGCGGTCGGTTTGCCCAGGGATTGGCCGCAGATGCCATCGAATGGTGCGACCGCAGGCTGCTCGCGCGCATCCACCGCTATACGCTCAACCGGCTGCGCGCCGAGATCGAGCCGGTCAGCGCCGCAGATTTCATGCGCTTCCTCCTGCACTGGCAGCACGTCGCCGGAGAGCAGCAGCTGAAAGGTCCCGAAGGGCTTGCCGCGGTGGTCGAGCAGCTCGACGGCTACGAAGTCGCCGCCGGCGCGTGGGAGAACGAAGTCCTTGCCGCGCGCGTCGCGGACTACGAGCCGGATTTCATCGACAGGCTTTGCCTCTCCGGACGCGTGGCATGGGGGCGGCTGTCTCCCGCGAACGGTTCGGGCAAGGCACCGCTGCGCAGCTCGCCGATCGCGCTGATGCTGCGCGAGCACGCGGGGCTGTGGCGCGCGGCCGCCGAACCGGGGAGCGGCGAGCTCGGCTCGGAAGCGCGCGCCGTATACGAGGCGCTGCGCACGCGGGGCGCATCGTTCTTCCACGAGATCGTGTCCGCCACGGGCCAGCTGCGCACCCAGGCCGAGCGCTCGCTCGGCGAGCTGGCGGGCCTGGGCCTCGTTACGGCCGACAGCTTCGGAGGTTTGCGCGCGTTGCTCGCGCCCTCCGGGAAGCACAAGCGGCGCTCGCGCCGCCGACGGACTGCCTACGAGGTGGACACCGCCGGACGCTGGGCGCTGCTGCGTGGCGATGCAGCGGCCGACGACGGCAGGCGCGTCGAGGAGATCGCGCGCGCCCTGCTCAGGCGCTACGGCGTGGTTTTCCGCGCGCTGCTCGCGCGCGAGGCGCGCCTGCCGACCTGGCGGGAGCTCGCGACCGTGTACCGGCGCCTCGAAGCGCGCGGCGAGATCCGCGGCGGGCGCTTCGTCTCGGGCTTCGGGGGCGAGCAGTTCGCGCTCTCCGATGCGGTCGGGCGCTTGCGCGTGGTGAGGAAGCTCGACAAGAGCGGCGAGCTGGTCGCGCTCTCCGGCGCCGATCCGCTCAATCTCGTCGGCATCGTGACCCCGGAGGCGCGCGTCGGTGCGATCGCGCCGAACCGGGTGCTCTTTCGCGACGGCCTCGCGATCGCCGCGCTCGAAGGCGGCGAGCTGCGCCGCCTCGCCCCTTCCGAGTTCGACGACGATGCCCTGAAGACACTCTTCTGGCGCCGCTCGAGCGCGCTCGGCTTCACGCCGCGGCCGCTCACCGAAACTAGCCGAAAACGCATGCTTGAACGCAAGCTGCGTGTTCCGTTACTGGGCTGAGGTCCAACAGAGACGGGGAGAGGGGAGGTAACGGAGGGAGAGGGCTCTCCCTCTCCCTCTGTTCGTAACTTTCAGAAGGCGCAGCCGATATGGGCGACATGCTGGGCTTTTAGCCCAGCATGTCTGCCCATATGTTCTGCGCCCAGGCCCAGCCGTAGGTTCCTTCAAGCTCGCTCCGACTGGCAGACACTCCGCTCGCTCCCGGCACCACGGTCAAAGTCTTTTGCGCGGGATCGTAGCGGTGCACCGAGGCGACGTGGATGACTTCCTTGTCGGAAACGAAGCTGTAGCAGGTGTTGGCGATGACGGGCTGCGGGTTGGGCGCCCGGCCGTTCATGAGCTCGATGATCGCGGCGGCGGCGAGCTTGCCGTGGTTGTTCGCCATGTGGCCCGACTTGGGCATCGCCGGCGCCGAAAGCGTGGCGTCGCCGAGCACGTGGATCCCCTTGTGCGCGGTCGACTCCATGCTGAGCCAGTCCACGCCGCACCAGCGCGTGTTCGGGGCGAGGAGTCCTGCGGTGCGCGCGATGTCTCCGGCGCGCATGGGCGGAAGCACGTTGAGCACGTCCCCCTTGATCGTGTCGAAATCGGTCTTCAGCGTCTTCGTGCGCGCGTCCACCGCCTTGACTTCGTTGTTGCCGCGGTACTCGATCGTGCCCTTGTAGAGATCGTTCCATGCGGCCTTGAAAAGCGCGGGCTTCGAAACGAGGTCCTCGTTGGCGTCGAGGACGATCACCTTGGAGCGGGGCTTCGCCTTCTTGAAGTAGGACGCAATCTGGCAGGCGCGCTCGTAGGGCCCCGGCGGGCAGCGGAAGGGCGACCGGGGGACCCCGATGATGCATACGCCGCCGTCGGGCATCGCCTCGAGCTGCTGCCGCAGCGCGACTGTCTCCGGACCGGCCTTCCACGCGTGCAGGATGGTCTTCTGCGCCTCGGCGTCGTAGCCTTCGATTGCCTCGTGCATGAAATCCACGGCCGGAGAAACGATCAGCCTGTCGTAGGGCAGATCCTCGATGCGCTTGAGCGACACCCGCTTCTTCTCGACGTTGATGGCGGTGGCTTCGTCACGCAGTACCTGCACGCCGTATTCGCGCAGCTTCGCATAGCTGCGCGTGATGTCGGCGAGGGTCCGGGTGCCTCCGAGAACCAGGTTCGAGGTGGGACAGGAGATGAACTCGGAGTTGCGCTCGATCAGGAACACCTCGATCGTGCCTTCGCTCCACAGGCGCAGGTACTTTGCCGCCGTCGCGCCGCCGAAGCCGCCGCCGATGACGATGACGCGGCCGACGGGCCTGGACGGGGCGGCGGGGTCCATCGCGCAGCCGGGCAGCAGCGAAGCCGCCGCCAAGGCGCTCGAAGTCTTCAGGAAATCGCGTCGGGCAAGTCGATTCATGGCCGCCTCCTATCTCGCCTTTTGCGCCGCGAAATATGCGGCGAGCGCCTCGATCTGCTCGTCGGTATAGCCCTTGGCGAGCTGGTGCATGACGGTCGCGGGGCGCTTGCCGGTCTTGAAGTCCTGCATCTGCTGCACGAGATAGGCGCGCTGTTGCCCGGCTAGGCTGGGCATTCCCTGAACGCTCACACCGTTCGTCCCGTGGCAGCTGGCGCAGGCGGCGGCGAGATTGCGGCCGAGGCTGGGATCGGCGCCTTGCGCTAGGGCGGATAGAGCGAAAACCGCGCCCGAGGCGAGCGTGGCTGCGAGGACGTTGCGGATCATGTCGGCTCCTCGAGGGTTTTTATTTTGGTATTTCGAGTGTCGTTCCGGCCCAGCGGGCTGTCAAGGGGTGCGCAAAAACAAAAGCCGCACTAGGCGGCTCTGGTTCGATGCACTGGAAAAGGCTCACGTTTCCGGAGCCACCTCCGGCATTTTTTCTTCGACAAACTTGAGGGTGATTTTTTCCGCCTCGATATCCACCGTGACCTTCCCGCCGTTGGCGAGCTTGCCGAAGAGCAGCTCGTCGGCGAGCGCGCGGCGAATCGTGTCTTGGATGAGCCTCGACATCGGGCGTGCACCCATCAGCGGATCGAAGCCGTGCTTCGCGAGGTGCTCGCGCAGCACGTCGGTAAATACCGCATCGACCTTCTTCTCGTGCAGCTGCGCCTCGAGCTGCATGAGGAACTTGTCCACCACGCGCAGGATGATGTCGTGATCAAGCGACCTGAACGAGATGGTCGCGTCCAAGCGATTCCGGAACTCCGGCGAAAACAGCCGCTTGATTTCGGCGCTCTCGTCGCCGGGCTCCTTCTTGGCGGTGAAGCCCATCACCGGCCGGTTGAGCGCATCGGCCCCGGCGTTGGTCGTCATGACGATAATGATGTTCCGGAAGTCGGCCTTCCTGCCGTTGTTGTCGGTGAGGGTGCCGTGATCCATCACCTGGAGCAGGATGTTGAAGATGTCCGGGTGCGCCTTCTCGATCTCGTCGAGGAGCAGCACCGCGTAAGGCTTCTTGGTGACCGCTTCCGTCAGAAGGCCGCCCTGGTCGAAACCCACGTAACCCGGAGGTGCGCCGATGAGGCGTGACACCGCATGCCGCTCCATGTACTCGGACATGTCGAAGCGATGCAATTCGATCCCCATGCAGTAGGCGAGCTGGCGCGCGACCTCGGTCTTTCCGACACCCGTCGGACCCGAGAAAAGGAAGGCGCCGATCGGTTTCAGCGGATTGGCAAGGCCCGAGCGCGCAGTGCGGATCGCCGACACCAGCGCTTCGATGGCCTGATCCTGGCCGAACACGACGGCTTTCAAGTCGCGGTCGAGGTTCTTGAGGGCGGCGCGGTCGTCCTGCGACACCGAGGCCGGTGGGATGCGGGCAATCTTGGAGATGATTTCCTCGATCTCGGTTTTGCCGACGACCTTTTTCTGCTTGGACTTGGGTAGGATCTTTTGCGCCGCGCCCGCCTCATCGATGACATCGATCGCCTTGTCGGGCAAGTGCCGGTCGTTGATGTAGCGGGCGGAGAGTTCGGCGGCGCTGGTGAGCGCGTTGCCGCTGTACTTGATCCCGTGGTGCGCCTCGAAGCGCGATTTCAGGCCGCGCAGTATCGCGACCGTCTCCTCGACCGAGGGCTCGGGGACGTCGATCTTCTGGAAGCGCCGCGACAGCGCATGATCCTTTTCGAACACGCCGCGGTACTCGTTGTAGGTCGTCGCGCCTATGCATTTCAGCGCACCGGAAGAGAGCGCCGGTTTCAGCAGGTTCGAAGCGTCGAGCGTCCCTCCAGAGGCAGCGCCCGCGCCGATAAGCGTGTGGATTTCATCGATGAACAGGATCGCATTCGGGTTGTCCACCAGCTGCTTCAACACCGCCTTCAGGCGCTGTTCGAAATCGCCGCGGTACTTGGTTCCCGCGAGCAGCGCGCCCATGTCGAGCATGTATACCTGGCAGCGCGCCAGAATCTCCGGAACTTGGCCCTCGACGATACGGCGCGCGAGCCCTTCGGCGATGGCTGTCTTGCCCACGCCCGCCTCGCCCACGAGAAGGGGATTGTTCTTGCGCCGCCGGCACAGCGTCTGGATCACACGCTCGATCTCGCGCTCGCGACCGATCAGCGGATCGATCTTGCCCACCAGCGCCTGGGCGTTGAGGTTGAGCGTATACGTTTCGAGAGCACCGCCTGACTGCTGCTCGTCGCCCGCGGTTTCCTGTTCGGCTTCGCCGCCCTTCGCTTCCTTCGACGCAGGCGTCTTCGTGATGCCGTGCGAGATGTAGTTGACCACGTCGAGGCGCGTCACGCCCTGCTGGTGCAGGAAATACACGGCATGGGAGTCCTTCTCGCCGAAGATCGCGACCAAGACATTGGCGCCGGTCACTTCCTTCTTACCCGAGGACTGGACGTGCAGGATCGCGCGCTGGATCACGCGCTGGAAACCGAGAGTCGGCTGGGTATCGATTTCCTCGGTGCCCGCGACCGTGGGGGTGTGCGCGGCGATGAAGTCCCCGAGCGCTTTCCTCAGTTCCTCGATGTTGGCGGCGCAGGCGCGCAGCACTTCCGCAGCCGTCGGATTATCCAGCAGCGCGAGAAGCAAGTGCTCGACGGTGATGAACTCATGCCGCTTCTGACGCGCTTCTACGAACGCCATGTGGAGACTGACTTCGAGTTCCTGCGCGATCATCTTTCGTCCCAGGTCCGCATCGAATCAAACAGCAACTTGTGCTCCATCGTTCTCACGTTTCCTCCATGACGCATTGTAGCGGGTGCTGGTGCTTGCGTGCGTAGCCGACGACTTGCTCGACCTTGGTGGTGGCGACGTCCTTGGGGTAGATCCCGCAAATACCCATACCCTCTCGGTGGACTTTGAGCATCACCTGGGTCGCCTTTTCCCGCGTCATGGAAAAGAACCGCTGCAGCACGATGACGACGAATTCCATCGGGGTGTAGTCGTCGTTCAAAAGGATCACCTTGAACAGGGGAGGAGGCTTGAGCTTGGCCTTCTTGGCCTCGAGCAGAGCGCCTTCTCGCATGCGGGTTGCCATACCTCACTTAACTTATGCCAGAAGCCTCCACCCGTCAAACCGCTCGGACCCAACGCGAGTGGAAAAGTCACGTACTCCATGCACACCGTGTCAATCGGAACGCCTCCATTCAGCGTAGGCACATCGTTGATAATGTAATCGCTGTCGCTACGCCATGCAACATCCAAACGTGTCGGCAGAACAAAGGCTTGACGCTGTCCAGGGCACTTGACGCCGTCGTCCAAAGCGCGTAAAAGGCTTCCCTGTGTTTGTCCTCCATGCGGTTTGCAGGTTCAAATTCCTCTGCTGCGTTGAAGTACAGGCATAGTTGAAGTTCCCCGGTTCTAAAATTCAGGAAGGCTCTATGCCAACAGGTACGGTGAAGTGGTTCAATGATGCTAAGGGTTATGGGTTCATAACCCCGGATGACGGCGGCGAGGATTTGTTTGCGCACTTCTCCGCGATTCAGATGAGCGGATTCAAAACGCTCAAGGAAGGACAGAAAGTCCAGTTCGAAGTCACGCAAGGCCCCAAGGGCAAGCAGGCTTCGAACATCCAGGCCGCAAGCTAGCGGCTCGCGCGGGCGGCGCAGCCGCCCGCGGTCGCAAGTCCCTCTTGGTTATCGGCCCCGGGAGCTCCCAGGGGTCCGGTTGTTTTTTTTCTTGTTTTTTTCTTGTGACCGGAAAAAAACCTCCGCGTGGAGGCTTTTTTTGGACGTTCGCGCGCTTCGGTCAGTGCACGCGCCGTCTGAGTTCGGCGTCCACCGCGTCCATGAATTCGTCGGTGGAGAGGAAGGGGTGATCCGGACGTATCAGGATTGCCAGATCCTTGGTCATCTTGCCCGATTCCACGACGTCGACGCAGACCTTTTCCAGGGTCTCAGCGAACCGGGCGACCTCGGGCGTGCCGTCCATGCGGCCGCGAAATATCAGGCCGCGCGTCCAAGCGAAAATCGACGCGATGGGATTGGTCGAAGTGGGCTTGCCTTGCTGGTGCAGCCGGTAGTGCCGAGTCACGGTGCCGTGTGCCGCCTCGGCCTCGACCGCCTTCCCGTCGGGGGACATCAAGACTGAGGTCATGAGCCCGAGCGATCCGTAGCCTTGCGCGACCGTATCGGATTGCACGTCGCCGTCGTAGTTCTTGCACGCCCACAGGTAACCGCCGTTCCACTTGAGGCTCGCGGCCACCATGTCGTCGATCAGCCGGTGCTCATAGGTCAGACCCGCGGCGTCGAATTGCTTCTTGAACTCCGCATCGAAGATATCCTGGAACAGGTTCTTGAACCGGCCGTCGTAGACCTTGAGGATGGTATTCTTGCTCGAGAAATAGACGGGGTACTTGCGCTGCAAGGCGTAGTTGAAGCAGGCGCGCGCAAAGCCCTTGATCGATTCGTCGAGGTTGAACATCGCCATGGTGACGCCGGCGCCCGGCGCCTTGAAGACTTCACGCTCCACTGAGGCGCCGCCGCCTGCGGGCTGGAAACTTAGCTTGATCGTACCGGCTCCGTCGAACTTGACCTCGGTGGCCCGATACTGGTCGCCGAATCCGTGACGCGCGATGACCACCGGCTTATTCCAGTGAGTCACGATGCGCGGCACGTTTTTGCAGATAATGGGCTCCCGGAAAATCGTGCCGTCGAGAATATTGCGGATGGTACCGTTAGGGCTGCGCCACATCTGCTTCAGGTTGAACTCTTTGACGCGCCCTTCGTCGGGGGTGATGGTCGCGCATTTCACGGCTACGCCGTACTTCCGGGTGGCATTGGCCGCGTCGATCGTGATCTGGTCGTTGGTCTTGTCCCTCGCCTCGACCCCGAGATCGTAGTATTTCAGGTCGACGTCGAGATAGGGAAGAATCAAGTGCTCGCGAATCGTCCTCCAGATGATCCGCGTCATCTCGTCACCGTCCATCTCGACGATCGGATTCTTGACTTTGATTTTGCCCACGGAAGCTCCTGCAGTCTCGCTGTGGAAGGGATCGGCGGTGCAACTTTAAGCTCATTGCGGGCCGCGAACACGACGGGCGTTGCGCTCTTGATCGGGCGGTATTATAGCCAATTGCGCGGGCTCCTCCGCGTGCCTCTAGGGCCAGGCCCGGGGGCACGGAAAGATCTGTAGCGTGTTGATTTTGAAAATGAAAATTGATTTCAACAAACTGCGTTGCCGAACGAACGCGCCGCGATCCTGACACGCTTGTCAACCTCGGGAAGGGCAGGGCGTTAGTGGGAGGGACCGGTTCCGAAGCAAGGACTGGTCGCAACCTGTTCCTTAAACTTCACGAAGAGGAAAACATGAGGAAGCTGATCTCCATCCTAGTCGCCACGGCGTTCGCCGTTTCCAGCGGCGCGGCTCTGGCCGCGTCCCACGCCGGTGCTCAGCCGATGAAGGACGACAAGAAAGCTGAAATGAAGAAGGGCGACAAGAAGGGCGACAAGAAAGCCAAGAAGGCCAAGAAGGAAGCCAAGAAGGACGAAATGAAGAAATAGCTGTCTCTCGACGAGACCAGGGCAGGGCTCGATTCCCTGCCTTTTTTATTTTCGCCGACCGTGTCCAGTGTGAAAGAGAAGACTCTTGCGCTCCTTGGCGCCGCCGCGTCGATTGCCGCGGGCGCTGCATTCGCGCAGCTGCCGATCCTGGAGCTGTCAGCGGGGATCCACCTCATCCGCGCCGAGGTCGCTTACACCTTCGAGACACGGGCGCAGGGCCTCATGTTCCGCAAGCATCTCGGTTCGAACGAGGGTATGTTTTTCGTATTTCCGCAATCCGAACCCTATTGCATGTGGATGAAGAATACGCTGATCCCGCTCTCGGTGGCTTTTGTCGACGAAAAGGGAAAAATCGTCAGCATCTCGGAGATGCAGCCGCAAACAGAAACTTCGCATTGTGCGGCGGCTCCCGCGAAGTTTGCGCTCGAAATGCCGGCGGGCTGGTTCGCGAGGAAAGGCATCAAGCCCGGCACGACCATCCAGGGACTCGAGAAGGCGCCCGCCGCACGCTAGCACTCGCGCGCGAAAAAGCGGCTGGCGAATGCCAGCCGGCTTGCGGTCGAATTCGTTCTTACCCGAAGTAAACCGCGCTGTGCGCCCCCGCCGCCATGAAGTACAGCAACGGGATGGAGAACATCGTATTGGTGCGCGAGGCGAGGAAGGCTACGCGCCGGGCTTTGTTCTTCTCCTCGTCGGTAGCCTGCACGATTCCGAGGATTTTCTTCTGATTGGGCCAGATCAGCACCCAGACGTTGAAGAGCATGATGGTGCCCAGCCATGCGCCGATGCCGATTGCCAGGTGCGATTTCTGCAGCAGGAAAGCCGATCCAAAGCTTGAACCAAGCAGCGCGGCGCCGGCCAGCCAGGTCACGACCGCAGCCCAGCGGAACCAAAATAGCGCGCGGGGCATGACGTGCTTGGAAATGCCGGCCGCAGTGCCGTCGGCCGCCGCCGCTTTCGCCGCGGCGACATTGACGAAGTTGAAGTAGTACAGCAGGCCGATCCACATCACTCCCGCGAGGAGGTGGATCCAGCGAGATATTGCAGGTACCCAGTCCATGTCAGCCCCCTAGCGTGTGCCGGACGATCATGTGCAACAACAGGGTCAGGATCAAACCGCAAATGACCGTCCCCCAGAGTGAATCGAGCGGATTCTTCATGGTCGTTTCTCCCGATGATCGGGCCGCAGCCGCGCGCCCCGCGTATTTTCTGTCCAAGCGAGCCTGATTGCAAGCGGCTGCTTCTCCGATTCTCGGTCCCTAACGCGAGCGCTCGACGCGCGCATGGGCGCCCCCCTCCGCAAACGTGATATCGAGGAGCTCGCCGGCAGCAAGACCCGCGCCGCGCAGCACGATGCTGCCCGAGCCGTCCCGGACGACGCTGTAGCCGCGCTGCAGCACAGCCGCAGGATCCAGGTGCGACAGATTGGCGATCCGGCGGCCGCAGGCCGAGCCGGCGCGTTCGAGCGTCGCGTGCGTTGCAGCACGTAGCCGCGCGACCAATTGCACCGAGGTCGCGAGAAGCTTATCGGTATTGGGGAGCCTCGCGTGGGCCCGCTGCAAAAGCCGAACGACTTCCCAGCGCCGCTCGGGCGAGATTCGGCCGGCAGCTTGCCCGAGTCTCAATCGCAATTGGCCGAGCAGCTCGCTCTGAGCCCGCAGCCTCGATCCGGGGTGAACCAGCCTGCGTGCAAGATGATCGACGAGGAGCATGCGTCTCTCGAGTTCCTGGCGGGCGCGCAGGGCGAGGCTTTCCGTCAGTCTGGAAATGCCCTCGAGCAGCCCCGAGCGTTCGGGACTGACCAGCTCGGCTGCGGCGGTCGGCGTGGGTGCGCGTCGGTCGGCGACGAAGTCGGCGATCGTGAAGTCGGTTTCGTGCCCGATGCCGGTGACGACCGGGACCGGGCATGCGCGAACCGCCCGCGCCACGATCTCTTCGTTGAAAGCCCACAGGTCCTCGATGCTACCGCCGCCGCGCACCAACAATATGACATCGCACCCGCCGAGCCGGCCGGCGGTCCTGAGCGCAGAGGCGATCTTCTCCGCCGCCCCCTCGCCCTGGACTTGCACGGGGAAGACGACGACCTCGATCGACGGGTTACGCCGCGCCAGCGTCGTCAGTACGTCCCGAAGCGCCGCCGCCTCCCGCGAGGTGATCACGCCGATCGCGCGCGGCAGGGAAGGCAGCGCTCGTTTCGCGTCGGTATTGAACAAGCCCTCTTTTTCGAGCTTGTCGCGCAGCCTAAGGAAGGCCTCGAACAGGGCGCCGAGCCCTGCGCGCCGCATGGTCTCGACATTGAGCTGGAAGTCGCCGCGCGGCTCATACAAGCTGACGAGCGCCTGCACCTCGATTTGCATGCCGTCGCGCGGCGTCCACTCGAGGTTCTGCTGACGCTGCCGGAACATGACGCAGCGCACTTGGGCCTGCTCGTCCTTCAGGACGAAGTAGGCGTGTCCCGACTTGGCGACGGTGAAGTTCGATATCTCGCCGGCGACCCAAAGCAGGGGATAGCGATGCTCGAGCAGATCCCGGACGCTACGAGCGAGGGCCGAAACGGTGAGAATTTCCGAGGGGGAATGCGTGGAAACCCGCGCCAGTCCTTGTTCTCCGGGCATGTGCCGATTGTAACCTATCCACAATGGGTGCTCCGCCCATTCAGTCCCCTATGAGCGGTTTAGACAATGGCCGAGAACCCGCTTGTAACTAGTTGAGCACTAAACTGAAAAATGGCAGTTCAAGTTTTCATCATGAGCAAGAAAACCCTTTTGCACGATTCACTTACGCGCGCTATTTGACGGGTATGCACAACCTTATCCACAGTATTTGTGGATAAGGACTCGGGCCCATTTGCGAGCTTCGCGTGCGCGGCAATCAGCGCTGCAACCTCTGGATTCTTTGAGCGCAAAAAGCGCATCTTGTTGAAATTTCTTTGCCTTGCCGAATCGGCAGTCGCAGGCTAAAGTGTCCGCGGTTTTGGTCTGACTCGGAGAACGCGGTTGTTCGCCATCATCCACGCTGCCGGCTGGCCGATCTATTTCCTGCTCGCCGTGTCGATCATCGCAGTAGCCCTCATCATCGAAAGGTTCATGATCCTTCGCAAGGAGAAGATCGTTCCGGGCGGTTTGCTGGAGAAGGTGCTCGCTGCGTACCAGAAGCAAGGAGTCAGTGAGGACATGCTCGAAGAGCTCTCGCAGGACTCTCCGCTCGGCGAGGTACTGGCTTCAGGCCTTCGCAACTACAAGAGTTCGCGCGACGTCATGAAGGACGCAATCGAAGAGGCCGGCAGCGCGGTGGCACACGAACTGGAGCGCTTTTTGACGACGCTCGGGACGATCGCCACGATCAGCCCGCTGATGGGCTTGTTCGGCACCGTGGTCGGCATGATCGAGATCTTCGGCTCGCAATCGCCCACCGGATCCAACCCCCAGGAACTCGCCCACGGCATTTCCGTGGCGCTGTACAACACAGGGTTCGGCTTGGTGATCGCCATTCCAGCGATGATTTTCTTCCGCCACTTCCGCGGCTTGGTCGAAGGCTTCGTGGTCGAGATGGAACAACAGGCGGCGAGGCTGGTCGACGTGGTCCACGGAGAACGTTTCGAATTCCAGCCGCCGCATACTCAGGCATGAGGTTCGCCCGCACGCGGAAGGAAGATCCGGAGATCAACCTGATTCCGATGATCGACGTGCTCCTCGTGATCATCATCTTCCTGATGCTGACTACGACGTACTCCAGGTTCGCGGAGCTGAAGATCAACCTGCCGAGCGCCGACGCGGAAAAAAAGCTGGAACGATCCAACGAGATCAACGTGGTGATCAGCGCCAACGGGCAATACCTGCTGCAGCGAAAGCCGCTCCAGTTCCGGAACGTCGCGACCCTCGCCGAAGAGCTCCGTCGCGCTGGCGCCGGCATGAAGGAGGCGATCGTGGTCGTCAACGCAGACAACAATGCCAACTACCAGTCGGTGATTCGCGTCATGGACGCCGCGCGGCAGGCGGGCTTTGGCCAGGTGGTGTTTGCGGTCGAGCAATCGACGAAGTAGCGCGCAGGGCGCGTATGGAGGCCGCCCGGCCCACTCTTCTTGCCGCTCGCTTTGCCGCGCGTCACTGGTACCGGCTGAGCCCGGTGTCGGTGTTGCTGTTTCCCTTAAGCCTTGTCTTTCGGCTGCTGGTAGCCCTGCGTCGTCTGCTCTTTCGCGTAGGCGCGCTGCCCTCGGTGCGACTTCACATTCCGGTGGTCATCGTCGGAAACCTGACCGTCGGGGGCACAGGGAAAACCCCGCTGATCCTCGCGCTCGTCGAAGCCTTGCGCGCGAAGGGGCTACACCCTGGAATTCTCAGCAGGGGGCACGGCGGGACCGACGCCGGACCCCGCGCGGTGAGCGAGCGTGACGATGCCGCGCACGTCGGCGACGAGCCTTTGCTGCTTGCCGAGCGTTCGGGGTGTCCGGTGTGGATAGGCGCAGATCGCGCCGCCGCCGCCCGCGCGCTGCTCGCGGCCCACGCTCGCTGCGACGTGATTCTATGCGACGATGGATTGCAGCATTACCGCTTGCAGCGAGATTTCGAGATCGCGGTCGAGGATGAGCGCGGTCTTGGGAACGGCTTGCTGCTTCCGGCCGGTCCTTTGCGCGAGCCCGCGGGTCGGCGTGTCGATGCGACGGTGGTGAACGGCGCGGAGGCAAGGCCCGGCGCATTTCGCATGCGGCTCACGCCCGCGGGTCTGTTCCGAGTCGATGCGCATGGCGCCCCTTTAGCGCAGTCGGAGCTTTCCGGAAAGAAGCTGCACGCGGTCGCCGGAATTGGCAATCCCAAGCGGTTTTTCGCGGGGCTTTCGCGCATGGGGCTCGCGTTCTCGGCTCATCCTTTTCCGGATCACCACGCGTTTCGGGCTGCAGACCTCGAGTTCGCCGATTGCGATTTCGTGCTGATGACCGAAAAGGATGCGGTAAAATGCCGCCACTTCGGCCGGCGCGACCTGATCGCGGTGCGCGTCGAGGCCGAGCTCGACCCTGCCCTCGCGGAGCTCATACTGGAACGAATTCATGGACTCGCGACTGCTTGACATTCTCGTCTGCCCGATTTGCAAAGGACCGTTGGTCCACCGCAGGGCACAGGCGGAATTCATCTGCAAGGCCGATCGCCTGGCGTTTCCAATTCGGGACGATATTCCGGTGATGCTCGAGGAGGAGGCGAGAAAGCTGCCCCCCGAGGAAGAAGTGAACGAGTGAACGGGGAGGCACCGCCTAGAATCGTTCACATGTCCTTCACCGCCATTATCCCGGCGCGGTTCGCGTCCAGCCGGTTTCCTGGAAAGGCGCTCGCCGATATTGGAGGCAGGCCCATGGTCGTGCGGGTAGCCGAGCGGGCGCGCGAGAGCGGCGCGCGCGAGGTATACGTGGCCACCGACCACGGCGACATCGCGGCCGCAGTAGAACGGTACGGCCATCAGGCGGTAATGACCCGCGGCGACCACGCGACGGGCACCGACCGGGTCGCGGAGGTCGCGGAGCGCCTCGGGCTCGCGGCGGACAGTCTGGTCGTCAATGTCCAGGGCGATGAGCCGATGATCGAACCGGGCCTCATACGCGCAGTGGCGACCCTGCTTGCGGATATGCCGGAAGCGGCCATGGCGACGGCCTGCCACCCGATCCGGGACGCGGGCGAGCTGTTTGATCCCAACGTCGTCAAAGTCGTGCTGGACCATGCCGGATTGGCGCGCTATTTCAGCCGGGCGCCAGTGCCCTGGGCCCGGGATGCCTTTGGGGATTCCACACGGGCCTTGCCGCAGGGGCTTCCCTGTTACCGGCACATCGGCATCTATGCCTATCGCGCCGAATTCCTGCGTCGCTACCCGCGGCTCGAGCGCTCGCCGCTTGAAGAATTCGAAGCGCTCGAGCAACTGCGGGCGCTTTGGCACGGCTACGCGATCGCCGTCGCGGTGCGACAAGATGCGCCGCTCGCCGGTGTCGACACGGCCGAGGACCTGGAACGCGCACGGGCGCTGTTTGACCGCACGGTTCATAAACGGTAAGTTCCCCGCGT
>WNGC01000791.1_pt1 | contig 18777 bp, 18 predicted proteins | sample 5400051 | NCBI WGS metagenome assembly WNGC01 (sample SAMN13153368, study PRJNA577476) | soil metagenome | isolation source: 20 cm soil or saprolite under grassland replicate 2 | place: USA:California | collected 2016-06-15
GCGGAAGTCGTCGCCAAGGCCAATCATCACGCCTTCCGCGAAAAAATGCTGATCACGCATCGCGGCTTGAGCGGACCCGCGATACTGCAGATCTCTTCCTATTGGGAGAAGGGCCAGTCCATCCACATCGATCTGGCTCCCGATCGTGAGGTCACTGAGGCGATTCGCGCATCGAAAGTTCGCAATCTGGCAGCCGCGCGAACGGCATTTCAGGGAGTTCTGCCAAAGCGACTCGCCGAACGCTGGCTGGAAAACCATGCTCCCCCCGCATGGAACAATGATGCTCTGGCAAAACTGGAGAAGCATGCACACGCGTGGGTGATCAAGCCTGCGGACACCGAAGGCTACGAAAAGGCAGAAGTGACGGCAGGCGGCGTCGATACCGATGAATTGTCGAGCAAGACGATGGAGTGTTTAAAATTTAAAGGATTGTTTTTCATTGGTGAGGTGGTGGACGTCACCGGTCATCTGGGTGGATTCAATTTTCAGTGGGCGTGGTCCTCGGGTGCAGCAGCGGGACGCGCGTTATGAAAGCAACAAAGAATCTTGAAGCTCGGGTTCTTAAGAAGCCTGCTGCTCCGCGTAAGCGACATATTCTTCATAAGGACCTTTGAAGTCCTCGACTTTGCCGCCCTGGAAATGCCAGATGCGCGTCGCAACTTCGTCGATCACGTCGTGGTCGTGCGTAACCAACAGCACCGTCCCGTCGTACCGCTGCAACGCAATGTTTAACGCGTTGATGGACTCGAGGTCGAGGTGGTTGGTCGGCTCGTCGAGCACCAGAAAATTCGGCTTCTGCAGCATCAGCCGGCAAAAAATCAGCCGCGCGGACTCGCCGCCGGAAAGCGCACGCGTCGGCTTCAGCGCGTCTTCGCCGCTGAATAACATCTGCCCCATCAATCCGCGCAGCTCCTGTTGCGAAGCAGCGGGATCGAACTGCCAAAGCCACTCGATCGCGGTCATGCCTTTCGTGATGGATTCGCCGTGATCCTGCGCGAAGTAGCCCACGGCTACTTCATGTCCCCATCTCACCTCGCCGCCATCGATCGGGAACTGCTGGTCTTTGTCCTCGATGAATCCCGGCGCGTTGCCAACCAGCGACTTCAGCAGCGTAGTTTTACCGGCGCCGTTGCGGCCCATCAGGGCGATTTTTTCGCCACGCACCACGCTTGCCGAAAAGCGCGGAATCACCTTCAGATCCTCATAGGACTTCTCGACGCTGCGAATCTCCAGCGGGTGGCGTCCCGAATTCCGCTTCATATCGAATTTAATGTACGGCCGCTGGATGTTGCTCCTCGCCAGTTCAGCGGTCTGCAGGCGTTCAACTTCTTTCTTGCGTGAAGTCGCCTGCGCGGAACGCGTGCCCGCGGAAAACCGCGCGATAAACTCCTGCAACTGGGCGATTTTTTTCTCGCGGTTGGCGTTGTCCGCTTCGATGCGCCCGCGAATTTGCGTCTTGGCCACCACCATATCGTCGTACCCGCCGACGTACATGATGATCGTCTCGTAATCGATGTCCGCGGTGTGCGTGCACACGCTGTTCAAAAAGTGCCTGTCGTGCGAGATGACGATCAGCACGCCTTCGTAGTCGCAAAGATATCTTTGCAGCCAGTGCACCGAATCGAGGTCCAGGTTGTTCGTCGGTTCGTCCAGCAGTAGCGCCGTCGGATTCCCAAAGAGCGCCTGCGCCAGTAGCACGCGCACTTTCTGCCCGCCTTGCAATTCACTCATCTTGCGTTCGTGCAGCGAAGCTTCCACGCCAAGGCCGTCGAGCAGCACCGCGGCATCCGCTTCCGCCGTGTAGCCGCCTTCTTCTCCGACGATACCCTCGAGCTCCCCAAGACGCATTCCATCCGCATCGGTGAGTTCGTCATGGGGCTTGGCGTAGAGAGCGTCGCGTACTTCGAGCGCCTTCCACAGCGAGGCATTCCCCATAATGACCGTGTCGATGACACGGTATTCGTCAAACGCAAACTGATCTTGCCGCAGAACGCCCATCTTCTTCGGCCGCGTGATCGATCCGCTGGTCGAGTCGATCTCCCCAGTCAGAATCTTCATGAACGTGGACTTGCCCGCGCCATTCGGCCCGGTGACGGCGTAGCGGCGCCCGGCCATAAAGGTGCAAGTCACATTCTCAAAGAGAACGCGCGGCCCGAAGCGCATGGTGATGTTATTGACCGAGAGCACAACCCTCTAAGTATAGCGTGAATTCGGCATTCGCGCTCGCCGCTGCGTACAACTTTCTTTGTATAGAACATCCTGAAGAAAAACGCTGCGCCACGCCTACGGCAAAGCGAACGTAAAGAGCGCTGACCCCGCAGCGACCGCTACATATTGTTTTCCGTCGATTGCAAAGGACATTGGCGACGAATACACCGACGCGCCGCATTGGAAGTGCCAAAGAGCTCTTCCCGAAGCGGCCTCCAGCGCGATGAAGTTTCCCTCCGCGTCACCCGTGAAGACCAGCCCCCCTGCGGTAGAAAGCACCCCAGCCCAAGTCGGCGAAGGATGCTTCCATTCCCATTTCATTTTTCCGGTGTTCGGATCGATGGCGCGCAGCGCGCCGGTGAACGGCTCGGCATCGTCGTTCGGAAAATATGCGCTGCCATAGTAGGCATGTCCCGCTTCGTACGCCTGCGGAGCAGTGCTGAAGACGTCACACTGCTCCCGCGCCGTAACGTAGAACAATTGCGTTTGCGGATCGTAAGTAGGCGACATCCAGTTCGTCGCCCCCGCAGCGCCCGGGCACACGCGATTTCCTTCCAGCGTCGGCGAGGCGTCCTTTCGCGCAATGGGACCTCCGCTTGCGTCCTTCGAATCGCTCCAAGTCACCTTTGCAAAAGGGCTTGCGAACACGAGCTTTCCGTTGGTGCGATCGATCAAACAAAAAAATCCGTTGCGATTCGCTTGCAGGATCAGGTGCCGGTCGCCCTGGTCAACCATGACGGGCACCTGAGTGGCGTCGTAGTCGTGCTCATCGTGCTTCGAGAATTGAAAATACCATTTGAGTCTTCCCGTCTCTGGTTCGAGAGCGAGCAAGGAATTACTGTAGAGATTGTCGCCTGCGCGCCCTTCGCCGCGATTTGAAGGCGAAGGATTGCCCGTGGTCCAAAAAGTAGTGTCGGTCGCGGGATCGTATGTCCCCGTGATCCACGCGGGCGCCCCTCCGATTTTCCACGAGTCGCCTTCCCAGGTTTCATGTCCCGGTTCGCCCGGACCAGGCACGGTGTAGAAGCGCCATTTGCGCTCGCCGGTCCCTGCGTCGTACGCGTCAATGAAGCCGCGAATCCCGTACTCCCCGCCCGACACTCCGATGATCACGAGATTCTTGATCACCAGCGGCGCAAGCGTGATGCTGTAGCCCTTGCGGTAGTCCACCGTCGTAACGTCCCACACGACGCTCCCGGTCTTGGCGTCCAGCGCGATCACGTGGGCATCGAGAGTACCAAGAAAAACTTTATCGCCCAAAATGGCCATCCCCCGATTCACGCGCCCGCAGCACGGGCGAATATCCGCCGCCAGCACGCGTTGATATTGCCAGATCGGCCGCCCCGAGCGCGCGTCCAGCGCAAAAGCGCGATTATCCTGTCCGGTGCCATAAAGAATTCCATCCACAACCAGCGCAGTCGTTTCGAATTTCCCGCCCGCCATCGTCTGATAAGCCCACTTGGGAACGAGCATGGCGGCATTCGAAGTGTTGATCTGCTCCAGCGCGCTGAACCGCCGCCCCGCGTAGTCGCCGGAATACATCAGCCAGTTCTGCGGCTCTTTCGCCGAATCCAGCAGCCGCTGCGGCGTCACCTGCGCACGACCCGAGGGCGCAACCCACGTAACGATAGCCAACAAGACGAATGTCGCGCCTATTCCTACCGTCATTCCGAGCGAAGCGAGGAATCTTCCTTCGATTGCCCTGTTCATCGATTCGCGTTTCATTGCGCACCCACCGCAAGCAGATACGCGATCACATCCTGCATATCTTTATCGTTCAACATTTTCTGATCGTAAGCCGGCATCAGCGATTCGCGGCTCTTCTCCCAGGATCGCAACTTGTCTTTTTCGAACAAATGCAGTTGTTCGCGCGTGTCTATCATTTGCAGCGTGAAGTGGTCTTCGTTCAGCACCACGCCCATGAACTTCGTTCCGTCTGCGGTGACCACCGTGACGGTCTCGTATTCCTGCGAGAATTCTTTCATCGCCTCGGAAATGCCCTGCGCCAGCCGCCGACTAGGACTGCGCACGGATTCCACCAGATACTCGGTCGAGCGCGCCGAACCGGTCGTGCTGAGGTCGGGTCCGAGCCGCCCCCCCTTCCCCCGAATCATGTGACACGTCGAGCACGCCGCGCTCCCATAAAAAAGTTCCTTGCCGTGCGCCGCATTTCCCGCGGGTTGCGCAGGAGCCTTCACTTGTACGCTGCGGATGTAGCTGATCACTTGCCAGATCTCTTCTTCCGTCATTCCGACGCCTTGCTGCGTCGCCCCGTTCGGCGGCATGGCCGTGCCGGGAACGCCTTCGTTAATCGTCTGAAACAGGTCGGCGTCGGAATTGCCATGACGCTTCTGCGTGCGGCTGAGATCAGGCCCCCGGCCTCCGCCCCGCGCACCCAGCCCGTGGCAAAACGCGCAGTTCGCCCGGAATTGCGATTCGCCCAGCTCCGCAGCTTTCGCATCGCCAGCAAAAGGATTCTTGCCCTGCGCGCGGAGAGCCACTGCCGCTGCGGCGCACGCAACCGCCACGGCGCACCCAAAGAGAAAACGTAAGCGCCACCGCCGCGGCCAAAATTTACTTCGCCGGAAATTTGTTCTAGGCATGGACATTGTTTCGCTATGCCCCCTCGGATTGGTGATGTTGGACTGAGCACCGATCGCGTTTCATTCGAATGAGGATGGGTTCGCGGCTAATATATCATTCGTCGCAACCACGCGGGTGAACTTCACGGAATTTTAATAGACGCGGCGGCGCAGCTCATCGCTCCGGCGGCAGATTGCGATTCGCACCTGCTCCGGCATCGGCATTTCCATCGCCGCCAACAAAGTCCCCGGCATTCGCGCCGCCCTGGCCCACGACGTAATGACCGCGCGCCTCGCCCGCGAAGACAACGACGCCAACGTCCTCGCCCTCGGCGGACGCATCGTCACCCCCCGAAGCTGCCGTGGAAATGGTGCAAACCTTCTTGACCACCGTCTATCTCGGTGGCCGCGACCAGCGCCGGCTCGATAAAATCGCTCGAATGGAAAGCCACTCGTGAGCTCAACGTGAATTTAGGATCGAACTTCAGTCCGCGCTTCGAACCGAAGTCAGTGCTCATCCAAGGCACGATTGATGAAGTCCTTGCCAAACTCCGCCAGCAGCGCGACCGCCTGCAAGCCGCCCCTCGACTAACCATTCAACAGGCTGCCAGCGCACATTTCCTGCGTAGCGAGTCAGTTTCTGATGAGCCGTTATCCGTCCTGAGGACGGCGACTGGTAAACGCTGGCCAACTTTCGGCCGGCAAACGCGTCTCAGCTCCTGGGCTTGACAAACCCATAACCGTTCAGTTATGGTTTTCACGTGCAAGCCATAGCGGACAACCTTTTCAAGGCCCTCGCTGACCCAACCCGTCGGGCAATCTTCGAGCACCTAGCCCGCGGCGGGGAGCAGACCGTGCATGCCCTGACTGATCGTGCCGGCGTGTCGCAACCGGCAGTTTCCAAGCACCTGGGCGTTCTGAAGCTTGCCAGCCTGGTGCGCGACAGGCGCGAGGGACGCGAAACCCACTACAGCGCCCACCCGCAAGCTCTGGTGCCCCTGATCGACTGGATAGGCCTCTATGGCCCCTTCTGGCGCGACCGGTTCGATCGCCTCGAAACCCTCTTGAAAAGGATGGACCAATGACCAAAACCATCGCCACGCGTTCCCTGGTCGTCGAACGGGAGATGCCGCACCCGCCGGAAAAGATCTGGCGCGCCATCACTCAAAGCCCTTTGATAGACGAATGGCTGATGAAGAACGACTTTCAGCCGATCGTGGGCCATCGGTTCAACTTCCGCGTTACGCCCATGCCGCATTGGAACGGCGTGACTGACTGCGAAGTATTGGTCGTCGAGAACCCAATGAGCGACTCTCCTATAGCTGGAATGCTTCGGGCGATGAGGCGGCGGGGGGACTGAAGACCGTCGTTACTTGGACGCTGAAGCCGACAAAGGGCGGCACACACGTGCGCATGGAGCAGTCTGGCTTCCGGCCCGAAGAAGAGGCCAACTACCAGGGCGCGACCTATGGCTGGCAGCGGTTCATCGGCAGCCTGGAAAAAGTAGTCGCTGGGCTGGAGTGACAACAGCGTTGTCACTGCCAAGGAGAGACAACCGGATGGATGGCGGCGTATGGCCGCCGAGCACTTGACGAGGCGACGTTCCGAGACGTGTGGAAGGTGCTTGGCGGCATCGCGATCCTGTTCCCGGGCTTCGCCCGCGTCAAAGAATCGGCTTGCGCAGGCATGTTCTTCGATCTCACGGGAGCCGCGATCGCGTCCGGCGCATCGGGCAATGCCTGGTGGCACATTGTCGCGCCACTGGCGGTGGCCGTGGTTCTCGCCGCATCGTGGGCGCTACGCCCGCAGAGTCGTACCCTTGGAGCCCTCTTTCCCCTGAAGACGGCAGGCCTATGAATTGGCCTGTTTCGATTGAACGAGACAGGAACATTTTTTAAGAAGAATAAACCATGGCTGATTGGATGACGGCATCGGCTGCTCCAACCGAGTAGCGGGTGTCCCTTGCAAGTTGTGCAAGGGTGGGGATTTTGGCCTTGATTCTCAGTTCCCGGTACGTCCCTCGGGAGTCTTCACTTTCAACTGTCGACCGTAAACCTCCCCCTGCCGGCTGGCCGCACTGCCAAGACCAACTTCCCGCTAGGTTCGTTCTTTAATGGTCTTTACTTTCAACTTTCAACTGTTAACCTCCTTCCCCTGTCCTCTCGCTCTTCAACATATCCCCCGCCCTCAGTGAGCTCTACCCCTTTGTTTTCTTCTGCTTGCGAAATCTTTCGAACAAATATGGCAACTTCCTAAATCCTGATACTATATTTGTACTTAACATATGATGTAATTCATGGTAGCATGGGTCGTGATCTTCAGCACCGATTCACGCCGAGCCACACCGTGCCGTCACGTGACGAAAATCCCGTCACCGCAACTCCTTTTATTTTGCCGACTTGAAAACTGCCGGGGTGTGTACCAACCATTCCCACAACGGAACTCGGTTCCTCACGAATCAGGAAATTGGCTTTCCTCCACCCCATCCGATAAAATCTCCTCACTACCTACACTCTGCCGGCAATTGGACCGGGCAAACGAGGAATCACTATGAGTAAGACCACAGACGCCAACAATCGTATGAATCGCCCGCTCGATGGCGTCGATCCGCAAATCGCCGGCCTCCTCCGCGACGAAGCCAAGCGCCAAGCCACCGGGCTCGAGCTCATTCCCTCGGAGAACCTTGTCTCCGAAGCGGTCCTCGAAGCCATGGGCTCCATCTTCACCAACAAGTACGCCGAAGGCTACCCTGGAAAGCGCTACTACGGCGGCTGCGAGTATGCCGACAAAGTCGAGCAACTGGCCATCGATCGCGCCAAGGAACTCTTCGGCGCCGAACACGCCAACGTCCAGGCGCACTCCGGCACGTCCGCGAATGTGGCCGTCTATATGTCAACCCTGCAGAAGGACGATGTGGTTCTAGGCATGAATCTTTCGCATGGCGGCCACCTGACGCATGGGCACCCGCTGAATTTCTCCGGCCGCATGTACAAGTTCGTGGCCTATGGCGTGAAGAAGGAAGACGAGCGCATCGATTACGACGAAATCGAAAAGCTTGCCAAGGAACACAAACCAAAGATGATCGTCGCCGGCGCAAGCGCCTATTCGCGGATCATTGATTTTGAGCGCATCGGTAAAGCCGCGAAGTCCGTTGGCGCCCTCTTTTTTGCGGACATGGCGCACATTGCGGGACTTGTCGCCGCGGGCGTGCATCCGAGCCCCGTTCCGCACGCGGATATCGTCTCGACGACGACGCACAAAACGCTCCGCGGACCTCGCGGCGGCTTGGTCCTATGCAAGGCGGTATTTGCCAAGGAACTGGACAAGCTGACGTTTCCCGGGACGCAGGGCGGTCCGCTAGTGCACACGATTGCCGCAAAAGCGGTGTGCTTGAAAGAAGCGATGGAGCCGTCCTTCAAGGAATATCAGAAGCAGGTGGTGGCCAACACCAAAGCCATGGCCGCGGCCGTTGCGAAGCATGGGTTTCGCATCGTAACGGGCGGCACGGACAACCATCTGTTCCTGATCGAAGTGCACTCGCGGGGCATCACCGGAACGGACGCCGAAAAAGCCCTCGACCGCGCAGGCATCACCGTCAACAAGAATGCAATACCTTTCGATCCGCTCCCGCCCATGAAAGGTGGCGGAATCCGCCTGGGCAGTCCTTCCGTCACCACGCGCGGCATGCGCGAGCCCGAGATGGAGCAGATCGGCGCCTGGATCGCGGAAATCCTCTCGAACATCGGCCAGGCAGAGGTCGAGCAGCGCGTGCGCAAACAAGTCGCGGAGTTTGCCGCGAAATTCCCAATTTATGAGGCGCGCCTCCGAGGTGGTCCGGCGCGAAGCGAACACGCACACGTCTAGTCCATCGCGAAATCCTATAAGTCCAGCATCAATATCTTCAAAGCAGCGGCCGATTACGAGCACTAGCTGGCTGGGCAACTCCCCATCATTCGCCAGGATCTCGCTCTCAAGCACCAGCAAATGGCGGAAGCCGCGTTCCCTTTTTTTCCACGCCACCTCCTACCGCTGGCTGCAAATCTGGCCGGAGGTTTGCGCTGATTTGATGAGCGTCTCGCAATGTGAAGCATGACCGTGCATCACGGCGGGGCCGCTGGCTCCATAAAGCCGCAAAGGCCATGCTGGCGGCCACCAAAAAAGATTGGAAACAGTGGCAGCGCGATTGGCAGCGCTCCGCGCCGGGTTAGACGCTCGCGGAAGACCTGTCCTCATTGATGACGGTCCAACTCCAGTGCCGCTGGCCTAATACTGTACTCTGGGTCAGTAGCTTCTGAATAAGACTGCGAGTAACTTCAAGAAGTACTGGAATGGGAAACCTACTCGCGACCGTGTTACTCGCTGTTTCGCTCTTAGCTTGGTTGGGCGAGACATTTTTTCTTGATGGTTCACAACTGAAGTTGGCGCGATTCTCCGGCGCGCCGCGCGGGATCTTCTCAATTCCCCGAAAATTCTATTCTGCTGCGACCGTCACGCGCCCGGTTTCCCATCGGGCCGCATGGCGGCGGATAAGGTAAGCCCATGATGGATACCGAAGCCTTCCGGGAATTCAAGACCGGATTGACACTGCTGCGAGACAATTACGCTATAAAGGCCCTGCCACATATGCGGCGCGCCGTGGACCTGGACAAGAACAATCCCTACTACATGTCCTACCTAGGTGTGGTGCTGGCGCGCTCGGAAGGAAAATGGGGCGAAGCGGAACGGCTATGCGACTCTGCGGTTCGAATGAAGAGAAATCAGGCGCAGCTCTATTTGAATCTCGCCGAAGTGTATGCCACTGCTGGACGGCGGGACGACGCCGTTGATGCTTTGCAGACTGGGCTGAAATTCGCGCGCCGCGATATCCGGCTGACCATTGCGATGAACAAACTGACCGCACGCAGGGCTCCCGTCCTCAGTTTTCTCGGTCGGAGACACCCGCTTAACCGGCAGCTAGGAATATTGAGGCACCGCGCCATGCGGATGTTCGCGCAGACGACTTAAATCAATCTCTCCACCCCCAAACACAAGAGCGGGCGCCCCGATTTCCCCCAGGGCGCCCGTTCTTGCTTTCATCGGATCAGTGGAATGCCTAAGCGCGCAACTTAGGCTAACGAGAGTTGGCGGCGCCAAAGTTATAAGAGTGTTGGACTCCCATTTCCATTAGGATCTTCATCCCGATGCCGAACATGCCGGTCGGAAGGACGTCCCTTCGAACGACTTCCGCGAGGTACTCGCGGGCGATGGAAGCGGGATCTTGTGAGTACGGCATAGTTACGAACAGTCGCATGCCAACTTCATAACCACGTTCACTGGACTGGAAAAAGATACCAGAGCGGGAAACGCTGACCGAGCTGCGTATGTCTTCAAAACGTTCCTTATTCGGATCAGAAGGACGGATGCGCATGAGCTGCGTAATCTTGCAGCGGCGGCTGCCGCGGCGCTCCGTATTTGAAAGCGGCTGCTTGGGGGGAGTTCCTGTTGGGAGTTTTTTCGTCATCGGATCGTGCTGGGTCGCCAAGGGTAAACCATCTCTCCGGAGAAGCGCTGCGCTCCATCCGACGAGAGTGTAATCCGAGGGCGACCACTAAACCATAGTGGAAACGTACCTGGAAGAAGTATGACGTTCCCAGAAAATGGTAGTACGGAAGTACTGGAAAAGGAAGGGGTGTGGAAAAGGAACGGTAAAGCACTTGTAGAAAAGAAGGCAGAAAGGAGTCCCAAATTGAAGTCGGCAGGCCGGTTTGGTACCAATTCGAGACCAAAGAGGGGGAGAGGAAGTTATGGTTGAGCCCATAAATGGTTCTCCCGTTGAGAATGGGGGGCGGATCAAGGCGCGGCTGCAGAATTGCAAAGGTGAGGCGTGCGGCGCGGGGTTCCAACGAATCGCTGATCATGACGTTGGCATGGACATGAGAGCATGAATGCGGGTACACGCCAGATTTTGCATGTAACAGAACAAGCCCCAAGAAAGGACAATGCGGCCAAATGACCGCCGCTTTAGGGGAGGGGCCGCAGGGCGTTGGGATCGTTTTCCGACTGCGCGGCGACACAGGAAGAGTTGGGCGCTGCGCTACTCTTGGCGTAGCGCGCTCAACGGTGTAGCGCTTTCCTTCAAAAGCAATTGACCTAACGATTGCTGCTGGGTTTCCGGCGAAGCGGCGCTGCCAGAAACTGTAGCTCAAAATGATCACCGGCGCGGCGCCCGGCCGGTCTTCTTCGGGCAGAAAGGCGCGCCCTCGTCAGAGGGTAACGCCTAGGATGGAAAATAGTTCGGAGGAGATCTCGCGGCGGTCAACGTACTCAGGTTCCCCGAGCTCACTAACCGTGCCTCCTCTGCTGTAGAGCCAGCCCGCCATAGCTAGAGAACGACTCTCGCGCTGACAATCGATAAAGTCGAAGTAGGCAAGATTCTGCTCGCCAAACGCTTCTGTATTCCAGGTGTCTGTATGGCCATGCACGGTAACCAGCCTGTTGGGTTCTGGATAAGGCAGCGGCTTTAGCAGCACACCGTTTATAACCGTGAACATGACAGTCGTTGCTCCGCTACCGAGAGCGAGTGTCAACAGCACGACAGCCGCAAACCCCGGTTGCTTGCGCAGAGTGCGAATTGCATAGCGGAAGTCCTGTAGCAAATCCTCAAGCCACCGTGTGCCTCGCGCATCGCGGCAGTTTTCCTTCACCTGTTCTGGACCGCCAAGCGCAACGCGGGCTTGCCGTCGCGCTTCGTTCAGCGAGTGGCCCCGCGCGATCAGTTCGCTCGCGTGTTGGTCAAGATGGAAGCGCAGTTCCTTCTCGAGTTGTTCTTCCATCTTCGTTCGGCGCAACAGGCGCTGCCACCAAGTCATTTCGCACCTCCCTCAGACAGTTTGAGGACGAGCCCGATGGCTTCAATCAATCGCTGCCAGCCCGCGGCTTCCGTTTCGAGTTGCGTCCGTCCTTTCCGAGTGAGGCGATAAAACTTCGCCTCGCGCCCACTCTCCGTTTGCTCCCAATCCGCAGCAAGAAGACCGCGGTTTTCGAGCCGGTGCAACGCCGGATAAAGCGAGCCTTGCGGGACCTGGACCACACCGCGCGACACCTGTTCCAGACGTTGCGCGATGGCGTACCCGTGCACCGCGCCGAGCGCGACCACTTTCAGATCAACAAGTCCAGGGTGCCTTGCGGAAGATCGGATTTCTCTGGCATAGCATACCTCCGCCTCCTACAGATCTAACCCAGGACGTGTAGAAGGGAGAGGTATGCGCCGGTCCGGCCTGCGTGGAAATTGTGGATGGGTCACGGCGCACCCAGAAGAAATCTTGCCCCTAACTACATGGCCAGGCACCACGACGCGAGAATGACGCTCTTAGCAAGAGGTAACTCGCTTCGAATCATGGCTGAGGATGACTTCCCTGCTCGGTTTGTGCGATTCTTCTTCCGCACAGAAAGTTCGAGGACGGAGAACGATGCTGAAAAAGTTCAAGGATTTGACGGAAAAGGAGATTCTGGCGATTGCCATCGCCGCGGAAGAGGAAGACGGGCGGATTTACGGGGAGTTTGCGGACGCGCTGCGGGACGAGTATCCCGCAACGGCGGAAATGTTTGAAGAGATGCGCCGAGAAGAGGTGGGACACCGCGACCGTTTGTTTGAGATGTTCCGGCAGCGGTTCGGGGAGCGCATTCCGCTGATTCGGCGGGAAAACGTGAAGGGATTCCTGCAGCGGAGACCGGTATGGCTGGTCCGCCCGCTAGGCGTGAAGGTGGCCAGGAAGCAAGCGGAATTGATGGAGATGGAGGCCAGCCGGTTCTACGCGCGAGCGGCCAGCAGGACAAGGGACGTATCGACGCGGGAATTGCTGAACAAGCTTGGGGATGAGGAGAGAAAACACGAGCGGACGGCGGGTGAACTGGAAGAAAAACATCTTACAGCGAGCGCGAAGGCCACGGAGGATGAATCACACCGCAAACTGTTCCTGCTGCAAGTGGTGCAACCGGGTCTGGCGGGTTTGATGGATGGCTCGGTATCGACGCTGGCGCCGCTGTTCGCAGCGGCCTTCGCTTCGCACAAGAGCTGGGAAGCGTTCCTGGTGGGACTGGCAGCTTCGATCGGCGCTGGAATTTCAATGGCTTTTTCCGAGGGGCTTTCCGACGACGGATCGCTGACCGGGCGCGGGTCTCCGTGGTTGCGCGGTGGGGTGACCGGGTTGATGACCACGGCGGGCGGAATTGGGCATACGCTTCCCTTCCTGATCAGCAATTTTCATGTCGCTATGCTGGTTGCGGTGATCATTGTGGCGGTCGAGCTGATGGTCATCAGTTACATCCGGCACCGCTATATGGATACGCCGTTTTTGCAGGCGGCGTTTCAGGTGATTGTGGGCGGTGTTTTGGTTTTCCTGACGGGATGGTTGATCGGCAGCGCGTAGCAGGAATGTTTTCAATCCCTAGTTCTGGGATGTGAGTCGCTGGTTCCAAAAGGCTGCTGCCGCGACTGGCCGCAGGTGCGATGAGTGCTGCCGTACTTTTGTCACCATGACCCCGCTGCGGGTACAAATTCAAGTTGGAGGTGAAAGAAGGGGAATAATTCTGCCGCGCAGAAGTTTGAAATCAGCCGTCGAAGAAGTTAGGGGAGATCGGGAATGAGGCGGAAGCGGCGATGGCGAGCGGAGCGGTAAACGGAGAAATCCCGGCGGTCGAGAGTGAAGATCGTGTCGATGGATTCGCGATCGGCCAGATGAACAAGCGAGGCATCGGCGAGCTGCGGCCTCATGGATTCGTATTTCTTCAAGAGATCGGCGATGGGCCTTGCCTCCAAACTCGATAATGAAAGCATGGCGGGAATGCCTTCGCTGACTCGCCGGAGCAGCAATGACACGACTCCTGGATACGCGCGGAGAAGCCAAGCGGCTTCGGTTATGACGGGCCAGCAAGAAAAGGGGGATCCTGACAGGCTTTCGAGCGTGCGGAGACAGAGGCGATGACATACGTCGCGCTCCGACAGGATGGCGACGAGGGGGCCGGCGTCCACGAGCACGCGATTCACTTCGATTCGCCGAAGCCTTTGAAGTATTTGTTGTTTGTGCTGAGGTCCTTCGGCGCTCCCTTTGCACAACCGATCAAGCCCGCGGCCTTGAAAACATCGTAAGCAGAAACGCCTTTCAGTTTTTTCTGCAGGTGGTGCTCCAGCGCTTCGCGGATGACCTCGGATTCCGATTGGCCCCGCAATTGGGCGCAAACACGAAGCCGCTGGCTAAGACTGCTTGGAATGCGTACTGTGAATCGTTGGGTAGGCATCACTCTGCCCTCTTCTGTCTGACAGTATAGCAGAAACGTCAGACATAGCAGGTGCGAGAGCCGGGAAGGCAGACGAAAAATGGCGGATGGGGCAAGCGCCGCTTTCACAAGCGCCAAAAATTCAAAGAGAAGCGGAGATGGTATCAGCGGTTTAGTCGGAGTGGGCGGGAACTGGTGCGACGGTGTGGGAGCGCGCTCCCTGGATCCAGGATTGCAGGCGGTCCATGTAGATGTACACGACCGGTGTAGTGAAGAGCGTGAGCATCTGGCTGAGAATGAGGCCGCCGACGATGGTGATGCCCAGCGGGCGGCGCAGTTCGGAGCCGACACCCGCTCCGAGCGCCAGAGGCATGGCGCCCAGAAGCGCGGCCATGGTGGTCATTAGAATCGGACGGAAACGCAGCAAGCAGGCCTTGTAGATCGCTTCCACAGGCGACAATCCTTCTTCCCTTTCCACTTGAACCGCAAAATCAATCATGAGGATGGCATTTTTCTTGACGATGCCGATCAGAAGGATGATGCCGATCAGCGCGATGATATTCAGGTCCGACTTGATGAATTGAATCGCGAGAAGCGCTCCGATGCCGGCAGAAGGAATCGTGGAAAGAATGGTGATGGGATGAATGAAACTCTCGTAGAGGATGCCGAGAACGATGTAAACGGCGGCCAGAGCGGTGATGATCAGAACCGGCTGATTGGAGAGCGAGTCCTGGTAGGCCTGGGCGGTGCCCTGGAACGTGGCATGGACCGTCGCGGGAATACCGAGTTCGTGCTGGGCTGCCTGAATATGCAGAACGGCAGGGCCAAGCGAAGCGCCAGGCGCGAGATTGAAGGAAAGGGTGATTGCCGGGAAGATGCCCTGGTGGTTGACGGAAAGGGCGGTGTTGGAATGCTCGTAATGGGCGAAGGCGCTGAGTGGGACAAGCTTTCCGGACTTCGAAGGAACGTAAACCGACTTGAGCGCGTCCGGGCCGGGCTGGAATTCCGGCGCGACTTCCAGCACAACGTGATACTGGTTGAGGCCTTTGTAAATGTTGGAGACCTGCCGCTGGCCGAAGGCGTTGCTGAGAGTGTTGTCAATGTCCAGCACGGAGACTCCGAGACGGCCGGCGGTGTCGCGATCGATGACGATGACGCTTTCGAGCCCGTGCATCTGCTGGTCGGAATTGACGTCGCGCAGCTCAGAAATCTTGGCCAGGCGCTGCTGAACAATGGGAGCCCAATGAGTGAGATCGTTGAGATTGTCGGCCTGGAGAGTGTATTGATATTGCGCGGCGCCGCCGCGCCCGCCCACGGTGAGGTCCTGAACGGCTTGCAAGTACAGAGTTGCGCCGGGAATTCCGGCAGTCTTGGAGCGGATACGCGCGATGACCTGGTCGGCGCTAAGCTTCCGCTCGCTGAGCGGTTTGAGCTGGGAGAACAGGCGGGCGGTGCTGCCGCCACTGCCGCCACCAGTGAAAGAAATTACGGAGTCAACGGCAGGGTCTTGCGAAACAATGTCGGTAAAAGTGCGCATCTTCTTTGACATGGCGGCGAAGGAAAGATCCTGGTCGCCTATAATGCTGCCATTGATGCGGCCGGTGTCCTGCTGGGGGAAGAACCCTTTAGGCGTCTGGATGAAGAGATAGACGTTCAAACAAACTGTACCGAGAGTGACCAGCAAGATGAGGAACTGATGGCGAAGAACCCAGCGCAAAGAGAAATCGTACGTGTGGAGAAGACGGTTAAAGGCGTTTTCGGAAAAACGGTAGAGCCTGTTGTGTTCGCCCGTTTCGTGGCGAAGGAAGCGCGCGCACATCATGGGCGTGGTGGTGAGAGAAACGAAAAGAGAGACAGCGATAGCCACGCTGAGCACGACAGCAAACTCGCGGAAAAGACGGCCAACGACGCCGCCCATCATTAAGATCGGGATAAAGACGGCGACGAGCGAAGTGCTCATCGACAGAACGGTAAAACCGATTTCGCTGGCGCCCTTCATGGCGGCCTCGAAGGGCTTCATGCCTCCTTCGATGTGACGGGAGATGTTCTCGATGACGACAATGGCGTCGTCAACCACGAAACCCGTACAGATGGTCAGGGCCATGAGAGAGAGATTGTCCAGACTGTAGTGGCAGAGATACATCACGCCGAAAGTGCCGATGAGGGAAAGTGGGACGGCCACACTGGGGATGATGGTGGCCCAAACATTCCGGAGAAATGCAAAGACCACGAAAATCACAAGGATGATGGAAATGATGAGCGCGACTTCCACGTCGTGGACGGAAGCGCGAATGGTGGTGGTGCGGTCAACGGCAACGCTCAGTTGAAGGGAGGGGGAAATGGAGGCACGGAGCTGCGGAAGGAGGGTGGTGATGCGATCCACTGTCTCGATCATGTTGGCGCCGGGTTGCCGAAAGATGGCGAGCAGCACGGATGGCTTCCCGCCCGAAAGCCCCAAATTGCGGGAATCTTCGACGGAATCGACCACCGCGGCGATGTCGCGCAGGCGCACAGGAGCGCCGACGTGTCCCGCGACGATCAGAGGCTGATATTCGTAGGCCTTGAAAAGCTGGTCGGTGTCGGAGACCGCCCACGTTTGCTTGGGATTGGTGAGGGCGCCCTTTGCGAGGTTGGCGTTGGCGGCCTGGAGCGATTTGCGAATCGTATCCAAACTGATTCCGTAGGTGTTGAGCTGATTAGGGTTCACTTCGACGCGAACGGCGGGGCGGGAGCTGCCCCAGGTAAATACCTGGCCGACGCCTTCGACCTGCGCGAGCTTCTGGGCAAGGATCGAATCCGCGGCGTCGTAGATTTGCGCAGGCGGAATGTTATCGGAGGTCAGGGCCAGCAGCATGATGGGAGCATCCGCGGGATTGACCTTGCGATAGGTGGGCTGGCCGGGAAGATCGGCAGGCAACTGGCTGCGAGCGGCGTTGATGGCGGCCTGAACGTCGCGCGCGGCGGCGTTGATATCGCGGTTGAGATCGAACTGGAGCGTAATGCCGGTCGAGCCAAGACCGCTGGAGGAGGTCATCTGGGTGACGCCGGCAATGCGGCCGAATTGGCGTTCGAGGGGAGTGGCGACAGCGGAAGCCATGGTTTCCGGGCTTGCGCCTGGCAGGCCGGCGCCGACGGAAATGGTTGGAAAATCGACTTGTGGGAGCGGCGCAACCGGCAAGAATCGGAAGGCCACGACACCGGAAAGGAGAATGGCGAAAGTGATGAGCGACGTGGCAACGGGCCGTCGGATGAAAGGCGCAGAAAAGTTGGAAGAGAAATTCACCGGTCAATCTCCAGGAACGGATCCGTGCGCGGGTTCCTCGATGGGGTTGCCGACGTGGAACGAGAAGCGGTGCGCCAGCCAGTCAAAAGCGAGATAAACCACCGGCGTGGTATAGAGCGTAAGCAACTGGCTGAGAATCAGGCCGCCGACGATGGTGATGCCCAACGGGCGCCGCAATTCTGAACCGACGCCGGTGCCGAGCGCGAGCGGCAAACCGCCGAGCAACGCGGCCATCGTGGTCATCATGATGGGGCGAAAGCGCAGGAGGCAGGCTTCATAGATGGCATCGAGCGGCGCCTTTCCTTCCTTGCGCTCAGCCTCGAGAGCGAAGTCAATCATCATGATGGCGTTTTTCTTGACGATGCCGATGAGCAGGATCATTCCGATGAGAGCGATAACACTGAAATCCGTGCGGCAGATCAGAAGAGCAAGTATGGCGCCGACACCGGCGGACGGGAGCGTCGAAATAATCGTGATGGGGTGAATGTAGCTTTCGTACAAAATGCCGAGAACGATGTAAACCGTGATCACCGCCGCGAGGATCAGGATCGGCTCATTCGCAAGGGAGTTGAGGAAGGCGGCCGCGGTGCCTTGAAACGTAGCCTGGATGCTGGGCGGCATGTTCAGATCCTGCTTGGCGCGGTTGATGGCGTTAACCGCGTCGCCGAGCGCAGCATTGGGAGCAAGGTTGAACGAGAGCGTGACCACGGGAAACTGACCCTGGTGGTTCAGTGCCAGCGCGGCGGTGCCGGGCTCGAAACGCGTGAACGCGCTGAGGGGAACCTGCGTACCGTTGGAGGATTTTACGTAAATGTATTTCAGCGAATCGGGGTCCTGCTGGAACTGCGGATCCACTTCGATGACGACGTGATATTGGTTCAATTGAGTAAAGATGGTGGAGACCAGGCGCTGGCCGAAAGCGTCATAAAGTGTGTTGTCGATATCGGCGGGAAGAATGCCGAGCCGCGAAGCGGAATCGCGGTCGATGGTGAGGGCGGCGACGAGACCCTGGTTCAACTGGTCGCTGGCGACATCGCGAAGGTCGGATAGTGCTTTCAATTTCTCAATGAAGCGGCCTGTCCAGTAAGCGAGTTCCTTGGGATCAACATCTTCCAGACTGTACTGAAATTGGGTGCGGCTCACACGATCTTCGACGGTCAGATCCTGAACGGGCTGGAGAAAGAGCGAAACTCCATCGATTTTTGCAAGCTCTGGCTGGAGGCGGCGGATGACATGCGAAGCACTGATTTTACGCTCGGCGAGCGGCTTCAGATTGATCTGGATGCGGCCGCTGTTGAGCGTGGTGTTCGTACCGTCGATGCCGATGAAGGAGGAAAGGCTCTCGACCGAGGGGTCTTTGAGGATGACGCCGGCCAGATCCCGCTGGCGCTGGGCCATGGCCGCGAAAGAAATGTCCTGTGCGCCCTCGGAAACACCCAGAATAACGCC
>WNGC01000792.1_pt1 | contig 18776 bp, 17 predicted proteins | sample 5400051 | NCBI WGS metagenome assembly WNGC01 (sample SAMN13153368, study PRJNA577476) | soil metagenome | isolation source: 20 cm soil or saprolite under grassland replicate 2 | place: USA:California | collected 2016-06-15
CCTCCGCCGAGCGAAACGAAGTCTCGGCAAAGCTCGCCGTTTTGGAAAGAACACGTAACGGTTTTGAAGTAGCCGAAGCCGACTGGGAGTTGCGCGGCCCGGGCGATTTGCTGGGTACGGCGCAAAGCGGTCTTCCTGCGCTCAAGATCGGCAACTTGAAGACTGATGCGGATTTAATGCGTCGCGCACGGGCGGCCGCGCTATCGATCTTCGAGGCAGATCCGCGCTTGGAATGGCCCGAAAATCAACGTTTCCGCACCCTAATTGTCGAACAACAGGGACGAACTTTTTCCAATGTTAGCTAATGAAGAATCTCGCAAAATTTTTGCTCTTTGTCCTGATCGTCAGCGCGGGAATTTCCCTGCTGTACGATTACCGTCTTAAACACGGAGGGTTGGGGGGGGCGTTCAAGCGCACGCCGGAAAAGTACACGCTGGCGTCGGAGCCGAGCGTAGACTCAAAACAAGTCGCATCGCTGGAGGCATTGAATCGGGAACGTCGCGCACTCGTCAGCAGCGTAATCCCGTCTGTTGTCGCGGTGAAAACTTCCAAGAAGATTGCCATACCGCGTGAACGCGGGCTCGATCTCTTCGAATTTTTCTATGGCAATCAGCGACGATTTCGGAATCCAAATGACCAGGCTTTGGTGCAAAATTCGCTCGGTTCTGGCGTAATTGTGACAAATGAGGGGCACATTATTACGAACAATCACGTTGTCGATCAGGTGGATGAGATCGAAGTGCAATTGAGCGATGGCCGGACGAAAAAAGCGCGCCTGGTGGGTGCGGATTCTCAGGTTGATCTGGCTGTGCTCAAAATCGACGATCCCGGCGTCAAACCGCTTAAACTAGCCGATTCAGACACGGTGCAGGCCGGAGACTTTGTTTTGGCCATTGGCAATCCGTTCGGATTCGAAGAGACGGTAACGGACGGCATTATTAGTTCGAAGATGCGGCCAAACCGCACCGACGCGTTCGGGGATCTCCTGCAAACAAACGCAGCAATTAATCCCGGAAACAGCGGAGGCCCACTGATTAATCTTCGCGGCGAAGTCATTGGGATCAATACGGCTATCATTTCACCTAGCCAAGCTTCCGCGGGCATTGGCTTTGCCATTCCGTCGAACACGATTCGTACCGCGCTCGAGAGCTTGTTGAAGCAGGGGCGAATCATTCGAGGTTACCTTGGCATCCAGACGCGAGCGTTGCAGCCAGGACAAAGGAGCACCGACAACGAAGGGGTGGTGGTTGACCAAATAGTGCCGGGGTCGCCCGCAGCTCAAGCGAAATTGCAACGCGGCGACCTGATCCGCAAATTCAATGGTCGCGAAGTGAAGAACATAAATGCGCTGAGGAGCATGGTGGCGCAGACAGAGCTGAATAAGAATGTTGACCTCGAAATCATACGCGATGGCAAACCGCTGAATGTGATCACTCAGGTCAAAGAGCAGCCAGCCAATTACGGAACCGCCCAGGCTGCGCCACGGCAAGGCCAGTCTCAGCCCGAATCCCCCGAGCAACCGAACGATCAGGAAGATCAAGAAGCTGATGGCGGTCCGCTTTCTTCAATTCATGTGGAAGAACTGACGCCGGAGATGGCGCGCCAGCTTGATCTGCCCCCCAATGCGAAGGGCGTTTTGGTGACAGGCATGGATCCCGATAGTGGCACGCCGGAACTGCAGAAAGGCGATGTGATCGAAGAGATCAGTCAACAGCCGGTCACATCAGTTTCGGACTACAACAAGATTGCGGCCTCACTTGATCCGAGCCAGCCGCAAGTCTTATCGGTCTGCCGACACCGGTCGCGTTCGTTTCTCGTTCTGCGACCGCGTTAAGTTGTGTAGCGCGGTGGTTCGCTGCGGCACCGTCAACACGCGATCGCGTGGCGCCGACAAACTCCGGAGAGCATTTCCCAGAGCGCTTCGAGAACGCGATGCACCGATCCTTTTACGAATTCAAAGTTCTGTTTGTCGACATATGTGCCAAGCATTTTTCGCTCGGCAGCAGAATGTTCACGGTCCGCCTCCAGATGGACGGTGAAATACTGGTAATGTTGCGAATTGCTGAAGCCGTAATGCTTTTTCAATCCGTCGATTTTCGACTCACAGATCGCTGGAATCTGGCTTTCGTAAGCGTAGAGGGCGGCCAGACCTTCGGCTGTCGACCCGTCGGCGCAAACTGATCGGAACGTCTCGATCAGCTTCCTTGTCTCCGGCCATTCTTCTGTATTTTTCGCATCTTCCTGAGAGACGCCGAGACCGTGGGCGAATTGGAGCCAAAGCTCGGGATGATTCGGCGACCCGGCTTCCTCGTCGATCAAATTGTTGAGCAATTGCTTCCGTGTGGTTTGATCATTGCAATTCGCGTGCACCGCCGACAGATACGTCGGGAAGGCGGCGACATGATGGTAGTACTGCCGCGCATAATCCGCGAGCGCTTCCTTGCTTAGCTCACCGCGTGTCCAAGCAAGATAAAACGGATGTTTTAGGAGATGCTTCTCCGCGATGTCATTATCGATCTTATCGAGATGTTTGTTCATTTATTTTTCTCCAGATAACTTCAGGGGCCACAGATTGCCACAGATTTTCACGGATTAAAGAAGCAGAATCTTATCTGTATTTCATCCGTGCTTATCTGTGGCCGAAATTCACGCCGATTTCAAAATGTGCTGGATGCCGCGGATCGGGATGACGACCCAGGTAGGGCGATGATTTAGCTCGTAGCCGATTTCATATACAGCTTTGTCGAGGAGGTAGGCTTCCAGCATGATTTGAAAGTCGTCGCTGTTTTTCGGGAGGAAAATCGCGCCGATGGTCGTCTTCAAATAGCTTTGCAGAAATACGCTGCTCATCTGGCGATACCAGAGGTCGGCCCAATACTCCAGGAAAGGCCCATCTTCTTCGCGCATGGCCGGCTGCCAGAGCGCGCTGTAGGCGGCGTACTGGAAGGAGCGCATCATCCCCGCGACATCACGCAATGCGGACCGTTTCAGCTTCCGGTCGCTCAGAGGACGCGCCGGTTCACCTTCGAAATCGAGAATGACAAAATCTTTTCCGGTATAAAGCAACTGCCCGAGATGATAATCGCCGTGGATCCGAATTTTCGCGGCTTTGGTGCGGCGATCGAGCAGCAGTTTTTCGCGCGCGAGTATTTCCTGCTCTGCGGCGAGTACATCCTTCGCTTCATCTCGAAAGGCTCGTGAGAGGTCGGGCAATTTCTTTTCCAGGAGATTAAACGTCCGTCGCAATGTTGTGCGCATTGTCTGGTAAACAGAACGCTGCGCCATGGCGTTGAACGGCTCAGGCCGGAACGCAGGATCATCCAGGGACGACGTCAGCGCGAGATGCAATTCGCCAGTACGTTGTCCAAACAGCTTTACTTTTTCAGGGTAAATGCCACCGATCAGCTCATCCAGCAGCGGGCCCGGAGGCGCAGTTTGATTCTGAAGATCGGCTTTGCGCTCCAGCACCCGGTCATAATAGCGACCCACCGAATCCACAGTGCGCGTCCAAACGTCGCCCTCATTTGTAGCAGCGCGTTGTAACAGGCAGACGACGCTTGGTTCTGCTTTTGGCCGGCGGTATTCAATTGCGCCGACGAATCCTGGCACATTTGGAAACGTCGTCTGTTCTGTCAGGAACCGATTGATTTCGACATCGGGATTCAGACCGTCCTCGATCTTACGATAAAGTTTAAGGAAAAATTTGTTATCGAAGAGCATCGACGAATTGCTCTGCTCTCCGCTGACCACGTATGAATCACCGGAGGCAATGGTTTGATCTGCCTCGAATCTGGTGGCGGTAACGCCGACAAAATCGCCAGCCCGCGCCTTTATTGCCTGGCGGCGTGCGATCGCTTCGAATAATTGTGAGCGAAAAGTTGGGTCCCAAATCGCGTCGAAGAGAACCGCTCCATCGTTGCCTGTGAAGCGCGCAATGATCGCTTGCGGCGCGTTCTGGGAAATTGAGCGTGCCTCATCGCGCGACGCGATCTTTACCGGGATGGCATAGATTTCCGCAGGAGCATCCAGATAGCTAATCTCAATGAACCAGAGTTGCGCGCCATGCGGGTCCGAGGAAATAGGAAGCTGCTCGGTCACTTTCAGATCGCGAAAAGTGCGCGCCTTTGAACCGAACCAGCGGCAGTTGCGGACATATGCGGGCAGGATTTCGCGCTCGAGCTGTTCTCGCTGATCATTGTGAAGCAGGGTGTCCAGTTCTGCTGGCGCTTTCAGTGTCGGCACGACACGTTTCTTGGATGCACGTCGAGCGTCACTCGGGGCTTGCAGGGCAAACCAGTAATAGGCGTGGGGGCCGAGCGTGACAACGTAGTGCGATTTTGTGATTCGCCGAAAGAGATTGCGGCTAAAAACTTCCATCGGCACGCAGCCCGCAAAGCGTGACAGATCCAACTCTGCCGACTGCGCGAAACGCGAAAGATTCGCCACCACCACTATAGTCTCGTTTTCCCAACGGCGAAGGAACGCCAGAACTTTCGCATTGTCAGGGTAGAGAAATTCAAGAGAACCACGCGAGAATGCCTTGAAATTTTTTCGCATGGCGATGACCCGGCGAGTCCACCAGAGCAAGGAGGAGAGATTTTTCTGCTGGTTCTCGACGTTAACGGCTTCGTAGTGATATTCAGGATCGATCGTAATCGGCAGATAAAGTTGCTGCGGATTCGCTCTTGAAAATCCCGCGTTGCGGTCCGGGCTCCACTGCATTGGCGTGCGACAACCATTGCGATCGCCCAGATAAAAATTATCGCCCATGCCGATCTCGTCCCCGTAGTAGATGATGGGCGTGCCTGGCATCGAGAGCAGTAGCGTGTTTAACAGCTCCATTTTGCGGCGACTGTTTGCAAGCAGCGGGGCAAGCCGGCGGCGAATGCCGAGATTAATTCGCGCATGCGGATCGGTAGCGTAAACCCGATACATGTAGTCCCGCTCTTCATCCGTGACCATTTCGAGTGTGAGCTCGTCATGATTGCGCAAAAACATCGCCCATTGGCAGTTCTCGGGAATCGACGGAGTCTGGTCCAGTATGTCGATAATCGGAAAGCGATCTTCCATTTGCAGCGCCATGAACATGCGCGGCATGAGTGGAAAGTGAAAATTCATATGCGACTCGTCGCCTCTGCCGAAATAAGCCGCCGCGTCTTCGGGCCATTGGTTGGCCTCTGCGAGCAGCATGCGGTTCGGGAACTTCCCATCGACGTGGGCGCGTAACTTGCGGAGGTAATCATGCGTCTCAGCCAAATTCTCACAGCTGGTGTCTTCGCGTTCGTACAGGTACGGGACAGCATCGAGACGAAGCCCGTCTACACCCATGGATAACCAGAAATCGCAGACCTTTTCCACTGCATCATGCACGGCCGGATTATCAAAATTCAGATCCGGTTGGTGCGAATAAAACCGATGCCAGTAGTACGCTTTTGCAACAGGATCCCACGCCCAGTTCGATGTTTCGAAATCTTTGAAAATGATTCGCGCATCCTTGTATTTTTCCGGGGTGTTGCTCCAGACATAGAAATCCTTGTAGGCAAGGTCGTCACTGTGGCGGGCGTCGCTGATCCCTCCGGCTGCCGCCGCTACAGCGCGTCGCGACTTTTGGAACCACGGGTTTTGATCCGAAGTGTGGTTGATTACCAGTTCAGTGATCACCCGCAGGTTGCGTGCATGCGCCGCATCCAGAAGCGCTCGGAAATCATCCAGTGTGCCGAAGTTTGGATTGACATCAAAATAATCGGCAATGTCGTAGCCGTCGTCACGCAGAGGAGATGGATAGAATGGGAGAAGCCAGATTGCAGTGATCCCCAGCTCTTGCAGGTAATCGAGCTTTTCCATCAGCCCACGGAAATCGCCCATCCCGTCGCCATCGCTGTCGCAAAAAGTCTTTACGTGCAGCTCGTAGATGATCGCGTCCTTGTACCAAAGCGGATCGATAGATGTGTTATCCGGTTCCTGTGCCATGCGAGTAACTCTTGACGCACAAAACGCTGTGCGCAATCAACCGATTTCGGACTCGTAAAACTGATGGACGAAGTCGGCAGCGCAGTTTAAGACACCCGATTGCCATCCTGCGCTCGATATTGTTTCTAATTCCTGCAGTTCCTGGTCATACATGAAACCTTCCAAGCTAGTTGCTTCCACGCGCCCCAAGCCGAAGAAACGCGTGCGCCTGGCAAAATCCGGAGCGCGATCGCAGCCTGTTTTGCCACAACTCGAACCTGGAGCCCCGAGCGATTTCGACTTGATGAAGGGGATCCAACGCGGCGATCCCGATGCGCTCTCTCAGCTCTACGACCGGTACAACGGTATCTTGAAAGCGCTTATCCTGAGGGTGATTCACAACGAAGCGGAAGCCGATGATCTCCTGCAGGAAATTTTCATGGAGATTTGGAACCAGGCTAAAAACTTTTCTGCTCAGAAAGGTAAACCGCTCGGCTGGATGGTCACGCTGGCGCGCCGGCGCGCGATCGATGGTTTGCGCAAGAAGCAGGCTTATGCGCGTGCAGAGGAACGCCTGCAAAACGAAACTGAACAGCAGCCTGACGCGTGGGTGCATAATGCCACTGAAGAAGAAATCGAGCTTAGCGATACGCGCCGTCTCATTCGGAAGGTCATAAAGAGTCTGCCACCGCCCCAGCAGCAGGCAATTGATCTGGCATTTTTTAGAGGCATGAGCCAGCGCGAAATCGCGGCTAAAACGAATACACCGTTAGGCACCGTAAAAACTAGGCTTGAACTTGGCCTCAAGAAAATCTATGACGGGCTGAAGGAGTTGAAAGATGAACTTTAACGAGTTCCAAAACCAGTCGCGGCTCTATGTCATCGGCGCGCTTGAGCCGGAGGAATTGGAGGAATTCGAGAAAGCGCGGAAGAAATTCGGGAAAAAAGCCGAAGATTTCATCACGAAATGCTATGCGTTGCATGAAGCATTTGCGCTGAGCTTGCGTCCGGCGAAAGCCTCCACCGCAATCAAAGATCGACTGATGTCGATGGTCAAAGCAAAGCACCAAGCTTAGGGATTCGAGACCCAACTTCGCTCAACTCTCCAGCTCGCGGAGAATAAACTCCTGCAGAAAACCGTAGAAGTTTACTTGGAACAAGCTCAGGTCCCGGCGCGATCCAATGGGGGAGCGAAAGTGGTCATTTAGCTCATTTTCGGTAAAATTATTTTTCGCAGCTATCACGAGGCGGGCCTGATTAAGCGCGCTCAACCAGGCGTCAGCGTGTTTGGAGGGGATGCGCAGCGTGCGGTTTACGAAGCTTTTCTCGTTGCCGTTTAATTGCTCCAGATCAGCAGCCACGGTCTGCGTCGCCGTCTGAAAAAGACGCCGCAGCTCGGGTTGCACATATAATTTCCACTCCGCACAAATCTCGGCTTCTTTTCCATCTGTCGGAGGACTGAAGAGGCGTTCTTCGGCAACGGGTACACCGCCTGGGTCCGCGCTGGTAGGAATTTGCCGGAGCAATTCCGCCAGGAACGGGTCCAGCTCAGAGAGTTCGATCTGGTTCTTCCGCCTGCAAATTTCCATTTCAGTAAACCTTCTCGAGAGTGGCGAGGAGAAGATAACCGTGCAGTTGTTGCACATAAAGTTCGGCTCGCTCGCGCATGCCGCTCCACAAAACCGATCGGCCCTTTTGATGTACTTCCAACATGTGTCTCTCTGCTTTCTCGCGCGGATAGCCGAAGACCCGTTGGAAAACCATGGTCACATAACTCATTAAATTCACAGGATCGTTGTGGACTACAACCTGCCATGGAACATCGAGATCTTCTTCAGAACGCGTTTCTTTTTCGATTGTGGGCTCGGTGATCGTTATAGTCCCGGCCTTCTCGTTCGAGGCATGAGTTGTTCCTTCCATTTCTTTGATCTGCGCCAGGCACGCATCGGTCGGCCGCAGCCCGCAACTCATGCTGAAAATGCTAACATACGGCGCCCCCAGTTCAAACTGTAGCAGCGGTCTAACCGTCGGTGCGGGCTTGCGGATTAGAAACGCCCTGCTGCGCTTCGGCGTTCATACAGCACCGCTATAATGACTCAGAATCTTCTCCTGAACCTTCTTCATTTTGCGCGCGCCGTCTTTCGTTTGGTCATCAAATCCGTGCAAATGCAAAAGACCATGCACGATGTACAGCTGAAGCTCACGCGCGAAAGGATTTTCAAACATACGAGCGTGTCGTTTGGCTGTCTCAACGCTGATGAAAATTTCACCGTGTAGAAACGTCAGCACATCAGTCGGACCCGTTTGGCCGAGAAACTGCCGATGTAACCGCGACATCCGCCGATCGGAGATGAGCCAAACAAAAATATTCCGTAATCTTCTCAAATTCGTTCGTTTCCGCTTCTGCAATTGCAAACAACGCGGTATCACTTTTGCGGCGAACTCCTGGAGCGAGGCAAGGTTGACTGGCACTTTTTGCTGAAGATTCCGAACGCTGATCCGCGGGGACATCTTCACGCCGGCGGTCTTTGCTCGGATTGGAAGTTACGGGTGATTAACCGTGCGCCTTTGTCGAAGGTAAGATAGGCCCACGCCCACTGAATGAAGACCAGCACGCGGTTGCGGAAACCGACGAGGAAAAAAATGTGTATGAATAACCACGCCAGCCAGGCAAGGCGACCTTTCAGGTGAACGAACTTTAAATCCGCGACTGCTTTGTTCCGGCCAATCGTCGCCATTGTTCCCTTGTCCCAATAACGGAAGGGTTGCGGCTTGCGGCCTTTTATCATCGCCAGCACATTGCGCGCGGCGTGGCGTCCCTGTTGCATCGCTACCGGAGAGATTCCTGGCAAGGGCTCTCCAGTCTGGTGCGAAAAATTCGCCAAATCACCGATCACCTGGATTTCCGGATGTCCGGGTACAGTAAGATCCTCGCTCACAATAACGCGACCGACGCGATCAACGGGTGCTTCAAGTGTCTTGCCAACAAATGACGCATTATTGCCCGCCGCCCAAATTTTCACGCGGCATGGGATAAATTCGTCGCCAACTTGGACGCCAGCTTCAGTAATATTTGTTGCCCGAGCGCTTGTGCGTACTTCCACGCCAAGGTCGGTCAGTTGTTTTCGTGCGCTCTCCGACAAATCTTTTGGATACGCGGCGAGCAGGCGTTGATCGCCTTCTATTAGAATGACACGCGCCTCCGATGGGTTGATGTGACGAAAGTCTTTGGCCAGTGTATATCGGGAAATTTCTGCGATCGCGCCGGCCATTTCAACACCGGTCGGTCCACCGCCGATGATGACAAAATTCATCGCAGCCCTGCGTGCCGCTTCATCTGTGCTTTTTTCTGCATATTCGAATGCCAACAGAATCCGGCGGCGCAGCTCAATCGCGTCCTCGAGACTTTTCAGCCCAGGAGCAAGTTTTTCCCACTCGTTATGTCCAAAGTAGGAATGTCGCGCGCCTGTGGCGAGAATCAGATAGTCGTAATCGATCTCCAAATCGACGGTTTTCACTTTTTTGGCCTCGACATCCACGGATTCTACTTCCGCTAGGATCACCTCTACGTTGCTGCATTTGCTCAGGACGGCGCGGATTGGGGCGGCAATATCGGCGGGTGACAGAGCGGCAGTCGCGACCTGGTAAAGCAGCGGTTGAAAGAGATAGTAATTTGTGCGGTCGATGACCGTGACACGCACATTTTTGCAGGCAAGCTTTTTCGCTGCCTCGAGTCCGCCAAATCCCGCACCGACAATGATAACCCGCGGTTTAGAATTCATTCAATGATTAAGCGATTTAGAGATTTAGCGATTTGTCTTCGTCGTAGGAGGCCTCTTTCAAATTCGCTCATTTTCGGTCAATCGCTAAATCTCTAATTCGCTAAATCGCTAATTGTGGTATGTTTGGCGCCTTATGCCGAAGCCAATCGCTCGCAGCAAAACACGCAAGTCAGTAGCGAAACGCTTTAAAATCACAGCGCGCGGCAAAGTGTTGCGAGCGCACTCTTCGCGACGTCATTTGCTTTCGGGCAAGACGGCGAAGCGCAAGCGGCGGCTAGGCAAAGCGGCCCGCGTCGACGATACCGATGTGGCTCGAGTTAAGGCAAATCTGCCCTTCGGCTAAGCTCGTTAGCTGCTTGTTTCATCCGCTGCGGCGGCGAAAGGCCTTGGAGTTCGGGGTTGCACGTTGCAGTTCTTGCGAGAAAATTCGCTTTCCGTCAGGGGCTATGGATTGAGGACTGACAAATCCCGCCAGGGCAGGAATGCAGCAACGGTAGTCTGATCCTCCTTGCCGTAGTTCTCTGGCGGACTTTTGCCCGTTGCGGCGTGACCAAAACTGCTCAAGTGAACTCGAAGGAGGCACCCGCTTGTCCATGAGTTATGAAACTGCTTAAAGCCAAAACGGTACGCTTTTCGCAAGTGGTCGAGAAATGCGGCGGGCCGCAGGTCTATACTCTGTGGCAAAAGCCGGCTGCCGATCGTCATTTCCAAGCGCAAATAAAGAATAGCCGGGTCGTGACAATTCAAAAGAGCGAGAGCGGGACGGACTTCGGAATTGTCGGCTTCAAAGGCGGGAAAGGCGCGACTTATCTCGTTTTTCCCAAGTCCCTGAAACGCTTCGCGGACAAGCGTATTATTGGAATCGACTGGGCGCTTGTGCGCGAGTAGCCCTGTTAACCCGGTGGCCAGGCTAGCGCACGTTTCCCAAGCAAATGGACGTGCAGATGCGGCACGCTTTCACCTGCGTCCGGCCCGCAGTTGATCACGACGCGATAACCATTCGATAACTCGAGCTTTTTCGCCATGTCGCGAGCGACCAGAAGCAATTTGCCGAGCAGCGCGCGGTCATCGTCCTTCGCATCCGTCAAACGCGACACCACCCTTTTTGGCACGATGAGCACATGCACGGGCGCTTGTGGGTTGACGTCATGAAAAGCGATCGCCTCTTCGTCCTCCCAAATAATTTTCGCCGGTATTTGTCGTGCGATGATTTTTTCGAAAATGGTCATGATGTTTCAGAAGTGGAGTATCAGTCCCTCCAGGTAAATCTGCGCAATCTGGCGCCAATTCAAACCCGAAAGCTGGAGCCGTCTCGGTGTATCACGCAAGACTTTCAATGCACGGAGCAATTCAGTCGCGCAAAATCAGTCGCCGGTGTTAGTCTTTCCCGGACGAAACAGACAATTTCCTCGCGCAGCGCGTCGCAGGCGCGCGTCCAGGTTTTCACGCCGCGAAGGTGCTTCACGCAAGATTGAAGCGAACAAAGCTGAAGATTATCGGCGCCGGTTGCAACCAGGGCGTTGATTCGTTTTTCCAAAAGATCAAAAAACGCGAGTTCGTAACCGGTACCGGCAAGGTACGCGATGTCCAGTAATGAAACGGAAATGGGCGGCGGCGAGGGCGAAAAATGCGGCACGATCTCCTTGTAGCCGATCACTTTCAGGACGTACCGCACAGTCTGCGACAACTGGTTAAAGGCGACGACGTTTTCGTCATTTCGCAGGTGCAGGTAAAAAGCAATACTTTCCGTAACGTGATCGGTGAGCCACCAACTGGGATAACCGGCATCATCAGCCGCTCGCGTGATGGCAGCGTGCAGCCAATCGCGGCTGAACTCGAAGAGTTGCCCCGAGTTTGTGCGGAGATACGGAAATTCTTCCTTAAACGCGACCATGATTCTTGGTGATTGGCAGGTTGCGCGATGCCTGCGTGGACTTCTGTGCTGTCTCAGATGGAAATAATTCCCGCTGAAGCGCATTCGGCTTTATGCGACGGCCCAATGTATGAATGGCATCTACAAATTGATCGACATCCTCAAACCGTTGATATACCGACGCGTAACGCAGATAGGCGACTTCATCGAGTGCGCGGAGTTTTTCGAGCACTTTGGCGCCAATAACCGAAGAGAGTACTTCGCGCCCACCGGTTTCCAGCTCGTGCACAATCTCCTCAACTGTATCCTCGAGGGTAAGAAGACTGGTGGACCGTTTTTCAAACGCCTTGGCGATGCTGGCAGCGAGTTTGCGCCGGTCGAACGGTTCATGTGTTCTATTACGCTTCACCACACGGAGGTCAGAGCGTTCGATCTCCTCATAAGTAGTGAAGCGATATTTACACTTCAGACATTCGCGGCGGCGGCGGATGCTCGAAGCATCCCGCGATTGACGGGAATCGATGACCTTGTCATCACGAGACCCGCACTTGGGGCAACGCATAGTGTTAAGCGGCTAATTACCACACTATAAGTTGTGGCGTCAATCCTTTTAATCCGTTTTGCGTGTCGATTTGATGTGGCTGCGCATTGACGCGACAACCTGCCGACGTTAACCCATTCGGAAATGCAGAACCGCAACACGCGCAGCGCGGCTTATGGCCCGTGGCTCGTCGGCCTGGGCGCAGCGCTTTGGGGCACAGAAAGCGCGTGGCGTATTCCGCTCAATGAGATTTTCGACGCAAAGGTGATCGTCTTCTGGGAGCATGTGCTCATCCTCATGATGTTCCTGCCAATCTTGATCCCGCATTTGCACGAGATTTCAAAAATCCACGCGCGCACGTGGGGCTTCCTGCTTTTCTCCGGGTTCGCCGGCTCGGCGGTTGGCACAATCTTTTTCACCTTGGCGTTGAAATACGGGAACCCGACCGTGGTGAACGTAATTCTTAATATCCAGCCCGTTATATCGACCATCGGCGCGTTCCTGCTTTTTGGTGATCGGCTTTCGCGGCAGTTCTTCTTCTACGCTGGGATCGCTATCATTGCTGGTATGTTTGTCTCTGTTGCGCATCCAACCATGATCGCAGTCTCGTTCGAGCAGGCCGGCCTCAACGTCGGCACCGGCTACGCGCTGATCTGTGCGCTGTTTTGGGGACTGTCAACTGTTGCTGGGCGCGGCGTTATGATCGGCATGTCGCTACGACTCGCGTCTAGCACGCGTATCGTCGTTGGGCTTACGTGCATGACGCTGATTCTTTTCGCCTACGGCAAGCTGAACGGCGCGGCGCTGTGGCCCGCTGCCGCGCAAGCGCATCCCACGAAGGCAATTGTTTGGCTGATTCTACTTGCGTCGGTCTCGGGCGGAATTCCGCTCTTGATTTATTTTCAGGGCTTGCACCTCACGCGTGCATCGACGGCAGGCTATTTCGAAATGATGCAAACGATCGCTGCCGTATGCATCACCTGGGGTTTCTTCCAAGCCAGCCTTCACCTGCACCAAGTCATTGCAGCGATCGCCCTAATCGGTGCCGTCACGATGGTGCATCATGTCCAGCGAAATGTCGAACAACACCCACTCGCTTCGGGGCATGACGCATCGAAAGGCATTACGGAGGGATGACCCAATAATTACTCGGGTCTTTGTTGTCGCCGTATTTTAATAGATGCCGTTTTGCAGCCGGATAATCGTGAAGTAACCAAAATAAGTCTTCGACCACAGGCCTCTCGAGAAACACGCGATGTTTCCTAAGGAAATCGTTCTTCGAGAAGAATGAAACATCGACCAGATCAATTTTATCAGGAAGCTGCTTCTTGTAGTAAAGAAACGACTGAATTTCGTCGAGGTTCGTGTCTGCAGAAAAGTGTTCTGCCAGACCAATGGAATCAACGTTGTACAAAAGTTTGGCTAGCAGCAAAACGTTGTCGTCAGAGGAGACATAGATGGTGACCCTGTTCACCAGACTTTCGAGCTCAGATTTGAAGTCCTCGTCAAATTCTTCCCTATCAACGTTAGGCGCCAAAAAGATGACCTGATCCAGCTTTAGATTCTTAGCGTTTGGGTCGCTATATAACTTGTGGAGCGCCAGGCATACCAACCGACAGCCGAGACTGTGAGCAGCGACAATTATTCTTTGCGGCTTAACATCATTACTTACTGTCTTCAGCAAATTGACAAGGTGCTTTGTAGAGTGCGGTATTTGTAGCAGGTCGCGTGTGTAGCCAAGGCTTGATCCGCTGCTGGTCCAATCGAAACTGAGTATAGTGGCATCAATGTTCAAGTCGTGCGCCAGTTGAGCGCAATGTAAGGCGCCGAGATCGAATGAGGGTCTGTAGCCGTGGATCCAAACCACTAACGGCTTCGCCGCTCGATCCTGTAGGGACTTAACAAAAGTGTCATGATCGAGCGGCTCGACTTTTTTGATGACATCCTCGCTAATCTCAGTGCCTGCCACACGATCTTCGGGGATCTGAAGCTTGATGAGTCCATAGGAGACTTGTCCTGCGTAGTCACCGAGGTAAGTAGCGTTGCCGTTGCTACGAGGACCTTCTTTTCTGTCAGTTACATAATAGATCGTTTGGTTGAAGTCTCTCCTGACTATAAGCGGATCGACTTTCCCGTGAAGAAGCCTGGTCACAGCTGATCCCAGACGGGTGCCGTGATGAATCAAATAAGAGGCTGTAACCAATCCAAGTATGTAACAAAGCGCCAGGAGAAGAAGGACAACGACAGCCTTTTTTCGCACAACTTGATCTTTATTTTTGCGAGGCGCTCCTGTGAAGCACAAAGTCATTGCAGGGCGATGCACTCGCTTCGGCATGCACGGTCTCCTCGCAACGCCACGGGCCCGGGAGTCGCGGTTTACAGAACTAGGTGCTGTGCTTGGATTCTGTGGCTGCCGCCGTTCTCTCTGGAAATTCGAAGCCGACTTTGCCGTCCTCTAGTTTCAAATATGCGGAGAAAGCCCGTCCGCGTTTTGAGATAAAACCTTCGAGAAGATCGGTTTTCCCGTTGGTGAGAAGTTTCTGCGCTTGTTCTTTGGAAATCTCGCGGCCGAGTATCGTTTTGCTCAGCTTGAACTTGCACGGCTTACGATCAGCCTGCGAATGCTCGCAAATGTAGCTCGTGTCGGTTTCAAAAATTTTTCCGCCACACATTGGACATTCGCCGAGCGGCTCTTTGCCTGTGAAATCAATTTTAGGAGCGGGCTCTCTGGGTTTTCGTTCCTTTTTCGCTTTCGGCTCACGCTTCTCGAATTCAAAGCCGACATCTTTCTTCTCATTCAACACGAGAAACGCTTTGAACGGCCTGCCCTTGCGCGAGATGAACCGCTCCAGCAAATCAGTCTTGCCGGCCGCGAGCAGTTTCTTCATCTGATCGCGATCGATCGCTCGCTGCAGGATGACTTTGCCCGAGCGAAAGTCGCATGTTTTTTCCGGGCCGACGGAATTCTCGCAAAGATAGCTCATTCCAAATTCAACGACGCGACCGCCGCATTTAGGACATGTTCCAAGCGGCTCCTGGCTTGAAAAATCCACAGGCTGCGCGGCGCCGTTCTCCTGGCCGTTTGGTCCGAAATCGAATTCCGCTTTGAAATCGTTGCTCAATTTGAGCGCGGCATGAAACCGTTTGCCTTTCCTGCTGCGAAAGCCCCCCAGCGGTCCGAGTTGTTTGTCGCGGACGAGCGTCTCGAATTCGTCGCGGCTCAGCAATCGGCCCGCGATGGTTTTCCAAATCGTAAAATCACAGTCCTCATTTGTGCAGGTGAAACTCTTGAATCGCTCGACGATCGGCGAACCGCACTTCGGGCATCGGCCAAACGGTTCGGTGTCGGGCATGTGCTCGTCGGGATGAAAATGCTTGGCTTTACCGACGATGTCTTTCGTCAGCTCCCGGATGTCGCGCATGAAGGCATCGCGCGTGAGCTTGCGATGTTCAATTTCGCGCAGGCGGAATTCCCATTCGCCGGTCAGTTCCGGGCTGGTCAATTCCGGCACCGCGTTCTTAAGCAACATGATCGTCTGAATTGCCTTTGCGGTGGGCTGCAACTCCTTACCTTGTCGGGTCAGATAATGCGCTGAAATCAGCGTCTCGATAATTGCCGCGCGCGTTGCGGGCGTACCGAGACCTTTCTCCTTCATTGCGTCCCGCAGTTCTTCGTCATCAACGAGTTTGCCGGCGCCTTCCATCGCGCTGAGAATCGTTCCCTCGTTATAACGGACAGGCGGTCGGGTCTGCTCCGTGTTGATTTCAACGCGCACGGTTTCGACCCGTTGGCCTTGCTCCACGGTCGGGAGGTTTTCTTCGGGCTTGTCGCTGGCACCCTCGCGTCCATAGACCTCCAGCCATCCGGCCGCGACCATGATTTTGCCTTCGGTTTTGAATGGCTCGCTCTCCACTCGGGTGATTCGAGTCGTGTTCTCGTATTGTGCCGGTGGAAAGAAGACGGCCACAAAACGCTTGGTAATCATGTCAAAGATAGCCTGCTCGTTATTATCGAGTGAACGCGGAACCGTGTCGGTCGGAATGATTGCGAAATGGTCGCCGACCTTCGCATTGTTGAAAATCCGCTTGTTAGGCTTGACCCAATTGTTGTCGAGGACTTTGCGCGCGAATGGATTTTCGAGTTTGCCCAATGCCGATTTCACCGTCGGCATGTAATCTTCAGGCAACGCGCGTGAATCCGTGCGTGGATAGGTGATGGCCTTGTGCCTCTCGTAAAGCGCCTGCGCGATCTGCAAAGTGCGCTTCGCGGAGAAACCGAAGCGACTGTTTGCTTCGCGTTGCAAGCTCGTGAGATCATACAATTGAGGCGCAATCTGCGTGCTGGGCTTTTTTTCCTCCAACTCAACAACGGCTTCTTTGCCCGTGCACTTCCGCTGAATGGCCTCGGCGATTTCGCGATGCCACAACCGAGGTGCAGCGCGGTGCTCGTCCCAGAGCGATCCGTTCGCGGGATCAAGCCGATCCTCTGCATCAGGGAAATTCAATTGAAGCCGCGTGAGCAGTCTTCCCGTTCTCTCGATTTCGCTCTCTTCTTTGTTGAACGCTTCGTCGAACCATCGCCCTGGATATTCACCGGTGGTCGCGCGGAATGTGCCGATGATCTCATTCAGTTCGCGGGATTTGAATTCCTTAATCTTGCGTTCGCGCTCGACGATGATTGTTAGGGTCGGCGTCTGCACGCGCCCCAGTGAAGTCACCGTGCTGCCGCGGCCGCCGCTCAACCGTAAAGTAAAAGCGCGCGTTGCATTAATGCCGACAAGCCAGTCTGCTTCGTTTCGACTCCGGGCTGCGCTAGCCAGCGGTTGCATCTCAACATCGCTGCGCAATCGCGCGAAGCCTTCGCGGATCGCCTCCGACGTCATCGATTGTAGCCAGAGACGCTTGATCGGTTTTTTAGTCCCCGCGTGCTGGATAATGTAGCGAAAGATTAATTCGCCTTCGCGTCCGGCGTCGCACGCGTTGATGATTTCTAAGACATTTTTGTCTCTGATGAGCTTGCGAAGGACATTGACACGACCGCCCATTTTGTCCGCTGGCTCGAGCTCGAAGTCGACCGGCATGATGGGCAGCTTCTGCATGTCCCATTTGTCCTGCTCTTTCATGGAAGCCGGCACCGCAAGCTCAAAGAGGTGACCGACCGCCCACGAGATGAAGTATCTTTCGTTCTCGTAATAGTCCTTGCCCTTTTTAAAGCCGCCCAGCGCCTTGGCGATGTCGCCGGCGACTGAAGGCTTCTCGGTGATTATGAGGGACTTGGACATGGGGCAGGAATCGAACCCATTTGGAGCACCTTTGCAAGTCAGACCAGTTGCCTGCGCCGTTAAAGGCACAGTAGGTCTCTGGCCTAGCCCAGCTTAACGAAATACTTTCCGGGCAACTGCTTGACCAAGCGTTTCAATTCCAACTGCAGCAATGTCGATGAAACAGCCGAGCTCGGCAATTGGCTTTTAGCGGCAATATCGTCAATAGACGTCTCGGTCGCATCAATTGACTCATAGACGCGGCGTTCTTCCTCAGAAAGCGGCGGCAACGCGCGGGCAGCAGCCTGTGGCGACGGCTTTGTTTCGGGAAGAAGAATCTGCAAATCATCCAGAATGTCACTGGCGTCCATGACGAGCTTCGCGCCCTGTTGAATAAGGCGATTCGATCCCATCGCGCTCGGCGCGTTGATGTGACCCGGCACGGCGTAAACCGAGCGGCCCTGTTCCAGAGCCTGCGCGGCGGTGATAAGCGCCCCGCTGTTCAAACCGGCTTCCACCACAAGAATACCGTGGCTCCAGCCGGAGATGATTCGATTGCGCATCGGAAAAGTTTGGCGGTCTGGTTCGATTTCCATTGAAAACTCCGAGACGATTGCGCCGTTGCCGCTTCGAATTTTCTCCGCCAGCCCTGTGTTCTCTGGCGGATAAAGCTTTGCCAACCCGGAGCCGATTACTGCTACCGTGCGTCCTTTTGCAGCAAGCGCGCCCTGATGGGCGGCGGTGTCAATCCCTCGCGCGAGTCCACTGACAACAGTTAATCCGGCATAAGCCAATTGATAAGCCAGCTTCTTCGCCGACTCCATCCCGTAGTGAGTGGTGCGCCGAGCGCCGATAACTCCAATGGCGTGATGATCGCGCTCCTGTAGTTCGCCCCAAACGTAGAGAACGATGGGCGGCGCGTGGATTTCGCGCAATGGCCGGGGATACGATGGCGATTCCTGCGTGATCACAGTCGCGCCGAAATCGCGAACCCGTTCCAGCTCGGCGCCGAGATCGACAGTCGATTCCCAGTTCGAAATCTGGTCGGCCACCTCATTGCCGATTCCTTCCACATTGCGAAGGTCGCCGCGTTTGGCAGCGAGGACCTGTTGTGGCTGCTTAAAAACCTCCAGCAATTTGCGCAGACGTACCGGCCCAACTGTCGGCAGCATGTTCAGCGCGATGCACGCTTCAGTCGCGTTCATTGGTAGATGCGGCGCTTCGCCGCATGGCCTCGGGATGAAACGCGACGAGGGCGTCGCGTCTACAAGAAAACATCAAAACGGGATCTCGTCCTCGTCTGGTGCGGCTCGCGTTGACGCCTTGGGAGGTGCGCTAGTCTTTGGATTCTCTCCGGGCACCTCGGTGGC
>WNGC01000824.1_pt1 | contig 18774 bp, 15 predicted proteins | sample 5400051 | NCBI WGS metagenome assembly WNGC01 (sample SAMN13153368, study PRJNA577476) | soil metagenome | isolation source: 20 cm soil or saprolite under grassland replicate 2 | place: USA:California | collected 2016-06-15
CAACACCGGCCGCAACTTAATTCTCCCTCAGCCCCGACGTGGCCGGTCCCCCGAGGTAATATTTGGGCCCTTGATGCTATGGCGAAACTTTGTTCGATATCCGGTTAGGGGGCAGATTTATCCTAACTAACAATAACCCGCGCCGGAGCAAGCCGATACCATGAGTGCGTGGGTCGGTTCGATGCCAGAGGGAACGGCGGTTGCGAATGTATCCGGTACACGCCAAGTCGATCCTGAGCTTCGCTCTCGCGCTGAGCCTTGTCTTGATCCCCACCCTGGGACACACGGCACCCATGGAGTGGAGTCCTCCGGACACCGTCTCTGGAGCGCTCGATGTCGGCATCGGCCCCACCGATCCGCTTGGCGCCGGCGATGACGATGATCTGTCGCTGGGGGAGTATGACGCCAACCGGATCGTCACCAGCGCCGCCATCCTGTGCTTCATCTTCTGCCACGGCGGTGGGGCGCTGATCGCCGATGATCCCAACCCGCCGGGGACTCCGCTGAGCGCCGCGCCCGAACCCGCCACGGCTGCTCTGCTGGCGACCGGGCTCCTGAGTTTGGGGTGGGTCCGCCGCCGCAACAGGGCTTCCGGGTTCGACCGGCCCCGGTCCTAGCGTCCTGCCGTGGTCCGGCGCCCTGGCGCCGGCCGCGCCAGGGCGCCGGAGAGCAGCCTCCCGCCTCGCCGCTTCCTACTTGTACAGCAGAGGCGCGATCTGCTTGGAGTCGATGTTGGTCTTGTCGTACCAGAAGAATCCGGTATCGATGGTCTTCGGCAGCTTCTCGCCCTTGAGCGCCTTGACGGCCGCCTCCACACACTTGTAGCCGATCCCAACCGGGTTCTGCGTGATCGCCCCCGCCATGACGCCGCTCCGGACCGCGTCCAGCTGGGCCTGGCCCGAGTCATAGCCGACGACGACGATCTTGCCCTGCTTCTTCATCTCCGTCACACCGTTCAGCACCCCGATGGCCGAGCCCTCGTTGGCGCCGAAGAAGCCTTTGAGGTACGGATGGGACTGCATGATGGCTTTGGCCAGATCGGTCGACTTGAGGTGGTCGCCGCCGCCGTATTGCACGTCGACGATGGTGATCTTCGGGTGCTTCCGCTTGATCTGGTTCACAAACCCGTCGCGGCGATCGATCCCCGTGCGGCTGGTCTGGTCGTGCACGATGACGGCGATCTCGCCCTGATCCCCGATCAACGCGGCCAGCTTATCGGCCGCCAGCGCGGCCGCGGCGACGTTGTTCGTCGCGGCGGTAGTGACCGGGATGTCGCTGTCCACCCCCGAGTCGAACCCAATGACCGGAATGTGCTCCGTGCGGGCCCGCTCGAGCAGTGGGATCACCGCTTTGCTGTCGAGCGCGGCCAGGCCGATCGCGCTGGGGTGTTTGTCGAGCGCGGCCTGTAGCATCTCGATCTGCTTGTCGACCATCGACTCCGACTCCGGGCCCTCGAACGTGACGGAGACGTTGTAATCTTTGGCCGCCTGCAGCGCGCCCTGCTTGACCGCCTGCCAGAACTGGTGCTGGAACCCCTTGGAGATCAGGGGGATGTAGGGCCTGCCGGCCGGCTGGGCTGCGGGGATCTGGACGGCAGAGGCCGCCAGGACCCCGGCGAGCGCGATGCCCATTACAGCGAACGCCATCTTTCCTGTCTTCATGTCTGGCTCCCCCTCCACGGTCGTCTGGGATCGGTAGGACGAAACAGACGAGTCCACACACTTCGCCGTCTTCGCGGTTCCTTGATCACCCCCCGTTCCAAGGATGATGCCGCCTTACTGTTTGCGCCGCCGGAGCACGTCGGCGTACACCGCCGCGATCACGATCCCGCCGGTGACCACCAATTGCCACTCCTGCGGAACCGAGAGAATGCGCAGCCCGTTGATCAGCACGCTCATGACGAAGGCGCCGATGATCGTGCCCAGGATGGTGCCTTCGCCGCCGCTGAGGGACGTTCCGCCGATGACCACGGCGGCGATGGCGTCGAGCTCGTACCCGGCCCCCAACGCCGGCTGGGCGGAGTTCAGCCGGGAGCCCATGACGACGCCGGCCAGCCCGCTGAAGGCCCCGCACAGCGCGTAGACGGCCGCCTTCCAGACATCCACGTTGACGCCGGAGAGGCGGGTCGCCTCCTCGTTGCTGCCGATGGCGAAGGCGTATCGGCCCAGGACGGTTTTCCCAAGAATCAGGCTGGCCATGATGGCCGCGCCGAAGAGGAAGAACACCGCGTTGGGCACGTCCAATCGGGGGATGAGGGCCCCCACCAGCGAGTCCATGGTCAGCCCGCGCACGACCGGCGTCCCGGTGAAGTAGATGGGCTTGGAGCCGGAAATAACCAGGGACAGCCCCCGCGCCGCCATCATCACGCCCAACGTGGCCACGAACGGCGGAACCTTCATCTTGGAGATCGTGACCCCGTTGATGAGGCCGGCGAGCATGCCGGTCGCCATCCCGCCCAGGATGCCCACGGGGATCGGCAACCCCCAGTTGCTGATGAGCACCCCCATCATCACGGCCGACAGCGTCATCACCGTGCCGACCGAGAGATCGATGCCCGCGGTGATGATGACGAAGGTGGCCCCCAGGCCCAGGATCCCGTTGACGGTGGTGGCCAGCAAGATGCCGACCACGTTGTCGAACGTGAGAAAATAGGGCGACGCCAGGGAGAAGACGATCACCAGGCCGATGAGGCCGCCGAAGGCGAGGAATTTGCGCGCCGCGGCCGAGTGGAGCCGGGATTCCTTGCGGGCCGTCCCGGCGGCGATCTCTCCCAGCGAGACCTGTTTCACGGCGCGCTCTCGCCGGCGTGGAGCGATTGGGAGCCGCCGCTGCGCACGGTGGCGTACCGCATGATCGTTTCCTCGGTGGCCTGGGCGGCATCCAATTCCGCGGTGATCCGGCCTTCGCTCATGACCACGATGCGGTGGCTCAAGCGCAGGATCTCCGGCAGTTCCGAAGAGATCATGATGATGGATTTGCCCTGCCGGGTCAGGTCGTTCATCAGCCTGTAGATCTCGCTCTTGGCGCCGACATCGATCCCCCGGGTGGGCTCGTCAAAGATCAGGATCTCGGTGTCGGCCGCCAGCCACTTGCCAACGACGACCTTCTGCTGGTTCCCGCCCGAGAGATTCTTGACCTTCTGCTGCGGACCGGTGGTCTTGATGGCGAGCAGGTCGATGAAGCGTGCCGCGGTGTCTCGCGTCGCTGCGCGCCTCACCCATCCCAGCAGCCCCAGGAACTTCTTGAACGCGGAGAGCACCAGATTGTTCTCCACGTCCATCCCCAGGGACAGTCCGTAGCGCTTGCGGTCCTCGGAGAGATAGCCGAGGCCGATCCGCACGGCGTCCCGAGGGCTCTTCACCTGGACCCGTTTGCCCCGGATGAAGATTTCCCCAGCGTCCGGCGGGTCCGCGCCGAAGACGGCCCGCATCACCTCCGTGCGCCCGGCGCCCATCAGTCCGGCCACGCCGAGGATTTCGCCCCTGCGCAGCGTGAAGCTGACATCCTTGATCGCCTTTCCCCGTCGGAGATTCCTGACCTCGAGCACGACCTCCGGGGCCTCCCGTTCCAGGACCTGCGGCGAGGCCTGGAAGATCTCCCGGCCGACCATCATCCTGATCACCTGGTCGATGCTCGCCTCACGCGTCGGAACGGTCTCGATGGTGCGGCCATCGCGCATGACGGTGATCCGGTCGGAGATCTGCTTCAGCTCATGCAGGCGGTGGGAGATGTAGACGATCCCCACGCCCTTCTCGCCGAGCTGGCGGATGATGTGGAACAGCTCCTCGATTTCCGCCTCGGCGAGCGCCGCCGTGGGCTCGTCCATGATCAGGACCTCGGAGTGGAAGGACAGCGCCCTGGTGATCTCGACCAGCTGCTGCGCGGCGACCGTCAGGCTGGAGACCTTGGTGCGGGGATCCATCTTGAGGTGCAGCAGCGCCAGCAGTTGCTGCGTCCTTCTATTGATGTCCCTGTCGTTCACCAGGAGGTTGAACAGCCCGCCGCGTTCACGGCCGATGAAGACGTTCTGCGCCACGGTCAGGTGGGGCATCAGGCTCAGATCCTGATGGATGATGCTGATGCCCAGTTGCTGGGCGGCCCGCGGGGTCGGGATTTCGACCTCTCTGCCCTTGTAGATCACCCGGCCGGCATCCTTCCGGTAGACGCCCGCCAGCACTTTCATCAGTGTGGACTTCCCGGCCCCGTTCTCTCCCACGAGGGCATGCACCTCGCCCGGCAGGATATCCAGACTGGCATCCTGGACGGCGCGCACGCCGGGGAAGCTTTTGGAGACCCCCCTCAGGCTGACGATCGGCTCCGGAGCGGCGGAGCCGGTTCCCGACCCGCTCGGCCCGGCGGCCCCTTGATCTCTGCGCTCCCGGACGCCTCCGGTCACAGCCCTCTCTGGCGGGGTTGCTTGGCCCATTTCGCGGCGATCGCCTTGATGGCTTTCCGTTGTCGTTCCTCGAAGGTCTGCCGAGTCGCTTTGGCCGCCGATCCTGCGATTGTCCGCGGCGCCTTGGGGACCGGCTTTTTCTTCCGGGGCTTCGCCATCTCGAAAACCTCCTCCTGGGCTCATTATAGCCGACGTGATCCCGGATCTCGGCCGGGGGCACTCGAAGGCGCGGCGGGGGTCGAACGGTGGGATTTCCCCGGAGGGCATGGGGAGGGGATGGCGGAGGGGTATATATGTACGGAAGGTTGGCATGCTCCAGATCGATCGCCATCAACGAAAGACAGGGGGGTGCTCGCTGATATGACGCGCATCACTGGCGCCACGCGGATAGGCGCGGCGTTGCTCATCGGTACTTCGGTCCTCGTGCTGTCGTTCGCGAGGCCGGCTACGGCCCAGATCGTTCCTCCGGAGCGGAACGGCATCGACTTTTCGGTGGCTGCCCTGTCGGGGGCCCCTGTCTGGTCGGTGGGGTTTTCCCATGACATTACCCCGGCGCTCGATATCGCGGCCTTCTACAGTTACCAGTCGGTGGGCGGCACCACCGCCGGGCTGCTGGATGTCGGGGTTCGGTATCACTTCCCGGTGATCCCTCCCGGCGCGGACGTCTGGCTGTCGGGGGGCCTGGCCAACGCCAGTTCGTTCAGCGGCTTCGGCAGCGCCACCGGGTTCTCGGTCGGGGCCGGAGCGTCCCTCCGGCTCACGCCCGCGCTCGCCGGGTATGCGTCCGGCAGCCTGATCGCGCTGAGCGGGACATCGAACGCGGTCATTGACGCGGGCCTGATGCTGCAACTCGCTCCTCGAGTCTCCGGCCAGTTGGGGTATGTGACCTTCGCCGGCAACGGAGGACCCTATCTGGGGATCAACCTCTCGATCCCGTAAGTCAGCGGCCCGGGGCGTGGGTCCCGCGCGGACGCGCGCGGGTCTCGCGCCCCGGGTGCTGTGTGCGTGAGCCGTCAGACAGAGGATTTGCCGCCCGCGTCTCCGTATCCCCCTACCGCGGTCAAGCGCTCCGCGGAGCGTTGCCCTGAGTCTGGAGGAACCTCCGCTTCGCCCCTCGAGAGGAGTCGATAGAAGGAATGCCGGATGCCGTTTGAAGGGGTGGATCCCTGGCGCTGGCAATATTTCGAGGGGGTCGCCATCTCCGCTTCTGTGGTGGTCCCGGTCGACGATGCCACCGGCTGGCGGTTGTTCCCCCGGTACCGGTACGTCTACGACAAACTCTTCATCTCTGAGAGCCAGGGCATCCCCTATGGTCCCCACGGCGTGATGCCCGACAGGTTTCCCGTATTCAGTAAGCCGGTGAGTAACTTCCACGGCATGGGGATCGGCGGCAGGATCATCCGCTCGGCCAAAGAGTACGAAGCCGCCTTCACGCCGGGGCACCTGTGGATGCAGTTGTTGACCGGGCAGCACGTCAGCACCGATGTCGCGCTCGAAGCGGGGGTCCCCCGGTGGTGGCGGCACACGACGGGCAAGGCGCTCCCGCGGGGGATGTTCGATTACTGGACCATCCACGCCCGTCCGCTCCTGCGCCTCCATCGGTACGTGCATGGGTGGATCCGCCGGCACCTGCGAGGGTTTACCGGCATCGTGAATTTCGAGACGATCGGCGGAAAGATCATCGAGTGTCACCTGCGCATGTCCGAGCAGTGGGTCGACCTCAACGGTCCCGGCTGGCTCGAGAGCGTGGTCCGCCTGTACGCGCGCGGGCGCTGGCGGTTCGCGGACCGGCCGAGGACCGGATACAGTGTCGTCCTGTTTGGATCCCACGGGACCGCGTACGCGATCGCGCCCCAGGCCGTCGATGAAGTGCGCCGGCGCCCCGGCGTTTCGAGCGTGCAGATCACCTACCGGACGGACAAGCCGCTCGAGCAGCACGCGATGCCTCCGGGAGGGTTTCGCCTGGCGATCGTGAACTGCTGGGATCTTCGCGCCGGCCTCGCCGCCCGCCGCCACCTCAAGCGTTGCTTCAGTGTGGTGAGCCTCAACGGCCGGCCGGCGGGTCCGAGCGGCCGGCGACCCGGCGGGCGCCTGCGAGACGCGCTGAGGGCTGCTCCACCGGGCTCAGCGGGCCGTTGACAGCCGAGGCTACGTTGGTATAATGGGGTCGCACACAGCGGCAGTGAGTCTTTTTTTGTTTGGGGGAAAGTTCATGGCACGTCCCACCGACGAGGCTTCAGGGTCTGCGGTCGGCAAGCCGGCGCGGGTGCCTTCCGGGTTGTCCTCCCCGAGCGGGGACAGGCCGAAGGGCATAGACAAGCCGGCGGCTCGGCCGGGCAGGCTGCAGGTGCGGAGGCTGCCGCGCCTGTGGACCGCGACCGAGGAATTTCTCAAGGAAGTCCTGGCGGAAATGCGCCGGGTCGCATGGCCGGACCGTCAGACGGTCATCGCCTCGACCGTGGTCGTGGTCTTCGTGCTGGTGGTGACGGCGCTCTACCTTTCCGGTTGGGACTATATCTTCGCCGAACTCTTCAGCACCGTGTTCAAGCGGTAGCGACCGAGGCGCCGCAGGAGTAGAGGTATGCCGGACGAGCGCAACCGACCTCAGAACGGGAAACCGGATACCGCGTCCCTCATCCAGAAGCTGTTCCGGGATGAACCGGAGGAGACGCCACCCGCCGCTCCTCCCCAACCTCGGGAAGGCGCGTCTCCGGGTCCCGAGTCCTCCGTGGGGGTGCTGACGCCTCCGGACGCCGGCCTCGCAGACGCCGAGGCGGTCCCCGCCGCCGGTGAGGGCGCGGCGGTCGCATCGCAGGCTGTGACCGCCGAGGGGGTGCTTGAGGCTCCACCGGCGGAGGAAGGCGTTCTGGCGCCGGCCGAGGGAGACGGCCGGGCCTGGTATGTCATCCATACCTATTCCGGGTATGAGAACAAGGTTCGCACCAACCTGGAGCGCCGCGTGGCGTCCATGGCGATGCTGCACAAGATCTTCCGGGTCCTCGTCCCTACCGAGGACGAGATCGAGGTCAAGGACGGCAAGCGCCGCATCGCGAAGAAGAAGATCTTCCCTGGCTACGTGCTGGTGGAGATGATCATGGACGACGACTCCTGGTACGTCGTCCGGAACACGCCCGGGGTCACTGGATTTGTGGGGTCCGGCAGCAAGCCGCTGCCCCTCCAGGACCGCGAGGTCAAGGCCATCTTGAGACAGCTGGGCGATGAGACCCCGAAGTTCCGGATTACCTACCAGAAGGGCTCCTCGGTTCGGATCAACTCCGGTCCGTTCATGGATTTCAGCGGTCTCGTCGACGAGATTCTGCCCGAGAAGGAGAAGGTGCGGGTGCTGGTGTCGATCTTCGGCCGGGAGACGCCGGTGGAACTGGACTTCGCGCAGGTCGAAAAGATCTGAGGCGCGTGGAGGCGTCATGAAGAAGGTTGTCGCCATCGTCAAACTCCAGATTCCGGCCGGGAAGGCCACCCCGGCTCCGCCGGTGGGGCCGGCGCTGGGCCAGCACGGCGTCAACATCATGGAGTTCTGCAAGTCCTACAATGAGAAGACCGCCAAGCAGGTGGGGACGATCGTCCCCGTGGAGATCACGGTCTACGCCGATCGGACCTTCACCTTCGTCACCAAGACGCCCCCCGCGTCCGTGCTGCTGAAGAAGGCGGCCGGGCTCGAGAAAGGCTCCGGCGAGCCCAACAAGAAGAAGGTGGGGAAGGTCACGCACCGCCAGATCCGGGAGATCGCGGAGGCGAAGCTCGCGGATTTGAACACGAAGGACCTCGAGGCGGCGATGCGGATGATCGAGGGGACGGCCCGCAGCATGGGCATCGAGGTCGGCTGAGGTCGGGAGGCACACACGAATGGCCATCCACGGAAAGCGGTACCGGGAAGCCGCCAAGCTGGTCACCCCCGGCCAACTGTACGATCCGGCGACGGCCGTGGCATTGCTGAAGAAGATGCCGGCGACCAAGTTTGATCAGGCGGTCGAAGTCAACATCCGCCTGGGGATCGATTCGAAGCAGGCGGACCAGCAGGTGCGGGGAACGGTGGTCCTCCCCCACGGCACGGGCAAGTCGGTGCGGCTGCTGGTGTTCGCGAAGGGCGAGAAGGTGAAAGAGGCGCTGGACGCCGGGGCCGATTACGTGGGCCTCGAAGAGTTCGTCGAGAAGATCCAGGGCGGCTGGTTGGAGTTCGATGTGGCCGTCGCGGCCCCCGATGTGATGAATGTGGCCGGGCGGCTGGGCCGCGTGCTCGGCCCCCGGGGGTTGATGCCGAACCCCAAGGCGGGCACCGTCACCTTCGATTTGACCCGCGCCGTCAAGGAGATCAAGGCGGGGAAGATCGAGTACCGGGTGGACAAGTTTGGCATTCTCCACGTCCCGATCGGGAAGGCGTCGTTCTCTGAGCAGGCATTGCTCGAGAATTTCACGACGCTCATGAGCGCGGTGGTACGGTCCAAGCCGGCGTCGAGCAAAGGGCAATACGTGAAGAGCATCAGCCTCTCCACCACGATGGGGCCGGGGATCTCCATCGATCCGGCCAAGACGGCGGCGGAGGCGGTCGCGGGAGCGGCATAGCCTCGTTTGACGCTGCGCCGCGGCCGATGGTATACTACGCGGCGTTGGCAATCTCTATAGAAGGCAGTGCCGTAGACAGCGGGTGCGCCTAGCGCTCAATGGTCGACCGACCGCCCGTCGAGGCTCGCCGTGCGAGGCTCCGTCTGCGGGAGCCTCTTTTCTTTGTGGTTCGAGCCGGGACGCCCGGAACGCGGGCCCGGGGCCCGGGGCCTCGCCCCGTGGACGGGGGACGACCGGCGCATCGAGGAGGAGCGGATGGCGAACCCGAGGACCGAGAAAGCCGCCCCGAAGCCGGAGAAAGTCGCGGCGGTGGAAGATCTTGAACGGCGCCTGAAAGGATCGTCGGTTGTCATTCTGACCGATTACCGTGGGCTGACCGTGCAGGAGATCGGGGCGCTCCGCGGGCGGCTGCGCGACGTGAACGTGGACTACCGGGTCGCCAAGAACACGCTGCTGGCGCTGGCCGCCAAGCGGTGCGGCCTCGACCACCTCGCGCCCCTGCTGACCGGACCGACGGCCGTCGCCTTCGGCCGGGACGAACCGGGCGTGCCGGCCCGGGTGCTTCAGGAGTTCATCCGCCAGTACCGGAAGCTCGAAATCAAGGGTGGGGTGCTCGGGCAGGAGGCGCTGAGGCCGGAGGAGGTGCGGGCGCTCGCGACCCTGCCCTCCCGGGCGGAGATGCTGGCTCGGACGCTCGGGGTGATCCTGTCGCCGCTGCGGGCGCTCGTCACGATCCTCAACGCCCCCCCGCGCTCCCTCGTCCAGGTCCTCGAGGCGCTGCGGGCCCGACAGGAGGCCCGGGAGGCGTCTGAGGGAACGACACCCCCGGCTGCGGAGCTCCCGGCTCAGGCCGCCACTTCTGTTGATGCTCCGGTTCAGGGGGCAGATCCTCCGGTTGTGGAGACTGTGCCTGCGGCGGTGCCTGTGGAAGGCGCCCCAGGGGGGACCGGCGAGGCAGACAAGAACGGCCAGGGCAATGTGGGAGGCTAGGCTAATTAATGTTGGGGGGATGAGCGATGGCAGCGAAGGCGACGATAGACCAGATTGTCGATGAGATCGGGACCCTGTCCGCGATTGATCTGTCCAAGCTGGTGAAGGCGCTGGAAGAGAAGTTCGGCGTCAGCGCCGCCGCCCCCATGATGATGGCCCCGGCCGGCGGGGCGGCCGGTGGCGGGGCGGGAGGGGCGGGCGCGGCAGCCGTCGAGGAGCAGACGGAGTTCGATGCCATTCTCAAGACGGTCGGCGACAAGAAGATCCAGGTCATCAAGGTGGTGCGCGAACTGACCGGGCTCGGCCTGAAGGAGGCCAAGGATCTGGTCGACGGCGCCCCCAAGCCGGTCAAGGAGAAGGTCTCCAAGCAGGAGGCCGAGACGATCAAAGCCAAGCTGACCGAGGTCGGCGCGACGGTCGAAATCAAGTAAGGCGCGGCGGCCGGGCTCGTCTCTCGGTGGTTTCAGGGATCCCCCCCTCGGTCCGCGGACGCCCCCGGCCCTCCCGAGGCCATCGCGCCTCCGGCGGCCGGCTCCGCATCTTGACGTAAAACCCTGGTCGGTGATAAGATATCGTTTACTGCTGTAATGGGGCATTGTGCGAACCCACCTTGATCCTGAGTCCCAGATCTTCAGCCGGACGCGGGGCGTTTGATACTTTGCGCTGCCTGCGCCCCGGCTCTGAGGTATTTTTCATCTGGAGGCGAAACCAGTGAAGGCCAGGCCCGCATCCCCCAAGGGCAAAGCCAGGACAGTTGCAGGGAAGAAGGGCGCCCGCGCGAAGCCGGGCGCCGTGCGTCTTACCGCCAAAGAGCCGGCGCGCGCGCGGCTCCAGTGGGCGCCGGGCGCCGGGGCGGCGGCGGGAGCGCGCAAGCGCCCCAGAATCATGCGCACGATCCTGCTGGACACGAAAGCGGAACGCACGCCGGTCGCCGTCTTTCAGGCGCCTCCGCCGGCCGCTCCGTCGCATATGGGCGTGCGCACGGTGAAAGGCCTGGGCGAAGTCAAGGTCGCCCGGTACGGCAAGCGCAGCCGGGTCAGCTTCGCGAAGATCCCGAGCGTCCTGGATGTCCCCAACCTGGTCGAGATCCAACGGGAGTCCTTCAAGTGGTTTCTCCGGGAGGGGATCCGCGAGGTGTTCGAGGAGGTCTCGCCGATCAAGGACTTCACCGGGAACCTCGAGCTGCACTTCGCGGTCGGGCGCCGGCGGTCCAAGTCCCCCCAGGAGGATGAGCACGGCGACCTCAGCCTGCAGTTCGACGGCTACCGGCTGGAGCAGTTGAAGTACTCGGTGGACGAGTGCCGTGAGCGCGACTACAATTACAGCGCCGCGCTCAAGGTCCAGGTCCGTCTGGTCATCAAAGAGACCGGCGAGATCAAGGAGCAGGAAGTCTTCATGGGGGACTTCCCGCTCATGACCGAGCAGGGGACCTTCGTCATCAACGGCGCCGAGCGGGTGGTGGTGAGCCAGCTGGTCCGGTCCCCGGGGGTCTACTACAGCCTGACCCCGGACGCCAACGGCCGCCTCCTCCCCGCCGCGACGGTGATCCCGCACCGGGGCGCCTGGCTCGAGCTGGAGGTCGATGCCAACAGCGTCATCTACGTCAGGATCGACCGGACCCGCAAGCTGCCGGTGAGCGTCCTGCTGCGGGCCCTCGGCTATGCGAGCGACGAAGACATCCAGAAGCTGTACGGGAACGACAAGGCCGTCGCCGCCACGTTACATAAGGACGATACGAAAAACACGGAAGAGGCGCTGCTCGGGATCTACCGCCGCCTCCGCCCGGGCGACCCGCCGACCATCGAGAGCGCGCGGACCCTGCTGAACACGCTGTTCTTCGATCCGCGCCGGTACGATCTCGGGCGGGTCGGCCGCTACAAGCTCGACAAGAAGCTGAACCTCAAGCCGGCCCCCGAGGGCGCGCCCGATGCCCGGGTGATCAAGGCCAAGGACATCGTCGAGATTGTCCGCTACCTCATCACGCTCAACAACGGCGAAGGCCGTCCCGACGACATCGATCATCTCGGCAACCGCCGGGTCCGGTCGGTCGGCGAGCTGTTGCAGAACCAGTTCCGGATCGGCATGCTGCGGATGGAGCGGGTGATCCGGGAGCGGATGACCATCCAGGACGCGGGCGCGATCACCCCGCAGGTCCTCATCAACATTCGTCCGGTCGTGGCCGCGATCAAGGAGTTCTTCGGGTCGAGCCAGCTCTCGCAGTTCATGGACCAGACCAACCCGCTGGCGGAGCTGACCCACAAGCGGCGCCTCTCGGCGCTCGGCCCCGGAGGCCTGAGCCGCGAGCGCGCGGGATTCGAAGTCCGCGACGTGCATACGTCGCACTACGGGCGGATGTGCCCGATCGAGACGCCGGAGGGCCCGAACATCGGGCTGATCTCCTCCCTCGCCACCTTCGCGCGGGTCAACCCCTACGGGTTCATCGAGACCCCCTACCGCAAGGTCAAGGATGGCCGGGTCACCCGGGCCATCGAGTACCTGACCGCGGACGACGAGGAGAAGTACACGGTCGCGCAGGCGAACGCCAAGATCAACCAGGACGGCCGGCTGACGGAGTCGCGGGTCACGGCGCGGCACGGCGCCCCCATCGTGCTGGTCCCGCCGGACAAGATCGATTACATGGACGTGTCGCCCAAGCAAATCGTCAGCGTGGCCACCGCCCTGATCCCGTTCCTCGAGCACGACGACTCGAACCGCGCCCTGATGGGGTCGAACATGCAGCGGCAGGCCGTGCCCCTCCTGCGCACCGAGACGCCGTTGGTCGGCACCGGGATGGAGTACCGGGCCGCCATCGACTCGGGCGCGGTGGTGGTGGCGCGCGAGGCCGGCGAGGTCACCAGCGTCACCGGGGACGCCATCGTCATGAGGCCCGACCGGGGCAAGGAGCGGACCTACAAGCTGGTCAAGTTCCAGCGGAGCAACCAGGGGACGTGCATCAACCAGCGGCCCATCGTGGAACTGGGCGAGCGCGTGGAGGCCGGCGACGTGATCGCGGACGGCCCGTGCACGGACCAGGGGGAGATGGCGCTCGGGCACAACGTCATGGTGGCGTTCATGCCGTGGGAGGGCTACAACTACGAAGACGCGATCCTGATCAGCGAGCGGCTGGTCAAGAAGGATCTGTTCACCAGCATCCACATCGAGGAGTACGAGGTCGAGGCGCGGGATACCAAGCTCGGCCCGGAGGAGATCACCCGCGACATCCCCAACGTCGGCGAGGAAGCGCTGCGCGACCTCGACGAGGCGGGGGTCGTGCGCATCGGCGCCGAGGTGCGCAGCGGCGACATCCTGGTAGGGAAGGTCACCCCGAAGGGCGAGACCGAGCTCACGGCCGAGGAGCGCCTGCTCCGGGCCATCTTCGGGGAGAAGGCGCGAGAGGTCCGCGACACCTCGCTCAAGGTCCCCCACGGCGAGAAGGGGAAGGTGGTCGCCGTCAAGGTCTTCACCCGCGAGGCCGGGGACGAGCTCAGCCCCGGGGTCAACGAGCTCGTGCGCGTCTACGTGGCCCAGAAGCGCAAGATCACGGTCGGCGACAAGATGGCCGGGCGCCACGGGAACAAGGGCGTGATCAGCAAGATCCTGCCGCAGGAGGATATGCCGTACCTGCCGGACGGGACCCCGGTCGATCTGGTCCTGAACCCGCTGGGCGTGCCCTCCCGCATGAACGTGGGGCAGGTGCTGGAGACCCACCTGGGGTGGGCGGCGTCGTTGCTCGGGTTCCACGCGGAGTCGCCGGTGTTCGACGGGCCGCGCGAGGAGGAGATCCGCGATCTGCTCAAGCGGGCGGCCAAGACCGAGGAAGGGGCCCGCGTCGGGATCGGCGAGACCGGCAAGACCCGGCTGTACGACGGCCGCACGGGCGAGAGCTTCGCCCAGCCGGTCACCGTGGGGCAGATCTATATGATGAAGCTGCTCCACCTGGTCGAGGACAAGATCCACGCCCGGTCGACCGGCCCGTACTCCCTCATCACCCAGCAGCCGCTCGGCGGAAAGGCCCAGTTCGGCGGCCAGCGATTCGGGGAGATGGAAGTGTGGGCGCTCGAGGCCTACGGGTCGGCGAACACCCTGCAGGAGCTGCTCACCGTGAAGTCCGACGACGTCGTGGGCCGGGTCAAGACCTACGAGGCGATCGTCAAGGGGGAGAACATCCAGGAACCCGGGGTCCCGGAGTCCTTCAAGGTCCTGGTCAAGGAGCTCCACAGCCTCTGCCTGGACGTCAAGGTCCTGAGCGAGGACCAGAAGGAGATCGAGCTCAAGGAGATCGAGGAAGACATCGCGGAAACCGCCCGCGCCCTGGGGATCAACCTCGAAGGCGAAGAGGCGCTGGTGGAAGAGTACTAATGGTGGAAGCACGCGCGACCCTGGAGGCCCGTTAACAGATGCAGGACGTCAACAACTTCTCGGCCGTCAAGATCGCCCTGGCGTCTCCCGACCGGATCCGCCTGTGGTCCCGGGGCGAGGTGAAGAAGCCGGAGACCATCAACTACCGCACCCTCAAGCCCGAGCGGGATGGGCTGTTCTGTGAGCGCATCTTCGGGCCCACGAAAGACTGGGAGTGCCACTGCGGCAAGTACAAGCGGATTCGCTTCAAGGGGATCATCTGTGACCGCTGCGGGGTCGAGGTGACCCGCGCCAAGGTGCGCCGGGAGCGGATGGGCCACATCGAGCTGGCCGCCCCAGTCTGCCACATCTGGTACCTCAAGGGCGTGCCCAGCCGGACCGGACTGATGCTGGACATGTCCCCGCGGGCGCTGGAGCGGGTGGTCTACTTTGCGTCCTACGTCGTCACGGACCCCGGCCACGTCAAGGGCCTGCTGAAGAAGCAGATGCTCACCGAAGCCGAGTACCGCGAGCTGCGCGAAAAGCACGGCAACGGCTTCAAGGCCGGCATCGGCGCCGAGGCCATCAAGGAACTGCTCCAGGAGACGTCGCCGGACGCCGCGACCAAGAAGCTTCGCGTCGAGCTCAAGACCGCCAGCGGGCAGAAGCGGATGAAGATCCTCAAGCGGCTGGAGGTCGTGGAGGCCTTCCGGAAGAGCGGCAACAAGCCGGACTGGATGATCCTCGACGTCATCCCGGTCATCCCCCCGGACCTGCGGCCGATGGTGCAGCTCGACGGCGGGCGGTTCGCCACCAGCGACCTCAACGATCTGTACCGCCGGGTCATCAACCGGAACAACCGGCTGAAGCGCCTTCTGGACCTGGGCGCGCCGGAGATCATCGTGCGCAACGAGAAGCGGATGCTGCAGGAGGCGGTCGATGCCCTGATCGACAACGGCCGCCGCGGGCGCCCGGTCACCGGCCCCAACAACCGGCCGCTGAAGTCCCTGAGCGACATGCTGAAGGGCAAGCAGGGGCGGTTCCGGCAGAACCTCCTGGGCAAGCGGGTGGACTACTCGGGCCGCTCCGTCATCGTCGTCGGGCCGAAGCTGCGCCTCTACCTGTGCGGCTTGCCCAAGGAGATGGCCCTCGAGCTCTTCAAGCCGTTCGTGATGAAGAAGCTCGTGGACAAGGGCCTCAGCCAGAACATCAAGAGCGCCAAGCGGATGGTGGAGCGCGCGCGGTCCGAGGTCTGGGACGTGCTCGAAGAAGTGGTCCACGAGCACCCGGTGCTGCTCAACCGCGCCCCGACCCTGCACCGGCTCGGCATCCAGGCGTTTGAGCCCGTGCTCATCGAGGGAAAGGCGATCCAGGTGCACCCCCTTGTCTGCACGGCCTACAACGCGGACTTCGACGGGGACCAGATGGCGGTGCACGTGCCGCTCAGCGCCGCCGCGCAGGCGGAGGCGCGGGTGCTCATGCTCTCCGCGTACAACATCCTTTCCCCCGCCTACGGCCGCGCGATCACCAGCCCGACCCGTGACATCGTGTTCGGCTGCTACTACCTCACCTTGGAGAAGCCGGGCGCGCTCGGCGAGGGGAAGATCTTCAGCCGTCCGGACGAAGTGGTCCTGTCCTACGAGAGCGGGGTCGTGGGGCTGCACGCCAAGATCAAGGTGCGGCTCAGCCACGACGGCGAGCTGATCGACACGACGGTCGGCCGGGTGATCTTCAACGAGGCGATCCCGGAGGAACTGCGGTTCATCAACGAGGTGTGCGACCGCAAGATCCTCTCCCAGATCGTGTCGGAAGCCTACAACCGCCTGGGCTCGACCAAGACGGTCCAGCTCCTCGACAGCATCAAGGACCTGGGGTTCCATTTCGCCACGGTGAGCGGCAGCGGCATCGCGCTCAGCGACATCGTCATCCCCAAGGAGAAGGAAGAGATCCTCGCCAAGGCGGACAAAGAGGTCGACGCGATCGACAGTCAGTACCGCCGCGGCCTCATCACCAACGAGGAGCGGTACCTGAAGACCGTGGACGTCTGGACCGAGGCGACGGAGGCGATCACCAAGCGCATGCTCAGCACGTTCGATACATTCAATCCGCTCTACATGATGGCCCAGTCCGGCGCCCGGGGGAACATCCAGCAGATCCGCCAGCTCGCCGGCATGCGGGGGCTGATGACCGACCCGTCGGGCCGCATCATCGAGCTGCCGATCAAGGCGAACTTCCGCGAGGGGCTGACCGTGCTCGAGTACTTCATCAGCACGCACGGCCAGCGCAAAGGCCTCGCGGACACGGCGATTCGCACCTCCGAGTCCGGGTACCTCACCCGGCGGCTGGTGGACATCGCCCAGGACGTGATCGTCCGGGAGGAGGACTGCAAGACCACCTCCGGGGTGGAGATCACGCCGATCATGGACGGCAACCAGGTCGTCGTCTCACTCACCGACCGGATCACCGGGCGGGTGGCGGCGGAGGAAGTCGTGGCGCCGCGCGGCAAGAAGGTCCTCGTCGAGGCCGGCCAGGTGATCGAGGAGGCCGTGGCGGAGGAGATCGAGGAGGCCGGGGTGACCGGGGTCTCGGCGCGGTCGGTCCTCACCTGCAAGACCCGGTATGGCATCTGCGCGAAGTGCTACGGCCGGAACCTCGCCACCGGCAAGCTGGTGGAGATCGGGGAGGCGGTGGGCATCATCGCGGCCCAGTCGATCGGCGAGCCCGGGACGCAGCTGACGATGAGGACCTTCCACACCGGAGGCGTCGCCGGCTTCGATATCACGCAGGGCCTGCCGCGGGTGGAGGAGCTGTTCGAGGCGCGGCGGCCCAAGGGCCAGGCGGTGATCAGCGAGCTCGACGGCAAGGCCCACGTCACCGAGGCCAAGGGCGCCCGCAAGATCGTGGTCAGCGGCCGCGACGACGAGCGCGAATATTCCGTCGCCTACGGGGTGCGCATCCGGATCGCCGACGGGGATCGGGTCGCGGCCGGCGATCAGTTGACGGAGGGGTCGGTGAACCCCCACGACATACTCCGGATCAAGGGCCTCGTCGCCGTTCAAGGATATCTCGTGCAGGAGATCCAGAGCGTCTACCGGTCGCAGGGCGTGGACATCAACGACAAGCACATCGAGATCATCGTCCGCCAGATGCTCCGGCGCGTGAAGGTCGAGGAGCCGGGGGATACCGAGTTCCTCCCCGGCGAATTGGTCGACATCTTCGCGCTCGAAGAGGAGAATGCGCGCGCGATGGCTCAGGGCAAGGAACCCGCGACCGCCCGGCCGGTGTTGCTGGGGATCACCAAGGCGTCGCTGGCCACCGATAGCTTCCTGTCGGCCGCCTCCTTCCAGGAGACGACCCGGGTGCTCACCGACGCGGCGACCAAGGGCAAGGTGGACCCTCTCCTCGGGCTCAAGGAGAACGTGATCATCGGCAAGCTGATCCCGGCCGGCACGGGGATGCAACGCTACCGGTCGATCAAGCTGGCCACCGAAGGCCTGTCGTAGGCGCGCTCCGGTTCACGCCGTAGGCGGGGTCCGTGTGACCGCCTCCGGCGTGAGCGCATTCCCGGCGCGGCTCGCCTCGTCGCCGCGCTCCGCGGTGTGAAGAGGACCGCGCTGTTCCCGGGACGGCGGCCGGCGTTGAGGAGTTTTCCCTAGCGTTTCCACCAACCGCAGGCAGTGTTTTCATCGACGCTCACACTCGGGTGGATCGGTCGAACCAGCCCGGAATCGCTGGCGTTGGACTCAGTAGCTCTTTGGCTTGACCCCCCGCGGAGGCTTGCCAGACAATCGCATGTGGCCGAAACGCTGCGGCCGCGGCAGAATCAAGGGGGGGAGTGCGGTCTATGGCGATCAGCACACGCGCGATTAGTCAGGTCTTGCCGGCGTTGCCCCAGGCCTTCGTCGACACGACCTATGCGCCCCCTTCGGGAAACCATATCAATGTCCCATCCGGCGGAGATTTCCAGGCGGCGCTCAACAGCGCGCAGCCGGGCGATACGATCACCCTGGCGGCGGGCGCGGCGTACACCGGGCCGTTCACCCTGCCCGCCAAGTCCGGCGCCGGGTGGATCTATATCCAGTCCTCGGCGCTCTCGAGCCTGCCCGCGCCCGGCACCCGCGTCTCCCCCGCCCAGGCCGGCCTGATGCCGAAGCTCCTGGGCCGGCGCCCAGCAACACACGCTCATCTACCTGGGCTCCAACGGCGGCGCGTGGAATTTCACCTTCGACCGGTGCTATATCCACGGGGATCCCTCGACCGGCGGGACCCTCTGGGGCCTGCAGGCCGACGCCGGGTCCGTCGCCGTGATCGACTCCTATCTGGCCAACTTCCGGGACACCACCTGGGAAACCACGGCGATCAAGGTGACCAACGGCACCGGCCCCTTCAAGATCGCGAACAACTACATCGAAGCCGCCGGGCAGAGCGTCATGTTCGGCGGGCAGGATCCGTCGATCCCGAACCTCGTG
>WNGC01000793.1_pt1 | contig 18766 bp, 20 predicted proteins | sample 5400051 | NCBI WGS metagenome assembly WNGC01 (sample SAMN13153368, study PRJNA577476) | soil metagenome | isolation source: 20 cm soil or saprolite under grassland replicate 2 | place: USA:California | collected 2016-06-15
CATGCACCCAGCGCGCCGGATAGCCCGCCGGTTTCAGCTCGCCGCACCAGACGAAGCCGGGGCGCAGATGCCGCGCCAGAGTACTCGCCCGCCAGCTCCACAGCGCGAGGCCCTGGACGGTGCGCAGACGGGAGGCGCGAATGCGCACGCGATCGATGGGATGGGGAAACCGCGCGTCGCTCGCTGCGGCGCCGTCCAAGGCGCCGGTCGAGACGACGAGGGAATGCGGCGGGTATCGCCGCGCGAGCTCGCCCATCATGCGAGCGATGCCGCCGCCGTGCGGCGGGAAGTTGAACGCTAAGAGGAGACTTGTGATTCGATGTCCCGCAGATCGCGGATCACACGGTCCCAGTTGTAGTAGGTCTCGATCGCCTTGCGGCCAGCCTGGCCCAGCCGCCGGGCAAGCAGCTGATCGCCCAGCAGGCGCTTGAGCGCCGCCGCGACCGCCTCGGCATCGTCGGGGTTCACGACGAATCCGGTCTCGCCGTCGTGCACGGCTTCCGCCAACCCACCCGATTGACCCGCGATCACCGGCAGGCCGCAGGCGCTCGCTTCCGCGAGCGCCACACCGAACCCTTCGACGCGCGAGCCGTCGGCGCGGCGCGACACACCGATATACGCATTCGCGATATTGAACACCGCCGGCAGCTCCGCCTCCGGCACGTTCCCGACGAAGCGCACGTGCGCAGCGATGTTCAGCTCTTCAGCGAGCTTCTGATAGGTTTTTCGCTGCTTCCCGCTTCCGACGATCAGGTAATTCACGGCGACGCCGTCCCGGCGGCATTGCGCCACCGCCCGCAACGCCATGTCCACGCCCTTGTACGCTTCCAGCCGCGCCACCGTAAGCACCCATGGCGCCTCACCATTGAGATGATAGCGCGAGCGCACGGCATGGGTGTCGATGCCCGGCCGGAATTGCTCAGGATCGGTGCCGAGCGGCACGAGGTGCACATGCTCGGCGAGCGGATCGAGCCCAAGCTCGCGCAACACGGTCTGCGCCTGCTCGCGCGTCCACTGGCTGTTCGCGATCACCGCCACCGCGGAGCCGAACAGCGCCTTGGCCGTCTTGCGAGCGAAGCGGGAATGATGAATGGCGTGCAGCTCCTTCAGCAGGTCGCCGCCGTGGACGAACACGCCGTACTTGATGCCGACACGCTCGTGCACCCATTTCGCGGGATAGGTGCACGGCCGAATCGAGTCGCACCAGGCGAAGCGCGGGCGGTATTGACGCGCCAACGTCGCGACGCGGCGCGACCAGAACAACAGCCCGGCGAGATTCCGCAGCGCTTTGCTCGGGACGGGAAGGCGGTCCACGATGGCGCCGCTGAAGCGCACGTCGGAGTCCTGCGAGTCGCGATGTTGTCCGGTCGACACGAGCAGCTCGCCCCGTGGATACCGGCGCGTCACCTCGCCCATCATGCGGGCGATGCCGGTCTGCATGGGCGGGAATTCGTTGGTGAGGAGAAAGGTCTTAGCCAGAGAGCTGTCGCTCCAGGAGAAACGCGTACTTGAAAAAAACGGAGGCGGCGCTCATGCCGGCGTGAATGACGCCGAGCCGCCCGTCGAGGATGCTGCCGTGCAAGACGTAGTCGCGCCAGAACCGGAACGAGGGACGCAGGACGACGTCGCTCCAGGTCGCGCGCCGTCCCTGCGCCGCGAGATCGTCGGCGCTCATGCGACCATACGCGATGATCTTGTCGAGGTGATGGCCGAGATCGCGATAGGGCGTGTGATCGAGCTCGTTGGCCAGTGCGCCGATTGCCGTCGCCTCCTTTTCCGGGACGTTCAAACCGGGATGCGCGGTCTTGCCCGCAAACCGCCTCCCGCGCCGAAATAGCCGGACCACCCAATCGCGGCCCCAGTGCCCGCGCCGCAGCACACGGCCGTGAAACAGATTGCGGCGTTTGACCCGATACGCTTCGTGCTGTGGTGCCGCGATCACGGCGGCCAGCTCGGCGGCGAGCGCCGGTCCGATACGCTCGTCCGCGTCGAGCGCGAACACCCACTCATGCGCCGCCGCGCCGATTCCGGCGTTGCGCTGTGCGGCAATGCCGGGCGCCAGCGTATCGATGACGCGCGCGCCCGCGTCCGACGCCACGCGTGCCGTTCCGTCCGCCGAGCCGGCATCAACGACGATGACCTCGTCCGCCCACGCCAGGCCGCGGACACACGCACCAATCTGGCCCGCCTCGTTGAGCGTGGGGATCACCACGGTGAGCGGCGCCGCCATGGTCCGTATGTTAACGGGCTCGTTCCCTCGCGAGCAATCGCCCGCGCCTCAGCCGCCGCTCGATCGCTTCCGCGTATACCACTTCGGTTCCTTGTGCGGTTCGCTGCATGGTGAACTCGCGCCGCGCCAGGGCGCGTCCTCCCTGCGCGACGCGCGCCCGTAACACGGGATCGCCCAGCAACCGATCGAGCGCGCGCGTCCAAGCCGATGGGTCGAGCGGCGGCACCAGCAGGCCCGTTTCTCCCGGGAAGACGAGCTCCGGATTCCCGCCGGCCGCCGACGCGATCACCGGCACGCCCAGCGACATCGCCTCGAGCAGGGATTGGGAGAGTCCCTCGATCCGGGACGGCAGCGCCGCAACGGTCGCGAAGCGGTAGAACGCGAGCGGCCGCTCCGTGAACGGCACGAACACCACACGATGCCGGCGCGGGACATCAGCCTGTGCCGCGGCGAGCTCGCGGTCCGCGCTGATGCCGACAAACGCGAGCGTCACCGGGCGTTCGAGCGCCCGCAGCGCGCGCAGCAGGATCTGCTGATCCTTGCGACGCGCCACGACGACGACCACGGCACGCCCGTCCGCGTCTGGTCCGCTGAGTACGGCCTGCGCGGCGGACAGCTCGGCGGCGGTGGGCTGCGCGTCGATGCGTTGCAGATCGATGCCGTTGGGGACCACCCGGAGACGCCCACCCGGATGCAGGCGCCGGCGCAGCGCGCGGGCTACTGCCGCGCTCACGGCGATCGTCCGGTCCGCGGTGAGCCCGACGGCGACGAGCTCGGGCGGTGAGGTGAGCGGCATCGTGCGCCTGGTAACGACGAATGGCTGGGGCAGCCGCCCCCGCCAGCGCAGCCACGTCAGGGCGCGCCGGTCACGAGTCGCGTGGCTGTTCACGACCTCGACGTTGCGATCCGCGATGACACGGGTGAGCGCATCCGACAGTGGCCCGATGCGCCGGAAGTCGAGCGCCACATGCTCGAGCAGCGATCCACTGTCGGAGACCATGCGAGCGAGCAGCGTGCCCGCGGGACACCCGACGAGCACCCGATGGCCCCGCAATGCCAGCTCACGACTCAAACTGAAAATTGACTGCGTCGAGCCGGCACCTTCTCCCTGGTGCGTGAGCTGCAGCGTCGTGAGCCGCGCGGGCCTCTCCGTCATCGTCCGAAGCTAGTTATACTGGGATTCCGATGCACGTCGCGGTCGCATCGCATCACCGGCTGCCGGTCGAAGGCTATGGCGGACCTCAACGCGTCGTCGTGGCGCTGGTCCGGGGACTCGCGGCCCTCGGCCATCGAATCACGCTCCTCGCGCAGCCCGGCACGCGCGTCGCCGAGGCCGCGCGCATCGTCGAGATTCCCCCGCGCACGCTCAAGAACGCCGGCGCCGATCTGGCGCCGTTTCTTCCTGAAGGCGCCGAAATCCTGCACGCGCATTTTCCGCTGAAACAGGGTCCCAAGACTCTCCCCTTCGTACAAACGCTGCATGGCAACTGGAAAACCGGCATGCCACTCCCGCCCAACACCATTTTTCTCTCGCACGATCATGCCCGGCGGCATGGCAGCGCGGCCTTCGTCTACAACGGACTCGACCCTGCCGAGTACATCTTCCGGCGCCGCAAAGAGCAGTGGGATCTGTTCCTCGGCAAGCTGCACAGCGATCGCGGCTACCATTGGGCGGTCGAGGCCGCGAAACGCACCGGGCGGCGATTGATCGTCGCGGGCGGGTGGCGTCCGAGCTTCACCGGCGTGATCAAATACGTCGGCGAGGTCGGCGGCAAGCGCAAAGCGGTGCTGCTCGCGCGGGCGCGCGCGCTCTGGATGCCGGCGCAATGGGATGAGCCGTTCGGCCTGCCCACCATCGAGGCGCTGTTCTCGGGGACGCCGGTCCTCGGCAGCAGCCGCGGCGCGCTGCCGGAAATTCTCACGCCCGACGTCGGCGCGGTCTGCAAGACACTGGAAGACATGATCGCCGCGTCGCAGACGATCGGCACGCGCGATCCCGCCGCCTGTCGCGCCCGCGCCGAGCGGCACTTCACCCACATCACCATGGCGGAGAATTACGTGCGCATGTATCAAGGCATGCTGGCGGCGGGGTCGTTGCCGGCGGGCCGCACCGCCGCCTGAATGCACGTCGTTCAATTCCAGCATACCCGCGTCCCCGTCGTGAAGTACGGCGGCTCGCAGCGCATCGTCGTGTGGCTCAGCCAGGCGCTGGTCGAGCTGGGGCACGAGGTGACCCTGCTCGCTGGGCGCGGCAGTCGCGTCCCAGGGGTGCGCGTGGTGGAAGTCGACGCCGGCGCAGTGCGCGCGCCCGGCTTCGACGTACGCCGCTACGTCGATCGTCCGGTCGACGTGATGCACTATCACAGCATGGTCGCGCATCCGCCCAATGTGCCGTTCGTCGCGACGCTGCACGGCAACATGGGCGCCGGCGCGGCGGCGCCGGCCTATGTCATCTGCGTCAGCGAAAACCACGCGCGACGGCACGGCAGCGCGACATACGTCTACAACGGCGTGCGGCTCGATGAGTACGAATTCCGAACGACGAAATCCGACTTCGATCTCTTTCTCGCGCGACTGCACTCCGCCAAGGGATGGCGCATCGCGGTTCGGGCGGCGAAGACCGCGCGGTTCCGGCTCATCGTCGCCGGCGGATGGCGGCCCAGCTTCTCGCGCTGGGTGCGATTCGCCGGCGAAGTCGGCGGGGACAAGAAGCGTGAGCTGCTCGCGGCGGCGCGCTGTTTGTGGATGCCCGTGCAATGGGACGATCCCTGCCCCGTCAACGTGCTCGAGGCGCTGGCGAGCGGCACGCCGGTGATCGCCACACCGCGGGGATCGCTGCCGGAGCTCGTGGGTGCGGACGGCGGCGGGATCGCGACCACATTCGAGGAGCTGCTTGCGTTACGCGCGCGCTTCGGTGAGTTCGATCCGCATGCCTGCCGCCGCCGGGCACAACAGCATTTTTCTCATCTGAGGATGGGACGCGACTACGTCAGGATGTACGAGCACTTGCTGGAGCATGGCCGCCTTCCGGAGGGCCGTGCCCCTTAAGCGGCTGACCTCGTTCCTGCATTTCCCACAGCCGCGCGTATTTGAGCAAGACATTCACCGCCGTCAGGCCGCACAGCAGCGTCCCGCGCCAGCCGTCGAGGATCCCGCCTTGCAGCAAATACATGCGGAGGAATCGCGTCGGCGCCCGCAGCAGCAGATCGCCCCAACTCGCTCGACGCCCGCGCTCGGCGAGATCGAGCGCCGCCCACGTCGCATACCGGTCCAGTTTCTCGATGTGATGGGCGAGCGTGCGGTACGGTACGTGATCGAGAACGGCATGCAGCCGTCCCACGTCGTGTTGTGGTTGTATCGCCTCATGCACGCGCCGTTCGACGAAGCGCTGGTTGCGTTGGAAAACGCGCACCACCCAGTCGTTGCCCCACCCACCATGTTTGATGACGCGTCCCAGGTACACGCTGCGGCGCCGAATCGCATAGGCCGCATGCCTGGGCGCCGCGACGGCGGCGGTGATCTCCCGCGCCAGCTCGGGACTGACGCGCTCATCCGCGTCGATGGCCAGGATCCAGGGATGCCGGGCTGCGGCGATGGCGGCGTTGCGCTGCGCGGCGATCGTCGGGCCGGTTCGCTCCAGGACCCGCGCCCCCGCCACCCGCGCCTGCTCCGGCGTTCCGTCGTGCGAGCCGCCGTCGGCCACGACGATATCGTCGACCCACTCGAGATGGCGGAGGCACTCCGCGATCTGGCTCCACTCGTTGAGGACGGGAATCACCGCGGTGATCGGCGCCTTCATGGGATCCGTCTCATGTCTGCCCGCGCGCAGTCGCCAGCCGCTCTGCAAGCGCCGTCGCATTCAACAGACACAGCGGGAAAAAATGCACCAGATGGCGGCCGAATCCGGTGCGCACGACCAAGAGGCTGGTCATGTAGGCGTGGCCGATCAGCATGAGCACGACATATGCGCCGAGTGTTGCAACCCAACCGGAAAGCCCCGCGACTCCATAGAGCGTGGATGCAGACATGATTGGCGCGCGCAGTCGCACCCATCGACACCATACCGCCACGATCAACCAGCTCCAGACGAACGCTCCGTAACCATAATGCGAGAAAAGCTGTCCCTGCGCTCCATTGAGCAGTGTCCGCAGCCGCTGCACTGCGGTGGGACTCGCCGCCACTTGATAGAGGACGCCTAGGCTTCCGATCCGAGGCGGGAATGCCGGTAACGCCTGCAGCCAATCGGGTCGGGCGGCCCAGGCGATGTATGCGATGCACGCGGCACCGATGGCCGCCCACAGTCGCGTGTCGCGCCAGCCGCGCGTGACGGCCACGAGCGCCGCTGCTGCCACCAAGAACTCCGGGAATCCGTCGCGGCGGAGCAACGCGACCAGTGCTCCCGCGACCGCCGCGAGGAGCAGGGCGAACGACCGCGTTGGAGCGACGGCACGCTCGTCGATCGCCACCGCGAGTGCAACCACGATCGCCAGCATCTCGGGCACGCCCGAGTAAGTCGATACCTGCCCCTTCAGCACGTGATCGGTGGCCAGCAACCACACAACGCCCCACGGCGCAACCCGCGGCGCCACGCGACGCACTAACCCGTAAAAGACGAGGACGAATGCGCCGAACATCAGCAGCGGCAACAGTCGTCCCTCGAACGTCGGATCGCGCACCCCCAACCACAGCGTAATCGCGTGGAGTGGGGCCATGGCCGGGTTGGCGCAATCCAGGATCCCCGTGAGCGATCCGCGTTCGGCCAGCTTGAAGGCGCGACAGGCCCACGTGACCTTCGCGTCCGTGAAGCTGTAATTGAAAACCAGGTGGGGCAGCTGCGCCGCAAAAAATGCGGCCGCGAGGGCGAACGCGAGCCGCGAACTCAGGGGGAGTATCGAAGGAATCTTGGGGGAGGGTTCCGGCGCGGCGCCCTGCCGACGGCTCCACCACCCGGCAGCGAACAAGACGGCGAATACGATCCACGTGAGCTGCGGCGCGAGATGTCCTGTGGCCAGCGCCCAGATATAATGGGCGAGCGACAGGAGCCAGCTCAATAAGAGGAAGCGCACGCCCCACGCTGCCGCGTCGCGCCGGCTCTGCGGCGGGAGCCACCACCACGCGAGCGCCGCGAGCAGCGCGCACGTCAGCAGGTCGAGGCCCAGCTCCGCCGACCAGGCGAGCGGACGCACGCCGGCCGCGTGCGCGTCGCGCAGCAACACGATCGCCCGCCACGCGCCGATCCCGACCTGCGTCGCAGTGAGCAGACCGAGCAGAATCAATGGCGCGCGACTGCGCTCTCCGTTCACCTACACCAGCTCATAGTTCCTGAACTCGAACACGCGCGCCCCCGTCAGCCGCTCGATCCAGTCGGAGAAGTAAAACCGGACGTGCGCTGGCCTGAACTGCCGGGGACCGATGACGCGGTCCGGATCATGCGACCGTTCCCGAATCCAATCGGCGGCCGCGCGCGGATGCGTCTCCGTAAACGGCTTCAGCAGCGGGATCCACTCGAGGTAGCTGCGCTTCAGCTCCTCCTCGAGCCGTTCTTTGCCCCAGGGATAAATCGTCTTCGAGATCTCGAGCTTTTCCCTGATCGCCTTCGCGGGACGCGCCCAGCCATAGTGGAACATCTCGGCGTCGGTTGGGCGCGCGCGAATCTTTCTGTACTTGGGGCCGACGCGGAATCCCTGCGCTCCCTGGTAGGGGCGGATGTCCCTCCCCAGGCGCATGCAGCGCACCTCGCGGCGGTACCAGCGGCGACTGGTGGCGATGCGGTCGAAGCCGCCATAGAAGTGCAGGTACTTCACGAGCAGTCCTTCGACGCACTCGTCCCCGTCCCACTCCGCGACCTTGTCTTTGAGGATCTGGGCGCCCCGCTCGTGCAGGACTTCGTCCGCCTGGATGTAAATGCCCCACGAGCCCGCGCACGCGTCCATCGCGCGCTGCGTCTCGATCGAGAGCATCACGTTTTTCTTGGTGAAGTCCCACACCGTGTCGAGAATGCGCACGCGCGGATCGTCGACCGAAGCGACGAGATCGCGCGTCTCATCCTCGGATTTCCCGACGTTCACCACGACCTCGTCACAGACTTCGAGTACCGAGCGGATCGCCGGAACGATGGGAAAGTCGAGCTTGACGGCGTTACGGACGAGCGTGAAGCCGGACAGCACGTCAGGTGCGGAACTGCAGGTTGTACAGGCGGCGGTACAGGCCGTCCGAGCCGAGCAGGTCGTCGTGCGTGCCGCGCTCCACGATGCGACCCTCGGCGAGCACGACGATGAAATCGGCGTGTTGCACCGTCGCCAGGCGGTGCGCGATCACGAACACGGTGCGATGCGCCATGAGGTGCTCGATCGCCTCCTGCACCAACCGCTCGGACTCGGTATCCAGGGCGCTGGTCGCTTCGTCGAGAATGAGAATCGGCGGATCGCGCAGCAGCGCGCGCGCGATCGCGATGCGCTGGCGCTGCCCACCGGAGAGCCGCGTGCCGCGCTCGCCGAGCAGCGTGTTGTAGCCTTGTGGGAGCCGCAGGATGAATTCGTCCGCGTTGGCGGCGCGGGCGGCATCGCGCACCTGCTCGAGCGTGAAGTCGCTGCGGCCGTAGGCGATGTTCGCCAGCACCGTATCGTTCAGCAGCACGGTCTCTTGCGATACGATGCCCATCAAACGCCGCAACGAGCCACGCGTGTAGCGCGTGAGGGGAACGCCGTCCATCAAAATCTCGCCGTGCGTCGGATCGTAGAAGCGCGGCAACAAGTCGACGAGCGTGGTCTTTCCCGCCCCGGACGGTCCCACGATGGCCACAATCTGCCCGCGACGCACCTCGAGATCGACGTCGCGCAGCACCGCCTCGGTCGGCTCGTACTCGAATGAGACGCCGCGGAACTCGATGCGATCATGGAAGGTGGCGCTGGTTTCGCCCGGCCGATCACCTTCCGCCGCCGGGAGATCCAGCACCTCGAACACGCGCTCCGCCGATGCGACCGCCGCGGCCATGATCGCCGGGTAATTGGACACCGACTTGATCGGCGACATCAGGCGCAGACTCACGGCCAGGAACGTGATCAACACCGCGGGATCGAGTGTTGCCGCCGTGCCCAGCGCGAGCCGGGTCCCCACCACCAGGATCAGCACCAGCATCACGCCGCCGAACACTTCGCTGACGGGACTCGTGAGGCTGGAGAATCGCTGCGCGCGCAACACCCGTTTGCGGTAACGCTCGGCGAGCCGGCGGAATCGCTCCAGCTCGAACGCTTCGGCGACGTAGGCGCGCACCAGCTTCACCGACGCGATCATTTCTCCGACATGGCTCGTCACTTCACCGCGCTCCGCGGCGACTTCACGCGAGCGGCGCCGCAGCCGATTGATCATGGGACGGATGATCAGCAGCAACACGGGGACAAGCAGCAGCGCGAGCAGCGTGAGACGCACCGACAAGCCGAACAGGATCACCACATAGACGACGATCACGACGCTGTTTTGCAGCAGCGACGCGAGCGCCGCACTGACCGCCGTTTTGACCTGATCGGTATCGCTGATGATTCGCGCGACGAGCTGGCCGGCGCGGGTGCGCTGGAAATACCCGAGCGGCAGCGTCTGGAGGTGGCTGAAGAGCCGCACGCGCAGATCGCGGACAACGCCTTCCTGAATGGCCACGCTGCCGAGCGAAGCGAGATACGACGTGACGTTCTTGAGCAGCAGCGCGACGAGCAGAACGATGACGACGTTGCGCAGCGCAATCTCAGGAGCGCCCGCCTGAAGCAACGGTCCTGCGATCTTGTTGAGGATCGCCTCCACCTGCGAGCCGCCTTCGACGGGAAGCGCGGCGTTTCCGAACAGCGTGCGCAGGAATGGGATCAGCAGCACGAAGGTGAAGCCGTCGAGCACGGACGAAATCACCGTTGCCGCGATCGTGCTGCTGAAGAGCAGCCAGTAGGGCCGCAGCAGCGCCAGCAGCCGGGTCCCGCCTCGGCCGCTTCCCTCCGCCATCTAGCGAGCGCCGCGCGGCGTGAGAAGCGCGACGGGCAGGATCATCTCCTCGGGCGTCGCACCGCCGTGCAGGAACGCCCCGCGATAGCGCGCCTGATACTCCCGCAGCTTGGTCGGATAGACAAAGAAGCGGTCTCCTGTCGCGAGCAGCAGCCGGACGCCCAGGCCTTTGGCGGGGAGCCCGTAGGACTTCAGGTCTTCGATCATCAACGCCGCTTCCGGATCTTCGGCGCGCAGATCCTCGCCGAACTTGTAGCGCAGGTTGCTCGTCGCGTCGCGTTTGGCATAGACCGTCGCCGGCGTCTCGCAGTGAATCGACCCGTGATCCGTGGTCAGCAGCACCGGGACATGGCGCCGCTCGGCCTCTTGTAGCGCGGCGAGCACAGGGGAGCGCTCGAACCAGGTGCGGGTGAGGCCGCGCAACGCGTCCGCGTCGCGCGCCACTTCATAGAGAATGGCGTTCTCGGAGCGCCCGTGCGTGAGCTGATCGATGAAGTTGAATACGAGCGCCGTCACGCCGGGCTGCGCGAGATGCGCCGGCAGGCGCCGCAGCAGATCGGTGCCGTCGGCGGCGGTAAACAGCTTCTCATAGCGCACCGGCACGGGCTCGCCCACCAGCTCGCGCAGCTGCTCGGTGAGCAGCTCAGCTTCGTGCGCGTTGAGGCTCTCGTCGTCGGTCGGCGCGCCCCACCACTCCGGATGGCGCGCGGCGATCTCCATGGGAAAGAGACCGCTGAAGATGGCATTACGCGAAAAGGGCGTTGCCGTCGGCAGAATGCTGTAGTAGTGCGACTCCTCGACGTCGAACAGCGGCGTGATGAGATGGCGCAGCACTTCCCACTGATCGAGCCGCAGACAATCGATCAGGATGAACACGACGCGACCGGTGCGCTTCAGGGCGGGCACGAGAAACTCCGCGCCCACATCCACGGAGAGCGGCGGCCGATCGCGCTCGGGATCGGCGAGCCAGCGCGGGTACTGCCTGGTGATGAAGCCGGTGAAGTCCTTGCGCAGGCTATGCTGGAGATTGCGGAGCGCTTCGGAGAGCCCGGGCTCATCGGCGGCGGCGAGCCGCACTTCCCAACGCGCCAGCTCCGCGACCAGCTCGATCCATTCGCGCCAGGCGAGCGCAGCGCCGCGCCGCCCCTCCAGCTCGCGGAAGCGCGTGACGAAGTCGCGCGCCAGCCGCTGCTGGCGGATGCGATCGCCCTCGAGCAGCCGTGTGACGACCGAGAGCACCTGCCGCGGATGCACCGGCTTCACGAGGTAGTCGTCGACATCGATGCCGATGGCGTCCCGCATCAGCGTATCGTCTTCGCTCTGCGTGACCATCACGACCGCCATCGCGGGATCGATGGCGCGGATTTCGGGGATCAGCTCGAAGCCGCGGCGCCCGGGCATCTGCTCATCCAGCAGCACCACGCTGTAGGGTTGGCGCCGCAGCATCGCGAGCGCATCATCGCCGTGCGCCGCCTGCGCAACGGCAAATCCCTGGTCCTCGAGGAAGCGGCGGTGCGCCGCCAGCCCGTCGACTTCGTCATCGATCCAGAGAATGCTCTTCGGACGAGGCATGTGCAAAAGAAGCTAGTCCCGCTGGCGAAGCCGAGCAACGCGACTACATTGCCCGCGTGTTGCGCGTGCTCTGCGTCCGGTTCAGCTCCATCGGTGACGTTCTTCTGACCACTCCCCTTGTCCGGGCCCTCAAACGACGCCACCCTGACGCCGAGCTGTTCTTCGTCACCAAGCGCGCGATGGCGCCGCTGGTGTCCGAGAATCCCAACATCGCCCAGGTGATCGCGCTCGAACCGGGCGAGGGCATCACGCAGTTCGCCCGGCGGGTGCGCGCCATTCGGCCAACCCACGGCCTCGATCTCCATGGCAGCCTGCGCAGCAGCGCCTTGCGCCTGCTGGTGCGCTGCCGCTGGACGAGTTACTCGAAGCGCAAGCTCGCCCGGACGACGCTCATCGCGACGAAGATCAACCTCTATAAAGGAATGGTTCCGGTCGCCGAGCGGTACTTCGAGGCCGCCCGCGCGCTCGACGTCCATCCGGACGGTGGCCCGCCCGAATTCGCTCTCTCTGCAGCCGCGCGCGAGCGCGTCGCGCACTGGCTCGATGGACATGGACTCGCGACGAAACCGTTCGCCGCGCTCGCGCCGGGCGCCGCGCATGCGACCAAGCGGTGGCCGATCGAACATTGGCGTCTGCTCGCCGCGCGATTGGAGCGCATGGGATACGGACTCGTGGTCGTCGGCGGACCGGACGACCGAGACCTGGCGCGCCACCTCGGCTCGAAGGCGGTGAACGCCGCAGGCGAGTTCACCCTCCAGGAAACGGGCGCGTGTCTCGCTCGCGCAACGGTGCTCGTCTCCGGTGACACCGGCGTCATGCACATGGCGACGGGAGTCGGTACGCCGGTCGTGGCGTTGTTCGGTCCGACGGTCCGCGCATTTGGATTCTTCCCCTACACGCCGCGCGTGGTCGTGCTCGAGCGCGAGATGTCGTGCCGTCCCTGCTCGGCGATGGGCACCGAACGCTGCCCGCTCGGACATCATCGTTGTCTGATCGATATCGCGCCTGACGAAGTCGCGGCCGCAGTGCAGCGACTCGTCGCGGCATGAACAGCATGCAGGCGACAACGCCCGCCGAAGAGCGGCTCGTCACGCTCATTGCGGGAGCAGCACGGGGGCCGCAGCGCGAGGGACTGTTCGCGCTGTGGCTGATGGTGCGCGCAGCGGAGGGCTTGCTGCCGCCGGCGCCAGTGAGCGCAAAGAATCACCGCCGCCGGCTGCAGGCGCTCGAGACGCGGCTCGGCGGTCTGGCGCTGCCCGCACCCCTGAGACGCGCCCTGGTCGCCGCGCGCCAGCATCTCGAGACCGCGACACCGGGCGCGGCCGCGCTGGTGTTGAGCCAGCTCACGGCGCCCGCCCGCGACGTGCTGGGAGCGGAGGCGGCGGAGGCGGTGACTGTTGCCGCGCGCGCGGCGAAATTGCATCTATAGGGCCATGCCTTCTCCCGCGCGCCGGTTCGAAAAACGCCCTCCCTCACTCGACTCGCTCGTCGAGCGCGTCGACGCGCAACGACCCGGCGAGATCACCGGCGACACCATTCCGACCGGCTTCGGCTCGCTCGACAAGCTGCTGGGCGGCGGCCTGCGGCGGCGCGATCTCATTCTGCTGGGAGGGGACATCGGCAGCGGCAAATCGGCGCTGGCGCTGGGCATCGCGCTGCGTGTGGCGCAGCAGTCGCTGGGCGTGGCGTTCCTGTCGGGGGAAATGGACGAAGAGCGACTGATGGAGCGCGCGCTCGCGATCGAGGGGCGCGTCGCCGTGGACGAGCTGCGCGCCGCGAGGCTCAACGACCAGACCCGCGCAGGAATTGGAGCGGCCGCCGTGCGGCTGCGGGGCCTGCCCATCAGCATGCTGCCACTCGCGGGCGAAGACTTCGAGACTGTCTTCGAGCGGCTCGATCCGCTGCGCCAGCTCGGCCTCGTGGTGGTCGATTATCTGCAGCTGGTCCCGCCGCCGAGCTCGCGCACGTCGCAGGACGAGGAAACGGCGCTCGTGCTGCGCGAGCTCAAGGCTCTGGCACTCGCGCGCCAGGTCGCACTGCTCGTCGTGGCGCAGCTGCCGCGCTTTCAGCCGGACCGCGGTGATCGCCGCCCCAACCTCGACGACTTCGGGATTCTGGGCGCGCCGAAGCAACATGCCGACGTCGTGCTGTCGCTGTTCAGGGAAGAGATGTACAACCCGGGGGGCGGCGTGGATGGCGCGACCGAATTGCTGGTCGCGAAGAACCGCAACGGCCCGACAGGGTTTGTGGATCTCTACTTCTATCGTCGCTGGATGCGATTCGAGGATATGCTGGATCCGGAACGGTAGGGGTGCAGCATGCTGCGCCCCTACTTCTTGATGGAATCCATCCTTGTCGAATCGATGTTGAAGACGCCTACCAGACGATAGGTCGTTCCGCCGTCACCCAAGTTCGGCCGCAACGTGATCCAGAGCGGGCGGGTATCCCGCTCTGCGTAGATCGAGACCGTGCCGGCACGGTCTCGCGAGTTGGTTTTGATCGTCCATTTGTTCAGCGGCAGGAATTCACGATACCACTGCACGATCGCATCGACCGGAGCCGGCGAGCTGAGCATCATCTCGGCGGCCTCGTTGCCGGACGATACAGAGATCACGCTCGACTGGGGATACGCGAGCACGTTGCGCAGAGCCAGGGCCGCGTGCGCGCGCGACTCGGCCGGATTGGGCCCGCGGCGTTCGCAGGCAGCAACCGCGACGGCAAACAGTACGAGCAATGCGTGGGTGCGGGACATGGGCGGCGAATCCTAGCTGTGGCGTTCTGGGAGAGTCAAGTTGTAAGTTGATCGCAGGAGCAGGGAGCCGGAAGCGGGGAGCACATGGCTGGTCATAACAAATGGAAACAGATCAAGCGAAAGAAGGCGGTTACCGACCAGAGGCGCGGCGCCGCCTTCACTCGGATCATTCGTGAAATCACCATCGCTGCCAAGCAGGGGGGCGGCGACCCCGGCGGAAACGCGCGGCTCCGCACCGCAATCGACGCCGCCAAGGCCGAAAACATGCCGGCCGACAACATCGATCGCGCCATCAAGAAAGGTACCGGCGAGCTCGAGGGCGTGACCTACGAAGAGGTCACCTATGAAGGATACGGTCCCGGGGGTGCCGCGCTGCTGATTCAGGTGACGACCGACAACGCCAACCGCACCGTGGCCGAGATCCGGAACGTCTTCATGCGCCATGGCGCCAACCTCGCGGCGAGCAACGCCGTCGCGTGGATGTTCGACCGCAAAGGACAGATCGTCGTGGACGCGAAGGCGAATGAGGACGCCACGATGGAAGCGGCGCTGGATGCAGGCGCCGAGGACATGGTGAAGGAAGGGGACGTCTACGTCATCACCACGCCGCCGCACGATCTCCACGCCGTCCAGGAAGCGCTCAAGTCGAAGAAGCTGCCGGTGCAGGCCGCCGAAATCGCCATGGTTCCCAAAAACACCGTAAAAGTCGAGGGCAGCGACGCCAAGCGGCTGCTGCACCTCGTCGAAGGCCTCGAGGAAATGGACGACGTCGCGAAGGTGTTTTCCAACTTCGACATCGACGCCGAGGCAATGGCGGCGGTGACGGGATGACGTGAGGGTCCTGGGCGTCGACCCCGGCACCGCGATCACCGGTTACGGCGTGATCGAAACGGGGAACGGGAACGGGATCCCCGGGTTGGGCCGACTCATCGAATGCGGTGTCTTTCGCTTCGGACGCAACAATTCCCTGCCCCATCGTCTCGCCGAGCTGCACCACGCAATCGCGCAGCTCATCCGCCGCCACCACCCATCCGTGCTCGCGCTGGAGGACGCTTTCTATCATAAGAACGTGCGCACTACTCTCGTGCTCGGTCACGCACGGGGAGTCATCCTGCTGGCGGCGCAGCAAGAGGGGCTCGATATCGCCCAGTATGCACCGGCAATGATCAAGAAGACGGTGGTCGGCGCCGGCGGAGCGAGGAAGAGTCAGGTGGGCGCGATGGTGGCGCAACTCCTGCGCTTGAAGAGTGCGCCTGAGCCCTCCGATGCCGCCGACGGTGTCGCGGTCGCGCTCACGTACATTTTGCGGACATGATCGCCCACGTTCGCGGCCGCCTAACTTCGAAGTCCGCCGACCGCGTCGTCGTCGAGACGGCGGGCGGCGTCGGCTACGAGCTCGTCGTGCCGCTGGGCGTCATGGAGCGGCTGCCTTCTGCAGGCGCCGAGGTGACGCTCGCCACGGAGCTGGTGGTGCGCGAGGACGGCTGGGCGTTGTACGGGTTTCTCGACGACATGGAGCGGCGCTTCTTCCAGCGGCTCACCAGCGTCAGCGGCGTAGGCCCGAAAATCGGGATCGCGCTGCTCTCGGCACTTGGGGTCGAGCGCGGCGCGCGCGCGCTGCGCGAGAAGAACATCGGCTTGCTCTCGTCCGTGAGCGGAATCGGTCGCAAGACGGCGGAGCGACTGGCGCTGGAGCTGGGCGAGAAGGTCGAAGAATTCACGGAGGCGCCAGCAACCACCGTACCGGAGGGCGCCGAGGCCGCGCTCAAAGCACTCGAACGGCTCGGCTACGCAACGCCGGAAGCGGACCGGGCCGTGCGCCAGGCACTCGCCGGCAACGGCTCGAACGGCGAAACCGAAGCACTCGTGCGCCGGGCGCTTCAGATTCTCACGACGCGATGACGTCTACTCCGGCGGAGATCACGGCTGAATGGATCTGCACCCGCTGCGGATCCACCAACCGCCGCCTCGTCCCGGCCGGCACGACCCGGGCCGTCGATGTGTGTTTGCGCTGTCATACGCCGCACGAGATCGAAGCGGACGCCCGGCCGGTGCGCTGGAACGCGCGATCCAAGAAGAAATAATGGCGCGACCCGAAATCACGACGCCTGAAGCGCTCGAGAACGAGCGACTCACCGATGCGGCGCTGCGCCCATCGCGGCTCGACGAGTTCGTCGGCCAAGCGAAGGTCAAAGAGTCGCTCCAGATCGCGATCGATGCGGCGAAGCAGCGCAAGGAGCCGCTCGATCACGCGCTGTTCTTCGGGCCCCCCGGGCTCGGCAAGACGACGCTGGCGCTGCTGATGGCGAAGGAATTGGACGTGAACATCCGCACGACGTCGGGGCCGGTATTGGAGCGCCCCGGCGATCTGGTCGGGATGCTCACGACGCTCAAGACGGGCGACATCCTCTTCATCGATGAAGTGCACCGGCTCCGGCCGGCGCTCGAGGAGTTCCTCTATCCGGCGATGGAGGAATTTCGCGTCGACGTGCGGATCGCCGACGGGCCGCATGCGCAGACGATTCCGATGCAGCTGGAGCGGTTCACGCTGATCGGTGCGACCACGCGGTTCGGCCTGCTCACACCGCCGCTGCGCGCGCGCTTCGGATTGGTGGAACGCCTGCACTACTATCCGGCCGATGATCTCGTCCAGATCATCACACGCTCCGCCGGAATCCTCGGCGTCGCGGCCGATGCCGCGGGCGTCGTCGAGATCGCGCGCCGCAGCCGCGGCACGCCGCGTGTCGCCAACCGGCTGCTGAAGCGCGTGCGGGATTACGCACAGGTCCGCGCCGGCGGCAAGATCACCGCGGCAGTCGCGGCCGAAGCGCTGAAGCGGCTCGACGTCGACGAATTCGGCCTCGACGACATGGACGCGCGCATTCTCAAAGCAATCATCGAGATGTTCGAAGGCGGGCCGGTCGGCGTGCAAACCGTCGCCGCTGCCGTGGGCGAAGATCCGGGCACGCTCGAGGAGGTCTACGAGCCGTTCCTGATGCAACAGGGCTTTCTGGCGCGCACGCCGCGCGGCCGCGTTGCCACGCCGGCTGCATATCGGCATTTCGGCTTTGTCCCACCGAAATCCGCGGAACAGGCGAGCATCTTTGACGGATAACGTGCGGCGTTTTGACGTGCGGCGTGCGGCATAGAAGCTCGCAGGATCAACGCCACACGCCGCACGCAAGATCTCTCGATGCAATACCGTCTCTCAGACTTCGACTACGATCTTCCAGGCAGCCAGATTGCCCAGCATCCCCTTCCCGACCGCTCGGCGAGCCGGTTGCTCGTGCTCGATCGTGAGAGCAGCGAGACTCGGCAGCTGCATTTTCGCGACCTGCCCGACCTGATCCCCGCAGGAGATCTGCTCGTGCTCAACACGTCGCGCGTGATTCCGGCGAGACTGCACGGGAAACGGGAATCGGGAAATGCGGCCGAGCTCCTGATCGTACGAGAGCTGAACGATGGGACGTGGTTGGCCATGGGTCATCCAGGAGGAAAGCTCAAACCGGGCCGGCGCATCACATTTGGCGAGGACAGCACGGCGGAGATCTTGGAGGTGTTGGGCGGCGGCCTGCGGCGTGTGCGATTCGTCGGCGCGCTCGACGCGCGCGCGACAATCGCGAAGTACGGCGCAGTCCCCCTGCCACCCTACATCCGGCGCGAACCGACCAGCGCCGATCGCGAGCGCTACCAGACTGTATACGCGACGCATGAGGGCAGCGTCGCCGCACCGACCGCGGGGCTGCATTTCACGACCGACCTGCTCGCGCGCATCGACAAACAAGGAACGCTCGTGACCGCCGTCGACCTGCACGTGGGACCGGGAACGTTCAAGCCGGTCGAGACGGAGGAGCTCGAGTCTCACACGATGCATCCCGAGGCATACGAGATTTCAGAGGGGGCGGCGCGCAGGATCAACGAGCGACGAGGAAAGGTCTGGGCCGTGGGAACGACCGTCGTGCGCGCGCTCGAATCGGCAGTCGATTCGGCTGGGGAAGTACAGTCCATGCGTGCGGAAACGCGGCTTTTCATTCGACCCCCGTACGATTTCAAGGTGGTGAACCATCTCGTCACCAACTTTCATCTGCCACGATCGACGCTGCTCATGCTGGTGTGCGCCTTTGGGGGATACGACCGGGTGATGGCGGCTTATCGCGAGGCGGTGCAGAAAGGCTATCGGTTCTATAGTTATGGCGATGCGATGCTACTCCTCTAGCTATTGGCTA
>WNGC01001336.1_pt1 | contig 18757 bp, 18 predicted proteins | sample 5400051 | NCBI WGS metagenome assembly WNGC01 (sample SAMN13153368, study PRJNA577476) | soil metagenome | isolation source: 20 cm soil or saprolite under grassland replicate 2 | place: USA:California | collected 2016-06-15
CGGGATCGTCATCCCCGAAAAGAAGCCCTCTCCCACCTGTGGGAGAGGGTTTTTTGTTAACGGCTCCCGCAACCAACTCGCGACATCGTGATGAGCGGCGGGCATCGGCCGCCCCAAAATAAAACGGCGTCGTTTCGTTTTCTCACGATTGTTGGAGGCCGCCTGATGCCGCTCACCCCGCGGCTGCTGGCCTTGGCCACCGCCGTCCCGCCGATCCTGCTCGACCAGGAAGACGTCGTCGAGCGCGTCAAGCGGCTGTTCGGCCGGTCTGCCATCCTCGACCGTTTGCTGCCGGTGTTCGCCAATAGCGGCATCCGCCATCGCTACTCGACGGTGCCGCTCGACTGGTACGACGAACCGCATGGCTGGAAGGAACGCAACGGCCGATACATCGCAGGCGCCCTCGATCTTCTCGAGACGGTCGCCGGGCGGGCGCTCGATGAGGCGGGTGTCGGCATCGGCGAGCTCGGCGGCGTCGTCACAGTATCGACGACCGGCATCGCGACGCCGAGCCTCGACGCGCTGCTGATCGAGCGCATGCAATTGCCGCGCAATGTCGCACGGCTGCCGGTCTTCGGTCTGGGATGTGCCGGCGGGATCATTGGCCTGGCGCGCGCCGCCGATATGGCAGCGGCGATGCCAGGCAAAGCCGTGCTCTTGCTCGTCGTCGAATTGTGCACCCTCTCCTTCCGCCGCGGCGATCGGGCCAAGAGCAATATCGTCGCGACCGCGCTGTTTGGCGACGGCGCCGCCGCCGTGCTCTTGCGCTGCGGCGCTGAGGGTCCAGCCATCGTGGCGACCGGCGAGCACACCTGGCCGAACAGCCTCGACATCATGGGCTGGGAAGTCGCCGAAGACGGGCTCAAGGCAGTCTTCTCGCGCGACATCCCGCGCCTGATCGAGACCGAGCTGCGGCCCGCGACCGACGCATTTCTTGCCCAGCACGAGCTGGGCCTGGCCCAGATCAACCGCTTTGTCTGCCATCCCGGCGGCCCGAAGGTGCTGGATGCGTTCGAGCGCGTCTTCGGGCTGATGCCGGCGGAACTGACCGAGGCGCGCGAGGTCTTGCGCGATTACGGCAACATGTCGGCGACGAGCGTCCTGTTTGTGCTGGAGCGCATGCTGGCGCGCAGCCGCGCCGCCGGTAAGCCATGGGGCCGGGCCTTGCTGACCGCACTGGGACCGGGCTTCACGGCGGGGTTCGCGGTGCTGAGCGAGGAATGAGCCTCGTATATCTCGTGCTCGGTGTCGTCGCGCTGGAGCGGCTCGGGGAGCTGGCATTGGCGGCGCGCAATACGCGAAGATTGCGGGCAGCCGGTGCGATTGAGCTCGATGCCAGCGCCTACCCCCTGTTCGTGCTGCTGCATGGCGCGTGGCTGGCGAGCTTGGCGCTGTTCGTGCCGGCTTCGGCCCCGGCCTCATGGCCGCTTCTCGGCGCATTCGCCGCTCTGCAATTCGGCCGGATTTGGGTCATCGCCAGCCTCGGCCGGTATTGGACGACCCGCCTGATCGTATTGCCCGATCATCCGCTGATCGCGAGCGGGCCTTACCGCTTTCTGCGGCACCCCAACTACCTGATCGTCATCGGCGAGATCGCCGTCCTGCCGCTCGCCTTTGGCGCCGTCCCAATCGCGACGGTGTTCTCGGCTGGCAATCTGGCGCTCATTGCGCGCCGGATCGCGATCGAAAACCAAGCTCTAGCGCAGCGTCGCGCCAGCTGAGCCGAAATCGCGTCAAACGCGAGCTATCGCATTCGCGAAACCCAGCCCCACGCTATTGGCGATAGCCTTCTCCATCGGAAATATTATATGTCTTGCTTACTATCAGCAGGCGTCATCTTTCGGGGTGCATCTTGGATCTCGAGCACAGCTTCGGCTTTCTCGTGCATGACGTCGCCCGCCTCTTCGGGCGCCGTTTCGACCACAACGGCAGACGGCTCGGGCTGACCCGGGCGCAATGCCGCACCCTCGCCTACATCGCCCGCAATGAGGGGATCAACCAGGCCGGACTTGCCGATCTCCTCGAAATCCGGCCGATGACGCTGGTGCGGCAGATCGACCGCATGGAAGATGCGGGCTGGATCGAGCGCCGCGCCGACCCCGCCGACCGGAGGGCGCGGCGCCTGTTTCTGACCGCCAAGGCGCGCCCGATCCTCAGCCGCATCATGGATGTCGCGACCGAAACCCGCGACGAGGCGATGGTCCGCCTGAAGCCTGCCGAAGCCGAGCAATTGATCGGGCTGCTGGAACGGGTGCACGCGACCCTGTCCGAGCGCGTGCCGCAGCCGAGCGCCGAATCCGGCACGGCGCCGGTCCCGCCGCCACGGCGCGCCGCTGTCGCGCGAGCGGCGCGGCATCACGATGCCGATGCGACGCCCGCGCCGGTTGCAGCCGTTGAGGTGGCCCGGTGAGCACGTCGACCGAACAGGACACCAGCGTCCGTAGCTTTCGCCGCGTTATCGGCGAGGTCGGGGCCGCCGTGCGGTCGCGGCCGGGCCGCCCGTTGCGTCAGCGGCTGCGGCTGCCGCTCATGTTGGCGGGGCCGCTCGTCGTTCTGATCGCCGCCACATGGTGGTACCTGACGAGCGGGCGCTATGTCTCTACCGACGACGCCTACATCCAGGCGGCGCGCACGATGATCAGCACCGATGTCGCGGGCCGCGTCGTTGCGGTCGAGATCGGCGACAACCAGCGCGTGACCAAGGGCCAGGTGCTGTTCCGGCTCGACGATCGGCCGTTCCGCATCGCGATCGAGGAAGCAAAGGCGATGCTCGCCGCGGCGCGGCTGCAGATCGAGGCGATGAAGGCGACCTATCGCCAGAAGCTCGCCGAATTGAGAGCGGCCCAGGACACGCTCACCTACCAGCAGCGCGAATTCGAGCGCCAGCGCCAGCTCGCCGCCAGCGGCGTCGCGGCGCGCGCCACCTATGACCAAGTGCAGAATGCCCAGCAACAGGCGGAGCACAAAGTCACCTCGACGCAGAGCGACGCAAATAACATCCTCGCGCAATTGGGCGGCGACGCGAACATCCCAACCGACCAGCACCCGACCGTGCAGCGCGCCCAGGCGGCCCTCGACAAGGCGGAGCTCGACCTCAGCTACGCGATCGTGAAGGCGCCGGAGAACGGCATTGTCACAAAGGTCGAGCAAGTCCAGCCCGGCTCCTATGTCACCGCCTCGACGCCGGTCTTCTCGATGATGTCCAACCGCATTTGGGTCGAGGCGAATTTCAAGGAGACCGAGCTGACGTATATGCGCCAGGGCCAGGATGCGACGGTCGAGATCGATACCTATCCCGAGGCGCAATGCCACGGCAACGTCGTGAGCCTGAGCCCCGGCACCGGCCTGACTTTCTCACTGCTACCGCCGGAAAACGCGACCGGCAACTGGGTCAAAGTCGTGCAGCGCCTGCCGGTGCGTCTCTCGCTCGAATGCACCCCGTCCGACCTGCCGCTTCATGCCGGTCTCAGCGCCACCGTCGAGATCGACACAAACCACCGTCGGCCCTGGCTCGCCTGGGTCCAGCGCACCGCCGACCGGCTGTTCGGTACGGCGCAGGCCGGCGAGACGCGGCATTAAGCGAAGAAGCGCCGCAATGAGTGACCATTGAGAGGAGAGCAGGCCGCCGGCCCTGCTGTACCGAACCGCGTCGCCATCACGGCCTCGATCATGCTGGCGACGTTCATGCAGGGCGTCGACACGACGATCACGAATGTCGCGCTGCCGCATATGCAGGGCAGCCTGTCGGCGTCGCAAGACCAGATCGCCTGGGTTGTCACTTCCTACATCGTCGCTGCGGCGATCATGACGCCGCTGACCGGCTGGCTCGCCGGCCGGTTCGGCATCAAATACGTGTTCCTGTTCTCGGTCGCCGGTTTCACGATCGCCTCTGCCTTGTGCGGCGCCGCGCAGAGCCTTGCCGAGCTCGTCATCTTTCGCCTGCTGCAAGGGGTATGCGGCGCAGCGCTGGTACCGCTGAGCCAAGCCGTCTTATTCCAGATCAACCCACCCGAACGCCACGCCAAGGCGATGGCGGTGTGGGGCATGGGGGTCATTCTCGGCCCGATCATCGGGCCGGCGCTCGGCGGCTATCTGACCGATATCTACACCTGGCGCTGGGTGTTCTACATCAACCTGCCGGTGGGGGTGCTGTCGGCGGTTGGCATCTTCATGTTCATCCGCGAGACACGGCACGGACATCGCGAGCCCTTCGACTTTTTCGGCTTCGCGACGCTCTCGCTCGCTATCGGCGCGTTGCAGATGATGATGGACCGTGGCGAGCTGAAGGATTGGTTCGGCTCCTCCGAGATCTGGGTCGAGGCGGTCATCGCCGCGCTCGCCCTCTACCTGTTCGTCGTGCATACCGCGACCGCCACCGATCGGTCGTTTCTCAACCGCGAGCTCCTCAAAGACAAGAACTGCATGATCGGCACCGTGCTGATGTTCCTGATCGGAATGCCGCTCTACGGCACGATGACATTGCTGCCGCTGATGCTGCAGAACCTGATGAACTATCCGGTCATGACGACGGGCTTCGTCACCGCGCCGCGCGGCGTCGGCACGATGATCGCGATGATTCTCTGCGCCCGGCTGGTCGGCCGCGTCGACACGCGCCTTATCATCCTGACCGGGCTCGTGCTGACCGTGGCGGCGCTGTGGCAGATGACCGGCTTCACGATGCAGATGGGAATGGGGCCGATCATCACCTCGGGATTGCTGCAGGGCTTCGGGCTCGGCTTTGTGTTCACGCCGCTCAGCACCGTCACCTTCTCGACCCTGCCGCGCAACATCCTGACGCAGGGCACCGCGGTCTTCAGCCTTATGCGTAATGTGGGCGGCAGCATCGGCATCTCGATTGTCGTGGCATTGCTCGCCGAGAACACGCAGATCGTGCATTCGCGGCTGGTCGAGCATCTGCGACCGGACAATCCGCTGGCGCAGGCGCCGTTCCTGGCGCAGCCCTTCAGCCTGACAAACCCGTCCGGCATCGCCGCCCTCAATGCCGAGGCGACACGGCAGGCAGCGATGGTGGCCTATATCAACGATTTCAAACTGATGATGCTGCTCGTCATCCTGTCGGCGCCGCTGCTGCTGTTGCTGCGCACGCCGCGCCGCGCCGCCGCGCCGGCCCCGGCGGCAGCAGAGTGATCGTCGATGCCCGATGATCTTGCCTTCACCTCGGCGGCGGAACTCGCAGCGCTGATCGCGCAGCGGGTGGTGTCGCCGGTCGAGATCGTCGACATCGTGCTCGACCGCATCGAGAGGACGCAGCCGACACTGAACGCTTTCATGACGGTGTGCGCCGATGATGCTCGCGCGGCAGCGAAGGCGGCCGAGGCGGCGGTCATGCGCGGCGATGCGCTGGGCCCGCTGCACGGGGTTCCGTTCGCGGTCAAGGATTTGGTCAACACGGCGGGGCTGCGGACGACGTTTGGCTCCTGGGCGCTCGCCGACAATGTGCCGCGCACCGACTCGCCTTCGGTGGCGCGCCTCAAAGCCGCCGGTGCGGTCCTCGTCGGCAAGACCACGACCCCGGAATTCGGGCACAAATGCTTCACCGAGGCGCCGCTGTTCGGCCGCACCGCCAATCCGTGGGATCTCGCGCGCACCTGCGGCGGGTCGTCGGGCGGCGCCGCGGCCGCGGTTGCGGCGGGGCTGGGGCCGATCGGCATCGGCACCGATGGCGGCGGATCGAGCCGCATCCCCGCGGCGTGCTGCGGCGTCGTCGGCTTCAAGCAGACTTTGGGCCTTGTGCCGCACGATCTGACACCGGACGGGTTCGGCAACCAGTCGCACATCACACCGATGACGCGCACGGTCATGGATGCGGCGCTGATGCTGCAGGCCATGGCGGGGCCGCACCGCTGCGACCCGCATTCCTTGGGTCTCGCCGTGCCGGATTTTGTCGCGGCGGCGCGGCCGGATGACGATCTCAAAGGCGTGCGCATCGCATGGCGGCCGCTGCTCGGCAACACGATCTTGTCTCGCGAGGTGCGCGATGCCTGCGAGCAGGCACTCGCCGTCTTCGCGGAATTGGGCGCGATCGTCGAGCCGGTCGATGACAATTTCACCGGCACCGAGCCGATCTGGCTGATCCTCACTCAGAGCTTCTGGAACGCACGCTTCCGCCGCTATGTCGCGCAATTCGGCAACCGCATGAGCGAGACTTTGCTGCGCCAGATGGATAATGGCGCCGGACACACCGCCGTCGAACTGCAGGAGGCGATGTTCGAGCGCACCCGGGTGTTCCGCGAGATCCAGGATTGGTTCGAGCGGTACGACATTGTCGCGACGCCAACCCTGTCGCGCACCGCGCTCGCGATCGATCACGATTTCTTTGCGCCGATCGAGATCGACGGTCAGGTGGCGGATACGGTGCGAAAGGCATGGTACCCCTACACCTTGCCCTTTAACCTGTCGGGCAACCCAGCCGTGACATTGCCATGCGGTTTCGACGCCGACAGGCTGCCGATCGGGCTGCAATTGATCGGACCGCATCTCGGCGATGCGCGGCTGCTGCGCGCGGCGGCCTTGTTCGAGCAGGCACGCCCCTGGGCCGCCGAGAGGCCGCAAGTTCCGGGGCTTTAGACTGGGTGGTGACGCCCGGACACATTGTCATGATCCCGTCCTGGTACAGGAGCGCGCGAGGCTCGGGCGGCGGCTATTTTCGCGACCGCGCGCTGGCATTGCAGCGGGCCGGCTGGCGGGTGGCGATGCTGGCGCCCGATCTCTACACGCCGCGCGATTTGCGGCGCGGCGAGGTTGCGTCCGGGCGCGGGCCGAGGATTCGCGTCGAAGATGATGGCGTCGAGACCTGGCGGCGCGACATGCTCGTCATGCTGCCGCGCCTGCCCTACCGCAACGCGGCATTGTTCGCGTGGTGCGGCCTCAAATTGTTCGCGCGCTATCTCGACGCGCATGGCAAGCCCGGCTTCGTCGAAGCGCATGGCGCGCTGAATGGTGGGGTCGCCGCGTGGGCGATCGGCCGACGCTGGGGCATCCCCTACATGCTAACCGAGCACAGCACCGCCTTCGCGCAAGGCCGGCTGCGCTGGTGGGAGCGCGATCTCGTGCGGCGCGTCATCGCGGGCGCGCAGCATTGCCTGGCGGTCAGCCCACAATTGGCCGAGCTGTTGTCGCAACAGTATTTGGGCTCGCGTTGGCAATACCTGCCCAACCCGCTCGGCGCGGCATTCGTGGAGGATGCCGACGCGCGGCAGCGCGATCCGGCCGCGCCCTTTGTCTTCGTCTGCGTCGCGCGGTTGTCGCCCGAGAAAGGACATGCGCAGCTCATCGAGGCCTTTGCCGCGGCGTTCGCCGGTGAGCCCACGGTGCGGCTGCGGCTGATCGGCGACGGGCCGATGCGGAGTGAGCTCCAACGATTGTGCGCGGCGCAGGGCGTCGCCGGTCAGGTGGAGTTCCTGGGGGTGCTGCCTTCGGAGCAGGTGCGCGACGAATTGGCCGCCGCCAATGCCTTTGTGCTGGCCAGCGATGTCGAGACCTTTGGCGTCGCGGTTATCGAGGCGCTGGCCTGCGGCTGCCCGGTTCTCGTGACCGCGAGCGGCGGGCCGGAGCACCTGGTCGATGGCGGAAACGGTGTCGTGATTCCGCCGCGCGACCCGACGGTGCTGCGCAACGCGCTGATCCGCATGCGGCACGAGGCCGACCGCTACGACCGGGCAGCGATCCGCGCCTCGGCGCTGCGGCTCTATGGCCCCGAGGCCTTCGCGCGCGGCTTCGCCGAAATCCTCGGCTAGGCTGGACCGCGCTCGCGCTCGACCGCAATATCGCCGGATCTGCTCGCGGAGACGTTGCTGATGGTCATCCTATTCCGCTCGACCCCGGCCGCGACAACGCGCTGGCGGCCGCTCCTTGCCGAATTGATGCCGGAGCACGAGTTCCGCTTCTGGCCAGAGATCGGCGACCCTGCCGATATCGAATACGCGATGGTATGGCAGCCGCCGCCCGGGCTGCTCGCGAGCCTGCCGAAATTGAGGCTCATCTGCGGCCTCGGCGCCGGCATTGACCATCTGTTGCGCGACCCCGATCTGCCGCGGCACGTGCCGATCATGCGGCTTGTCGATCCGTACATGACCGACGCGATGAGCGAATATGTCGCGCTCTCGGTATTGCGATTGCACCGCCAGGACCTCGATTATCTGGCGCAACAGCGCGCGCAAAGCTGGGAGGAGCGCGAGCAGAAGAACGCCTGCGAGCGGCCGGTCGGCATTCTCGGCTTCGGCACGCTCGGCCAGGATGCCGGCCGCAAATTGAAGGCGCTCGGCTTTCCGGTCGCTGGCTGGAGCCGCACCGCGAAAGAGGTCGCCGGTTTTGTGACCTATGCCGGCGGGGACGGGCTCGACGCGCTCCTCGCGCGGAGCGAGATCCTCGTCTGCCTGTTGCCGCTGACCACTGCGACCGAGGGCATCCTGAACGCTGGCCTCTTCGCGCGCCTGCCGCGCGGGGCCGCCCTCGTCAATGCCGGGCGGGGCGGCCACCTCGTTGAGGCCGACCTGATCCCGGCGCTCGATAGCGGCCAGTTGTCGGGGGCGGTGCTCGATGTCTTTCGCGAGGAGCCGCTCCCGAAAGGGCATCCGTTCTGGAGCCATCCGCGCATCATCGTGACTCCGCATATCGCGGCCGAGACGCATCCGCCGACCGCCGCCGCGATCATCGGCGACGCGATCCGCCGCTTCGCCAAGGGAGAGCCGGTCGCCAATCTCGTCGATCTCGCGACGGGCTACTGAGCCGCCCGCTCGCGGTTGCCAGTCCGCGGGCGCTGGCTCATCATGAAGTCCCCCCGCCCGGCCCAGAGGGACCCTGCCCCCATGGCGCTCACGTCACAAAGCCTCTCAAGCCAGAACCTCCCGACCAATCTGTCTCCCGACAAGCAGCGCGAGATGCTGCGCCAGATGCTGACGATCCGCCGTTTCGAGGAGCGCGCCTCGGCCGACTACCTCGCGGGCAAGATCTATGGCGTCGTGCATTGCTATATCGGCGAGGAGGCGGTGGCGGTCGGCGTGTGCAGCGCGCTCGCCGGCACCGACCGCATCATCTCGACGCATCGCGGCCACGGCCACTGCATCGCCAAGGGCGCCGACCTCAACCGCATGATGGCCGAGCTCTACGGCCGCCAGACCGGCTACTGCAAGGGCAAGGGCGGCTCGATGCACATCGCCGATTTCGGGATCGGCATGCTTGGCGCCAACGGCATCGTCGCCGGCGGCATCTCGATCGTGACGGGCGCGGGCCTCGCGGCACAGATGGAAGGCAAGGGCGGCGTCGCGGTCTCCTTTTTCGGCGATGGCGCCTCGAATGCCGGCCCGTTCCACGAATGCCTCAACATCGCGGCGGCATGGAAACTGCCGATGCTCTATGTGTGCGAGAACAACATGTACGCGGCCCAGACCGCGGCGGCCCAGACGCACGCGCTTCCCGATGTCGCAAGGCGCGCCGCCGGCTACGGCATCCCGGGGATCGTCGTCGACGGCAACGATGTCTTCGCGGTGCATCAGGCGGCGAGCGCCGCGATCGACCGCGCGCGCTCGGGCGGAGGGCCGACGCTGATCGAATGCAAGACCTATCGCTGGCGCGCCCATACGGAACGCAAAGGCCAGCCCGATCCGCGTGACGCGACGGAGATCGAAGCGTGGAGGCGCAAGGACCCGATCGCATTCCTCGAGCGGCAGCTGCGCGATCAGGGCGAGCTCGACGATGCCGGATTACAGGCGATCGAGCGCGACATCATCGGCGCGATCGAGGCCGCGGTCGCTTTCGCCGAGGCAAGCCCCTTCCCGCTGCCCGAGCAGGCGACCGACGACGTCTTCTCGGCTTGAGCGAGGACCGGATCATGCGAGAGCTGACCTACAACGAGGCCGCGCTCGAGGCGATCGCCGAGGAGATGCGGCGCGACCCCAAGATCTTCTACATGTCGACCGACACAATCCCGCCGCTCTTGAAGGAGTTTGGCGAACAGCGGATCAAGGCGACGCCGATCACTGAGGCCGCCTTCACCGGTATGGCGATCGGTGCCGCGGGTTGCGGCTTCCGCCCGATCGCCGATTGGCGGCAGGTCACGTTCTGTTTTGTCGCCATGGACCAGATCGTCAATCAGGCGGCGAAGATCCACTACATGTTCGGCGGCCAGGTGCCGTTCCCGATCCTGTTCCGCGCCTCGGTCGGCGGCGGCGGCCTCGTCGCGGCGCAGCATTCGCAATCGCCCTATTCGATGTTCATGAATGTCGCCGGCCTCAAGATGTTTTTGCCGTCGACTCCCTACGACATGAAGGGGTTGTTGAAGACCGCGATCCGCGACAACAACCCGGTCATCTCTTTCGAGTCGAGCCGGTTGATGGGACGCAAGGGGCCGGTGCCGGAGGAAGATTATGCGATCCCCTTCGGCCAGGCCGACGTCAAGCGCGAGGGCAGCGATGTGACGGTCGTGGCGCTCGCCTGGCTCGTGCACGAGGCGCTCGCCGCGGCCGAAGAGCTGGCAAAGGAGGGGATCTCGGTCGAGATCGTCGATCCGCGCACGCTGGTGCCGCTCGACGCGGGCACAATCCGCGACTCCGTACAGAAGACCGGCCGGCTCGTTATCGCCGACGAGGCAGGGCCAACCGCCGGCTTCTCGGCGGAGATTGCCGCCATCGTCACCGAGGACGCCGCGACCTTCGCGCGCCTGAAAGCGCCGGTGAAGCGGGTCTGCGCCTTGCAAGTGCCGATCCCCTATAGCCCGGTCCTCGAAAGCGCCGTCTTCCCGGACCGGAACCGGATCAGCGCCGGCATCCGCGAGGTGCTGCGCTGACGGCTGGCGGCGGTTGCGCCCGCCATCCGAAGGCGGGATGATGGCCCCTGAGCAGCGCCGGCTGTGTCGTATTTACACCCCCAAGGGAGAGCGAGGATGGCCTACGAAGGCATGATTGCTGAGACGATTTCGATGAACGGCGACAAGGGCGAGCCGATCTCGGCCTATGTCGCGCGGCCGCTGGGGGCGGGTCCTTATCCCGGCGTCGTGCTGATTCACCACGCGCCCGGCTGGGATGAATTCTATCGCGAGACGACCCGCAGGTTCGCGCATCATGGCTATGCCGCCATCAGCCACAACCTCTATCACCGTGCCGGCGAAGGCAAAGCCGAGGACGTCGCCGCAAAGGTGCGCGCCGAAGGCGGCGTTCCGGATGCGCAGATGATCGGCGACACCGAAGGCGCGGTGCAATGGCTGCGGGCCCAGCCGTGGCTCAACGGCAAGGTGGCCGTGTGGGGCACCTGCTCGGGCGGGCGGCAGACCTTCCTCTATGCCTGTCATACCAAGAGCATCGACGCCGCGGTTGAGCTGTGGGGCGGCCGTGTCGTGATGAGCCAGGAGGAGCTGAACCCGAAGCAGCCGGTCTCGCCGATCGAGTACACGCAGAAGCTGTCCTGCCCGCTCTTGGGTCTGTTCGGCAATGAGGACCGCGCGCCGACCCCGGAGCAGGTGAACCAGCACGAGGCCGAGTTGAAGAAGTATAAGAAGAATTACGAGTTCCACCGCTACGACGGCGCGGGACACGGCTTCTTCTACTACGACCGGCCGGCCTACCGGATCGAGCAGGCGCTCGACGGGTGGCAGAAGGTGTGGGCGTTCCTGCAGAAACACCTCGCGGCGTAACCGCCGCAATGTGCACCTCGATCGTCGAGATCGTCGGCGCGGACGGTATGGGCAAGGGTGATGACGGGTGGTTCAAGCTGACCCACTCGGTGGTGTCCTACGACCACCCGCATCACGCCCTGTTGGAAGAGGCCATCAACATCGATTTCATGAACCCCGCGCTCGGACCGGGCGCGCGGGTCGCGGTCGAGTTGACGCTGGAATCGGCCAAGGAGCTGAGCAGCGCGCTCGCCCGCGCGATCGCGCAGGCCGAGATCGAAGAAGGCGCGCGCCTGCGCAACACCTGAACGGTAGGGCGGCGGTGCGATGCAGATAATCGACGCGCAAATTCACCTCTGGGGAAGCGGCCTGCCGAGCAACATGTCGCACCGGCAGGTGACGCATTTCACCCCAGAGGAAGCGATCCGGCTGATGGATGAAGCCGGCGTCGACGCTGCCGTCATTCATCCGCCGGGTTGGGATCCCGGATCGACCGAGATGGCATTCGCGGCGGTACGGAATTATCCCGGCCGCTTCGCGATCATGGGCGCGCTGCCGCTCGATCGACCCGAGTCCCGCAACCGCATTGCAGGCTGGAGAGAGCAGCCGGGCATGCTCGGTTTGCGCTATGGCTTCCTCGGCGACCCGGCGCGGCGCTGGCTGCATGAGGGCACAATCGAGTGGCTGTGGGTGACCGCCGAAAAAGCCGGTGTGCCGATCGCGATGCTGGCGACGGATTCACTGCCCGAGATCGGCCGGATTGCCGAACGTCACCCCGGGTTGCGCCTAACGATCGACCATCTCGGCGGCCGCGGCGGCACGTCGACACTGAAAGACGCCGCGGCGATGACCCACATGCCGGACCTGTTGGCGTTAGCGAAATACCCGAATGTCGCGGTCAAGGCGACCGGCGTCCCGCATTATTCGAGCGAGCCGTATCCATTCCCGGCATTGCACACCTTTCTGCGGCAGGTTTACGACGCCTTCGGTCCGCAGCGCATGTTCTGGGGGACCGATATCACAAAGATGCCCTGCTCCTGGCGGCAGTGCGTGACGATGTTCACCGAGGAATTGCCCTGGCTCAAGGGCCGCGACCTCGAACTGGTCATGGGCGAGGCGCTCTGCGCTTGGTGGGGCTGGAAGCGCACCCCCTGACCTGACGTCCGCTCCTACTCGGCGGCCGCGGCGACCTTCTTGTCGCGGAATGCCGGGATGACGTCCTTTGCAAAACGATCCAGATCTTCCAGCTGGACGTCGAGCGGGGTGCCGAGCGGGGTCGCGCAAATCACCCGGTCGATGCCGGGATAGCGCTTCTCGACCGCCTTTAGCTGCTCGATGATGTCCGTCGGGGTGCCGGCCAGAAAGCCGCCGGCTTTCACGGCGTCCTCGATGTGCGGTAGCTTGGTGTTGGCCGCGAGCCTGGGATCGCGCATCGCCGCGATCTGCTCGTCGCTCAAGGCCCGCACGAGACGCAGCTCGCCGAACATCTTCATGTTCTCTTCGTAGTGTGGTGCCGCCTCGCGGATCGCCTGCTCGCGGCTCGACGAGATGTGGAACTGATAGCCGAGCGCGAGGCGCTCGCCGAGTTCGAGCTTGACGCCGCGGCGCGCATAGGCGGCCTGAAAGCCAATCATGTGCCGCTCCACCGCGCCGCCCTCGGCCGAGCCGCCGCCGATGACGCCACCGATGCCGTACTTGGCCATGAAGTCAAAGGCGCGGTCCGAGCCGCTCTGGATCGGCTGCCAGCATTCGACGGGCAGACGCTCGGGGGCGGGCACCAGCGTGATTTCCTTCAATGTATAGCCGCGATACGGCACTTCCGGCGGGATAGTGTAGAACTTGCCTTTGTGTGAGAACGGCTTCCCCTCGAAAGCCTTGAACAGGACCTCCACGCCTTCTTCGAACATCTCGCGGTTGGCATCCTGGTCGAGGAGTGGGGAGCCGAAGGTCTCGACCTCACGGGTGTGATAGCCCCGCCCGACCCCAAAAATGACCCGCCCGCCGGTCAGGATGTCGGCCATCGCATAGTCTTCGGCGAGACGCAGCGGATGCCACATCGGCACGATATTGAAGCCGCAGCCGATCCTGATGTTCCGGGTGACGCCGCATAAATGCATCGCCATCATCAGGAGGTTCGGGATCAATTCCGTGCCCTCGGGCTGGAAATGGTGCTCGGCCATCCAGAACGTGTCGTAGCCGCGCTCGTCCATGCACTTGGCATAGGTCACGACCTTGTGCATCACGCCGGCCAGCTGCTCCTTCGAATAGCGGCGCTCGTTGATCGGCGTGCCCTCGTAACCGAGCTTCTCCATGTCGACGGTGCCGTAATAGGAGCTGTCGAATTTCGTGATCATCGATGGGGCCCTTGCGCAGTGCTGCTGAGACTCTCTCGGTCGAAGGCGGTTTCGTCCAGCGGAAATCCGACAGGGCGGCTATGACCCGGGCGGCCAATCGGGCTAGGCTGGGTGGACCCGGCAGGCCCGCACTGCCCTCGGAATGCACATAAGAGGAGAACCCGAATGAGAACCAACAGCAAGGGCAAGCAAGTCTGCGTCGTGATCGGCGCCACTTCGAAATGGCAGTCGGACGGCCGCAACACGGTGCTGGCGCATGGCCACCCGATCGACGACAGCGACGTGCCGGTCGGCATCCGATGGGGCGTTGGCGGCGCCGTCGCGCAGAAATTCGCCCAAGAGGGCTTTTTCACGGTGCTGACGACCCGCAACGAGGCCAATGCCGCGCCGCTCGCGGCGGCGATCCGCGAGCAGGGCGGCGAGTGCATGATTGTCGAGCTTGATCTCGTCTCGCAGGACTCGATCGCATCGGCCTTCGCCACGATCCGCCGCGAAGCCGGCGATCCGGATGTGCTGGTCTATAATGCGGGCTATCTCGAAGGCCGCGACCTGCCGCCCGATATGGAGCTGCTCGAATACATCCCCGTCGAGATGTTCGACGTCACACAGCACATCGCCTGCCGGGGGCCCTTCCTCGTTGCCAAGGAAGTGCTGCCGGCGATGCGCAAAAAGGGACAGGGCTCGTTCTTTTTCTCGAACAATTCGAGCTCGCTGCGCGGCAAGAAGCGGATGACGGGCCAGTCGCTGTACTATCCGCGGGTGATGATGCGCACGCTGGCGCAGGTGCTGACCGAGGAGTACTCCGAGCACGGCGTCCACGTCGCCAACATCGTTATCGACGGCTCGATCGACTCGCCCGGCAGCCGCGCCCTGCCGCGAAACCAGAACCGCCCCGATCTGGTGCTCAACCCCATCAAGATCGCCGAGGCGTACTATTATCTCCACACCCAGGACAAGTCGTGCTGGACGCACGAGCTGCAGCTGACGCCGTATGGCTCAAAACCGAGCTACTGACTCTTGAGGCCGTCTCGGCGCTAACCGATGGGTCCCGGCCTTCGGAACGCGGTGTTTACCGGTTCGGGGCGGGTTGAAATCGGCGCCCGCCCCGCCGTTATTTAGCGCTTCCGCGGACCAGGCTGCCGGAGGGAAGGGAAGATGAGCGCCACCCTGTCCCTGATCGATCTCGCCGGTGCGATCGCGCTGCTCCTCTGGGGCCTGCACATGGTGCAGAGCGGCATCCAGCGCGCCTTCGGCCCCAACCTGCGGCGCTTTCTCGGACGCGCCCTCGGCGACCGCTTGCGTGCTTTCGCGGCGGGGATCGGCGTGACGGCCATCCTCCAGAGCAGCACCGCGACCGGGCTGATGGCAGCAAGCTTTGCCGCCGGCGGGCTCGTCGATCTCGTGCCGGCATTGGCGATCATGCTCGGCGCCAATCTCGGCACGACGCTGATCGTGCAGCTGCTGTCCTTTGACATCGGGCGGGTCGCGCCCTTGTTCGTGCTGATCGGCGTCATCCTCTTCCGCAAAAGCGCGCAATCGCGGAGCCGGGATCTCGGCCGCGTCGCGATCGGGCTCGGGCTGATGCTGCTCGCGTTGCAATTGCTGCTGGCGCTGATCACGCCCTATGAGGATGTGCCGAGCCTGCGGCTCTTGATGGGCGCGATCGCGATGCAGCCGATTATCGACGTCATTCTCGCCGCCGCCTTGACCTGGGCGGCGCATTCGAGCGTCGCGACGATATTGTTGACCGCCGCCTTCGCCGCGAAGGGTGTCGTCCCGCCGCATGCTGCCTTTGCGCTCGTGCTCGGGGCTAATCTCGGGGCCGCGCTGATCCCGCTCTTGGAGGGCTCGGGGAGCGGCGATCCCGCCGCGAAGCGGCTGCCGGTCGGCAATCTTGTGAACCGGCTCATTGGCTGCGCGCTCGGCCTGCTGTTGCTCGACTGGGCCGGACCGCTGATCGTCAGCCTCGAGCCGGATCCGGCGCGCGCCGTCGCCGATTTCCATACGCTGTTCAATCTAGCGACGGCGGCGTTGTTCCTGCCGCTCCTGGGGCCGTTCGCCCGGTTGCTGGTGCGTCTATTGCCGGCGCGGACGGCGCCAAGCGACCCGTCGCGGCCGCTTTATTTGGACGAGGGAGCGCGCGAGACGCCGGCCCTCGCCCTGGCCGCTGCGGCGCGTGAGGCATTGCGCATGGCGGATGTCACCGAGGCGATGCTGCGCGGCGCGCTTGACGCGCTCGACCGGGGCGACAGGAAACAGCTCGCCGCTGTAAAGGGTCTCGACACGGTGCTCGACCGCTTGAACGGCGCGATCAAAGCGTATCTGACCGCGCTCGATCCCGACAGCCTCGACGACGACGACAACCGCCGGCTCGCCGACATCCTCACGTTCATCACCAATCTCGAACATGCCGGCGACATCGTCGAGAAGGGGCTCATCGCGGCGGCCTCGAAACGGCTAAAGCGGGGCCTCTCCTTCTCGGTCGAAGGCCAGGCGGAGATCCGCACGATGCTGGAGCGGCTCGCCGGCAATGTGCAGGCCGCCGCAGCCGTCTTTATGACCCAAGATGCGCGCGCGGCGCGTGGGCTCCTGCACGAGAAGGAAGTGTTTCGCGATATGGAGGCGCGCGCGACCGAGGCGCATTTTGCGCGCATCCGCGCTGGACGCGTCGAGAGCGTCGAGACCAGCGCGCTCCATCTCGACGTCCTGCGCGACATGAAGCGCATCAACGCCCACCTCGCCACAGCGGCCTACCCGGTATTGGAAAACCTGGGCGAGCTCCTTCCAAGTCGTCACCGCAGCGAGGTCGCAGTCAATCCTTGACATCCGGCTCCGTCGTTTCGGGGCTCGGCTCAACGGCAAAAGGCGTGCTGTGCTTAACTCACATTAAGCGCGAGCATCACCCGGTGAGCATCGCGCCGCCTGCGTGAACCTAAGTACCTCCGCGCCGTTTGGTAGTGCAGGCCAAGTCGGTGGTATCGAGGAGGTTTGGGTGGCGAAAATCCGGATCGCGATCGTCGGGGCGGGAAATTGCGCCTCCTCGCTGATCCAGGGGATCGAATTCTACCGCCGCGCGGAAGGCCACGACCCGATACCCGGCCTCATGCATCTGGAGCTCGGCGGCTACCATGTGGGCGACATCGATTGCGTCGCGGCGTTCGACGTCGCGAAGGGCAAGGTCGGACGCGACCTCGCCGATGCGCTCCAAGCGCCCCCGAACAACACGATCCGCTTCGCCGACCTCCGCCCGACAGGTGTCGAGGTGCGCCGCGGCCCGACCCATGACGGGATCGGGCAGTACCTGCGCGACGTCATCGAGGAGTCGCCGGCGGCGCCGGATAATGTCGCCAAGACATTGCGCGCGGCGGGCGCCGAGATCGTTGTGTCGTATCTGCCGGTGGGCTCGGAGGCAGCTTCGCGCTGGTATGCCGAGCAGGCGCTCGCCGCCGGTTGCGCCTTCATCAACTGCATCCCTGTGTTCCTCGCCAAGGACGCGGGTTGGCGCGACAAGTTCCAGAAGCGCGGCTTGCCGCTGATCGGCGACGACATCAAGAGCCAGGTCGGCGCGACGATCGTGCACCGCGTGCTGGCCAATCTGTTCCGCGAGCGCGGCGTCCATCTCGACCGCACCTATCAGCTGAATTTCGGCGGCAACAGCGACTTCCAGAACATGCTGGAGCGTGAGCGGCTGTTGACAAAGAAGCGCTCAAAGACCGACTCGGTGACAAGCCAGCTCGACGACAAATTGTCGGATGCGGAGGCGCATGTCGGCCCGAGCGATTTCGTGCCGTGGCTCAGCGACCGGAAATGGTGCTACATCCGGCTCGAAGGCACGACCTTCGGCAATGTGCCGTTGAATGTCGAACTGAAGCTCGAAGTGTGGGATTCGCCAAACTCGGCCGGGGTCGTCGTCGATGCGATCCGCTGCGCGAAGCTGGCGCTCGACCGCAAGATCGGCGGGGCCCTGACCGGCCCATCGAGCTATTACATGAAGAGCCCGCCCGAGCAGTTCACCGATTACGAGGCCTTGGCGCGGACCGAGGCGTTCATCCGCGGCGAGGCGGAGCGCTGAGTTTTCACGCTTTCTGAAGCAGGAAGGTGACGCCGTCCCATAGAGTGAAGTCGCGCGTACCGCTGCGCTCGATGGCGAAACCGTAGCGTTCTGACAAATATTGGACGACGCGCCGATCGGCGTCGAGATCGCCGCGATACGAATAATTCAAGATGACGAAGGCGCCGCCGGGCGGCAGCAGGTGCACCGCATCGGCGATGTGACGCTCGGCAACAGCCGGATCGGCGGCGACAAGGTACGGGAAGGCGTCGACGGCGAGGATCAGATCAAAACGGCGGCCCGCAAACGCGGCGAGTCCGGTGCCGTCGCACACCGCGAATTCAGCGTTGGCGACTCTTCGATCATACCCGGCGACACATCGATCCCGGTTATCGCGCGCAAACGTGGTGCGAGCGCGACTTCGAGCCGGCCGATGCCGCAGCCGATATCGAGCGCGGTCAGGTCCGGCTTTATCAGCTGCCATTCGTCCAGCCGCGCCACGATCTCGGCTGTCGCGCGGGTGAGCACCGGGGCGGAACCGAGCGAATAGAGCGCGACCGCCGCTTCGGGCGAGACGGCGACGGCGCGGTCGAACTGCTCGCGGATGGCGGTGATGGCGCCGGTCCGCTCGCGCGCCAGCCCCTGTTCCACGACGGCGGTCGCGCCTGCGAGCGCCGCTGCATCGTGCTCGACGATGACCAGGAGCGCACGGATGGCCGGCTGCTC
>WNGC01000794.1_pt1 | contig 18751 bp, 20 predicted proteins | sample 5400051 | NCBI WGS metagenome assembly WNGC01 (sample SAMN13153368, study PRJNA577476) | soil metagenome | isolation source: 20 cm soil or saprolite under grassland replicate 2 | place: USA:California | collected 2016-06-15
GACGAAGTCAGAGATGGAAGACTCGCCCTCGCGGGCAAATCCGCTGGCGATTGCGGAGGATTGGAACAAAGAATGGAATTACATTCGGCTGGCGGATAAGCTCAGCATTCGGACCGATGACGTTCAACTTGATGCAGGCACGTTCTGGTTCCATCGCGACCTTGAGAATCGCGGATTCTTTTCGCCGGATTTTCGGCAGGGGATCGAGATGTTTTATTCGGACAATTTCGGCGGAAATCTGACCTTCGTTAACCGGCGCGAACTCTTTGGGCACCGGAATCTTTTCACAATCGGGCTGAGCCCGCAATTCGAAGAAGAGCACAGCAAAACTACGAAAATCTCCTCGGGCGCACAGGCTCGACGACAGGGCGCGGTGAAGGCATTTCGCTAAATCTTCCATTGTACCTCGAGGATCAATTTTACGTTGCACGTCAATTATCGATCCTCGCTGGAGTGCAGGCCATTTTTGCAGAGCGTCATTTCATTGATGAATTCGTCGGCGATGCGGAAGGGAATCAATCGAATCGGCAGGATTTTTGGGGTTTCAATCCCAAGTTGGGTGCGATTTACGAAGTCAATCACGAGATGCAGGCATTTGTAAATTTCAGCCGCAGCTGGCAACCACCTTCGCTCGATAATCTGGTTGAGTTTACGGAGGGCCCGGATTCAAGCGTTGTTTACACACCACTGCAGCCACAGCACGCCTGGACGATCGAGATTGGAACGCGCGGAGAATATTCACGGGTTCAGTGGGAGTTATCGTTTTATCGCTCCTGGTTACGAAATGAATTACTGGAACTAAACGATCGGTTCGGCAATGACATCGGAACGACGAACGTCCCCCGCTCGATTCACCAGGGAATCGAGGCAGGGTTGGAAGTCGAATTGCTCCGGGAAATCTTCGTTCCAAAGCAGAGGGATCGGGCGGGCGATCATTTGACATTCGATCAGAGTTACACGCTAAACGATTTTCATTTCGATCGGGATCCCGTTTACGGCGACAACCGCATCGCGGGAATTCCGTTTCACGTCTATGAAGCGCAACTGCTTTACGAGACCCCGTTTGCTTTTTATGCCGGTCCAAACTTGCAGTGTAATCTTTCGCATTATCCGGTGGATCAGGCGAACACGCTCTTTGCCGATAGCTATGTGCTGCTTGGTTTCCGCGCCGGGTTTCGACGGAACAATGGATTCTCAGTTTTTCTCGATTGCAAAAACCTCACGAACCAACGCTACGCATCCTCTATCGACGTGATCGCCGACGCGCGCACGGAACCGAACCCTGAGATATTTCATCCCGGCGACGGGCGCTCCTTTTATGGTGGAGTTTCCTGGAGTTGGTGAACCGTTGATTCGAGCCGCGTTTTCTCAGGAAATCCAAATCGTTTTCGTATTTGTGAACTCGCGAATTCCGGCGGCGCCGAGTTCGCGTCCATAGCCGGAACGCTTGACACCGCCGAACGGCAAACGCGGATCGGATGCAACCATTGCGTTGATGAAAACCATTCCGGCTTCCAGATCAGACGTGAAGAGCTCTTGTTCCTCGGGATTATTCGTCCAGGCACTGGCGCCTAGACCAAACGAACTGTCGTTTGCCATCTCGATCGCCTGGTTCGCGTCGCTTACCCGGAAAATGGATGCGACTGGACCAAAAACTTCTTCGCGATAAGCAGGCGATTCTCGTGGCACATTGACGAGGACAGTTGGTTCATAGAAGAATCCGGGGCCATGAATGCGATTTCCACCGGTCAATAATTTTGCGCCTGCCGCAATTGATTTTTGGACCTGATCATGCACGCCTTGCAGAATTTGGTCGGTTGCGAGAGGTCCGATTTCAGTGGCCGGCTCCATCGGGTCGCCAACTTTCAACGCGCGCATCCTGTCCACGAACTGGTCGAGAAACTCATCGTAGATTTCGTCTGCAATAAAGAGTCGCTTTGCTGCAATGCATGATTGTCCGGTGTTAATGGTGCGGGCTTTGACCGCGGTGCTGAGTGCGCTTTCGAAATTCGCGCTGGGCATCACGATAAAGGCGTCGCTGCCTCCAAGCTCGAGCACACTTTTCTTGATCTGCCGTGCAGCCGTGCTCGCCACTTCGATTCCAGCCTTTTCGCTGCCCGTCAGCGTGACCGCTTTCACGCGCGGATCACCAATTACATTTTCGACCTGTGCCGGCTCGATCAGGAGCGTTTGGAAAACGCCGTCGTCGAATCCCGCGCGGCAAAGTATTTGTTCGATCGCAAGTGCGCACTGCGGCACATTTGAGGCGTGCTTCAGTAAACCGACATTGCCTGCCATCAAGGCCGGCGCAGCAAATCGGAATACCTGCCAAAATGGAAAATTCCACGGCATGATGGCGAGGACCGGTCCCAGCGGTTCATATTTGACATAACTGCGGGCGGCGTCCGTTTGTGCAGGCTCGTCCTCAAGGAACCGCTCTGCGTTGTCGGCATAAAATCGACATCCTCGCGCACATTTCTGCACTTCCTCCAATGATGCCCGAAACAGTTTTCCCATTTCGAGGGTAATGATTTCGGCGAGTCTCTCCTTTTCCAGCAACAACAGCTCAGCAGTGGCCTCCAAGAGTTCCGAACGTTGGCTAAACGGAGTTCGCCGATATTTCGCAGAGGCGTATTCGGCTTGCTTCAGACGCTTTTCGATTTCGGCATCATCGAAGGCAGAAAACTCCTTGACCTTTTCGCCTGTGGCAGGGTTGACCGAAGTGATTGCCATATTTCTAACTAAGCGTGCCCCTGAAAATGAGCAAAGGTGGAACGCGTTGTCCTCGCGTTGGTAATTGAATGCGGCCTTGCCGCCTAATATCCGCGCCTTCGGCGGACCATCTTGGCATCGTCTTGAGGACAAGCCGATCCACCTATATTCGCAGCCCCTTCGGAATTAACACGCGGTCAAGCACATCGAAAAACCATTGCACAAGTAGTGCCAGCAACGCGGCGGGAATAGCTCCCTGCAAAATCGTTACGTGATCATTCAGGTTAAGACCGCTTAAAATCGGCTCGCCTAATCCGCCAGCGCCAATGAGCGCAGCGAGAGTTGCAGTGCCCACATTAATCACCGCGCTAGTCTTGATCCCTGAGAGAATCGAGCGCGATGCCATTGGCAGATAGATTTGCCAAAGCCGGATGAACGGACTTAGTCCCAGGGCAACAGCAGATTCCCGTAGTGATCGCGGAATGTCCTGCAGTCCACTCGCAGTGTTCCGCACGATGGGCAACAACCCGTAAAGGAACAAGGCCGCAATCGCAGTGCGCACACTGATCCCGAAAAAGGGAAGGGGGACCAGCAACGCCAGCAAGGCGAGCGATGGAATCGTTTGCACAACGCTGGCGAAGCCAAGAATTGCGTGACCAATCAATCCGCCGCGACTGGCAACAATGCCAAGCGGAATCCCGATGATCACCGAGAGTAAGAGCGAAAATCCTGCGAGCTCGAGATGGCGTAGAGTCCAGCGCGCGAGTTTGTGAGGAAATGATTCGCCTGCGAAGCTCGCAGATCTTCCATTGTCCTGAAAATACAAGTTAGCAGCGGAGGTGTAATTCTTTGTGCGCTCCGCTTCCATATTCAGGTGAATCATTCGTTTTTCATTCAGCGTTCCTTCGAGCCGGCGCAACGCATTGATTGCATCGGGAGACATGGACGATCGAAATAAAAAGACGGCCTCATATTTTGGGAAAAATTGAAGATCGTCTTCGAGAACCACCAGATCGTTTTGTTCGATCTTTGCGTCGGTCGAATAGGCGTCCTTCACGTCAATCGAGCCATTGGCCAGTGCGGCATAACCGAGCGCATGATCAATCCCAATGACGCTCTGTTGAGGAAGCCCGTAACGCTCGCGCAACGGCTGCCACCCATCCTGCCGGTCGAGAAATTCATGGGTCAGCCCGATTCTGAGCTCTGGATGCTTTCGTAGATCGCTGATAGTGCGAATTGCCAGGCGCTGCGCTTCGCTGCGTCGCATGACCAATGCGTAGGTGTTGTTGAACCCAAGCGGTTCTGTCATGCAAACTCCGAATTTTCCGAGCGCGTCTCGAATTTCCTGAGATGAAAGTTGCCGATCGTTTTTCAGAATTTCTTGCCCGATGGTTCCCGTGTATTCCGGATAGCCATCGATCTGTCCCCCTTGAAGCGCTTGCCAGAGGATGATTGTGCCGCCCATTCCCTGGCGATGTTCCGCTGCAACACCAGCGTCATTGAGCGCACGCTGGGAGATTTCACCGAGAACGTAGGACTCGGTGAATTTTTTCGAGCCGATAATGACTGGGTTCGCATGCGTCGAAACAACTGCCGCGAAAAGAAGCAAAAATGGTAGGGACGGACCGTCGGGCCATCCGCGGCGCCCGAGATGTCCGTCCGGCTCGGACCGGTCGCGCCCTGCCAATGCAGTGCGAACGAATTTCATGTCAGCGTGACTCCGCGTTGCGCGTTGATGAATTCCGACACGAAAGGGTCGGTTGGTTGGTCGCGCAGGTCAGAGACCGGACCCCGCTGCACGATTCGGCCCTCGTTCATGAGGACGATTTCATCACCAAAATAAGCCGCCTCTGCCAGATCGTGGGTGACGAAGAGCACCGTTTGCTGCAGCCGCGCAAAAATTTCTTTGAGATCTTTTTGCAAAGAAGCCCTTACCAGCGGATCCAGAGCGCCAAGCGGCTCATCGAGCAACAATAGTTCCGGTGAAAGCATTAATGCGCGCATCAAACCGACGCGTTGCCGTTGACCTCCGGAAAGTTCGACGGGATACCGTGAGAGCAGATTGACAGGAAATCTCGTCAGTTCGCACAATTCGGCCAGCCTGTTCTGCATTTTATCCTCGGGTTTGCCGACGTGGCGCGCCATCAACAGGACATTGGCGCGTGCAGTCAGATGGGGAAACAATCCGCCCTCCTGAATCACGTATCCAATCCGCCGACGCAGCGTGCCGATGATATCGGATGTGATCAGTTCATCGTCGAACTCGATCGAGCCGGAGTCGGGCTCAATCAAACGAATGATCAAGCGAAGCAAGGTCGATTTGCCGCAGCCACTTGGCCCAATAAGAACGGTGGTCTTGCCGCGTTCGACGGAAAGATTTGTCGAATGCAACGCCGGTGCGCCCGCGTAGTGCTTGCTTACATCGACAAGGTTAACAAGGGCGCTCATTACGGGCCGTGATGTAGGCAACCCTGCCTGCAAGTTCTTAGGCCGCAAATACGCAACTCGGCGCAGACAGGATTGTCTGCCTCACATAGCGGTTACAAAATAAAAAACTCCAAACAACCGAGCGTCGTCGGTCCACAATTTGACGAAATCAAATCCGGCCTTGCCAGCCAGGGAGATGAAACCCTCGGGTGTGTGCTTGTAGGAATGCTCGGTCAGAATCCTTTCACCCGCGCGGAAGTGAAACTCTCGATCCTGTATGCGAACCGTTTGATCAGCCTGGCTGATCAAATACATCTCGATGCGGCCTGCTTCAGAGTTGTAAATAGCGCGATGTTGCCATTGGTTCAGATCGAAATTTGCACCGGTTTTCCGATTAATGTGCGCCAGTAAGTTCAAATTGAATTCGGCCGTAACGCCGGCGCTGTCGTTGTACGCGGCTTCGATCACGTTTTGATCTTTTTGCAAATCCGCGCCGATGAGCAGCCCGCCGCCTCGACCCGAAACATTGGCAATGCGTCGCAAAAATTCTAACGCCTCATTTGGCTCGAAATTGCCGATCGTCGATCCGGGAAAATAAACGACATTACGGGCAGCGTCATGGCGGGGTGAAGGCAACACGACAGGCTGCAGATAATCGGCGCACACAGGCAGAATTTCGAGATTGGGAAAAATCTTTTGGAAGACCGCAGTCGATTTACGCAGCTGCTTTTCGGAGATATCGACAGGGATGTAAACAGCGGGTTTATCCAGCGCTTCGATGAGAATCCTTGTCTTTGTCCCCGCGCCAGTTCCAAGCCCAATCAGCTCGACATTCGGACCAATTTGCGATGCGATTTCGGCATGATATCGACTTAGAATATCGATCTCAGTTCGAGTGATATAATACTCCGGCAGCTCGCAAATTTTTTGGAACAACGCGGCGCCTTGCTCATCATAGAAATACTTGCAAGGCAGCGTACGTGGGTCGGACGAAAGCCCCGCGATGACATCTGAGAGCAAATCAGAAGTTGCCGGCGGAATCGCAGATGGAGGTTGTGTGGTCGTGAGCTGGTCTGCAGTCATTATCGCATAATCGTTTGGCGCGCGACTGGCGGCCGCGCTTTATCGATTCATTGTGGATCGCGTGCGAGTCGGATCCCTGTAAACTGCCAGCGTTTCTCCGGTTGGAAGAAATTGCGGTAAGTCCGGCGAATATGACTGCGCGAAGTGGCGCAGGAACCGCCACGCAAAACATATTGGTTGCACATGAACTTGCCATTGTATTCACCAAGCGCGCCTGGCGCGGCGCGATAGCCTGGATAAGGAGAATAGGCGCTGCGCGTCCATTCCCAAACATCGCCAAACATTTGGTGAAGGCGCCCATCTTTTTCTGAAGTGGCCAGCGAACGCGGGTGAAACTTCTCATCATCGACAAAATTTCCTTCGATCGGACAATGGAGCGCAGCGCGCTCCCATTCGAACTCTGTCGGAAGACGCGCTCCTGCCCAGTTCGCATACGCGTCAGCTTCGAAATAACTCAGGTGCGTCACGGGTTCGGATTCGTCGACTGGACGAAATCCTGAAAGAGTAAAGTTCCACCAGGCGCCTTCGTGTTTTGTCCAATAAAGGGGTGCCTGCCAGCGTTGGTCATTCACGGTCATCCATCCCAGTGACAACCAAAATTCCGGTCGTGCATAACCATTATCTTCAATGAATGCCATGTACTCGCCATTTGTGACCGGCCGCGTAGCAAGTCTAAACGCAGGAACCAACGCTCGGTGCCGGGGCCCTTCGTTGTCGTAGGCGAATCCGCGGCCATCATACCCAATCTCGACGATTTCTTCATCGAACTCGATGAAGTGGTAGGGATGGCACTCCGTTGCCGTCCGTTCTTCGGCGCGCACGGAGTGACGCGCCTCACCGCGAAAGACAGGATAAAGTGGGTTCTGCGCGAACACGTGCTTGATATCCGTGACCAGCAATTCCTGGTGTTGTTGCTCATGGTGAATCCCGAGAACGACGATCGGTTCGATTTCATCGAGTAACCTTTCATCCGCACCGGAAAGTAGATTGTCGATATGCGAATCGATCGATGCGCGATAGCGCTGTGCTTCCCCCACCGTTGGGCGCGATATTAATCCGCGTAGATCGCGCCGGTGCATGTCGCCAGCGGCATTGTAGTACGAATTAAACAGATAAGCGTATTGTGGAATTTCGGAGCGATAACCGGGACTGAATTTCTTGAGGATAAACGTTTCAAAAAACCAGGTGGTATGGGCGAGATGCCATTTTGTCGGGCTCACGTCGGGCATCGACTGGACGACACAGTCTTCAGGCTCGAGACCCGCGCAGAGACTGTTGGTGAAGTCTCTGATTTGATGAAAACGGGTAAGAAGGCGCTCAACACGGCCTGTCCCCGGATGAAAATCCCGTGTTTTGGCCGCGACCGTGTCGGTGGCGGCTTCAGCTGAAACCGGACTCAAAGGTTTTCTCCCTCTTGTTCGAGTTCTTCCCGACGCGCTTCGAGCATCTGGTCATGAGTCGCTTCCTCGAGACCGTCGATCACGCAATGCTCGCCGACCGTTTCCTCTTCCTCGGTACCGGGGCGCGGCATCCGGTGGCCCTTGGAGCTGGCCACCACGCTCCACTCTTCCGTAAGCCCGGCATTATCCGGAGTCTCTTCCGGTGGCGTGTTATTTTCCGCACCCATCAATTCATGGCGAGCCTGTCTCCAGTCTGCTTCGGTAAACTCGTCGGGATTGCGTTCATCGATCATCGCAATTTCCCGTGCGCGTCTTTCGACCTGCTCGGGCGACGGCACGCCCAGGCCATTGCCGTGCACCGAGATTTTTCCCGCGGGAGGTTGTGAGTAATCATTCATAACCAATGATGCGAAAGGCCACGGCGCCTTGTTCGCACTACAGTCTGCCTTACAGATTAGGAGCTTGCAATACTAGTGCGAAAAAAAGACCTGGGGGCTGTTTTAGTATGACGAAGCAAAAATTCGTTGAACTCCAAGGCGGCGCTGTCGTTGCGTTCCAAGAATACGGCGATGCAAATGGGACGCCGGTGATATTTTGCCACGGCTGGCCGAGCTCATGCACCATGGCGCAACTCACAGACGAACCAGCACGGGAGCTGGGCGTCCGTATCATTTCACCTGATCGACCGGGCATCAGCGGATCGAGTCTGCAGCCTAATCGGAAATTGGCCGATTGGCCGCGCGTGATAGAGGGAGTTCTCGATCACCTTGGGATTGGCGAATTTCGAGTACTCGCGATCTCCGGTGGCGCCCCTTATGCTTACGCGACAGCGGCAACAATGCCGCGACGAGTGCGCTCAATCGCAATTGTATGCGGCGCGATCCCCATGGCCGAGCTCCAAGATAGGAAAGGTTTGCTGCCGCTCTATCGTTGGATGCTGGCGCTTTACCGATCGCACCCGCAACTTTTGCGCAGGCTCTTTAGCATGGCGCGGCCAATTCTGGCATTGCGTCCGCCCGTCCGCCTTCGGCCGTTATTTTTGAAAATGCTCATGTTGCGACCGTCCGATGCAGAAAGCCTGCGGGACGCGGCAGCGTTCGAAGCGATTTTTGAAAGCCAACGGCGCGCCTGGCGCGGCTCGGCTGAAGGAGTCATGGCGGACGCCCAGATTTATGCGCTGCCATGGGACTTTTCGCTGGAAGATATACATGTTCCGGTGCGGCTTTGGCATGGAACGCAAGACCGGGCCTTCTCTGTTCGCCTTGCACAAGAAGTCGCAGAGCGATTGCCCAACTGCAAAGCGCGTTTCATTGATGACGCAGGCCACTATTCGCTGCCAATCCGTCACATGCGGGAGATTTTGAAGGACCTGATTTCCCTGTAGCGGGAGGCATGTCGCCTCATTCTCAAAGATGCAGCCGACATGGCTGCCGTTACAGTATTCCATCATGGAAGAGGATTTTACAGGGGGTGCAATTCACGATCAGCCAACGCGGCGGCAGTGGAAGATTGAACCGCCATTCGATGCGCGGATTCGACAACTAGTCCGCGATTGGGACGCCAGCGAATCCCCGGAACTGATCGAGGAAATGATCGTTACTGCGCTGAAGATTGCCCGCGATCACATGAGCGTCGCGGATCTCAAGTTGATTAATCGCTCCATAAAAGAAATGCGGAGCGCTGCGAAGGTCTTCGCGCCATTTCAGCATTTGCGAAAAGTGGCCATTTTTGGATCGGCCCGAACCCCGGCCGATTCACCCGTGTACGCCGTTGCAAAAGACTTTGCGCGAGAAATAGTATCACACAATTTCATGGTGGTAACGGGTGGCGGCGACGGGATCATGGGAGCAGCACAGCGCGGCGCGGGACGCGCGCATAGTTTCGGGCTTAACATTCGCCTTCCATCCGAGCAGCGAGCCAATGAAATCATCGAAGGCGATCCCAAACTGATTACCCTCAATTACTTCTTCACGCGAAAATTGAACTTCGTGAAGGAGTCCCACGCGTTCGCACTATTTCCCGGCGGCTTTGGCACACTCGACGAAGCTTTTGAGGTGCTCACACTCATGCAGACTGGGAAAGCCCGTATTATTCCCGTGGTGATGCTAAATCGGCCACGTGGAAATTATTGGGAAGAATGGTTGAAGTTTATTACTGACCGTCTCCTTAAGCGCGGCTTGATCTCCCGGGAAGATTTTTCCTTTTTCAAGATCACACACACCGTTCGGGAGGCCGTGGCGGAAATTTTGCATTTCTACAAGATTTATCACTCGGCGCGGTGGGTTGGGGAACGATTCGTAATTCGGATGAACCATCGTTTGTCGAAAGAGGCAATTGTCGATTTGAACAAGCAATTCGCCGACATCCTGCGTAAAGGCGAAATCGTCCAGGGCGCCGCGTTGCCTCAGGAAAAAAATGAGCCTGAAATTTGGAATTTGCCGCGACTGATCCTTACACCTTTTCGCAATAGGTTCGGGCGCTTTCGTGAGTTGATCGACGCGATTAATTTCTCCAGTCAGGGGTAGCGCTCGCGTCTCGCGTGTTGGCAAGCGCGTCCTCGCGATCGCGAGCTTTCTTGTAGCTTCGTTTGTGTGGGCGAGTGGCGAACGTTTACTAAAGATTGTTTCGGCGCGCCGCCGAAACCAGCGCGCGAGAAACCTGCGCTATCCCATCCGCTGATCGAACGAGCGAAGCATCCGCTTGGAGCTTTGCTTTCATCATTTCATCGAATGAGAAATGCTTTTTCGCATAACTCAGACCATTCGCAGCGCAGTGCGCGGCCAGTTGTGGATCGCGAATAAACTCCAGGATCGCAGCTCCAAGCGCTTTAGCGTCGCCGGGTTCAACGAGCAGACCATTTTTCCGATGCTCAACAATTTCCGGAATATCGCCCACCTTTGTGGCGATGACGGGACGTCCGCTGGCAAAGGCTTCGCGCAACACAATCGGAGAGGCTTCAGTGCGCAACGAAGCGATCACAATCATGTCACACGCCGCATAAACATCGGGTGTGTCCCAGCGATACCCTGCCATGATGATCTTGTCGGCCAGGCCAGCTTGGTCGATGGCGTTCCTTACGTTGATCCCGCGCTTTAGAATGCCAGTGCCCTGACCGACGATAACGAAACGCGCATCCGGTCGCTCCCTTAAGACCAGGGGAGCTGCTTCAACTAGAATGAGCTGCCCTTTATCCGGCCGGATCATTCCGACGTTTCCAATGAGGGGAGTGTCTGCGCCGACACCAAGCTCATTACGGAATTTCGTTCGATCGCGTGGCGGCTCGAACTTTTCCAAGTCGACGGCTGAACCGATGACTTCAATTTTCGCAGGATCAACGCCGTGTTCCTGAACGAGCTCGTGTTTAATCACTGCTGCATCCGCCACGATTTTCGAACAGCCATGCTTGAAAACAAATGCGCGCCCCTTGCTTCCGATTGGATCGGTAATGCAGCGCGCGCGGCTTAATGGAATTCCGGAAAAATAGAGCGGCAGACAAAGCCAGTGATCTTTCGAACTATAGGTTTTGAGTAAATCGATTCGGTTTCGCCGGCAAAATCTCCAGAGCCGCCAGGAACATGGTAAGTCAACGCGATGACCAAGCGGCATCGTTACCAGCCGCGTCCGCAGTTCAGAGGCTTTGGAGTGCACCTGGCTATCCGGATTGCAAACCAGCCAGGCCTGATGCCCGTGAGCGTTCAGCCAATTGATCTCGAGACACGTGCGATATTCCTGGCCGCCCCAGCTGCGGCTGCTCTCTACGTAGAGAATGTTCACGTGGATTCGGCAACGACTGCCGTCACCGCAGTTTAAGCAGCCGCGCTGCGTTTTTCGAGAATGTAATCGTGGATTGTATTGACAGTTTGAAGCGCTTTGCCAGCTACTTCAGAACTTGGCACACCGACACCAAATGTTTTTTCCATGCTCACCACCAGCTCAAGAGCATCGATAGAATCCAAGCCGAGGCCGCTGGCTCCGAAAAGAGGAAGATCATCTCCGATCTGTTCTGGGGTAACTTGCAGCATCAAATTTTTTACGAGCATCTCTTTGATGCGAGTGCGCAAATCAGGTTCAACCATAAACGAGCCGCGATTTTGCCGTATGTCGCGCGTTTGGTCAAACGGGTACGCTTTAGATTGCGAGAGAATTCGTTTCAAAAGCAGCGCTTGACGCCGCTTTGGAACTCATAAGCGGCCACCGTATTGCTCGCAGTGCGACCCAGTGCAGTCAGGAAAGGACGCTTGCTTACGCTTGATCGGCTTTGCCGTCGCTGTTCACTGGCTGACTCTCACCTCGGGGCACAGTCGATTGCGCCGGCTTCACTTCAGATTTGGCTGTTTCGGTCTCGGACTTCCCAGCTTTATGCAGTTCGTCGTTGAATTCGTCCTTTGCTTTTTGAAACTCCTTCACCGCCTGGCCCATGCCGCGAGCCAGTTCCGGTAATTTCTTCGCTCCGAACAAGACCAAAACAATCAGCAGGATGACGATCAAGTCCGGCCCTGCCAAATTCATGAAACTGGCGATGAGGCTCATGCGTTAGCTTTCAACATCAGACTGTTTCCTGAAGTTTCAAGGCAAATTCCGTTAGGGGGCATCGGGGCCTCCGAAGTTGACACGCTCAAGCTACTGTGGAAAAAGGGTTTCCTACGGATGCGTCCTACTTGGAAAGGCAGTATCAGCTTCGGGCTGGTTTATATTCCCGTGGCGGTTTATCCAGCCACGCGCGAGGAGAAGATTAGTTTTCGGCAGCTTCGTTCGAGCGACCTCAGTCCGATCAGGTACAAAAAGGTTGCCGAGGCGGACTCAAAGGAAGTTTCAGCCGATCAAATCGTGAAAGGCTTCGAGTACGAGCGGGGCCGTTATGTTGTGTTGAAAGACGAGGACTTCGAGAAGGTGCGAATCGAGTCCACGCATTCCATCGATATTACCGACTTCGTGGACTTGGAGCAGGTCGATCCGAAGTTTTTCTACAAACCATATTTCCTCGAACCGCAAAAGGGTGGGGAAAAAGCTTATGCGGTTTTACATAAGGCGCTCAGCGGAACCGGCAAGATTGGCATTGCCAAGGTCGTAATTAGCAACCGTGAACATCTGGCTGCTGTGAAACCGGATGGGTTATTTTTGATTTTGGAGCTAATGCACTTCGCCAGCGAAATATTGAGCGCTGAAGTTTTGAAAAATGGTTCGGCTACGGCAGTGAGCGACAAGGAACTAAAAATGGCCCAGGCGCTCATCGAGAGCATGGCGGTTTCATGGGAGCCGGAAAAATATCGCGACGAATACCGGACGGCGTTAATGGAGATCATCGAGCAAAAAGCACAGAACAGAGAGATCGCGGCGAAAGCTCCTGCTCCTCCTGCCCCGACTAACGTTGTCGATCTGGTTAAGGTCTTACAGGACAGCCTAAACCGGTCCCAGTCACTCAAGCAAAAGCGGGGTTCTGCTTCATCCAGTGGCCGCCGGTCGACCAGCGCCCTGGTTAAGCAACGGCGACGGACCAGCGCCCTGGGGTAGGGCGACTAGGAACTGACGTCCGGTTGCAAATTACGGGTCTGGCATTATACTCTGCCTCTTTTATGGCCAAGACTTCCTGGATCAATCGCAATGAACGCAAACGCGCGACGGTGAAGAAGTATGCCGCGTTACGCGCTGAGTTGAAGGCGAAAAAGGATTACGCCGGCCTTACCCAATTGCCGCGTGACGCCAGTCCGACGCGCGTGGTGAACCGATGCGAGGTTACTGGGCGCCGGCGCGCTTTTATTCGCCGCTTCAAGATGTCGCGTTTGACTTTCCGTGAGCTGGCTTCGCAAGGCCTGATTCCTGGCGTAACCAAGTCGAGCTGGTAAATTTCTTGTGTAGGTACGTCGCTGTGCAGCGTGTGACCTCGCCGGTCACAAACCGGCTGCTACACGAATTACTGAATGAACTTCCCCTCATTACTACTCCTGGCCCCCATTGCTGACGTAGTCGCCCAGCATTGGGATTCGTTGATGCTACTGATCGCCAAGCTGGCGACGATTGCCGTATTGGTAGCGGTCAACGGTTTCTTTGTCGTTGCCGAATTTGCCCTGGTGAAAATCCGCGACAGCCAGCTCAAGACGCTGGCTGCCGAAGGCGTTAGGCGAGCGGTCCTCGTAAAACAGATTAGGGACAATCTGAACGCCTATCTTTCCGCGTGCCAGGTTGGGATTACTGCAGCGAGCCTCGGGCTTGGTTGGCTGGGGGAACCTTTCCTCGCGCGAATGATTCAACCTTTCTTCGCTATTGCGGGAATCGAATCGCAGGCGGTAATCAAATCAATCTCGTTTGCGCTGGCATTTTCTGCCATCACGTTTTTGCACATCGTGCTTGGGGAACAGGCCCCAAAAATTCTCGCCATCCGCAAATCCATGGCTGCTGCGCTGTTTGTGAGCGCGCCGCTACGATTGTTTTACGGGATCTTTAAACCAGCCATCTGGTTCCTAAACGCCGCGAGCAACTGGGTCCTTCGTCGCGTTGTTCGTGTTGAACCCATCTCCGCAGGTGAACTGGCCCATAGCGAGGAAGAACTGCGCTTGATCGTTAGTGAAAGCGTAAAATCCGCCGAGGTCACACCTCTCGGCCGGGAGCTTGTCTTTAATGTGCTGGACCTGCGTGACCGCGTGGTGCGCGATATCATGACGCCACGCGGGGAAATCGTTTACTTCAATCTGGAAGACGGTTTCGAAGCCAATGTGAAAAAAGCAATCGAATCCAGGCACACGAGGTTTCCGCTGTGTCGGGAGAACCTCGATAACACCATCGGTTTGATCCATATCAAGGAATTGCTCATGCAGATGCGCGCCGAGCATCCCGATCTCCTGAAGATCAAACGAGATTTGATTCCCATTCCTGAAATGATGCCACTGGAGAAATTGCTCAAGTTATTCCTAAGCAAGCACGCACATCTGGCCCTGGTGGTGGATGAATTTGGCGGCACAGTCGGCATGGTGACCATGGAGAACGTCCTCGAGGAGTTGGTCGGTGATATCCAGGACGAATTCGATTTTGAAAAGGAAGAGTTTCGTAAGATCAGCGCAAACGAATTCACCGTGGACGGCGCGCTGGGCCTTTACGAATTGAACGAGCTCGCGAAACTGGAATTGGAGAGCGCAGACGTGAGTACCGTCGGTGGTTACGTCACGCATCTGCTTGGTCACCTGCCGAAGCAGGGCGAACAGGTCAAGATCGATAACTATCTCGTCACAGTTTCTCAAAGCGATGGTCGCCGTGTAAATCAACTTCATTTTAAGAAATTGAGCAGCAACACGGCTGCGACAGTCCCCGCATCTGGCAAGGCGTAGTTCTAGGAGACTGTTGAAATACTGGGATGGGCCGCGTTGCTATTGATTTAGGCGCTGGCCAAGGCGCGAACGCAGTGCCGATATCTACAGCGATCTCGGCCAAGCGAGCAACCCGGGCCAGCGCCTAAAGCGACGCAACCCTTCGGGTGCGAAGCAGAAGAGGCGTCTGGCTGTGTCGCTCTTTCGTTACAGCCCGCTGAAGGGGACGCGCCTCACTCGCTCCTTGCCATCCGCCTCTTCTGCTTCTACGCGCGCCCCATTCCGGTATTTTAACAGTCTCCTATCCCGCTGTCCCGTCTTTGCGTGAATGCAGGCAAATCCGGTTGCCATCCGGATCCGCAATCCATGCCATCCAGCAGACGCTTGTCTCAACTGGCTCGATGAGGATTTTGACGCGGTGCCTGCGGCAAATATCAATCGCAGAGCGCACGTCGTCTACCGCTAACGCGATGCACGCCGGTCCACTCCAATCCCATTCGGGATGGCGTTTATGTCCCGTGCCGTTGAGACTGAAAGTCAGCGGTTCGGTGGCGAACTCACTCCAGAAATCATTCCATTCCTCTCCGCGCTTGAGGCCAAAAAGCTTCTGATAAAAGGCCCGGGCCCGGCGAATGTTTTTCGTGTTATACATCACGAAATCGAGCGCTCGAACGGGAATCGCAGCCCGACGCGATGAGATACTTTTCTTTCTCATGGGCGGCTATGCAATCGTAGCTTGCAATTCCGCCACGAGCGCCGGACGGCGCCGCAGTTGAGCGGTGAGAGCTTCAATTGCGCGCAAGGTGGCGGGGCTAATGTGGTGCTCCATTCCCTCAACATCGTGGTAAATGACGCGGTCGTCGAGGCCAAGGAGACCTAGGAAATCGGTCAGAAGTCTGTGTCGTTGGGCGATCTTATGTGCCAGGCTTTTGCCTGCTGCCGTCAGTATAAGGCCGCGATATTTTTCGTATTTCAGCAGGCCCTCCGCGTCCAGTCTCTGGACCATGTTGGTCACGCTTGCCTGGGAAATTTTCAAGGCAGCCGCGATATCAACCACGCGGGCGTACCCTTTAGAGTTAATCAGTTCGAGGATGCGTTCCAGGTAATCCTCGACGGCAGTGGAGCTGCCGAGGGCGGAGGAGGAGGTTTTTTTGCGCCGCATGCTCTGAAGACTAGAATTCACATCGGAATAGTCAAACAAATAAATAATTGTGGACGAATAGACTTATAATGCGATACAAAGAAGTTTGGCTAACCTAATTCCAAAGGAAGCAGGGTGAACTTGTGAGCAAGGCGAACAACATCACGAGAGTGCAGGCGGATACTGGGTGGCGCAGAAGCGCCGGGCAGGTCTCGCTCCCGGAAGTCCACCGAAGCATTGTCGTCCCAGGCACGCCTTCGTTCTGGAGGAAATTGGCAGCATTCACCGGCCCCGGATTTCTGGTCGCAGTGGGATACATGGACCCGGGCAATTGGGCCACGGACCTGGCCGGTGGCGCCCGGTTTGGTTATGCGCTGCTGGCGGTCATCATGATCTCCAATCTGATGGCGATCCTGCTCCAGCACCTGTGCATCAAGCTCGGTGTCGCCACGGGGCGCGACCTCGCACAGGCATGCCGCGATCATTATACGACACCGACTGTCTGGTTCTTGTGGATTCTTTGCGAGATTGCTATTGCGGCATGCGATCTGGCCGAGGTCGTTGGTTCGGCGATTGGATTGCAGCTTCTTTTCGGTATCCCGTTAGTGTGGGGTTGCCTCATCACTGCGTCCGACGTGCTCCTGGTTTTGTATCTTCAGACCAAAGGATTTCGTTACATCGAAGCAATCGTCATCACACTGATCATTATTATCGGCGGTTGCTTCACTGCCGAGCTGATGTTTTCCAAACCCAGCTTTGGTGGCATCCTTCTCGGATTTGTCCCGGGTCCTCGCATCCTCGCAAACCAGGAAATGCTCTACGTGAGTATTGGGATACTGGGAGCGACGGTGATGCCGCACAATCTATATTTGCACTCGTCCATCGTGCAGACGCGCAAATTCGCGCAAACACCACAAGGCAGACGGGAAGCGATCAAGTTTGCTACAATCGATTCCAGCGCCGCGCTCATGCTGGCGTTATTCATTAACGCCGCGATTCTCATTTTATCAGCCGCTGCCTTTCACTGGTCCGGCCACCAGGAGGTGGCCGAAATTCAAGACGCATACCGCTTGCTTAGTCCGCTGCTGGGCGTTGGGCTGGCGGGTGTCCTTTTTGCCGTGGCGCTTCTTGCGTCCGGGCAGAACTCCACCCTCACCGGCACGCTTGCCGGCCAAATCGTGATGGAAGGATTTCTCAACTTCCGCATCACGCCATGGTTGCGCCGGCTCATCACGCGACTGATTGCCATTGTGCCGGCAGTGATCGTGATCGGAGTCTTCGGTGAAGGTAAAACGACGGAACTGCTTATTGCCAGCCAGGTCTGTTTAAGCATGCAACTCGGTTTCGCTGTTTGGCCGCTGATGCGGTTTACCGGCGAAAAGGCAAAGATGGGCGAGTTCGCGAACCATCTTTGGATCAAAATTCTCGGCTGGACGACTGCCGGCATTATCATCGTGCTCAATATGAAACTGCTGCTGGACACGTTCTTGCCAGACGCGGTACTTAAATCGCTCTATAATTTTCTCCATCTCTCGGCGCCAATGCAGTGAAACAGTGACCGATGACGAATGACGAAGCCCGAAGGAATGACGAAACCAGCAACCCAAAGCGCGATTGGGTATTTGTCACTTAAACCTCGACCATTTTTTCGTCACTCGTCATTCGTGCTTCGTCATTCCCATCATGTATAAGCACATTCTTATCCCGCTCGAAAACAGCTCCGCCGATGAGACCATTCTTATGCACATCAGGCCGCTTGCGCGTGTCGCCGGCGCGACACTGCTGCTCGTCCATGTCGCTGATGGGTGGGTGGCGCGTAATTTTAATCAGCTCCAGCTCGCCGAGAGCCAGGAGATGAAGGACGACCGCGCCTATTTGGAAAGGCGCGTTCGCGAGTTAACCGAGGAAGGTTTTTCTTGCGAGGCGGTTCTGGCGCTAGGCGAACCGTCGGACGAGATCATCAAGCTCGCCCGGGAAAAAAACGTCGATCTCATTGCGATGACCACGCATGGTCACCGCTTCATCAGCGACATACTTTACGGGGCAACAGTCGATAAAGTGCGCCACGAAGTCGAGGTGCCGCTGTTGCTGTTGAAAGTGCAAAGCTAGCGGAATGACGAAATCCGAATGACGAAGGAATAAACAAATGACGAAACTCCAGGGCGTCTCGATCTTCGCACCCGGTTGTTCGTCATTCGAACTTCGTCATTAATTCGTCATTCGACATTCGTGCTTCGTCATTTAATTCTTCTCGCGCTTGAAAATCCTTTTCCTCACCAACGAATATCCGCCGCACATTTACGGCGGCGCGGGCGTTCACGTCGGCTTTCTTACGGCCGAACTGGCGAAGATGATGCAGGTGGAAGTTCGTTGCTTTGGTGATCAGCGTGTTTCGGAACACAATCTCACGGTCACCGGCTACGAAATTGACACGAGCAGTTTCACTTGTCCGAAACCGTTGCGTTCCGTTTTTGGCGCGGTCTGCCGATGCACCGACTTCAACACTACGAACATTGACGCCAACCTTGTGCATTGTCACACATGGTACAGTCATTTCGGCGGGATTTTGGCGAAAAAGAATTACGGAATTCCGCTCGTGATCACAGTTCACTCGCTCGAGCCGCTTCGACCTTGGAAACGCGAACAACTCGCCGGCGGTTACGATTTCTCGCTTTGGGTTGAGAAGACTG